>ERZ777305.2169-NODE-2169-length-18037-cov-3.577744_pt1 | contig 18037 bp, 17 predicted proteins | sample MGYA00374965_ERZ777305 | MGnify/ENA primary metagenome ERZ777305 (study PRJEB29328, sample SAMD00013331) | mouse gut metagenome | study: EMG produced TPA metagenomics assembly of the Metagenome analysis of fecal microbiota from mouse which was promoted... | reverse complement strand
AGGGAGATTTCCTTCTTCCCTTATTTTTTTGCCAACTATAATTTTACTCTAAGTTGATTTTGAGGGCGGGAAAGACCAGGAACACAGGGGAGTGCGGGCAGGGAAAAGGCTCCCCTGCCGGATATATTCCGGCAGAAGGAGCCTTTCTGTCAATCTGATATCAAAATTTCTTTACGACTCTCACGGAGCCGATGCTGTTACTTCAATCTCAGTCTCGCCCGTTACAGCTTCCGTACCCACTTTTGCTGTTACGGTAATCTTGTAAGTTCCAGCTGCAGCACCAGCTTTGACCTGAAGATTATTTTCCTTTCCTGCGGTGGTGTCAAAAACAACCTTCGTTTCATCTGCCCCGGTCGGATACGTAATCTTGTAGGTCACTTCCGTCGCTTCCGCATCCTTTCCATCCGCGTCCTTCGCGGTATGGCTCACAACCACAACAGCATCCGCTGCGCCAGCAGCAGGGGCTTCAACGCTGGTTTTATCCACATCGACTGTGAGTGTCGCCTTCTTTGTCTGATCCGGTGTTTCCGATGCTGACTTTGCAGGAATCGTAAGCGGAACCGTATTGCTGGACGGGAAACTGCCCGGTACAGGCGTCCCCCTAGTTACCGGTTTAACACCGGTCATCTGGATCTTCACACTCTGTGCGGCATCCGTCTGCTTTACGGCCACCGCCTTTCCCGACTTTACCGTCTTCGGCTTATCGCTGCCAACCGTAATGCTGAAATCTCCGTTTTCCGCCGTAAAGGTCGCTTTTGCGTCTTTTCCCTCACCGGTTACCTTCATGGTAAGCTTTCTTGCCTTATCGCCCGTCTCGCCCACAACCGTGATGACACCTTCTGCGCTCTCTTCGATCTGCGGGGCCTTGGAAACGGCTACGAATGCCGGATTGGAAGCTGCTTTGCCGCTCTTCTGCGTATAGACAACCAGAGTAAAGCCTTCTTCAATCTGAGCCTCCGTAACACCGTTTGCATACGTCTTTGCAAGCTCCGCCGGAGATTTTTTACCGCCCGACGGCAGGGCTGCCCATACTTCCTCCTTATCAACAGAATCCGTGATAATACGGTAGTAGCTGTCCTTCGGCATGCTGATCGTATTCTTTACATAATCGATGGCAACCTTCGGCGCCTTCGGATTTGCAGAAATCTTGACCTTGGCTTCAACGCCCGCCGGAACCGTCTCGGTTGCGTCTTCACGCACAATGATCGTCGTGCCGGCCACGCTGAAATTTTCAATATCCAGCCCGCTCAGAGAATCCCAGTAGGTTCCGTTCAGACTGCGATAGGAATACAGCGCCAGCTGTGCTTCTGTAAATGCCGCGGCGGTCGCTTTCCCTTTCTTCAAGGTAAAGGAATCTGGCAGTGTAGTTTTGGAACATATTTTATCGCAGATTTGTCCGGCTGCTTTGCAATCGTCTTCACTTCCGTCGGTTCTTCATTCTCTCTGCCGTAGACACGAATATAATTCTCAGCCGAGCCCTTAAGGAAAGACAGATCTACAATGACCTGATTGCTGCTGTCCGCGGTATAGGAATAAGTTACTGAAGTCTTATAGCCGTTGGTTTTTCTGTCCTTCTTAAGAACCTCGAGGAACATGTACTTTTCCCCGCTGAGAGTAACAGTATACTTCTCATAATCAATGTTGATTCCGAGAGGACCCGCCGGCGCCGGAGGCGTTTCCGTTTCCATAAAGGCCGGAACAGTAACTGTCTTGGCACCTGTTCCGCTATTATCACTGGCAACATTAATTACAACCTCGCCATCCTGATCTGCTTCAACCACAGGAATCGTCGTACTGTTCGCAAGCTGCGTCCAGGAACCGTCCGCGCCCAACTTATAGTAAACAGACACATCACCATTTACAGTTACGCTGATAGTCCCCTTTGCGGTTCTTTCAAATTTTACCGTTGTAGTCGCACTATTCTCACCTTCAACGGTTACCTCCGTTCCGTTCACCGTTACATCGCCAACCTGGGCCATTACCTGTACCGGAACAGCTGCTCCAAACGGCTCCGCTGCCAGCAGGCCCGTCGCCATTGCAAATGCCAGAGCCTTTGCAAAAAACTTTTTCTTCAACATGATTTTTTCCTCCACACTGTGATTGCTTCTCAGGGCCGAATGCCGGACGCGACTTTTCTGCTTCACAGCCGCTCCGCGGCCGGATGACATCGCGCCCCTGCTTTCATGACAGACCGTCACAGCCCGGCCTGCCGCCCCTTCCATGACCGTTTCCATGCATTCCCGAATCGCAGGCTCCGGCGCAGGCCCGCCTGTATGGAAGGCCCACTGCCGTGCGTAGCGGAATCGGTATGCATAAAAGTAAGTACAAAACCTAAACAATACCAAACCAATACACAAATATCACTTATCTCAGCAGCGACAGAACGCCCTGCGTTGCCTGATTTGCCTGTGCCAGCATCGACTGGGAGGCCTGCTGAAGAATGCTGTTCTTCGAGTACTCCACCATCTCCGATGCCATATTTACGTCGCGGATGCGGGACTCGGCTGCCTGCAGGTTCTCCGCCGTGTTGTCCGCATTTGCGATCGTGTGCTCCAGACGGTTCTGGTATGCACCGAGCTCGCCTCTCTGCGCGGATACAAACTCAAGAGCGCTGTTTACCGTATCAACGAGTGCCGTAATATCCGAACCCGCAGCGCCGGCATCAAGTTTATCTCCGGGAGCAAAGCCGCCGTCGCCTGCCGACAGGGTGCTTGCGCTGTCATAGATTGCATCTGCAATCGTTGCAGCATCAATTCCAAGAGTCGCGGACTTAATGTCTGCGATGTTTACCGTGATGGTCTGCTGGGAGTTTGCACCTACCTGAAGATTCTTAGACTGGAAGCTACCATCCAGAAGCTTCATGGTATTGAACTCGGTCTGGGAAGCGATGCGGTCGATCTCGGATGCAAGAGCTGCAACCTCTTTTGCAATTGCGTAGCGGTCTGCAGATACATTCGTATCGTTCGATGCCTGAACGGTCAGCTCGCGCATTCTCTGGATGCAGCTGTGAACCTCGGTCAGAGCACCCTCCGCCGTCTGAATCATCGAAATGCTGTCCTGCGCGTTCGTGGAAGCCTGCTCCAGACCGCGGATCTGGCCGCGCATCTTCTCGGAAATCGAAAGGCCGGCGGCATCGTCGCCCGCACGGTTGATCCGGTAACCGGAGGAGAGCTTCTCGGAGTTCTTCGCGAGACTGCCCGTGGAGATGCCTAACTGCCGGTTGGTGTTGGCTGCTGTCATGTTGTGTTGTACGATCATATCATTTTACCTCCATGTGTGTACTGCTGCGGCAATTCCGTTTGTCCGCAGAGTGAATGGGTTTTGCGGGAAGCGGCGCTGCGCCGGCTTCCGGGTTACTTTTATAGAAACCGGAGGAAGGCTGTGTTCTTCCGGCTGCTACCATGTTTCCTTGTGAAATACCTTGTTTCATTCTGAAAACCGCTCGGTGTGGTCAGTCTGCCCCCGGTGCAAATTTACTGTACCGGTGTTTTCTGTTATTTCCCGGCCGGCAATTTCTGTACCTGCCTTCGCGGATGTCCGGCGGCTCGCATTGCCTGTTCCGGTTCTATTGCCCGTTCCGGTTTTCCCTGCTGTTTTCCGGCCTATTTCCTCCGGTTTTATACTTTCACTCGTCCCCACCCTGGACTTTTCGGGTGTGCCCGCTTCTCCGGCTTTCCTGTGCTGCTTTGCAATCATCCGCCGCACCGCGTCCGGCGGAAGCTTCGGCTGCGGATAGTAGTGTCCGAGTTTTTTCTGCTCCTCCGGCGTCGCCGCATTGCGCTCCAGCACCTTTCCGCGCACGATGTTATATTCGCGCGGGGCGTCCACCATCACGCGGCAGTTGTTTGCACAGCCGCCCAGGATAACAACCCGGATATCGTCTCCGATATTGAAATATTCGCCGGCCCTGATCGTAAAATGCAGCATATTTCAACCTCCATGTTATAATTTTTTGATCTTGCAACATTTTGAATAAATTGTTGCATCCCTGTTCAATCGCATTCATTCATTACATTTTTTGAGGAGGATTTTATGAGCACAGCACAGCCGATTAAAAACCTGAACGAACTGGAAAGTTTGAAGAATTACTACCTGACGGCCTGCCCGAACCCCCGGAACCATCTTCTGATTGTTACCGGGATCAATACTGCCCTGCGCATCAGCGATATTTTATCCCTTCGCTGGCAGGACATCTACGACTTTTCCGCTGGGCGGCTGAAGGAGCATATCTTTTTGACAGAACAGAAAACAGGGAAGAAATCCTGTATAGCAGTGAATCTGAGTCTGCACAAAGCTTTTCTTTTTTATCTGCAGAATATTGCGCCGCCGTGCCCCGGCGACTGTGTTTTTCCCGGAAAAACAGCGGGAATACCGCTTTCCCGCTCACAGGCATTTCGCATTATCAAGCGCGCGGTTGCCGGACTGAGCCTGCCCGGCCAGATCAGCTGCCACTCGCTGCGCAAAACCTTCGGTTATCACGCCTGGGCCTCCGGGGCTAACCCGACGCTTCTCATGATAATTTTCAATCATTCGTCCTTTTCTATCACCCGCCGCTACCTCGGCATTGAACAGGACGATAAGGATAAAGTATTTCTGGATCTGAACTTATGAAAAGATGCTGTCGTAAAGCCTGATTTCATTAATAAAACATGCCGGTTATCAAATATTTCTGATCATAGAAGTCTGTTTTTGGAAGCATGTTCCTGTTTGCAGAATTCTTATCGGCAGAAACCTTAATTCCCTCGCAGAAGATTTCCTTTGCAGAAGCTTTCATTCAAACAAAAATAAGAAAATTTTAAAGAATTTTCGTTTTGCTGTTAAGTATTCCAAGAAACGTCCGATATAAAAAACAAGAACAGGGATGCAACAATTTATTCAAAATGTTGCATCCCTGTTCTTCGTTAGTTTATCCGCAAACCGGAAAATTATTCGACCGGGCAGAATTTTGTACGCTATACAGCAGCTATTCTTAAAATACCGCTGAACGCTGCTGCAATTCCCGAATTTTATCGCCGGCCTCAGCAAAAAAGCTGCCGGAAACAGCCGCCCGCTGCAGGATTTCTGCCGCCGGTTTCCGGCAGCTTCCATACCCGCATCTGACCATGCTGTTCCCTGCAGCCCTCGATTACTCCATGCCCCGACGGAACGTCAGAATTCAGGCTCAATCAGGCCGTACGTCCCGTTTCCTCTTTTATATACGACATTGACCTCATCGGTCTCTGCACTGCGGAACACATAAAAGCTGTGCCCAAGCAGTTCCATCTGCACGCATGCTTCCTCAGCATCCATCGGCTTCATCGCAAAATGCTTAACCTTGCTGATGACAATTTCCTCGTCATCGTGTTCTTCCTCCTCGAGAAATACCTGGCTCAGGCTCTGTGCAGACTGCTTCTGATCCACCAGCTTATTCTTGTATTTGCGGAGTTGGCGCTCGATCACTTCCTCGATCATGTCGATGGAGGCATACATGTCACTGCTGACCTGCTCGGCGCGCACGATATTTCCCTTCATTGGGATCGTGACCTCGATTTTCTGGCGCTCCTTCTCCACGCTGAAAGTTACATGAACCTCCGTCTCCGGCGTAAAATACCGCTCCAGCTTTCCTAATTTTTCATATATCGCACTTTTTAACCCCTCGGTAACATCAATATTTCTGCCGCTGATGATATAACGCATAATCCCCAACTCCTTTTCGCGTATTCCGCCAAAAGCACTGCCCGAAGCATTCCCTCCTTAAGCAAAAAGTATTAGGCTGCGGCCCGGCAAAAACCCCGCTGCGGGCTTTTATCCTGCCTGCTGCTTTTGACTTGTCTAAATTATACCGCAAATCCCTTCTAATTTCAAGCAAAAATACAGAATTTCAAACTTTACATTTCCTATTACAATGACAACAAAATGAAATATATACAATTTACTGACGATTTCAGCATTTGTCTTTCATTCATCCTACAATATATTTGTCAAGCATTTCTCCCTCATTTTTTCCACTATCTCCAAATCATCACAAAGCACAAAACATATTTTCGAATCCGGTACCTCTGCTTTATCTCCAATTTTCGATAAATTAACGGTGGATAATGTGGATAACCCCGTGCATAAGTTAAAATCATGGAAAATCCGGACTTTTATAATGTGGATAACTTTTCAACTTATCCATACTCTTTTTCGCCCCGCTTCTCTCTTTTTCTCCGGCGTTCGATTTCTTTGTGCAGTTTGTCCATTTTTTCTGTTGTCAATCCCTTCCACCCCAAAATGCTATTTCAAAAATTTTTGCAAAATATTCCGTATTGTCTAACGATTTTTCAGGATAATAAGTCTGAATAAACCTCATTGTCCTATGTCAGCTTATGAAAAGGTCTGAATAAAACCTCGTCCCACACTGTCTTGCGCAAAAGCCTCTGCAAAAAAGGCGCTGCAGGGAAGTCTTTGCAACGATTTCCGCGCGGACTCATAAAGCCGAGCCGCGGCCGCTTCTAAAAATTTTCCCGGCGGACTCGCGAAAATAGAGAAACCAGCCGATATTCCAGAAAAGGAGGTTTATGCTTATGGATATTCCGGCATTGTCGATGGGACTTGCCCAGTCGAACGTAATGAATCAGGTAGGCGCTGCGGTGCTCTCCATGACGATGGATACCATGGAACAGCAGGGCAGCATGCTGCTTGAGCTGATGGGCGCTTCCGCTCAGGAAATGGCGCTTTCCGTCAATCCAAATCTCGGCGCGAATATTGATATCACGCTGTAAGCAAAGAAAGAGCGGCCGGCATATTACGGCTGCTCTTTCTTCGTACCTCCTGCTCCCATCCTTTTCCTTTCTAACAGCAGTCTATACACCAGCTATCGAATTCCATTTTTTTTGCAGAAGTCTATTTTTTTACAGAATTTCATTCAAAATCATTATTGCTGCGCAGATCGCCATTCCGATCATCAGCGGAGCCGTCACCAGCCGCGTACGGTCAGCCGTTCTCTGCTTTTCTCCGGCATGCTGCGGCTGCCGTTTTTCTTCCGTATCTCCGAAAACCAGGGCAGCCGGCTCCGATGCAGCGGAATCCGCGGTATTTCCGTCTTTAAAGCCATAAATCTGCTCCGTCTCCGATATACCAATCCCCGATGCCGGAAGCTGCTCTTCCGTTTTCGGCCTGTTCTGCTCCGGACCTATGCCGTCCTCCTGCAGCCGCCGGATTTCCCGGAGCGCCTGCTGCTCCGCACGTCTGCGCGATGCCTTCGGCAGACGGAACAGCACCTTTATATACTCCAGCCGGCCTTCACTCGCCGCGATCAGCCGGTATGCCACAATTGAAACAAGCAGACCGATTATGGCAAACGGCAGATAAGCCAGGATAATTCCGGTCAGCGTCTCCTCATCTCGAACCGTATCGACCGCGTCCTTTACAAGCCCTTCCTCCAGCTTCGCCATCACCGCCATTACGGTAGCGGAATATCCGTTTATCAAAAAATGCATTATCATCGAAGCCAGAATGGAATCCGTCGCTTCAATCACAAGCGCAAAAACAATCCCCATAAGAAACGCGTAGGAAAACTGATTCAGATTGCCGTGCATCAGCCCGAACAGCAAGCCGGACAGCAGCATCCCGCGGAGCGGCGATACCTTCCGGTATTCGTTGTAAAACAATCCGCGATATACAGATTCTTCCAGAACACAGGGAACAAATGCAATTAGAAACAGGCTTGCCAGATAGGAATTGCCTGTAATAATCTCACTCATCGAAGATGTCGTGACATCCTCCACAAACAGCATCGAAACGGCGTTTACCATGCTCATAAACGGCATAATGCAGATTGTAAACAGAACCAGCCACAGCACGGTTCCCAGCCGAAGTCTTTTCAGGCGAACGGCATCCGCATAATTTTTCCGTCCTGCCAGCAGATAGACCGCTCCCGGCACAGCCAGCACAATCTGAGAAAACAGAAGACGAGCGGTATAGCTTGTCAGGTATTGATAGACCGGCAGAAGGGACGCCGTTATTATGATAAGCACAGTAATTAAGTAAATCTGATTGGTTTTCCGTATCCTCTGTTTCATTCCTACCCTCCGATTTCTGTTTTTCCGGCATATACGCGGTTCGCCGGAGAGAACTGTCCTCCCGCCGGTCGGATGCAGACCGGCACAGGTATAATATCTGACGACATTATACCATACAGATGCCGGGCAGGCAAAGGTTTCCGGGTTTTATACGGCTGCTTCAGGGGCCGGCATCCTGCACTTTCTGCTGCACCGTTCCGCACTTTTCCCTTGCAAATCGGTGCCGGTTATATTATAGTTGTCTCAGATTTATTCTATCAGGCACACGCATGTGCATACAGAGAAATTTATGCATCCGCAGCGGCATTTTCCCGCAGCAGTTCCATACGCATGCGCGTACAGGGAAATTTACCAAAGCCGGACAGAGACAGGCCTTATGGCCTGACAGGAGGTACGGCAGCGGCCGGAACAGCATAGGAACAAACAGGGAGGCAATTATGAGGCTTGGCGAAATACAGGAACTCGAAGTCGTAAAAATAACAGAAAACGGTGTTTATCTTGCAGACCCGGACGGGCAGACAGAGCCGCTCGCGCCCGGCTTGCCCGAACTCCGCCGTGTCCTGCTTCCGCGGAATCAGGTTCCAAAACAGGCGGAACCAGGCATGCACATCCGGGTTTTCCTTTACCGCGATTCCGAGGATCGCCCGATCGCTACGACCACTATGCCGCCGCTGACGCTGGGCAGGGTTGCAATGCTGCCGGTACGCGAGGTTACCCGAATTGGAGCATTTCTAAGCTGGGGATTGGCAAAGGATCTTTTTCTGCCCTTTAAAGAACAGATTGCGCGAGTAAAAGCCGGAGACAACGTGCTGGTTGCTCTTTATCTTGATAAAAGCAGCCGTCTCTGCGCTACTGCCCGGGTTTATGATTATCTTCTTACGGACTCGGACTACAAGGTGAACGACCATGTTTCCGGTACCGTATATGAGCTGATTGATTCCTTCGGCGCCTTTGTCGCCGTGGACAATCGCTACTCTGCTCTGATTCCGAAGCAGGAACTGTTCCGTCCGCTCAAGGTCGGCGATTTTATTGAAGCCCGCGTTTCAAATGTTCACGAGGACGGCAAACTGACGCTCAGCCTGCGCGAACAGACCCATATCCAGATCACGGATGACGCTGCCGCCGTATACGAAAAGCTGGTGACCGCGGGCGGTTTTCTTCCATATCACGACAAAACAGATCCTGAGGTGATCAAGCGTGAATTTTCCCTCAGCAAAAACGCATTTAAGCGTGCCATCGGCCATCTTATGAAGGAAGGAAAGCTGACCATCTCAAACTCCGGCATCAAGGCAGTCGGCTTCGACAGCTCACACCCCCGCATTTAAAGAAACCGAGGCCTGCGGTTATCCGACCGCAGGCCTCTTTCTGATCTCAGTTATCCAGAAAACGCATTTTTCCCTTCCCGCTGGCGCGATTGTCCTTTTTAATCGTCTCCTGCGGTTTCTGGTACATGTTTCCGAGGGAGTTTGCCAGCCGATCCTTGCATGACTTGCAAAATCTTCCCGAACGAATCATCACACCGCAGGCCTCACAGGAGAGACCGACAAGAGATGCCTCGGAAAACTCAAGCTTCTCCTCCCGCACCCACTGACGCAGCTGCTGTACCGACACTTCGTTATCGTCTGCCACCTCCTGAATCGAGGCATTCTTATGATCATAGATATATGCTTTTACCTGCTGAAACTTATCATCCAGATCCTTGATGCAGTTCGGGCAGAGCGACGGCCCGCTCAAATAGTTAAATAATCTTCCGCAGCCCCTGCAATTTCTAACGTCCATTCGCTGCTCCTCCTTTCTTTTATCCGTCGGAAACGCCGGCCGCCATGCAGAGAAAAATAATCCGCTCTGTGCCTGCACGGCGCAGCGCCTTTGCACACTCATCCACGGTACTTCCCGTCGTAAATATATCATCCACCAGCAGCACGCTTCGACAGGGCCGGCCGTCCCGCCACGAAACGGTAAATGCATCTTTCAGGGTGCGTGCCCTGTCCGCCCGCCCAAGCTCCTTCAGCGGAGCTGTTTTCTTTACACGCTTCAGACTCCGGCTGTCGACCGGAAGCCCCAGCCTTTTTCCGATTCCTGACGCGAGAAGCTCCGCCTGATTAAAACCGCGCTCCCTGCGCCTGGCAGGATGCACCGGCACCGGAATCAACACCTCCGGCGCTTGCGCGAGCAGCTGCCTCCCATATATCCGAACCGCCTCCGCCGTATAAAAATCGGCAAATTCCTTCCTTGCATGATATTTGAAATCTGCAAGAGACCGCTTCATCCGATTGTCGTACTGCCAGACGGCATACCCCCGGTCAAACGCTCTGGAATGCACTCTGCAGGAAGAGCAGTATTCCAGTTCCTCCCTCTCCAGCTGACAACCGCATTTCATACATGCGGGCTGCCGGATGTACTTCAGGTTCCGGCGGCAGTCCGGACAGGCAAGCTCCCCGCGCGGCAGGACAATCTGCCTGCAAACCGGACACCGCCTGGGATAAAGCCAGCCGAGCACTTTGTTTCCGACACGGGATGCTGTCCCCAATACAGCATATATCCCGCATTTCTGCATTTCGTTTTTCTTCCCCATTCTCCTCCTGCGTTCCTGCCTCGCTCCGGCAAAAGCCTCAAAGACTGCCTTCTCCCGCAATCCGACCCCTTCGCACTGAATCAGAGCTTTTCCGGATAAACCCCGGCGTCAACAAGCTCGCGGATCGCCTTCACAACCGTTTCCTTATCCTCCTTGTAGGTCACTCCGAACCATTTGTCGTTTGTGCGGAGAACCTCTACGGTGACGCGCTTTTCCTTCAGCATTGAAGCGATTACCTGCGGGAGCAGATATTCCGCCTTCAAATCGTTTGCCGCCCCGTCCGCAAGGAACTTGGCAAAACCGCTTTTCAGCTCCTCAAGAAACTCCGGCGTAACCCCCCACATGTTCATGGAAACCGCACTGTCGAGCGGCAGCTCTACTTTCTCGCCGGCCTCGTTCTTTCCGACGGCTGCCCCGCCCTTCTTCTCAATTCCGAAGGTTTCCTCCACATCAAGCAGATAGCCCTTCTCATCCACATGGCACACGCCCCGCGTAACAACACCGTTATCGCTCAGCGTATTGCCGAGTACGAAACCTGCCATGCAGTACCGGCCCTGCTTCGTCAGATCTGCATTTGCCAGGAAGTCGTGCACCTTGACAAATGCCTCCCGGCCGTAATAATCATCGGCATTGATAATCATGAACGGCTCCTCAACGGCTCCAAGGCACGCCAGCACGGCCTGGCCCGTTCCCCATGGCTTCGTGCGGCCCGCCGGGCAGGTAAAGCCCTCCGGAAGATCATCCAGTTCCTGAAACACATAGTCCGTCTTTATCTTTTTTTCCACGCGGTTTCCAATAATTTCGCGGAAATCCTTTTCCAGATCCTTTCTCGTAATGAACACAACGCGGTCAAAACCGGCCGCCTTCGCGTCATGAATCGAATAATCCATAATGATCTCGCCGGACGGCCCGACCTTCTCCAGCTGCTTAATTCCTCCGCCGTAACGGCTGCCCATGCCTGCTGCCATAATAACAAGTGCTGTCTTATTCATTCTGATTCTCCTTCTTATTATTTTAATGTCCGGAGCATGCTCCCGCATTCGGTTCTCTGTTATAAGTATACTATATTTCCCCTCAAAATGCACGCTCTTTTTCAAGGGGTTATCTTCCATACAAGCTGCAGTTTTGTACTGCAGATAACCGCCGCCTGCCCGATTCTGAATTTTCTGCAGCCGCTGCTTTTATCCCGTAAAAAATCACTCCGTTCCCGGTCTGCGGAAAAATTCACAAAAACAAATTTTCCTGTTCCCCCCTCGCTCCCTTTATGGTATAATATCAAAAGATATTATACCTGCTCCGATTTGCGTCCGGATTCAGGACGGACAGTTGCATCAGCGAATCGTATGCATCCGCCGGCAGCCTTATCCGGAGCACCTGGTATAATAACAACCGAAGGATATTAACAGGAGGTTTCCATGGGTGATTCATCTGTTCTTTTAATTCTGGCCCTTATCATCCTTCTCTGCATCATTGTGGCAGTTACCGCGGTTGCTGTCACGATCTCAACGGCCTCCGCCGCGATTGTCGAAGAGGATGAGGAAGAATAAGCCGGCAGAGAGACAAGCTGCGCATGTCTTACGTTTCTGCGCAGAAAAAGCGGCCGGACCGTTCTTACAGCACAGCAAGAACGATCCGGCCGCTTTTTCGTATATTCCCCGGCTCCTGCCGCCTGATTTGCAACAGCTCCTCCGCCGCAGATGCGGCATGCAAAGAATTCTGTCAAACCCTCTCCGTCTCTGCTCCCGGAAGCTTCCCGCGCCGTCAGATATCCGGCGCGGTTCTGCATCTTCCTCTACAGATAATCGTCATCCTTATTCTTATCTTCCTTATCCTCCGGCGGCAGCTCCTCATACGTCAGGATGTAGGTGCCCGGATGGAAAATCGAAACCTCGATTGTCCGGCTGTCAACCATTGTTATATTCATCCCGGCAATCACTGTCCGCCGATTCGCACTGTAATAAAGGTGCGTCTGAGTCATCTTATAATATGACGGCAGCTTGATCTGCATGGTCAGCGGGAATATATCATCCCTCGTCTCGTCTTCAAGCAGTACATCAAATGCGATATAATCAATAATTTCCGATTCCAGCTTGCTGAGCACGCCGGTAACGCGCTCCGGCTTCAGGGATTTTCCGGTCACCATGGAATTGGAATATCTCGAAGGCAGTGCGATCTTGACATCGGCCGTCCGCACCTTGTTTGTAATGCTGAAGGAAGCCGCGTTGGCGTAATTCACTCCGATTTCCTTAACGCCCTGTACCACAAAGCTCGCCTTCATATCGCAGTAGCTCACCGTAACCGTATTATTGCCCAGCTGCAGAATCCGGCCGGAGAGCAGTTCAAAATCCTCCACGGTCTCCTCGTAGCCATCGTCATAACGCGCTTTTACAATGATATCTCCGTAATCCACATAATCGCCGATCGCCACCTTACCGCCGCGGTAGGTTACCGTAAGGCTCTCCAGCGTTTTGACAACACACTCCACCTTCAGCTCCGCCCTGTGGCCCCGGTAGATAATATAGACCGTGTTGGTGCCGAGATCCTCAAGCTTCGCCGGGGAAACCGTATAATTGTGAATTCGCTCCGTCGTTCCATCCGGATAGAAAGCCGTCACGTACAGATACTTCGACGGTATCGGATTTCCCTGCAGCACATGCTCCCCTTCATAAGACGCATACAGCCCGGAAATAGACTTCTCCGGCATGGTTACCACGTTAAAGGTTCCCTGCAGACCGCCGTACACCACCTGCACCTTCTGGGTGCCCGACGTGTTGATCACATGGTTCCCCAGCTGGTAATCTGTTATCTCCTCATAGCTTCCGTCGGAAAATACAACATTCACCATGATCTCATCGCGGCTGACACTGTTGCCGATGCTCACCGGCCCGCCAAGATACTGGACATACAGCGACTGAGCCTTTTTTCCGAATACGGTAATGTCGCACGACTTGCCGCGGTAAACAACATGGATGACGTTCACTCCGTCCTTAATAACCCTGTCAGTGGAAAGAGCAAAATTAAAAATCTCCTCCGAGGTGCCGTCCTCATAAATGGCAGTAACCTCTATTTTGCCCCTGTCAATCTCCTCTCCCACGGCGAGCGTCTCCCCGCTGTATATCGCGTACAGATAGGATACCTTTTTCTCTTCAGCCTGTGCGGACATCGGCAGCACCGCTGCACAAAACGCCAGGCACAGCAGCACTCCCAGGCCGGCAGCAGCAATTTTACTTAAAAAGCTGCATTTTTCCGTTTTCTTCAAATTTATCACTCCCTTCCTCGCACCGCGGCAGCTTTCTGCCGGGTATGACTATTTCTTTCCTTTTTTCTGCTGGCTCTTATATAAATAATAATCCGTCATTTCCTGGATGGTAATCGACTGGCCCGCTGTGATCCGCTTTTGAATCCCCTCCAGTTTTTTCAGCAGCTTCTGCGTTTCCTCCGGCTGCTCCGAAGCATCCTCCGGCATCTCAAACGAGTAGCTCTTTCCGAAGGTCTCCGTCGAAACATATACATCCTCCTGGTTTTCCTCCGTTTTCTCGACAACCGTGAGCGTAAAGGACGCCGTAAGCCCGCTTGTGCTGTCCTTCATCGTAATCACTGCCTTGCCCGCCCCGCGCGCATGAACCATGCCGGTGGTCTTATCCACCTTGGCCACAAGCACATCGGACGAACTGAACGTGAACTCCGCTCCGCTGACCCCGTAAGCTCTGCCCGTAAGCAGATAATCACTGCTCTGGACAAGCTTTTTCTTCTGATTGGAGATGGATACGTAAGGCTCCTTCACCGTCAGCGCAATCGTGCGTGTGTAGGTTTTCCCGTTCTGCTTGATCGTGACGGTCAGCGTGGCCGTGCCCTTCGCTTTCGGAGTGACAACTCCTTTCGCGCTGACAACGGCAATTTTTTTATCGCTCGATTTGTAGGTAAGTTTTGCCGTGGAGGCAAGGTTTTTGGCCCTGATCTGATAGTCCGTTCCCACATAAACCGTCTTTTCCTTTACGGTAAGTGCGGGTTCTGCTGCCTGTATATGGGCCCGTTCCGCTGCCGTGCAGAAAAACAGCAGCAAAAACAGAAACACGGCGCAGCATCTTGCCGGCTGCCTTTTTCCCGCCCGCGCTCCGGGCGCCCTGTCGATTGTTCTCATCCCATTCGCCTCCTTGAAAATACCGAGTGCCGCAGTATGCACACAACCTTCCTGTTCCGTTTGCGGGGCCTCCCCGGTCTGCAGCGCGGATGCCCCCTTGTGCGGTTATTCTAACACAGCTTCTTGTCAAAATTGTTGCAATCCATAATTTCTTGTTTTTTCCTTATCCGCGCTGCAGCAGGCAGCTTTGCTCCGGCCCCGCTTTTATCTGCCCGGTTTTCGGAACGGCTCCTCCTCCGACGGCAGCCCCGTCAGCAGGCGGTTCTTCAGGCAGAATTCCATATCAATCGTACGCACGGCATTCTGCCGGTCGAAGCGGACGGATATCCGCCCTTCCCCGCATGCCACCACCGTCCCGTCGCCGAAGCGGCCGTGGCGCACCCGGGCACCCTCCCGGAAAATGCTGCGGTCATAATACAGCTCGGATGCAAAACGCGACAGTTCCTGCGGCTTATTATAGCGTTCCTTCGTCCAGGTGACGGTCAGACTGTCCCTGGCGCGCGTGACTGCCACATAGAACATGCGCCGCTCCTCCTCCATATCCTCATTTACAACGGCCCGGTGGTGCGGCGCAACCCCCTCCACTGCATCCACAATGTACACATTCTCAAATTCCAGCCCTTTTGCTCCGTGAAAGGTCATCATTGCAACTGCGTCTCTCTCCCTGTCCGCCTCGGACTCTCTCTGGCGCAGCAGCTGCTCCCGGTACTCGTCGATATGTCCGAACCATTCCTGAAAGGACGCGTATTCCCGCGCCGCCTCCTGAAGTGCAGCAAGCGTTTCAAAAAGCTCCTCCTCGCCGATGTGCCGGAGCTGCGCATATTCCCTCAGATAATCGTCGTAGCCCATCGCACGCCGGATATAGCTGACCGCCGCATAAGGCCCTGTTTTCCGGAGAAGCTTAAGGTCAAGCTCAAGCTTTTCCAGCCGTTCTGCCACATAGCCACGGTTGGTATCATAATAAAACTGCTTTACTTTCTGCAGATTGACCCTGGCATCCGGAAATGCCTCGCGCGAAAGATACCGCTTCGGGCGGTTCATAATCTGAAAATAGAGCGCGCGGTCATCTTCCCCCAGCGCCAGCCGTATGTATGCAAAAATATTTTTAGCGATCCAGTGATCATAAAGATTCGGCAGCGTGTCCTTCATCCGAAACGGAATATTGTATTCCATCAGTTTTTCTGCCAGCGCGCCGGGCTGAAGATTCGTGCGGTACAGAATGGCCGCAGTGCGGTAGCTGTTCCCCGCATCGTGCCGCTCCAGCAGCTCGCGCGCAATCGCCTCGTTCTGCGCGCGCACATCCTGATATTCCTTAAGCCGGATTTTGTTCCCCGGAGGGCGGACGGCACGGATCTCCTTGGAAAAACGCTTCGTGTTCGCCGCAATGAGCCGCCCGGCCGCCGCCACAATATCGGCCGCCGACCGGTAATTAACGTCGAGCAGCACCTGCCCGCAGTTTGGGTAATCCTTCGGAAAATTCAGCATGAGCTCCGGCTTCGCACCGCGGAACCGGTAAATGCTCTGATCGTCGTCGCCGACGATGAATAGATTGTTCTGCGGCAGTGCGAGAAGACGGATTATGTCATACTGCACGCGATTAATGTCCTGAAATTCGTCAATCAGTATATATTCATATTTCTGCTGCCAGAGCGCAAGAATATCCGCTCTTGCCGTGAGCAGCTCATAACAGAGCAGCAGCATATCGTCAAAATCAATGCGGTTCGAGCGGCGCAGCATCGTCTCGTACTCCTGATAAATCCTGCGGAAATCATTTTCCGGGCAGTTCATCGAATAATAATGCCCGATATCCATCCGCTCGGACTTTACCATGCTGATCTCACTTACGAGCCCTTCGATAAATTCCTTTTCATCCTCAATCTCAAGTGCCAGATTCCCGACCAGCTCCCGGAAAAACCGATAGCGATCCTCCTCGCGGATAATGCAGGAAGCATCGTAATTGTAGGCATATTTCAGTATCTTGAAATAGACCGCGTGAAAGGTGCCGAAATTGACGCCGCTCCGCCCGGTCTCCAGCAGCCGCTCAAAACGTTCCCGCATCTCCTGCGCTGCGGCCTTGGTAAAAGTAATGACAAGTATGCGCTCCGGGCGGACGCCGTGCTCCTCGATCAGCGCCCGCACCCGATTTGTGATAACAGTGGTTTTCCCGGAACCGGGACCGGCCAGCACCATCATCGGCCCGTCCCGGTGCGCAATCGCCCTCTGCTGTGCTTCATTCTGTTCCATCAGCCCTCCAGCTTTGCAATGGCAAGACGGATGCGGCGCAGGCTCTCCTCCCTGCCGAGAATGCTCATAATCTCGTAGGCGCCGCCCGGCGTGGACTGCTTGCCGGAAACCGCCGTGCGCACCGGCCAGAGCCCCTGCCCGTTTTTAATGCCCTTCTCTGCGATATAGGCGGTCAGCAGGGCCTCGATCGACGGGATGCTGTAATCTTCAAGCGCCTCAAACTCCGGCAGAAGCTCCGGAGCACTGCAAGAGAGCTCTCCAGCGTGGTCTTCATCTTCTTGTGAACAAACATCCCGACATCGTATTCCGGAAGCTCCTCAAAGAAATCAATGAGCCCTGCAATATCGCAGAACGTCTCGATTCTCGTTTTCACCAGATCGGCAACCGCCTTTTTATCGCATGGCCTCGTGATCACCCTGTCGATATAAGGCATTGCCTCTGCATAATATTTATCATCGTCCATCCGCTTGATATACTCGGAGTTCATCCAGCGCAGCTTCTGCATGTCGAAAACTGCCGGGGACTTGCTGATATTGCGGTAATCAAACTCCCGGATCAGTTCCTCCAGCGTAAATATTTCCTCGTTGCCCGAAGGGCTCCAGCCGAGCAGCGCAATAAAATTCACGATGGCCTCCGTCACGAAGCCCTGCTCGATCAGATCCTCAAAGGAGGAATGGCCGCTGCGCTTCGCCAGCTTTTTGTGCTCCTCATTCGTGATCAGCGGGCAGTGGATATAAACCGGCTCCTCCCAGCCGAACGCATGGTACAGCCTTGTATATTTCGGCGTGGAGGACAGATATTCATTTCCGCGGACAACATGCGTGATGCCCATCAGATGATCGTCGATAACATTCGCGAAATTATAGGTAGGGAAGCCGTCCGATTTGATAAGAATCATATCATCCAGCTCCTCGTTTTCCACTGTGATAGGGCCGTAGATGGCATCCGTAAACGTGGTTGTGCCGGTCACCGGCACATTCTGCCGGATGACATAGGGCTTTCCCGCTGCCAGATTGGCCTCAATCTCTTCCCTGC
>ERZ777305.2168-NODE-2168-length-18039-cov-3.937889_pt1 | contig 18039 bp, 15 predicted proteins | sample MGYA00374965_ERZ777305 | MGnify/ENA primary metagenome ERZ777305 (study PRJEB29328, sample SAMD00013331) | mouse gut metagenome | study: EMG produced TPA metagenomics assembly of the Metagenome analysis of fecal microbiota from mouse which was promoted... | reverse complement strand
CGCGGACGGCAGAGGCTTTGCGGCGGCTATGATGCTGGGTGCGGAGGCAGTCCAGATGGGGACCCGTTTCCTGCTGGCGACGGAGTGCACCGTACATGAGAATTACAAGAAAAAGGTGATCGCGGCGAAGGATATCGACTCCGAGGTTACCGGCAGGGCGAACGGACATCCTGTCCGTCAGATCCGCAATAAGCTGACAAGAGAGTATCTGCAGATGGAAAAGAACGGCGCGTCTCTGGAAGAGATGGAGAAACTGACGCTCGGTTCCCTGCGCAAAGCGGTGGTGGAAGGCGATGTGGTGACCGGCACCCTGATGGCAGGGCAGATTGCCGGTATGGTAAACAAAGAGCAGTCCTGCGCGGAGATACTCGAAGAGATTATGGATCAGGCGGAAATTTTGTTGAAATTAAAATAAGAGGCACTACGCAAGATTCTATTGAAGGATAGAAAAAGCAGAGAGATGCTGAAAAAGCAAGCTGTGCGGCTTGCTTTTTTCTCAAATAAATACTTTGAAACTCAAAATATTTATGGCGGCGAGGGGAATCATACGGGAAAGGAAGGTATGCAATTATGGGAAAGACTGTTTTTATGTTCCCGGGACAGGGAGCGCAGTATGTGGGAATGGGTAAGGATTTTTATGAGCAGATTCCGGTCTGTAAGGAGATGTTTGAGCTGGCTGGAAGGGCAAGCGGTCTGGATGTGGCGGCGCTCTGCTTTGAGGAGAACGAGCAGATCAATATTACGGAGTATACGCAGATCGCCATGCTTGCAACCGAGGTGGCTATATTGAAGGCTGTGGAGGAGAAGGGTGTGAAGCCCGACATCACAGGCGGTTTGAGCCTTGGCGAATACGGCGCGCTTGTGGCAAGCGGCGTGATGAGCCCGGAGGATGTGTTTAAAATCGTGCGCAAGCGCGGCATCTATATGCAGGAGGCGGTACCGCAGGGCGGCGCGATGATCGCGGTGCTGGGACTGGATACGGCGGTGATCGAGCAGATTTGCGAGGAGACGGACGGTTGTGTGACGATCGCGAACTATAACTGCCCGGGGCAGATTGTGATTACCGGTGAGGAAGGCGCAGCGCAGGCGGCGATGGAAAAACTGACGGCGGCAGGCGCAAAGCGGTGCGTGCCGTTAAAGGTCAGCGGTCCCTTCCATTCCCCGCTGTTAACAGGGGCGGGCGAGAAGCTTGCGAAGGAACTGGAGACGGTGGAGATTCACGATATTGCCGTTCCTTATATCGCCAATGTGACGGCGGACTATGTGAAGGACAAGGCGGATGTGAAGCCTTTATTGGAGAAGCAGGTGTCATCCTCCGTGAAGTGGCAGCAGACGGTGGAGCGGATGATCGCGGACGGCGCGGACTTATTTGTCGAGATCGGACCGGGCAAGACGCTGTCCGGGTTTATGAGGAAGATTAACAGGGATGTGAAGGTGATTAATATAGAAAAAGTGGAGGATTTGGAGAGACTAGTATAGATATCCGAACGCTCAAGTGAAAGCAGTTCCTGCGTCGCCGCGCTTTCGCTCCACAAAATACGCAGCAGACGCTAAACTCGTGAAAGACCTCGTTAAGCGCTGGCGCATTTTGAGGGGCTCCTACGGAAGCTGCTTTTACTTGAGCTGGTTATGAATAAGAGAAAAGCAGTTTAGCAAATGGGAATGGAATAAAAGTGGCAGGAGGAAAGAGATATGCTTACTGGGAAAGTGGCTTTAGTCACGGGTGCAGGGCGCGGGATCGGGAGAGAAATCGCGCTTACGCTTGCGGAGTACGGCGCGGATGTGATCGTGAATTATAACGGATCGAAGGAAAAGGCGGAGGAAGTAACGGCGCAGATTGAGGCGATGGGAAGAAAAGCGAAAGCGGTACAGTGCAGCGTGGCAGATTTTGAGGCGTGCGGACAGATGATCACGGATGCGCTCGCGGAGTTCGGGCACATCGACATTCTGGTGAACAACGCCGGGATTACGAAGGACAATCTGGTGATGAAGATGACGGAGGCGGATTTTGACGCGGTCATTGACACCAACCTGAAAGGGACATTTCATACCATCAAGCATATGTACCGCTCTTTTTTGAAGCAGAAGGCGGGCAGAATTATCAACCTGTCCTCTGTCAGCGGGGTGCTTGGTAATGCGGGACAGGCTAACTACGCGGCTTCCAAGGCGGGTGTGATTGGTCTTACCAAATCCATGGCGAGGGAGCTTGCAAGCAGAAACATTACGGTGAACGCGGTGGCGCCCGGCTTTATTGATACGGACATGACGCAGGCGATGACGGACACGGCGAAGGAGGCGACTCTCGCACAGATTCCGTTAAAGCGTGTGGGCACGCCGAAGGATATCGCGGAGACGGTGGCGTTTCTGGCGAGCGATAAGGCGGCGTATATTACGGGACAGGTGATCTCGGTTGACGGCGGGATGGCTATCTAACAGCCGCGCAAGAAAAACAAAGCACCGTCGCAGACAAAAAGTCTGCGACTGAAGCGGCATTTGTTTTTCGGCGGCGTAAACGAGCAAACTCCGATGCAATCGGACATAGAGCGCGAAGCGCGGGTTTGCGAGTCTGACAGTGTAGAAAGGAGCAAAAACGAGAAATGAGCAGACGGGTAGTAGTGACAGGCATGGGTGCGATTACGCCCATTGGATTGAGTGTGGACGAGTTTTGGGCAGGCGTGAAGGAGGGGAAGATCGGGTTCGCGCCGATCACCAAGTTTGACACGACAGATTTTAAGTGTAAGCTTGCGGCTGAGGTCAAAGACTTTGACGGCAAAAACTATATGGATTTCAAGGCGGCGAAGAGAATGGAGCCTTTCTCCCAGTATGCGGTGGCGGCGACCAAAGAGGCGTTAGAAGACGCGGGCATTGACATGGAGAAGGAAGATCCTTACCGCGTAGGCGTGGCGGTAGGTTCCGGCACGGGTTCCCTGCAGGCGATGGAGCGTTCCCACACGAGACTGGTGGAGAAAGGACCGGGCAGAATAGAGCCGCTGTTCGTGCCGCTTACGATCTCCAACATGGCGGCGGGCAATGTGTCGATCCAGTTTGGATTAAAGGGAAAGAGCATCAATGTGGTGACGGCATGTGCGACGGGCACCAATTCCATCGGTGAGGCGTTCCGCACGATTCAGTACGGCGACGCGGAGGTGATGGTGGCGGGCGGTACGGAGGGCAGCGTGTGCCCCATCGGTATCGGCGGTTTCTCTGCGCTGACGGCGCTTTCTAACAGCGAGGACCCGACAAGATGTTCCATTCCCTTCGACAAGGAAAGAAGCGGCTTTGTCATGGGTGAAGGCGCGGGCGTTGTGGTGCTGGAAGAGCTGGAGCACGCGAAGGCCAGGGGCGCGAAGATTTATGCGGAAGTAGCGGGATATGGCTGTACTTCTGACGCGTATCATATCACTTCCCCGGCGGAGGACGGCGCAGGCGCGGCGAAAGCGATGGAGTATGCGGTGAAGGACGCGGGTCTGAACCTGGACGACATTACCTATATCAATGCGCACGGAACGGCAACGCATCATAACGATCTCTTTGAGACGCGTGCCATCAAGCTGCTGTTCGGCGACCATGCGAAGGACATGAAGATCAATTCCACCAAGTCCATGGTGGGTCACCTTCTGGGCGCGGCGGGCGCGATTGAGTTTGTGACCTGCGTGAAGGAGCTGCAGGAAGGTTATATCCACAGAACTGTCGGCTATCAGGTGCCGGATGAGGAATGTGATCTGAACTACTGCAAAGAGGCTTACGAGGAAGATTTTGAGTATGCGCTGTCCAATTCCCTTGGTTTTGGCGGACACAACGCAAGCCTGCTGGTAAAGAAATACCACGGGTAAACGCAGGTTTTTTGAGTCTGGGTAAAGGAGGAATTCAGATATGTCATTAATGGGTGCAAAGGAAATCATGGAGATCATTCCCCACAGACAGCCCTTTATGCTGATCGACACGATAGAGGAGATGGAGGAGGGAAAACGGGTAGTCGCTAAGAAATGCGTATCTTACAACGAGCCTTTCTTCGCGGGGCATTTTCCAGAGGAGCCGGTGATGCCGGGCGTGCTGATTGTGGAGGCGCTGGCACAGACCGGCGCGGTGGCAATTTTAAGCCAGCCGGAATTTAAGGGTAAGACCGCTTACTTTGCGGCGATCAACAATGCGAAGTTTAAGGGAAAGGTGGTTCCCGGTGACGTGCTGACACTGGAGACGGAGATTATTAAAATAAAGGGTCCCATCGGCGTAGGCGCTGGAAAAGCTTATGTGGACGGGAAACTGGTGACGCAGGCGGAACTGACTTTCGCAATTGGTGAGGCGTAAGACAGGACGCCGGAAAGGTGAGACCATAGACAGATGGCAAATGTAAACCCTTTAAAAATTGGCGATTTAACAGCCCGGGTGCCGGTGATTCAGGGCGGTATGGGCGTGGGCGTCAGTCTTTCCTCTCTAGCCGGAAACGTGGCGAAGGAGGGCGGAATCGGCGTGATTTCTACGGCGCAGATCGGCTACCGGGAGCCGGATTTTGACACAGACCCGATCGGGGCGAACCTGCGGGCGATCGGCACGGAAATTGCCAAGGCGAGAGAGATCGCGAAAGGCGGGGCGCTGGGTGTCAATATCATGGTGGCGACCAGAAAGTATGAGGAATATGTCAAGGCAGCTGTGGCGGCGGGCATTGACTTAATTATATCCGGGGCGGGACTGCCCATGGACCTGCCAAAGATCGTCGGGACGGCGAAAACGAAGCTTGCGCCTATTGTGTCCAGCGTGAAATCCGCGCAGGTGATTATGAAATACTGGTGGAAAAAGTATAGCAGGCTGCCCGACGCGGTGGTGGTTGAAGGACCTCTGGCGGGCGGACATCTGGGCTTTCACAAAGAACAGCTTGCGGATGTGGAAGGGCTGCATTACGATGATGAGGTGAAAGCGATTATTGCACAAGTCAATGAGACTGCGGCGGCGCATGGCACGGAGATCCCGGTGGTGATGGCGGGCGGCGTGTATACCCGTGAGGATATGGAACATTATCTGGAAATGGGGGCTTCCGGCGTACAGATGGCGACGCGTTTTGTGACTACCTACGAGTGCGATGCGGACCCGGCTTACAAGCAGAGCTATATTGACGCGAAAAAAGAAGATATCGTCATTGTGCAGAGTCCTGTCGGTATGCCGGGACGGGCGATCCTGAATCCCTTTATGAAGCGGGCGAAGGAGGAGAAGATTCCACATGAGAAATGCCACCTCTGCATCAGCACCTGCAAGGGGGCGGACACGCCTTACTGTATCACGGACGCGCTCGTAAATGCCGTGAAGGGCAAGGTGGATGAAGCGCTGCTTTTCTGCGGCGCCAACGCATACCGCGCGACACATCTGGAACATGTGAAAGACATACTGGAGGAATTTGCGTGATGGCAATGAGCAGTGCGCAGACAGAGGAATAAGCGGAGCGGAGAGCGTGCTCGCCGAAACGCCTATTCTGATGGATGCATGGGGCGAAGCCCGCGAGCGAGGGAAACCGAAGGTTTCACGAGGGGCACTGCGGAGAAGGCAGAAAGAGGATTAACATGAAAACAAGAATCATAGGAACGGGGAGCTGTCTGCCAGAGACAGTGGTGACAAACGATGATCTGTCCAAGTTGATGGATACTTCCGACGAGTGGATCAGCAGCAGGACAGGAATTAGGGAGAGGCATCTGGTAAAGGAAGAGACAACGGCAAGCATGTCTGTAGAGGCGGCAAAGCGCGCCATGGAAAACGCGGGCGTGACCGCGGAAGACCTTGACCTGATTATTCTGGGCACGGTGTCGCCGGATTTTGTGACGCCGGCATGTGCCTGTGAAGTGCAGGCGGCGATCGGCGCGCACAGGGCAGTTGCCTTTGACATCAATGCGGCGTGCTCCGGCTTTATGTTTGCGCTGAATATAGCCAACGCGTATATACAGGCGGGGATTTACGAAACAGCTCTGATTCTGGGGGCGGAGACGCTCTCCAAGATCGTGGACTGGGAGGACAGGAGTACCTGCGTGCTCTTCGGTGACGGCGCGGGCGCGGCGGTGGTACGTGCAGACGAAAACTACGGTATGCTTGCGTTTGATCAGGGATCCGATGGGACGAAGGGAAAAGTGCTTGCATGTCCGGGGCGTGCCAACAACAACCCGCTGGTTAAGACATACCAGAAGATGCCCTACGTTCACATGGACGGGCAGGAAGTTTATAAATTCGCCGTGACCACGGTGCCAGCCTCCTTACAAAAGACCATTGAGGCGGCGGGACTTGCGCCGGATGACATTGATTATTTCGCGCTGCATCAGGCGAACATCCGCATTATACAGTCGGTGTCGAAACGGCTCCGCATCACCGAGGATAAGTTCCCGGTCAGTCTGGATCACTGTGGAAATATATCCGCGGCGAGCGTGCCGATTCTGCTCGACGAAATGAACCGCAAAGGGCTGTTAAAGCCCGGCATGAAAGTTGCATTAAGCGGTTTTGGCGGCGGTCTGACATGGGCGTCAGCCGTCATAGAATGGTAACAGCGTGAGAAGAATTTGAGTCACTTAAAAAGCAGTGACATGATGGTTAATTCGCTTTCAGTGTCATGGCAAGGGAGGAAATCTTTTCCAGTACCTCCTTGCAGGAGTTCATATTCTTCACGGAAGTTTCGGAAGTGCGGAGGCCTTCGGTGGAGGATGCGGCAACCTCTTCGCTCGTGGCGGAGAGATGCGTTATATTTTCGGAAATGGTATCTGTGGAGGTGAGTATCACATTGACGCTCTCCTCCGTATTTTTTACTTTCGTTGCAAGCTCGGTCATTTCCCGATGGATATTTTCAAAACGACCGCGCATATTTTCGATCATGTCGTTCTGTGTCCGCACGGAAGCGGCGGAAGCTTCAATACTCGCATTTGCTGAGCTGGCGTCGCTGTTCAGTTCGCCTATGATTGCGGTAATATTGTTGGATGCCTCCTTGGTCTGTGCGGAAAGCTCCCTGATTTCGTCAGCTACCACGGCAAAGCCTTTTCCTGCCTCGCCGGCTCTGGCAGCTTCGATGGAAGCGTTTAGGGCGAGCAGGTTTGTCTTTCCGGCAATGTTTAAGATAGTGCCGATAAATTCCTGCACATTGTCGATCTGGGCGGTCAGACGGGAAATCATCTGTACCGTTGTGTCACTGGCGGAGGCAACGTCTTCAGCCTGTTCTTTTAACTTCTGTATTTCCGCGGAACCCTCAGAGATGGTCTGCATGGTTCTGTCGGAAGCGTCCATCATCGCACGGATCTCACCGTCTGCGGTATCGGAGGCGGCATGGATCTCCACACACATGGCAGCCTGCGCCTGAATGGATTCTGCAGTATTTTCCGTGCTGTCCGCAATGTTTTCCATGGCGAAATTGCAGGTGTCCACACACTGTTTCAGCTCGTCCACCATTTTCATGGCGTCAGCAAAGTGGGAAGATATTTCGTCGGCTACCTGCACCATGGTCTGGTTTGTGATTTCCTGCGCCTTTGCGGCGTCCGTAATGGAAGCCATATTTTCTTCGTTGAATCGGATCAGAAGGCGGGTCACCGTGATGGACGCGAGAGCCATCAGCAGCAGGGAGAAGATTTCCAGAATTGAGTGGGTCATATAGTCTCCCTCAGAAGTATAGTTGATGCAAATCCGCAGCACATTGGAGAGGATGGCAACGGCGTTGCCGCAAAAAGCAAGTTTTACGTTTAAGAAAGCAAGTGAGGAAACGATTAACGCAAATACATAAGCATAGATGCCGGCATTTCTATTCAAAAGAACAATTACAACGTAGGCGAGGGCGCAGGAGCCCATGAGAGCGACTGAACATGCCTTGGTTTCCCTGTTTTTGATGAGTGCAAAAATGCTGACTAAGACCGCGGAAAGGGAAACCCCAATCTGTATCCACACTTTCCATGTGCTGTTTCCTGTCAAAATCGACAGTAAAAAAGTAATCAAATAATAGCCGAGTATTATCATAACAACAGGAAAAATTTTGGAATTGGCAGCTCTGTATTGTGCTTTTGTCATAATGGGACCTCCTCATATGAAAAATTAAGAGAAATAAACGCAGATCAGAAGACCAATGTCATTTATTTAAGTAATTGCCTTATTAAGTTAAAAGGGGGGGGGATAAAAGTAGAGAAAAAATTATTGACACATGTAAAATTATGCGTTAAACTAGGATATAGTTTTAAGAAAAACAAAAGTATTTTTATTTCGGAAAAACAAATATAGCATAGTTTTATGCGCAAGGAATTACAAGGAACGAGCAAGAATGGCGAAAACGGTTATTTTTCGTCTGTGCTTGTTTTTTTTATTCAAACAATCGAACTTATGTTCAGAAAGGAGGTAAAGTGATGAAAACGATGGAGATTGAAACCTGCGGGCACCGTACGATTACACTACCTTTTGATCTTACGCGGGAAAATATTGATGCGTGGGTCAATGCTATAGTTGCAATAATGGAAGAAATCATGATCGCTGAGTTGTATTGGATAATGCTTTTACAGGACGGTCGTACTTTTTGCAATATAAAAATACGAACACATTCAGACGAATTCAAGAAAACTTATGATCGTCAATTTCCTATAGTAAAAAGCGAAATGATTGTAAATGAAGTTTGGAGAATCGACGCTACATTGCGATTGGAAGTAGAGCGCGACCTTTTAAGAAGTCTTCTCAAATAATTTGTTTCGCGCAAAGGTAATTCTGCTTTTGCGCGAATTCATTTTTGGCAAATAAATTACTATAAAAAGAAAAGAGAATGTAAATTATGTCAAAAAGATCAATCCCTAATACAATAAAATCTGAGTTAGACACGGCAATATCCCAAGCAATCACAAATACCAACCGCGAACTTGGCGAGCAGGAATGTCAGTTTGCCCGCAATCGCGTTCTAACCGCTGAAAAAATGATAAAGCTATTGCTATCCATGCAAGGCGGCAGTCTCCAGAAAGAACTCTATGACGCAGGAATCAATGCTACTGCTTCGGCGTTTGTGCAACAACGCGAAAAAATTTCTTGGACTGTTTTTGAGGAGGTATTTGAAAATTTTAACAAGCTACATAAAGATAAAGAGACTTTTAAAGGCTATCACGTTCTTGCTATTGACGGAACGACAGTAAATCTTGCCAGAAACCCGAAATCCGACACTTATATGAATAATACCGCTGATAAAAAAGGGTATAATCAGTTTCATGTCAATCCATTATATGATGTATTAAATAAGATATACTTACATTGTGTAATACAACCACAACCAAAGCAAGATGAAATCGGTGCGTTGATTTTTATGCTGACTTGGCATGATTTTGATACGAAAACGCTAATTGTTGCTGACAGAGGGTATGAATCATACAATGTATTCGCACATTTTTTAGAAAGGAAAGATATGGATTTTCTGATACGCGTCAAGCAAAATCAGTCTGCTATGCGTGAAATCAAAAAACTTCCCATGAAAGAATTTGATACTGACATTTCTTTTACTATCACGACCACACAAACTAATGCAGATAAAGAAAATGGATATGTCTTTATTCAAACACGGAAAAATGAGGATAAAACATATAGCCCTAAAACAAGGGCAGGACGTTGGAACTTTCAATCTCCATATCCCATGAAATTTCGCGTAGTGAGATTTATGCTTGATACTGGGGAGTATGAGACTTTGGCAACAAGCCTTCCCCGATCAATTACACTTGAAGAAATCAAAGAATTGTATCATGCCCGTTGGGGAATAGAGACAGCATTTCGGGAATTAAAATATGGTCTTGGACTTGTCAATCTACACAGTAAAAAGGACGCATTTGCTAAACAAGAAATATATGCTATGATGACTATGTCAAACTTTTGTAGCAGGATTAGCAGTCAGGTCATAATACAACAGAATAAAAAGAATGTCCATATGTATAAAATAAATATGAAAATGGCGGTTTATCTTTGCAGAAAGTATTATCGTGAGAAAAAAGGGAATGGGAACCAACTTATGCGCGACATAGAAAAATATACTGAACCAATACGCCCCAACCGAAAGGACGAACGGAACATAAAAGCAAAGTCCTTTATTGGATTCACGTATCGGGTATCAGCATAATATGAAAAGGCAATCCAAACATAAAATGCGGATTGCTTTTTCTTTTATATTATTGAATTTATTACTGAAAAAATATTATGTTTTATTATTGAAACTCTAGTACCATTTGAAAAATTGTAACTTTTATTTTATTAAATTCTGGAAATTAATATTTGACATAGTAAAACGAATTTTTATATTTGAGAGGAAAGGACAATATTTTTTTATTGCAATACACACCTTTTTGAAAGTATATATAGTCAAAAGTCAAGATAAGTTGCACGGTTATCACTTGAAATGAAAAAATTGCATTTATATTGTTAAATTCGATTATTTCAAATTTAATAAATACATATTTATTTCTGATTCATATTCTGAACCAACTCCCGAATAATTGTAATTTGTTTTTCGCTCAAGTGTTCAACATTAATTACGTTGGAAACATCATTTGTCCGCGTCCGTCCGAGAATGTAATCAGTCGAAACGTGATAGATATCAGCAAGGGCTATTAATTTATTAATACTTGGTTTTCGCTCTTGCTTCTCATATGCGCTAATCAATGCGGGCGTAACACCAATTTGCTTGGCTACAAAACTTTGTGAAAAATTGTTTTTTTCACGTAATTCTATTAAGCGTTCTGCAACTGTACTATCCATTCGTACAACCCCTTTCAACTATTAGTATAAATTATGTGAATTAAATTATGGTTGAAATAATTTCAACTTAAAGTTGAAACTCGGCATAGTATATGCTAAAATAAAAACAATTTAACATTTGAGGGAGGATAACTATGAAAAAAAGAATATTATTAGCAATAATTTCCAGTATGGTTATAGGCTGTAGCATGACAGCATATGCACAGCCTAGGACAATGTCAGACGGAACAGTTTTTGACGCTGAATTTTACGCCAGCGTCTATCCCGACGTTGTTGCCGTTTATGGCACAGACGCACTATCTCTTTATCGTCATTATGTAGATTATGGAAAATCTGAAGGAAGAACCCCTGTTAAAGAGGAAATGGTAAGCCCAATAAGCAATGCCGAGCTTATCTCTTCATATGAAACATGGTCGGTCGGTGGCGGTGACTATGCGGTAGATACTTATTCCAACGGAATTAAGGTAATTAGGTCAATTAAAGGTAGTGAGTGTGTTGATAAAAAATACTGGATTCTCCGCACGGATTATAGCGACGGGTTATTGGATGAAGATAAAAATGGAATTGATGATAGAGACCCTTGTAATAACTTAGGCTATACAGATTTGAATTATAATGGCGTAATAGACGGCTCTCCGTCACTTCCCGATTTTGTACCCGAAACAGAGATAATCAAATATCGTTTGTGTGAGCATGGCGTAATTCAAGGGACATATGTATGCGACAAGAAAGAATGTGTTGACTTCCGCGAAATGATGAAAAACGCACAAGTATATTAAAATAACAAGTACATAAACAAGAGAGGAAATTCAATCATGAAAAGAAAACTACTAACTTTAATCGTTGCAACTATTTTCAGTACTTCAATAATATCGGGGTGCAGTAATTCAACATCATCAGAAACTACAGACAATACGGAAAGTGTTGAAGAGACTGTTACAAAAGAGACTACCACGGAAGAAACTGAAAATGAAGTGCCTGATAGTGAATCAGAAAGCATAGAAGAATCAGAACCAGAAGTAATAGAGAACGAGCAAGAACAAATATTTGTACAAACTGAATCAGTTACAACAGATGCTAATGAAAATGTAGTTGATTCATATATTTATGGATATAATGAAAACGGTGAACAAATACGACGCGAGCATACTTCGACTCGGGATATTCTGGGAGAATCGATAACAGCAACAGATATTGAAAAATACGAATATGATACGAATGGAAACCGCGTTAAAGAAATCTTTCAATATGATGGCAGTAGCACAGATAAGATAATAGAATTTACATATGATGATGAAGGGAAAAAATTAACAGCTACAGAAAATGCTGACAATGTATCATACATTACAGAGTATGAATATGATTCGGATAAAAAATTAATAAGAGAAACATTACACTATAAAGACGAAAATGGAAATGATTCCATAATGTCATCAACAGAGTATACATATGATTCAGATAAAAATTTAATAGAAGAAACAAGATATGTTGAAGACGGTACTGAATCTACGAAAGCTAAATATGAATATAACGGCGTCGGTGATAAAATCAGCGAATCTACTGATTTTTATGAGTATGCAGATATGCTTGGCTATACAAATGTTTTATATGAATATGAATACGATGACCAGAATAGATTAAGTTTATCGACTCGATATGAGGATGGTCAATTAGATTCAAAAGTGATTACTGAATATGATGATAATTATAATATTCTAAGGGAGACCAAATATGACGAAAATGATTCCTTAGAATCAATAACTGAGTATAAATATATGCGATTACAAGACTATCTTGACAGTGAGAAAAAAGATATAGCAGAACAGGAAATGGAAGAAAGTCAACCGACGGATGAAGAAACAAAGGAGACAGAACTTACAGAAACAAATACAGTAGAAACAAGCGGTCGTAAAGCAATAACTCCGAAAGAAATTGTATTTCTATATGATGGTTCTATCGACTTGGAAAAAATATATTATCGCACTTCTGAAAATGCTTCATGGACATTATTCTTTGATGGCATTGCAGAACCGGGCTCAGTTGTTTCTAATAGTACGGGAACGATAACGCTATATGAAGGATATTTTGGTGTTAAACTTGTTTTTGACAATGGAGCAACGGAGCGCGTACATACTATTAATCTTGTAGAGGGGCAGATAAGGAATTATGATGGCAGTATTGGCACGACAGAATACACTGGTGAAATGGTTGAATTTATTATAACAGATAAATCTGAAAATTTTTTGGACGTTAATTGGAGTTGATGATATCCCCTAAAATACATATATATAAGGAATTAATGCAGATAAAGCCCACTGTACAATCGTTGTACTGTGGGCTTAACTTAATGGTGGAACTTGTTGTCTAAATGACATTGATCAGAAGACCTGCGTTTATTATAATACTTTTTGTATTAATATACAATAAACTAGTGAAAAGTGAGAAAAAATTGTATATTATTGCCAAGGATTATTCTTCGTTTCTGATGCGGTCGATCAGACTCTCCCTTTTTACTTTTTTATTGATAAACAGCGTAATTGCTGTCTGGCCGATCAGAAGAACCAACGCAAGCCCGACGGTTTCCCAGAGGGGATAGTGGTAGCGGCTGATGCTCATAAGGTGTTCCTTTTTCGCCCAGAGGAACAGCAGATATCCGGCTGCGTTGCCGAGAGTGAGGCTGATAAAGAGCGTGCCCGCAGTGAAGACAAGCCCCTCCCCGGAGAGCATGCGCACAAGCTGCCTGTCGGAGAGACCGAGAGCCTGCAGAATGCCCAGCTCCTTTTTGCGCGTAACAATACTGGTGATCATCGTGTTGATCAGATTGATAAAACCGATCACGGCGATCAGGATCAGGAGCAGATAGAGCGGATTCTTCGTCAGGTCTATGGAAGAGTGTCCGATCGCCAGTTCTACATCCATGGCATAGAGTGTAAAATGTTCATTTTCCGCTACAATTTCCGTGAGCGCTTCCTTTACGCTGTCATAGTGCGCGTCGTCCACATGCAGGTAGATGGATGTGGTGGGATCGCAGGTCAGTCCCAGACTGTTCCATGTATCTTCTGTCATAATCAGGTAGGTATAGTTAGCGTCCGGCTCTGTCAGGGCACCCAGTGTTACCGTCAGGGGAATTTCCCGGCTGCCGTCGTGGAGGGTGATCGGGAGGACATCGCCTATGGAAAGACCGTACTGGTTAAAGGAGTAAGCATGGGTGCAGACGATCTCATTGTTGGCCGTCATGCGGTCGTAGTCGATGCTGCCCTGTACCAGATAGGCGTTTAGTTCCGCCACATCGTCTCTGGTAAAGTAGGAGAGCGGCAGGTGATTCTCGTAGTCCTCGTACATGGGCGACTCCATATCGGTGGAGGAAATGATCTTACCGGGCGCACGCTCCACGGATTCCACGCCCTCTATGGAGGACAGTCTGGAAAGAAATGTCTCGCTAAAGTATTCCTGCTGTACCAGATTTTCCAGATTGTTTTCGGGATACTCCTTATCATTATAGAGGGCATAGTCCAGAGCAATGCGGAAATCGCCCTTGGGGATGTTCCTTCTCGCCAAGTCTTCGGCGCTGACGCTGCATAGTACGGCGGATACACATATAAAGAGCACACAGCTTAAGCCCATGGTGAGGATGGTGACGGCGGTACGTCTTCTGTTGCGCGTCAGGTTGGCAAGGGTCAGCGTGGACACCTTCACCTCGGTGTGTCCCTTGCGGCTCTTGCGGTCGCTTGTGTTTTCCTGATAGCGGATTGCTTCCACCGGGGAAACCTTTTTCGCCATCCGTATGGGCTTACGCAGGGAAATAGCCACAGTAATCAGCGATGCCACCGCTGCAGTGAGCAGCACAGGCAGAGAAAACATGTGTATTTGCCCGATAACTGCCTCCGCCGCGTCGCGGGAGTAGGAACTGATGGCGGAACCGCTGCTGTATGCCCACAAAGCCAGCGGAAACAGCAGGTAAGGCAGCAGGAATCCAAGTAACAGCCCCACGGGAACCGCAAAGGCGGAAATGATGGCACCCTGCCAGTAAAATAATCTGGCAATCTGGCGTCCCGATGCACCCAGCGCCTTTAACTTGCCGATCTCCTGCACGTCAGTGATCACGCCCACATAGTAGATACTGTAGATCACCAGCGAGGAAAAGAAGATCACGATCAGACCGATGACTGCCATGATCGCCATGGCTTCCGTACCCGGGTCAGTCGCGGTGAAAAGATACTCTTTGTTTATATTTACCTGTCCCTCGTCCAGTCCGATATCCGCAGCGACAGCGTTGATTCGGTCTGTCATTTCATCAAAGGTCAGCACTTCCTCCCCGTAGACGCGAAGGGTGGCATACGGCTCGGATTCGTAAAGCCCGTCCGCCTTGTAGCTGTCTAACAGGGCTTTGGAGACACGGGCAGTCCACATCAGGCGGCTGTCGTCGATTTTATCGGAGATTTCCACGTCCGGTTCCAAGCCGCTGATGGTAAATTCTTTGGTCACAATTTCCCCTTTGCCGTCTACACGAAAAGAGAGCGTTACCTTGCCGCCGATGACAGGCTCTGCGCCGACACGGCGGAAAAAGGCGGGGGAGGAGCAGATTTCGTTTTCCGCTTCGGGATAATGCCCGGAGGCAAGCGTCACAGAGTGCAAGGAGGCGCCGCCGTCTGCGGACTGTTCATCCTTCAGGGTCTCCTGATAGGAAAGGGCGCCGTTCATCTTTCCATTTTCAATATCCGCAAAGCCTTCCGTGGTGGATAGCGCTTCCACCTGAATATGATTTGACAGGACATTTACCTGATCGGGCGTTAAGCCGCCAAAGCGGGCATGATAGTCCGCCAGAGCGTATATCTGCCGGTTCATATCCAGTGCGCCGGTGCCGACCGTGCCGATTGCCATGAGCAGCATGGTGGTGAGCATGATGGCAATGCCGGTGAGCATGGTGCGGCTTTTATTGTAGCGCAGCTTACTCAGTGCAAGGCTCCTTACCGTATTAGTTCTCTTCATCGGAATCCACCTCGCTTTCCCCGGAGGAGAGGATGCGTCCGTCCGCCAGAATGATCGTGCGCTCCGCCATCTGTGCAACTTCCTCATTGTGGGTGATGACCACGAGGGTCTGTCCGTATTTCGTGGCGGATGCCTTTAAGAGAGCCATCGTCTCATCGCCGGTACGGGTGTCCAGATTGCCGGTGGGCTCGTCGGCGAGTATGATGGAAGGCTTTGCCGCAATGGCTCTGGCGATGGCGCATCTCTGCTGCTGACCGCCAGACAGGGTGTTGGGGAGATGTTTTACTCTGTCCGAAAGCCCAAGCGTCTTTATAATGTCGTTTATAAACGATTCGTCTATGGGTTTGCCGTCCAGTCCGAGGGGAAGGACGATGTTCTCCCATACGTTGAGGGAGGGGATGAGATTGTAAGCCTGAAAAATAAAGCCGATTTTGCGGCGGCGGATTTTTGAGAGCTTTTCTTCCTTGAAGGAGGCGATGTTTTCCCCATCGATAAAGACCTTGCCGGAGGTGGGATTGTCCAGCCCGCCCAGCATGTGAAGCAGCGTGGACTTGCCGCTGCCCGATTTGCCGACGATGGAGACAAACTCGCCCTGTCTGATTTCCAGATTGACGTGATCAATGGCTTTGACCTGATTGTCGCCTGTGCCGTAATATTTGCATAAGTCCTCAGTTTTTAACATAATGTCCGTGTGGTTTTTCATATGATTTGATTCCCGCCCTTCTTTTGATGTACGGAGAATGCTGTTTTGGAGCATTCTCCTAAGTGAGATTTAGTAATTCTTGGCGTCCCGTCCTATGGCGGGACGTCTTTAGAATTACTTCTCACTTTAGTTTACGGCAGTAACCTTACATGAGACTTACAAAATGCAAAAAATAGAAAACTTATGAAATCGGCCTGCCGGTTTCCATTACATATATTCCGGCAGGGGGAGATGCAAGGTGAAAATGCTTCCTTTTTCCGCTGCCGGTTTCACGCTTATGGTGCCGCCCTGCGCTTCCAAAATGCGTCTGGCCAGATAAAGCCCAACGCCGGAGCCTTCGGTCTGTTTGACGACCGGGTGGCTGCCCCGGTAGAAACGCTGAAAGATCCGGTTGGCATCCACCGGGGAGACACCGATGCCCTCGTCCTCAATTTCCAGACGGATATAGCTGTAAAACCGGTGGAGCCGCAGGGTTACCGTGCTGTCTGCCGGGGAATATTTGACCGCATTGTCCAGAAGGTTTGCAACCGCCTCGGCAGTCCAGCGTCTGTCCAAAAACAGTGGGATGCGGGAACCGGTTTCTCCGTCGGGCTCGAGCAGCTCTACGGTGATATTTTTAGGCAGCGTTTTTTCATATACCATATTCACAGCGTCGGCGAGCAGGTCGGACAAAAGAACGTGCTCCTGCTTCAGTGTAACCATATCGGTTTCCAGGCGGGAGATATTGACTAATTCAGTTATCAAATTTTCCAGATGTGATAACTGTTCGGCGCACCTTTCTAAGAAATCGGCGCGTTCCGTCTCGGAATCGGCTTCCATACACATAGTAAAACAGCTCTTCAAAGCGCTGACAGGTGTTTTCAACTGATGGGAGATATCGGTGACAAGCGTTTTTGTGTGGTCACGCTCTTTGTCCAGCGCCCGCGTTTTTGCCTTCAGTTTATGCCCAAGTTTGAGGAGGGTGTCGGTGAAGGACTCGCTAAAAACAGGCTTCCGATTTTTCTGGTCCACAAGGGGCGAATAGTTGTCTGCAAGATAGGATTCCAGTATTTCATGCAGACGCCATTCCTGTTGTCTCCGGCTTTTATAAAAGAAAAAGAAACAGAGCGCGATGAGGAGGAGATCAATGAGGAGGACGACAGCCAGAAGGGGAAAGAAGGACAGGAGGGCGGAATGGTAGTAAGGGTCATCGGTTATCAGCATATTTTCCCGATAACCGTATTTGGTAAGGATGGAAAATCCCTTGTCAAGATAGTCGTAATCTGTGTCCTGCATGGCGGCGATCAGTGTCTGTTCCGCCTCGGGATATTCGGAGAGAATCGCGCCCGCGATATTCCCGTGTTGTTTCTGCTCCAATGTATACTGCGCGTTCAGAAGGGAAAATCCCCAGAAGCCGTATATGCAGACAAAAAGCACGGAGAGACACGAAATAAGCGCGCAGGTTTTCCACGCAAACCCGGATGTTTTCAAAGTGGTTGTCATCGTTTTTCACATTTCCTTTCCCAAATATAGCCAAGCCCCCGGATGTTTTTCAGGATGGCGGGTGCAGAAGGGTTGTCCTCGATTTTTTCCCGAAGCCGCCTGATATTGACGGAGAGCGTATTTTCATCCACAAAGCTGCCGTCAAT
>ERZ777305.2167-NODE-2167-length-18044-cov-3.017233_pt1 | contig 18044 bp, 20 predicted proteins | sample MGYA00374965_ERZ777305 | MGnify/ENA primary metagenome ERZ777305 (study PRJEB29328, sample SAMD00013331) | mouse gut metagenome | study: EMG produced TPA metagenomics assembly of the Metagenome analysis of fecal microbiota from mouse which was promoted... | reverse complement strand
GTAACGGATCTGTGCGGCTATACTGTTTTGGATGAAAAAATGTGCGGCACATTTCACATTGCAGTCGGCGCAAATAATATGTTCGGCGGTACAAATGAGGCTTCGGATCATATTGATTTTATCGGGCGCGGTGTGATAGTATTATAAATGGAGAACAAAAATATGAATGAAAAACAAAGAAAATTTGAGTTGTATCTTGATGAAAAGATTGCAGCCTGTAGACAGCGCTGTGAGCGGTTTGCTGCGGATGACCGCATAGATGAAGGAAATTTTGAAAAAATCCGGGCAAACGTCTATGAGATTTTCAAAACGATTTTTTCTGCTGCAGAAAAGGCTTGCGGAAAGGACGGCTCAGCAATGGAGCGTTTTTTCTTACAAAAAGCCGGGCAGATTCCGTCGAGCTGGACGGTTTCTTATGAAAAGGCCGAACAGCATGGAGATGTTAAAAAAATGCACATTGAAAGCATTAAGCTCGAAACCGTCCGGGAAATCAGGGATATATTTATGCAAATCTGGGAGGAAACTATATGACTGAAACAGAAGCAATCAGCCTGTTCAAGTGTCTGGCGGATAAGTCACGGCTGCAGATATTGAAATCACTTGCTGTTGAGGATATGTATGTTGAGAGATTGGCAGAGCGACTGGGTCTTACTGCGTCCACAATTTCTTTCCATCTGAAAAAGCTGGCGGACGCCGGCGCGGTCGCCGCATATAAAAATCAGTATTATATGATGTATTCCCTGAACAAAGAGATATTTCAGACCAGCATATTGGAAATACTGCAGCAGGAATCTGACGAGGCGCAAAAACAGGCAAAGCGGGATGCAGATTATCGGCAGAGAGTGATAGATGCTTTTTTTGAGTACGGGAAATTAAAATCAATTCCAGCTCAGCTTAAAAAGGAACGCATTGTTTTGGAAGTTATTGCCGAAGCATTTGAATTTAACAGGATATATTCCGAACGGGAAGTAAATATAATTATTGCTGATTTCTATGATGATTTTTGTACTATCCGCCGTGATATGATTGGTGAACGGCTTCTGGGCAGAAATGGCATGGAGTATTGGCGGATTAAAAACGACTGACACAATGAAGGGATGGAAGCCTATAATTATGCTATATAATTGTCGTATTCTAAACGGCAAGGTTGGTGTATTTTATGGGGAGCGTGCTGTTATTCATAGCTGCCCCGTATTCGGAAAACGCAGTTTCAAAGGGGTTTAAGCTTCTAGAGTGATTTGGAATGATTTGATGGGGGCGGATGTCATGGGATTCATGGTCGGAGCATGGCTGCATGATGCGCCGGATACAGAATATAATGCCGGCGGGAGACAGGCTGTTGTCAAACATTTATGCTTTGGTCCGCTTGAAACATGGATCTGGTATAAACAGATAGATGGTCAATACTGCCGAGAAATTCACTTTATCGAGGGAATTCAGGAGGGAGAGCGTATAACGGATTTTATCAGCAAAGCCGAAATGCTGGAAGTGCTGGAAGCCGAGATCAGCCTTTGCAGAACGCACGGCGAAACGAGTCTGGCCGCTCTGCTTGAAATGGAAAAAGAAAAGATAAGTATGTCATAAACGGGGAATGTTTTTTTGCCGCCGGATGATGACGGCAGTATCTGACGGTTTATCCGGCAATACAATTTCCTGCGGTACAAGCGGCAGGAAAAGCCGGGGAAGGATGGCACCGGGCGGAAACTAACCGGGGGAGGAGAATGTGGGAAACACCATTTCACTTGAGATATTCGGACAATCTATTTCAATGAGCAATGGGCTGACAAGCGTATTTATCAGTACCTTGGGACTGAGCGGAACAAATCTGGCAAAAAACGATGATGAAAAGCACATGATAATATGGCTTTTGGAAAAGGATCAAAGTGCAATCGGCAGCGGAACAGCGGGCTTTGATATTTGTGATATGCCATGGAACGATGAAAATTTTGATGAAATAAAGTGTTTTCTGCTGAATGCCGTAGAGGGGGCGAAAAAGAGAACCGGGTGGGAGTTTCTGGACTATCAGCCGGATGAGGAACTTTTATTCCCCTGTTTAGATGAGTTTTATAAACTGATTTCCAGGGTAGATAAGAGCATGATCAATCAAAAAGCAGCTCTGGAATGGCTGAATGATGCTGCGGAAGTACCGGATGACCCTGTTATGTGCGGCTGTCCCTGCTGTCAGAAGCATCCGGTGTTTTTAACCGTCTTCGGCTGTCACCTTTGTAATGATGCTCCAAAAAGCTTTTGAGCTTACAAAATACACCTGCCTGCAAAATGCAGACAGAAACAAAGGAATTGTAAGAAGAATTTAGTTGATTTGATTAACTTATTTTGTGTGTGGAAGAAAACCCGGCGGCGGCATTTTCGATTAATGGACATTCGGCGCATTCTGGCGAACATCGCCTGTTTTTTTCTCTACAAAAGAAGACCTGTCTGTTGAAACGCTGTACCTTCGCACCAAATCATAGAAGCAGGCTTGTTCCGGCGGTAGGTGAAGGACAATGGACATAAGGAGCCTGAAGCGGATCGGGGCATTGCTGATACAGAGAGGGATGATTGGGCCAGCATGTTTACAGTTGCTATGATTAATGGAAGATATGATTAATGGAAGAAGGTTTGAGGTTCCGTGCAGGGATAGGGTGAGGATTGTTTATGTCATGTAATGCAAAAGGCAGAATAGAAAATGAGAAAAATAAATTGTGAGATTTAACAAAAATTTATTTAATAAGATATTAAAACTAAGTGATTTCATTAACAGCATGATTTAGACGAGAAGTTGTTTTAGCAGCAAGAGACATACGGCGTGGCAGTTGTTACAGGCTGTATTTATATGGTAAACAGAAAATAAAAGTGATATAATCAAAAGAACAATATATGAGGAGGATATGTATATGAGTTCTTTATTGCAATCGACAAGGAATACACGAGTACTGCCAACAGGAACAAATCAGTATTTCAGAAGTGATTTTCCGGACAATTTGACTGATAAAGAAATCCAGTGGTTATTAGATAACAACATAATTACGATTGTAGATTTAAGGTCCGATGAGGAGCTTCTTAAAAAGCCCTGCAGCCTTAAAGAAATAGAAGGATTCAGATATTTTCATCTTCCGGTTACGGGCGGTGGCGATACGCCGAAATCACTTGAGCATCTGCATTTGGTATACCAGCAAATGATAGATGATAAAATGAAAAATATTATTGATACCATTATGAATGCAGAATCCAAGGTTATGTATTTTTGTACAGCGGGCAAAGATCGTACTGGTGTGGTATCTGCGCTTATTTTGAAACGCCTTGGATTCAGTGATGAAATAATCATTGATGACTATATGAAGTCTAAAGATAATCTGATGGATATGCTTACTGCATATGGGAATATTCACCCGGAAGTGGATATAGAAATTATCACTCCGCACAGATCTAATATGGAGCAGTTGCTGAAACAATTAAGACATGGTACCACTGCCGATTTTTCCGCTTTGGAGGGCGCGCAGACCGGCGAATGGCTGCTGAATTTTATGGCTGCTGCAAACAGAGCGTTTGCGGACAGTGATGACCGTGTGCGCCTGCTTGCAAACCTGCTTGTCCTGGAACGCTTTATCAATACGCTCAGTCAGGGACTTGCCGAAAGCAACCGTGCGGTTTCCCGCGGCCTGCAGCATGCGCGCGGCCTGCTGTGGGATTATCTTATGGGACGGACTGTGCCTGCGGATTTCCGGGATTTTGCAAACGATTATTACGCCTGTCTGTATGCTTTTAATGTCGGAAGCGTCGAGCAGGACGCGCCGAAAGACTTTTACAGTCAATATTTTTCGGATTCCTCCCCGGAAGCCTGCGAACTGCTTGCGGTGGAGTGGAGCTCATGCCTGCTGATTCCGCCGGTGGTTGCGGCGGGCGGTCATATTGATTTTGAGGAATGCGAGGACTGGAAGCAGATTGACTTTTACGGGGTTGACATTATGCTCAACCTTCTGAAGGATGCCTGCGTTGAGCTGACCGGCATATCCCGCGCCGCTGGCAGAAACATCGGACAGGAACAGCCGGAGGTTCACCGGACACCGCTGTTCCGGGAAATTGTCCGGAAAATTCAAAAGGATCTGCGGACGGCGCTTTCCGCCTCCCCGGTGGAATATGCCTCTCTGCAGAAGGAGTATGAGCAGCATACCATAATTCCCCGGGAATATGCCGGGGCTCTGCTGGAATACTAAGGCGTACATCCGGTGGATTGAAAAAAATGGTTCCATTTTCGGACGAGTTGTAGTATACTGAATACAAGTGTTGCTGCAGCCTCTTATCGGGCAGGCAGACGGTGCCGCGCAGCATCCGTTATCATAATTAAGGAGGATTTCAAATGTTAGTATCGGCAAAGGATATGCTTCGGAAGGCAAAGGCTGGCAAGTATGCGGTTGGCCAGTTCAATATCAATAATCTCGAGTGGACGAAGGCGGCGCTGCTGACGGCGCAGGAGTGCAATTCTCCGATTATCCTCGGCGTTTCCGAGGGGGCGGGCAAGTATATGACGGGCTACAAGACCGTGGCGGCCATGGTGAAGGCGATGATCGAGGAGCTTAACATTACGGTTCCGGTTGCGCTGCATCTGGATCACGGCTCTTACGAGGGCTGCTACAAGTGTATTGAGGCGGGCTTTTCCTCCATTATGTTTGACGGCTCCCACTATCCGATCGCGGAGAATGTGGAAAAGACAAAAGAACTTGTTGCCGTATGCGAGCAGAAGGGGCTTTCCTTGGAGGCAGAGGTCGGCTCCATCGGCGGTGAGGAGGACGGCGTGGTCGGCCGCGGCGAGTGCGCGGATCCACAGGAATGCAAGCAGATCGCGGATCTCGGCGTAACGATGCTGGCAGCCGGCATCGGCAACATCCACGGCAAGTATCCGGATAACTGGGAGGGCCTGAGCTTTGAGACGCTGGATGCCGTTCAGAAGCTCACCGGCGACATGCCGCTCGTGCTGCACGGCGGCACCGGTATCCCGGAGGATATGATTAAGAAGGCAATCTCGCTCGGCGTGGCAAAAATCAATGTAAATACCGAATGCCAGCTTTCGTTCGCGGCAGCGACAAGAAAATATGTCGAGGAAGGCAAGGATCTTTCCGGCAAGGGCTTTGACCCGAGAAAGCTTCTGGCGCCGGGTTTTGAGGCGATCAAGGCAACGATTAAGGAGAAGATGGAGCTGTTCGGCTCTGTTGGAAAGGCCTGAAACAGGGGAAAGAGAACGCTCTGCCGATGTGCAGGCGGACATTCTTGCGTTTTCAAGAATTGAAAAACCGCTGCGCCGGAAGTTATCCGGTGCGGCGGTTTTTTTACGGAAAGCCGTCTGAATTCTGAGTTTCCTGCGGCAGGCCGTACCAATTTCCTGTTATTCAAACAGCTTTTTCAGCTGCTCCGCAATCCAGAACCGGACGGCGGGCGCGTCCTCCGGTTCGGCTGGGACGGGAGCGAGCCTGGCCGACAGATAGGCTTCGTCCGGCAGGATAACGATCAGGGCATTTGCCTCTGCGGCCGATGCAGTTTCTTTCCACTGAAGATGCCAACCGGCATATACATATTTGGCAGGAAACAGCGTCTGCGCCGCGGAGGCTGCACCTGCATCGGCCTCGGCCTCGGCTGATAAAATCCGAAGAGGGGCTGCGGATTCCGGGAAAGAAAGTGCGGCTTTGTCCTCCTCTGAAAACAGCAGCCGGAATTCATCCTCCGTAAGCAGAGCGCGCAGCTCCTCGCGGGATTCTTCCGGAAGAACGCCGTAGGTGACGTCGGCAAAGCACAGCTGAGGAAAAACAAGGCACCACCAGTTTTTTCCGGAGGCGCTGCCCAGACGGATTTTCAAAGCGTCGTATTCCCCCGCCGGCAGTCTCAGATCGCCGTAGGTTTTAATCGGGAAATAGCTGCGTGTAAGCTCTGCGGCGGCGGAGTAGGAAAAACCCTGTTCTCTGAGAACCTGAGAGGCGATGCGGGACAGATCGTTAAGCTGCCCTGAGATTACGTCGATGGCTTCCTTCTTTGTGGTTACGCCTTCGAGGCAGGGCTTTAGATATGTAAGCACAGCCTCCTTCACCAGAAGCTTTACCTGCTGGTCGGCATCCGAATTACTGTCGGCGATAATGTGCAGACGCAGCACCTCGTCAGCAACGGATTCCTGCAATGAGGTTTCCATAGCAAGAGGAGCAGTTTCGTCCGCAGCGCCGCGGCAGCCGGTCAGAAAAAGCAGCAGTCCGAACCAAAAATAGAACAGGACGCACAGCAGAACAAGCAGCGCGGCAAAGCCGGGCCAGATCATGCGTGCATGCGGAGGAGAGGGCTGATTTGAGGTTCCTCCTGTGATTTTTGCGGTCAGCTGGTTTTTTATCTCTTTTTTCATGTCTTTCATATCTCTTCTTTCCTTTCAGCTTTCTTGATTTATTATTATTCATGTACCGCGCAGCCTGTGCCGTGCAGAAACGGCGGGGATTCTGCCGCCGCAGCGGAGCGGAATCTCTTTTATGTATGCAAGAGTATACCCGTATCGAAGAGTTTCATTCATGCGGTCAGTATGCCGTTTTTCATGTTTTTGCTTGAATAATGCAGGGAATCAGTGTAGAATGTGCAGTAGAGTCTTAAAAGGCCTGCCGGCACGGGGTCAATGCCAGGACAGCGACTCGGCGGATCGGAAGGCAGAGTATAAATCGCGGATGCAGCCCGCATGCGGTGCAGAATGATTCGGTGGATCGGAAGGACGGAGGCGGGCTGAAACCGACATTATAAAATGGAAATTTGTGGGAGATGGCAAGAGCGCCGCTTTTCCGCATAAGATGGTGTAACGGCGGAAAAGCGGTGTCTGACTGCCGGAAGGAAAATGCCGCAGCATCGGCAGAATGAGGAGAGATATGAAGAAAACAGTGGCTGTACTATTCGGCGGACAGTCCTCGGAGCATGAGGTATCCTGTATGTCCGCACGGACGATTGCGGAGGCAATTGATCCGGAAAAATATATTGTATTGCTGATCGGGATAACGAAGGAAGGAAGATGGCTGTATGTGGAACGGACGGACCTGATCGCGGACGGGTCCTGGCGGAACGGGACAAAAAGCGCGGTGCTTGCGCCCGATGCGGGCATGAAGTCGGTGCTTGTGTTTGAACGTCCGGATTCGGGAAAAAGTGCGGAGGTGTCCATGATTCCGGTCGATGTTGTTTTTCCGGCGCTGCATGGTCTCTACGGGGAGGACGGTACGGTTCAGGGGCTGTTCGAACTGGCGGGACTGCCCTATGCCGGCTGCGGAGTGCTCGCATCCGCGGTGTCCATGGATAAGCTTTACACAAAGCAGATTGTGGCGCAGCTTGGTATCCGGCAGGCAAAATATTTAGGTATTTTCCGGGAGGAACTCAAAGACGCGGAAGCGGTTGCCCGGCGCGTGGAAGAAACGCTGCCCTATCCGGTGTTTATCAAGCCGGCCAATGCCGGCTCCTCCTGCGGGGTTTCCAGGGCAGATTCACGGGGGGAGCTGATCAAAGGGCTTCTGCTGGCCGCAGAGCACGACCGCAAGCTTTTGGTGGAGGAGGCGATCCGGGGCCGGGAGCTTGAATGCGCCGTGCTGGGAGGCACACAGCCGCGCCCGTCCGGCGTCGGGGAAATTCTTGCGGCGGCGGAATTTTACGATTACGATGCCAAATACAACAATGAAGAGTCCAAAACGGTGATTTCTCCGGAGCTTCCGGAGGGGAAGACGGAGGAAATCCGGGAAGATGCCGTGTGCATTTTCCGTGCGGTGGACGGCTTCGGGCTGGCGCGCGTCGATTTCTTCCTGGAAGAAGGCACGAACGAGGTGGTGTTTAACGAGATCAATACGCTTCCGGGCTTTACATCCATCAGCATGTATCCGATGCTGTGGGAAGCGCAGGGCATTTCCAAGAGGGAGCTTGTCGGCCGGCTGCTGGAGCTGGCGCTGGAGCGCTAAGCAGAGCAGAAGCGGCAGAGACAGAAGCTGATAAATCCGCAGACGGATGACGGCAGGCGCAGATACCGGAAGCGGTAAATGCGTAGCAGAGTTATTATAAGACGGCGGGTTGCGCAGCATTGCGGGCAGCACAGGAGGGAATGGGAATGGATTGCGGGTTGCCGGTCGGAGTGTTTGACTCCGGTGTGGGCGGATTGACGGTGGCAAAGGAGATAATGAGCCGGCTGCCGGGGGAGAGGATTTTATATTACGGAGATACGGCGCGGGTGCCTTACGGCAGCAAGTCAAAGGAAACCGTGACGGAGTATTCCAGGCAGATCACGAAATTTCTCATTTCACAGGGAGTCAAGGTGGTTGTTGTGGCATGCAACACGGCGTCCGCACTTGCGGTTGATACCATGCGAAAAGAATTTGACCTGCCGATTATAGATGTGGTGGAGCCGGGAGCGAGGACGGCGGCGGGCGTAACCAGGAACGGGAGTATCGGCGTGATTGGAACCGAGGGCACAATACGCAGCGGGATGTACAACAAGCATATCTACAATATCAGCCCGGAGCTGAACGTATTCGGCAAGGCGTGCCCTCTCTTTGTCCCTCTTGTGGAGGAGGGATGGATCTATGATTCCGTTACGCGGGAAGTGGCCCGGAGATATCTCGGGGAATTCCGGGGAAAGGATGTTGATTCGCTTGTGCTTGGATGCACGCATTATCCGCTGCTGAGCAATCTGATCCGGGATGTGGTGCAGGAGGTGCTCGGCGGCGGAGTGACCCTCGTCAATCCGGCGGTTGAAACGGCGAAATGCCTGAAGCAGCTGCTGACGGAACGCGGGGAGCTGAACAGCAGCCCGGAGGTTCCGGAACACAGATTTTATGTGAGCGACGGTGCGGAGAAGTTCCGTTCGTTTGCCAATTCCATTCTGCCGTGCAATGTGATTGAGACAAAGAATGTTGCCATCAAGACGTTTGAATAGCCGCAGAGCGCCCCTCAGGCGGGCAGCAGGCGGCGGAAGGGTGCAAAGCGGTTATGACAAAGGATGTGCTTATTACCGTTTCCGGGCTGCAGTTTGAGACGGAGACGGAGGAAGCGGTGGAGGTGATCAGCCGCGGTGAGTATTACTGCAAAAACGGGAAGCATTATCTGATTTACGACGAGCTGTCGGAGGAGGAGCAGGCGGTTTCGAAATGTATGCTGAAGATTTCAGAGCATGTCGTGGAACTTACAAAAAAAGGAAATATCAATGTCCATATTCTGTTTGAGAAAGACAGGATGAATATGACCTATTACAATACGCCCTACGGTGATCTGATGCTCGGCATCACAACGCGCGGGATTGAACTGGAGGAGAGCGGGCAGCTGCTTGTGCTGAAGCTGAAATATATGCTGGCGATGAATTATCAGCATGTTTCGGAATGTGAGCTCTCGGTTCGGGTGGAGCCGCTGAAGCCGTGAGAACCGGGCGGCATAATTGCTGCCGGTAATGAAGGAAACGGCCCGGCGTGACGAGGGAAAGCAGCAGCGCAGCAGTGTTGGGAGCTGCCGGCGCGGCGTGGAAAGCGGCAGCGCAGCAGGAAAAAGGTTGCGGCAGCAGTGTTGGGAGCTGCCGGCGCGGCGTGGAAAGCGGCAGCGCAGCAAGAAAAAGGCTGTGTCAGCAGCATTGAAAGCGGCAGCGCAGCAGGAAAAGGCTGCGGCGGCAGTGTTGAGAGCTGCCGGTGCGGCGTGGAAAGCGGCAGCATGGCAGGAGAGAAGCTGCCGCAGCTACAGAGAAGTCTATAGCGCAGCATAAAAACCCGCCGGGCAGGGAAATCTTTCTCTGCCCGGCGGGTTTTTTATAATGTCCTTCTATTTGCTGCTTCGTCGTTTTAACGTGGTTTTCAGCATCCTGCAAAATCAGCTTTCGGGCTTATCTTTTGCTTTTCCCCTCCGCCTGTGTTGTCAGCCGCCGTCAGTCCTTTTTTGCGTTTTTCTTGCCGGTCTCCGCCTTATTTGTTTCTGCTTCGATTTTTTCCGGCTTCTTCAGCAGCTTTGCCTTCGTGCGCTTCAGCCAGCTCTGCTTTACCGGCTTCTGCTCAAGTCCGCCGCGAAGGCCGCGCACGTCGATAATATAAATGCCGTTCATCACGGCCTTAACTTCCTTCTTAACCGGAATGAGATCAAAAATCTTTTCGTCGCACATCAGATTGGTGACCTTCGGACCGATTTTTGCCTTGACAACCGGAACCTTTGCGCCCCGGAGCGCCTTTGGGGTCTGATCGACGACAAGCTGCGGAAATCCTGCTTCCTTCAGTTTCATCCTTTTTTTGTCGATCACGAGAATGGAATATGTCTGTGCATTTGCGCGAATCTGCTCCTGGGATGCCTCGGATTTTTTCTGCAGCTTATTCGCGTAGATCGCAAGCCCGATAAATGCGATAAGCAGAACGGCAAGGATAATAAGTACAACAATTGCCCATATCGGCATAAGTAACCCTCCTTGTTTGGAATTATGGCTGCAGGCCGGCCAAAGGCGGGGCTGCAGGAAATTGCAACAGCTAAATTGTACCATATATTAAAAAAAATGCAACAGTTTTTATCGGCTGCCGATGCGGGAAAAGGATGCCACGGGCAGTTTTTTTCTTCCGGGCCTGCTGTGGCAGATGCAGAAGGTTCGGTGCTGCAGCCCTTGCATTTTTCCCGGTGTTCTGGTATCATAATAACGAAAAATACGGTATTTGCGCGGCGTTCTGTTGGGGGGCGGCCGCGGGAATGGAGGAAGGTATGAGTGAATACAGGGCGTATTCCCTTCATATGGGGAAAGCAAAATGCGCGGTGGATCTGGGAGACGGTTCCGAGCGCGGAGAATATGTGGATCAGGATTATATCCTGCACGCGCTGGGCAGGCCGCATCGCAGCATCAGCCTGATGTACTGCTATTATCCGCTTGATGCAGGCTGGCCGGGCCGGGCGAGCGTGGTCCACGCAAATCCGAATGTTTCGTTTGCGTGGGATTATCCGTACGACGACTATTTTACATATCAGGGCGGTCTGAACGGAAGTACGGAGGGAGAACCGTTCAGCTATATGCGGGACATCCGCCGTCACGGCCAGGATGTGACGCTCACGCTGACAATCGATCCGCATGTATCGGACGAGCATCTGATTGCGATCGCGAAGGATCTCAGGCCGTTCGGCCGCATGATGCTGCGCATCAATCACGAATGCACCGGAAACTGGTTCAGCTTTACAAAGCGCAGCAGCTATAAAGAGATTGGTGAATTCTACTGCCATTTCTGTGCGATTCTCAGGGAGCACGCACCGAATGTGCGGACCATCCTCTGCACCGGAGGCGTGGATGAGGGCAGGACGGAGATCGAGATGGAACAGGAATTTGCGCAGGCAGTGCGCGATACGGATATGTGGTCCATTGACAAGTATTTCGCGCTGCACTGGGGCTGGCCTTACGACGTGGCGGAGCGTGGGGGAAGCTCTCACAGCCGGGGCAGCATCCGCGATATCTATCAGTATACGAAGCGTACGTACGATCGCTTTAAAGAGCTCAACGGCGGCACGGCAAAGCCGATGATGATGAGCGAGCTGAACGCGGACGGAGATGTGACGGGGCCTTACGATCAGGCGGCAATGGTTCGGGAATTCTGCGATCTGATCCGGCAGGAGGGGGCTTCCTGGTTTACAAGCTTTTCCATGTATCAGTTCCGTGACCGGGGCAGGCTCGGCCTTGAGATTGAGGACCCGAACAATGCGCAGGTCGGCATTGCACAGCCGCTTCTGCATACGTATAAGGAAATAATTCATGACGACTATTTCAGCCCGGAGATGACGCTGCAGGGGGAAGTTTCCCTGCCGGTTACTCTGCGCTGGGGCGGTGCGGAGGATGCGGACGGACTTGCGATCCCGCTTCATTTTGATCGGAATCCGCATTTCTGTGAGGTGGTTTTTGAGGATGATTCCAACCTGATGCTCGAGCTGAACGGGACGTGGTTTTACAAATCGCCGAAGGCAAGGACGATTGACCTGATGAGCGCGTTCTATGAAAAACCGCTCGAAGGTGCGTGCGATCTGCCGCTCAGGCTGTTCGCGCCTCCAGCCGGCGGGGAGAATGATCTGAGCCTGGAGGACGGGCTGATAAACAGCTATACAACCATCACGGCGCTGCCGAAAGTTCGGATACGGTTTGAGCCGGTGGAGACGGCAAGATAGAGGCGTGCGGAGAGAAGCCGCCGGTATGATTAGGAGGAGCACGGCAATGTGGACAGCGGACGGATGGAAGGATTATGAGGTGCTTGACACCTCGGACGGCGAAAAGCTGGAGCGGTGGGGAGATTATCTGCTGGTGCGGCCCGATCCGCAGGTGATCTGGAAAACGGAGCGGACGCACGCGGGCTGGCGCAGGCCGAACGCGCATTATCACCGCAGCAGCAAAGGCGGAGGCGAGTGGGAGTTTTTTGACCTGCCGGAGCAGTGGCAGATCAGCTACGGCGGGCTGCGCTTCCACCTGCAGCCCTTCGCGTTCAAGCACACCGGGCTTTTTCCGGAACAGGCGGCCAACTGGGACTGGTTTTCCGGGTTGATCCGCACCAGAAGAGCGGAAAAACCGGAACAGCCGGTCCGGGTGCTCAACCTGTTTGCGTACACCGGCGGAGCCACAGCGGCCGCAGCAGCGGCTGGTGCGGCCGTCACGCATGTGGATGCGTCGAAGGGCATGGTGACCTGGGCGAAGGAGAATGCGGCGGCTTCCGGACTTTCCGGAGCGCCGATCCGCTATATTGTGGACGACTGCCGTAAATTTGTGGAGCGGGAAATCCGGCGGGGCAGCCGCTACGAGGCCGTAATTATGGATCCGCCGTCCTACGGGCGCGGGCCGAAGGGCGAAATATGGAAGATCGAGGACAGCATCCATGATTTTGTAAAGCTGTGTACCGGCGTTCTTTCGGAGGAGCCGCTGTTTTTCCTGATTAATTCCTACACAACCGGACTGCAGCCGGCCGTGCTCCGCTACCTGCTGGGACTTGAGCTTGGATGCTTCGGCGGGCGCACGGAGGCGGACGAGCTCGGCCTTCCGGTGAGCGGAAACGGACTGGTACTGCCGTGCGGGGCATCAGGGCGGTGGATGCGCTGATGCCGTTAAGGTCAGGGAGAGATCCCTGTGCCGGCGCGGGAAAATGATACGCACGGCTGCGTGTATAGTGCTGTTTTTTACCGCGAGGTACTTTGAAATTGTGCATCCTGCACAAAGGCCGGCAGGAAAATTTGAGAAATTTTGTCTTGCAGGTTCGTCAAAATTTTCGGAAAATGCTTGCAATACAGGATTTTCTAAGGTATAATATCAACCGTTGTGACGTTGATAGCGTAGAAGCGTGAGGTTGCTGCCTTTTCCGGGGCAGGTTTTCCGTGGAGCGAATGTCAAGTTATCGAAACTGGCGACAAGTCACTGTACAGATAAATAGTCTGTCGGAGTGCGTCCGCAGAATCGGACGTGCAAAAAGACAGAAAACCGTGGACTCGGCTTTTTCGGGATGAAGCCAAGGGACGCAGAAGGGCAAAAGCCCGCGTTTTTCATTCCTTCAAGTGCGAAACACACGGGTGAGTGTACAGTCACCGCTTGTCGTACTGCAATGAAGTGCGAAAAGGAGGCGACTTTTTTTATGGCAAGTCAGGTTATGAGAATTACTCTCAAGGCTTATGATCATCAGCTGATTGATTCATCTGCTGCAAAAATCATCGAAACAGTAAAAAAGACGGGATCTAAGGTGAGCGGACCGGTGCCGCTGCCGACGAAGAGGGAAGTGGTTACGATTCTCCGCGCCGTACACAAGTACAAGGATTCCAGAGAGCAGTTTGAGCAGAGAACCCACAAAAGGCTGATTGATATCATTGCCCCGACCCAGAAGACGGTGGATGCGCTGTCGAGACTGGAGATGCCGGCTGGCGTGTACATCGATATCAAGATGAAATAACGTTTCATCATGGTATGCCTTTTTTAGAAGGCGGACAAAAAGAATAATCCTTAGGGTTTTTATAAACCGTCTAGGATGATCGGGGAGAAATCGCTCCGATCCGCTGTAGATTAAACAGGAGGTGCAAAAGTTATGAAGAAGGCTATTTTAGCTGCGAAGGTCGGCATGACGCAGATCTTCGGGGAGAACGGAGTGCTTACTCCGGTAACTGTACTGCAGGCGGGACCGTGCGCGGTAACGCAGGTCAAGACCGTTGAGACGGACGGCTACAATGCAGTTCAGGTCGGCTTCGGCGACATCAGGGATGTCCTTGTAAACAAGCCGAGAAAGGGACATTTCGCGAAGGCGGGTGTTGCAAACAAGAGATTTCTCAGGGAATTCAGGTTTGAGAACGCGGCTGACTACCAGGTAGGCCAGGAGATCAAGGTCGATATCTTTGCCGAGGGCGACAGGGTTGACGCAACCGGAACGACCAAGGGCAAGGGGTTCCAGGGTGCGATCAAGCGCCACGGCCTGTCCAGAGGACCAATGGGACACGGTTCCAAATATCACAGACATGCGGGTTCCAACGGACCGGCAACCACCCCGGGCCGTGTGTTCAAGGGCAAGCACATGCCGGGCCAGATGGGTCATGTGAGAGCGACCGTACAGAATCTCGAGGTTGTCAGAATTGATACGGAAAACAATATCATCCTGGTGAAGGGTGCGGTGCCGGGACCGAAGAAGGCCCTTGTGGTACTGAAGGAAACCGTGAAGAGCGCAAACTAGAACGCTTGAGAAAGGAGGAATACCAGAATGGCGAACGTAAAGGTTTATAATATGGAAGGCAGCGAAGTAGGCACGATGGAATTGAACGATGCCGTCTTCGGCGTAGAAGTAAACGAGCATTTGATGCACATGGCGGTTGTGAGCCAGCTTGCAAACAAGCGCCAGGGTACGCAGAGCGCGAAGACCCGCGCAGAAGTGAGCGGCGGCGGAAGAAAACCGTGGAAGCAGAAGGGTACCGGTCATGCGAGACAGGGCTCGACCAGAGCTCCGCAGTGGAAGGGCGGCGGCGTTGTATTCGCCCCGAAGCCGAGAGATTATTCGTTCAAGATGAACCGCAAGGAGAAGGCGATTGCAGTGAAGTCCGCGCTTACCTCCAGAGTGGTTGCCGACAAGATTTTCGTGCTTGACTCCCTGAGCTTTGACGAGATCAAGACAAAGAAGATGGCGGCGGTGCTGAACAGCTTGAAGGTCAATAAGGCCCTGGTTGTGCTCGGCGACAAAAATGAGAATGTCATTCTCTCCGCGAGAAATCTTCCGGAAGTGAGAACCGCTCTCTACAATGCGATCAATGTTTATGACATTGTGAAGTACGACAGCCTGGTGATCACGAAGGATGCTGTTGCAAAGATTGAGGAGGTGTACGCATAATGGCTGATTTGAAATATTATGACGTGATTCTTCGCCCGGTTGTAACGGAGAAGACCATGAACTCCATGAGTGAGAAAAAGTACACGTTTTCCGTTCATCCGGATGCAACAAAGAATCAGATTAAGGAAGCGGTTGAAAAGATGTTCGCGGGCGCGAAGGTTGCCAGCGTGAACACAATGAATCTGGACGGCAAGACCCGCAGACGCGGCGCAGTCTCCGGAAAGACGGCAAAGAGAAAGAAGGCCATCGTTCAGCTGACCGCTGACAGCGCAGACATCGAGATCTTCTCCGGTCTGTAAAAAATCGCAGATAAAGGCACGGCTTTCTGCCGTTTTGCGGGCAGAACCACTCCAGAGGCCATGAATACGGTGCGGTATTTTCTGACCGGAACCGTAGGCGGGCTTTTCAAGGCCGTGGCCGCCTATTGCGTGACAAGCTACTATTGAAAGGAGTAAAAATCATGGGAATCAAAACCTATAACCCATATACACCTTCCAGAAGAAACATGACGGGCTCCGATTTTGCGGAGATCACGGCCAGCAGGCCGGAGAAGTCCCTGACCGTTTCTCTGAAGAAGAACGCCGGCCGCAACAACCAGGGCAAGATTACTGTAAGACATCAGGGCGGCGGTTCCAGAAGAAAATACCGGATCATCGACTTTAAGAGAAGGAAGGACGGAATTCCGGCAAGAGTTCTCACGATCGAGTACGATCCGAACAGAACGGCAAATATCGCGCTGATCTGCTATGCAGACGGCGAGAAGGCATATATCCTCGCACCGAACGGACTGAAGGTCGGCGACAGCGTGATGAACGGCGAGAAGGCCGAAGTCAAGGTGGGTAACTGCCTGCCGCTTCAGAACATTCCGGTCGGCTCCGAGATCCACAATATTGAGCTTTATCCGGGCAAGGGCGGACAGCTGGTTCGCTCCGCGGGAAATTCCGCTCAGCTCATGGCGAAGGAAGGAAAGTATGCAACGCTGCGTCTTCCGTCCGGCGAGATGAGAATGGTTCCGATTATCTGCCGCGCGTCGGTGGGCCAGGTAGGAAACATTGATCATGAGCTTGTAAACATCGGTAAAGCAGGACGTAAGCGTCATATGGGTATCAGACCTACCGTTCGCGGTTCCGTAATGAACCCTAACGACCATCCGCACGGCGGTGGCGAGGGTAAGACCGGAATCGGCCGTCCGGGCCCTGTAACCCCTTGGGGCAAGCCGGCACTCGGTCTCAAGACTCGCAAGAAGAACAAGCAGTCCAACAAGCTTATTGTGAGAAGAAGAGACGGCAAGGCGTTATCGAAATAATAGGAGGAGGTTAAACCGATATGGCACGTTCATTAAAGAAGGGACCTTTTGCTGACGAGCATTTACTCAAAAAGGTCGACGCTGTGAATAAATCCGGCGACAAGCAGGTAATCAAGACCTGGTCGCGCCGCTCTACCATTTTCCCGCAGATGGTCGGCCTGACCATCGCCGTTCACGACGGAAGAAAGCATGTCCCGGTTTACATTACCGAGGATATGGTAGGCCACAAGCTCGGCGAGTTCGTGGCGACGAGAACCTTCCGCGGTCACGGCAAGGACGAGAAGAAGGGCAAGCGATAAGCGTGAAACGGGCAGAAGTCCTGCTTCGGGTTTAGAGCGTGACCCGTTTCACGCCGCTGTTTGTGCAGGGCACAAACGACCAGAGCAGAACGCAGGCAGGCAAAGCAGAACGGATATGAGATTGAAATCAACAGAAATAGAATAGCAGCATGGGAATGGCTGCTGGAAGCAGTTATGAACGGAGTACCGTTTAAATTTGAAAGGAGGTTTCATCCATGGCGAAAGGACATAGATCCCAGATCAAGAGAGAGAGAAACGCGAACAAGGACACGAGGCCGTCTGCAAAGCTGTCTTATGCAAGAGTTTCGGTTCAGAAAGCGTGCTTCGTACTCGACGCGATCCGCGGCAAGGATGTACAGACAGCACTTGGTATTTTAGCCTACAATCCAAGATATGCTTCGACTTTGATAGAGAAACTGCTGAAATCAGCGGTTGCGAACGCAGAGAACAACAATGGTATGGACGCTTCGAAGCTCTACATTCAGGAGTGCTACGCCAACTGCGCACCGACGATGAAGAGAATTCATCCGAGAGCACAGGGCAGAGCTTACCGGATTTTGAAGAGAATGAGTCACATCACCATCGTGCTGAATGAGAGATAAGGAGGGCAATCATGGGACAAAAAGTTAATCCTCACGGCTTGAGAGTCGGAATTATCAGCGACTGGAATTCCAGATGGTATGCCGGTGCTGATTTTGCGGATAACCTGGTAGAAGATTACAACATCAGAAAATTTCTGAAGAAGAGATTATACAGCGCAGGCATCGCCAGAATCGATATCGAGCGCGCTTCCGACAAGCTGAAGGTTATTATCTACACGGCTAAGCCGGGTGTGGTAATCGGCAAGGCCGGCGCGGAGATTGAGGTGCTGAAGGGCGAGATTGCTCAGTTCACTTCCAAAAAGTTAAACCTCGAGATCAAGGAGGTCAAGAAGCCGGATGCGAACGCACAGCTCGTAGCCGAGAACATTGCGACCCAGCTTGAGAACCGTATCTCCTTCCGCCGTGCGATGAAGTCCACGATGTCCAGAACGATGAAGAGCGGCGCAAAGGGAATCAAGACCTGCTGCTCCGGCCGTCTCGGCGGCGCGGATATGGCCCGCACCGAGTTCTACAGCGA
>ERZ777305.2163-NODE-2163-length-18100-cov-53.019119_pt1 | contig 18100 bp, 16 predicted proteins | sample MGYA00374965_ERZ777305 | MGnify/ENA primary metagenome ERZ777305 (study PRJEB29328, sample SAMD00013331) | mouse gut metagenome | study: EMG produced TPA metagenomics assembly of the Metagenome analysis of fecal microbiota from mouse which was promoted... | reverse complement strand
GGGGCTCTTTGTATACATACGCGCGTGCGTCCCCGCCGCCGAAAGAGCCGCCGCTACGCGGCTCTGCCTTTTTTAGGGGCTTCGACCCCCCCCGGGGCCGCGACCGCTCTGCGGCCATTGCCCGGGGCTAAGATTGGGACTTGCCGCTACGCGGCTGCCCGGCGCTCTGCGCCCCTGTCTCTCCCTGTCGTACTGTGGCCGCTGTGCATACGGACAGCCTGCATCAGCGCGGCGTCAGATGCAATTATATTCCATAGAAAATGGGCGCTCTGCGCCCTTGCCGTTTTTTATATCGTCCATTCCGTCGTATTCCGTAAGCATGGTCGATGCCGGATATGTGCGCGTCGTCGTCGGCGAAAGAGCCGCCGCTACGCGGCTCTGCCTTATGGGAGGCTGCGAAAACCCCGGGCCGCGACCGCTCTGCGGCCATTGCCCGGGGCTAAGATTGGGACTTGCCGCTACGCGGCTGCCCGGCGCTCTGCGCCCCTGTCTCTCCCTGTCGTACTGTGGCCGCTGTGCATACGGACAGCCTGCATCAGCGCGGCGTCAGATGCAATTATATTCCATAGAAAATGGGCGCTCTGCGCCCTTGCCGTTTTTTATATCGTCCATTCCGTCGTATTCCGTAAGCATGGTCGATGCCGGATATGTGCGCGTCGTTGTCGGCGAAAGAGCCGCCGCTGCGCGGCTCTGCCTTTTTGGGGGCTTCGACCCCCCGGGCCGCGACCGCTCTGCGGCCATTGCCCGGGGCTAAGATTGAGACTTGCCGCTACGCGGCTGCCCGGCGCTCTGCGCCCTTGTCTCTCCCTGTCGTACTGTGGCCGCTGTGCATACGGACAGCCTGCATCAGCGCGGCGTCAGATGCAATTATATTCCATAGAAAATGGGCGCTCTGCGCCCTTGCCGTTTTTTATATCGTCCATTCCGTCGTATTCCGTAAGCATGGTCGATGCCGGATATGTGCGCGTCGTCGTCGGCGAAAGAGCCGCCGCTACGCGGCTCTGCCTTATGGGAGGCTGCGAAAACCCCGGGCCGCGACCGCTCTGCGGCCATTGCCCGGGGCTAAGATTGAGACTTGCCGCTACGCGGCTGCCCGGCGCTCTGCGCCCTTGTCTCTCCCTGTCGTACTGTGGCCGCTGTGCATACGGACAGCCTGCATCAGCGCGGCGTCAGATGCATTTATATTCCATAGAAAAATGGGCGCTCTGCTCGCTTCTTTCTTTTAATAATGAATGAGCCATAATGCGCACTTGCAGGGTGAATGGCTCGGTGTTATGGGTGTCTGCGGGTGAGTGCCTTTTTTAGGCGCCGCAGGCCTTCGACTCCGATTATGGTGAGGCCGGCGTATTGGCATGTTTTGGCAAGCCCAAAGAGGATGAACCATAGTGTGCCTTTGGCGTAGGCGCTTATGGGCAATAGCATCTGGGCGAAACTGAAGATGTAGAATGGCACACACATGGCCAAAATAATGACTCCTGTGCGAAACGACAAGGATTGTAGTTTCGCACGCGTTTTGTTTATGTGTGCTTTCAATGTCATTTTGTAGGATGGTATTTTTTCAGAGCTATATGAAAAAACGGAAACCTGAAGCCGTTAGGTTTCGGATTTCCGTTGCGGAGCGAGCGAGATTCGAACTCGCGATACCCTTTTGGGGTATACACGCTTTCCAGGCGTGCCTCTTCAGCCACTCGAGCATCGCTCCATGCTGTTTAATGTGCGGGGGATATGTATAATTCCCAAATGCGTTTAGCGGTGCAAAGTTAGTGATATTTTTTGAAAATAAGGCATGTTTTGCGTATATTTGCAGAAATTTTTTGAAAAAAAGCCATAATCATGATTACTCAGGAACAATTAAAAGAGACTTTTGAGCGCAAGCTTGCGCTGAGGAGGTATCTTTGACATCGACAGCAAGAAAATACAGGTAGAAGAAGAGGAGCTGCGCACGCATGTGCCGGACTTCTGGGAGCATCCCAAGGAGGCGCAGGCTCAGATGAAGAAAATCAAGGATCTGCAGCAGTGGATTGACGGCTACCGCGATGTGGACAATGCCTGCGGCGAACTGGAAGTGGGCTGGGAGATGGTGAAGGAAGGCTTGATGGAAGAAGCCGAACTTGACGCTCTCTATGCATCGGCGATAGGCCTTATCGAGAATCTCGAGCTGCGCAATATGCTCCGTCGCGAGGAGGACAAACTCGGCGTGGTGCTTAAAATAAATTCCGGAGCCGGCGGCACGGAGAGCCAGGACTGGGCATCGATGCTTATGCGCATGTATCTCCGCTGGTGCGAGAAGAACGGCTACAAGACGAGCATTGCCAACTTGCTTGACGGCGACGAGGCCGGGATAAAGTCGTGCACCATCAATGTGGAGGGCGATTTTGCTTACGGCTATCTCAAGAGCGAGAACGGCGTGCACCGTCTGGTGCGTGTGTCGCCGTATAATGCGCAGGGCAAGCGTATGACGTCGTTCGCTTCGGTGTTCGTGACTCCATTGGTGGACGACACTATCGAGGTGCGCGTGGATCCGGCGCTGCTTTCGTGGGACACTTTCCGCTCGGGAGGCGCCGGCGGACAGAATGTGAACAAGGTGGAGTCGGGCGTGCGTCTGCGCTATCAGTTCACGGATCCGTACACAGGCGAGAAGGAGGAAATCCTCATTGAGAACACCGAAACCCGCGACCAGCCGAAGAATAAGGAGAACGCGATGCGGCAGCTGCGCTCTATCCTATACGACAAGGAACTGCAGCACCGCCTTCAGGAGCAGGCGAAAGTCGAGGCCGGAAAGATGAAAATCGAGTGGGGCTCGCAGATTCGCAGCTATGTGTTTGACGACCGGCGTGTGAAGGACCACCGCACGGGTTGGCAGACAAGTGATGTGGGCGGCGTGATGGACGGCGAAATCGACGATTTTATCAAGGCGTACCTCATGGAGTTTGCTGGCTCCGAGGAGGAGAAATAGCACATTTTTTTGTAAGGATTAGAGAGGGTGTGTCGGAATGGACTATTTGGAACCATTCTGACAACGCCCTCACTACTTTATTTCTGTACATAATATTTCCATAATCACATGCAGCGTCAATGGCTCATTGATGATTTTACAGCCATTACAGAGACAATACATGGCGATAACCGCGAAAACGCCGGTATTGAATCCATGGAAATTCCTGATGCGGAAGTCATGGCCTACGAATACATAACCCTCGCCGGCACCAAAGTATCCGGTAGCTTTGCCCCCGGCCTATATCTGCTACGCACCACTTACTCCGACGGAAGCACCACCACAAAAAAAGTGGCCATCAAATGACACTGTGCCGGTGTGCATTTAAGGCCGGTGTCATGGATCAGGAGTCGTAGTCGTTGCGGCGGGGGTTGCGGGGAAACCATCCTTTGCGCACTCGTTCGCGCTGCTCGAATATTTCCAGGATAGTCCAGAAGGAGGAGAATGCGGTGACGCCGAGGACGGCGCTCCAGAACACGTCGGCGACGAGTATGGAGGCGGCAAGCGCCACGATTCCGAGCAGGAGGAAGACCCACCAGCACCGTGTGCCGAAGTGGTATTCGCATTTGATTACGACGGGATGGAACAGTCCAATTATAAGAAATGTGCAAAGGCCTATGGCGAGGCCGAGCATGTGGCAGGATTGCAGGAATTGTGTCATGGACGATATTTTGCTTTTTGACTTAGAAATCTGTGGCCGAGGCGGCAGTAGAGGCATTTGCGGGGTTCGCAGTAGGCGCGGCGCAGCTGTATGAGTGCCTGTGAGGTGAATGCGTCGCGGCATTCCACGCCTGCTTCGGCAAAAAGGCGTGTGATGCTGTTGCGTTCGGCGGGCAACTGTTCGAGCAGTGCCGTGGCGGTGTCCTGCATGGCATGGTTGCCGAAACGGGAGCCGTAGGCGTAGAGCAGCGGCACCACGAGGTTTATGACCAGTATGTCGGTGCTGGGACGGCTGAATGCCTGTGTGGAGGCGGGGCCTGAGGGCTCGCCGAAGTTGTAGCGCCGCTGCCAGTAGTAGGGCAGGCTGGTGTGGAAAAGCGCACGGGCGTCGTCGAGGTTTCGCACGCTGTAGACCCGCGATGCCACGGAGAACCCTTCCGAAACCATTGTGGCAAGCGCTGCTATGCGACGGTGTGGAAAGTTCTGCGGGCGTGTGCGTGCCATGCGCCACATCATCCCGCAGGGAGGCGCGAGGCCGAATTTGCCGCACATGAAGGCGTATTCACGCCGCAACAGCGTCAGGTGCATGTCTTCGCCGGCTTGTTCCGGGGGCAGAAGGCCGGCCTGGCCGAATAGGAGTCCTTCTATGGCTTCGGGCGTGTCGCGGTGTTTGAGCAGCGTGCGCAGCGGCACGGCGAGTGCAAGCTGCTCGAAGGGCTGGCTGTTGAGGCCGAATCCGAGCGCGCGTGCGAGAGTCACGTACACGACTTCGGGCCAGTTGCCGTCCAGGCGGTCGAGCATTGCGAGCATGCGTTCCACTTTTTCGTAAAGTCTTTCAAAAGCCATTGCGGTGAGGCAGTCGGTGACATAGACCGAGGGTGCGCCGGCGAGTTCGTCGAAGCATGCGAGGCGGTCGGCGGGAGAGTCGACCATGCGGCGGTAGCGTTCGTTGAAATCAGGGGCGCACCGCATCACCATCTGCGGCATGCGGCGCCCGTCGGGGAGCTCTATGCGGCAGTCATCAGCGGCGACTACGTGGAGTATCACCGAGTTGTAGGCCCGGTCGCTGTCGTGGCCGTGGCGGTGCCAGTCGGAAGCCCGTACGTGCATCTCTACGTTGCCGCACCACAGGCGGCTGCCTATGCGCACTTTTGCGTTGAAAAAGTCGGGTCCGGCATCGCGGTTGAGCATACCGGGGTCTATGACCTCCACCCGTTCGCCGTCGGTGGTGACCATGTCGGGCTGCATCACAAGCCTGTGCTGCCATACGTAGTGCATCAGACGCTCCATGTTGTGCCAAAATTAAAGTATTTTGCTGTGTTTCGCAAATATATTTTACGAAATCGGTTTTTATTTTGAGTTGGGCAATGGCCGCTATGCGGCCATTGCCCGTGGCTAAAAGCGGACTTGCCGCTGACGCGGCTGCCTGGCGCTATGCGCCTACACCTCAAAAACATTTCGTATAGTTGACTGCGTTCTATATACTTTCGCTCGGCAAAACCCAAATAGATTTGGTTTTGCTCTCGACTTATTGCTATATTTGCAGTTATGACAACAGCTGCTGATATATTGGAGACGATGCGCGCGATGGAAGACGAAGCCCAGCGCCGGGTGCTGGGCCGTTTTTTCAAGACTGCTCCGGGAGAGTACGGCGAGGGAGACCGGTTTTTGGGCCTGCGGGTGCCGCAGACGCGTGGAATAGTGAAGGAATGCCGCCTTGATGTGCCGTTGAGCGAGATTGAGGCGCTTTTACGCAGTCCGTGGCACGAGGCCCGGCTCGCCGGCTTTCTGTTGCTCGTGGAGGAAATGAAGTATGCCACTCCGAGGCGTGGCGAACAACCTGTGTCGCGGGCGGGGAGGCGCGATGAAATCTCCCGTTTTTATCTCGCACATGCGCGGTGCGCCAACAACTGGGACCTCGTGGACCTTTCGTGCTACAAGGTGCTGGGGCCGTGGCTTTCGCTGCCGTGTGCCGACGGCGGTATGCCTGAGAGGGGTGTGCTCGACGCTCTGGCCGGGAGCGACAACCTGTGGGAGCAGCGCATAGCGATAGTGACTACGATGGCCTTTGTGAGAGCCGGCTGTTTTGCCGACACGCTGCGCATATCGGACAAACTTCTCGGCCATCCGCACGACCTCATACATAAGGCTGTGGGATGGATGCTGCGCGAGGTGGGCAAGCGCGATATTGACACGTTGCGCGGCTATCTTGAAGCCAATGTGGGGCGTATGCACCGCACTACGCTGCGGTATGCCATAGAAAGGATGAGCGCTGACGAGCGCGGTTATTTCATGCGCCGATAGCGCTAATCTGTCGGGCGAGGCGGTGCTGCCGGGTGTCTACGTCTATTTTTCCTTCGGGGCAGAGGGTGTTAAAAAAATTCCGTAACTTTGCATCAAAATATGGAAAAGATGAACGCATTGCTCACAATACTCCTTCTTGTGGTTTCCAACATCTTCATGACTTTTGCATGGTACGGCCATCTCAAGTTGCAGCAGATGAAGGTGATAAGTTCGGCTACGCCTCTGATTACGGTGATACTGATTTCGTGGGGCATAGCATTGATGGAGTATATGTTCATGGTGCCGGCCAACCGCATAGGCTTCCATGGCAACGGGGGCGCGTTCACGCTGCCGCAGCTTAAGGTGATTCAGGAGGCTATAGCGCTGATAGTGTTTGCCGTGTTCACGGTGGTGCTGTTCAAAGGCGAGAGCCTGCACTGGAACCATCTTGCGGCGTTCGGATGCCTGTTGGCCGCTGTGTGGTTTGTGTTTATGGATTAGGGAATGTGGCTGTGAAGCGCGTCATGCCGTCGGGGTCGGTGCGCAGGGAGAATGAGCATTTGTGCTTGTTGAGCACGTCGCACACGAACAGCAGCCCTAATCCGCGCCCCGATTCCTTTGAACTGAAAAACGGCGAAAATATCTTGGCTTGAGTGTCGGCGTCGATGCCCGGGCCGTTGTCTTCCACGATGAGGCGCGCGGGGCCGGAGCTGACGCGCAGGGTGATATGGCCGTCGGCGCCTATGCTCTCCGCCGAATTTTTCACCAGATTTATCACCACCTGCTCCAGCAGCACAGGATCTATCATAGTCTCGGCTGTTCCGGAGGCGAGTTCGGCTTTAAGAGTTATGCCGCGCATGGCGCACATGCTTTCGAGCATGGGCATGCATCCGCAGGTAAATTCGTTAAGGTCGGCCTTTCGGAGCGATGCTTCCGGAATCTTCACCACATCGGCGAACGATGTGATGAATCCGCTCATGCTCATGCACCTGCGCCGGCACGCCGTGAGAGCGTCGGATATGTCGCTGTCGGCTACACATTCCGCGGCGGTGTCGAGGATGGAGTTCACCCCGGCCATGGAATTGTTGACTTCGTGGGCCATCATCCGTATCACTTTCTCGTAGGCCGTGCGCTCGGCGCGCATCACCTCGTCGGTGAGTTTTTCCATGAGTATGAACGGATGGGCGAAGCCCTGGTCCATGTAGCTGAGCCGCGAGCAGCGGTACACCATCGAGTTGTTCAGGCGCAGGGTGCGTGTGCAGTCGTGCTGCATAGATGCCACGGCTTCTGCAAGAGGGCCTGCGATTTCCGCTGGCCTAAGGCCTGCGGCGTCTGTTGCGTCTATGTCCAGAAAGGCTGCGGCCGCTTTGTTGAGCATGGATATGCGGTCGTCCCTGTCGAGCACTATTATGCCCATCGGCGATGCTTTTATGAGCAGGTCGAGAAAGTGGTTCTGCTCGCGTATGCGCAGGCGCTCGCGCTTGAGGCTTTCCATCATGTCGTTGAACATGTCGACGATGCTGTCGGCCTCGGGCTGTCCGACATGGCGCAGGCGGCTGCTGAAATCCTGTTCCCGCAGCAGATTTATGCCTCCTGCGAGTGTGCTTATGGGTTTTACCATGCGCACTCTGTAGACCGACAGCCACAGGATGGCGAGCAGCAGGATGCATTCGGCGGTGTACAGGGCTGTGCGTGATTCTCCGCCTGACAGCTTCAGAATCCATACGGAGGCGGCCACGATAAGTATTGCCGGAAGGGCAAAGATCAGGAGTGTGACGCGGCGTTTGTTCATGAAGTGATGTGGTATTTTTCCATGCGCCTGTAGAGCGACTGCCGCGTGATGCCGAGTATGGCTGCCGCCTGCGAGAGATTGCCGCCGCTGCGTTTTAAAGCGTCTTTCACGGCGGCCAGTTCTATGTCTTCGAGGTTGCCGTATGGCATGGCGGCCACAGGTGCCGGCGCGGGGCTGAGCGCGGCGGCGTTTTCGAAATCCTCGGCGTGCAGCACGTCGTTCTGCGATATGAGGATGGTGCGTTCCACGAGGTTTTTAAGTTCCCGGATGTTGCCCGGAAATGGCATGCGCTTGAGCGCGGCTATGGCGTCGCGGGCCACTGTGCGCCTTGAGGCGTGGTTGGCCGCGCACCATTGTTTCGTGAAGTGTTCGACGAGCGGCGCGATGTCTTCCCGGCGCTCGCGCAGCGGCGGGAGGGTGACGGTGATGAGGTTGATGCGGTAGAAGAGGTCTTCGCGGAATGTGCGTTCGGCTACCATGGCCGCGAGGTTGGCGTTTGTGGCGCACACGACACGGATGTCGACGTTTCGCGTGCGGCTGTCGCCGAGCATTTCGAAACTGTGTTCCTGAAGCACGCGGAGCAGTTTCACCTGGGAGTTCACGTCGAGTTCGCCTATTTCGTCGAGAAATATGGTGCCTTTGTCGGCGAGGGAGAACCGCCCTTCGCGGTCGGCCGTGGCGCCTGTGAAGGCTCCTTTGCGATGGCCGAACATCTCGCTTTCGAAAAGTGAGCGCGAGATGCCTCCGAGGTTCACTTTCACGAACGGCGCTGCTCGCCGGCGGCTGTTGGCGTGGAGTGTCTCTGCAATCAGTTCCTTGCCGGTGCCGTTTTCGCCCATAATGAGCACCGGGGCGTCGGTGGCGGCCACGCGGCTTATGTTGTCGAGCACACGCATCAGTGCGGGGCTCTCGCCGATGATGCGCGAGCGGTCGAAATCGCCGGGGGCTGTGCTGCGGGTCAGTTCCAGCGCGGTGGCCACGCGGTTGAGGAGCATGCGGTTGTCCCAGGGCTTGGTGATGAAGTCGAATGCGCCGGCCTGCACCCCTTCCACGGCAAGGGGGATGCTGCCCCATGCCGTGATGAGGATGACGGGCACCGAAGGATGGAAAACCTTTATCTGACGCAGCAGCGTAAGCCCTTCGTCGCCGGATGTGGCATGGCTGAAGTTCATGTCGAGGAGCACAAGCTGCGGAGCTGCGGCTCTCACTGCCGCCACAATATCGGATGGAGTGGCGACAGCTTTCACTTCGTAGCCTGCTTTGCAGAGCAGCATCGACAGGGACAGGCGTATGGCGTTGTCGTCGTCGGCAATAAGTATCATACGACAAATTTAGCGAAAAATATTAAACAACCTCCAAACACCTTCTTATTTTACGATGGCTTCTATGTCGGAGTCTATGCTGCTGTCCGATGCGTAGTCCCACAGCGTGAGGCCACGGAGCTGGTAGTAGTAGTACCAGTACAGGAACAGCTGGTTGATATAGGCCTGGCGCGAGGCGTCCTTGCGGCTCTGTGAGTCGTTGAGGTCGAGCGTGGAGATTTTGCCTATCATGAATGTCTCCACGTTGGTGTGATAGCGCCGGCGTGCTATGGTGTCGGCTTCGGATGCTATGCCGAGCTGCTGCCGCTGGTTGTTGAAGCGCTCGACGAGCATGAATATGTCCTGCCGGAAGTTTATTTCTTCCTGCCGCAGCCGGCTGCTCACCACTTCGCGGTTGCTTTCGGCCACTTTCACGCGTCCGCGCCGTTTGCCCCAGTCGAGCAGGGGGATTTTGAAGCCTATTTCCACCACCTGGTTGTCTTTAAGCGGGTCGTAGGCTCCGCTGAATCGTTCGGAGGTGCCCGTGAAGCCCACCTGGGCGAAAAGCGTGATCTGGCGCATGTCGCCTTTGGCCATTGCCACCTCGTAGTCGGCTTCGAGCTGCCGTCGCCGGATGTTGCGCGCGAAGGCGTTGCGTTCGAGTGCTTTTGCAAGCACGTCGTCGTAGTCCACGTCGACGCCCGGTGTGCTTTCCGGCAGTATGGGCACAAGGTCTACATCTTCGTCGAGCCCGAGGAACGAACGGAGCTGGAACATGCCGGCCTTGTAGTTGCTTTCGGCATCGGTCAGCGTGGAGCGTGCCGTGAGCAGGTTCAGTTGAAGCTGCAGCAGGTCGTTTTCGCTTATCTGCCCCATGTCGCGTTTGGCCACGGCCACCAGGTACAGTTTTTCGGAGTTCGAGAGGTTCTGCCGTGCGGTGGCGAGGTTCTCCTTGGCCATCAGCAGGCCGAAGAAATAGTCGACGGCGCGCATGGCCACCTGCTCCGTGGCGCTCATGAACGACGCTTTGGCCTCCTCGTAGCGCACGGGTTCTATGCGTCGTCTCCATTTTGTGTGGTTGGTGCCGAATATCGGTTGGCTGAGTGTCAACGCCACCGGCACCGACATGAAACGGTTGAAACGTTCGCCGTCGAGTTGCTTGAGGTAGTCGAGAGAGGTGGTGAGCGAGAGCGTGCCTCCGGTCAGCCATATGTTCTGCTGCACGGAGAGGTTGCCTGCCATCTGCAGCACGTTGTTGCGCACGAAGGTGTAGGTGCCGTCCTCGAGCTGGTAGCTGCTGTAGTTCTTTCGGTAGGACGGGAGCGTGGCCTCGAAGTTGACTTCCGGCAGCAGGTCGGCGCGGAATGTGCGGTATTCCCAATAGGCGGTTTTCAGCTCGTTGAGGGCCACTGCGGCATCGACGCTTCCGGCGCGTGCCGTAGCGATGGCTTCCCCGAGAGTGATGTCGCGGGTGGCTGCGCCTGCGCAGACAGCGCAGACGCAGCATAGCATGATTGCGGTTTTTCTCATCATTCGTCTCTTAGGGCTTCGGCAGGTGCTATGTGCATGGCGCGCCATGCGGGTATGGCTATGCCGAGGCATATCATGACGGCCATTGCCGCGTAGGACACTAATCCGCAGAAAAGCATGCGGGGCCATGTCAGGTAGTCGCCGGCAAGATAGAAGTTAAGCTCGTTGTGTGCTATGTTGATGTCGATTATGAGCGCTATGGGCGTCACGACGGAGAGCAGTATGAGTCCTTCTCCGAGCAGCAGGGCAAAGATGTTGGAGCCTGACGCGCCGCTGACTTTCCGTATGGCTATGTCGGCGGTGCGCTGCTGCGTGCGGAACCAGAATGTGCCCAGCAGTCCGAGGAAGATGTTGACGAGCAGAAATGCCATGCATGTGATGTAATTGCGGTCCTTCTGGTGTTCCGAGCGCATCACGTTGTCGCGGATGTCGGCGAAAGAAGACACGTCGGCCACATACATGTTGCCTACGCGCAACTGCTTTTCGGAGTCGGCCATAAGCTTTTCGGCGAAATCATTGTCCATGTTTTCGCGTACACGCACGCATAATTCATCCGCCCAGCCGTACTCGTTCTCGGTCAGTAGTTGGACTACGCTGCGGTTCATCTGCCCCTGCATGTAGTCGAAATAGAGCACCGGCTTTATGGCGGCACCTATTTCAAAAGTGTTCGTGCTGTCCTGATACATATACATGCGCCGTCCTGTGTAGGGCTGCATGCTCGTGATTTCCGGATGGTCGTAGTTCATGAGGTTGTCGCTGACGAGCGCCTTGCCCCGGCTCAGGATTTCAGCGAGCTGCTCCGGAGTCTCGTCATTGACGCCCGTGTAGCGGAATACACGCAGGAAATCGGGCGAGATGATACGGCGGATGGTGTAGCCTGAAGTTTTGAGTGTGTCCAATGTGAACTCGCCGCCGCTGTTGCTTCCGTTGTAGGGGTAGGCGTTCACAGAAAGACTGGCTGCCTCCACTTCAGGGCGCCGTTGCAGGCGCATGAGCAGTTCCTTTTTGTCGGCCACTATCTGTTCGTTGCTCTCGTATGCTTTAAAATCGGGGCTTTTGTCGTTCACCTCGTTCAGGTGGATGAGGTAGCAGTGCTCCACGTCGAAACCGAGCGGACGGCTGTACAGTGTTTTGCTCACATAGAAATAGTCTACGATGTACCAAAGCACGACGCTCACTATCAGCAGTTCCAGGCATAGCCACAGATTGCTGCGCCATTCGTTGCGTATCTGTTTGAGTAATTTCTGGTTCATTGTTTTTTGTTGAGTGCGTTGACGATGTTGCCGCGCGAAGCGTTCCATGCCGGCAGGCCGCTGCTGAGCAGGTTGAGCAGGAAGCAGAAGCCGATTGCCGTGAAGAAGGTGGAGAGCTGCACGAGCATGCTTATGTCGATGGAGGGGGGCACGGACGTGTAGGAGAAGCCACGTGTGAACAGCTCTGTGCTGAACAGCATGGCGAACACCATGCTGAGCACCCATCCGATGATGCCTGCGGCTGCCGTGATGAGCAGGTTCTCGCTAAGCAGCTGGCCGAAGATTTTCGGCCGTGTGCATCCGAAAGCGCGGCGCACACCTATCTCGGCTGCGCGCTTGCGCAGACGGCTTTCCGTCATTCCGCTGAGGTTGATGGCCGGCACGATGAGCAGAATCAGGTATACCACCATTCTGCTTCGGCGGTCGCCTTCGAGGTCGGGCTCGAGATTGGACGATTTGGACACTGCGTCTTTCTCCTGCGTGTACGGGCGTCCGATTGTGATGAATTTCCAGCCAGTGTCGGTGATTTTTTTGTTCATGTCCTCGACGCGGCGTTCGAACTCCTCTCTGATGTCGTCGAAATCGTCGGTGCTGCGGGCCAGTATCGTGGCGCTGAAGTTGCCCATCAGGTCGCCGCACCAGGTGTCTTGCATCGACGAGCTTGCCGAGGCCGGAATCCATATCTGCGCATAGGACGATTCGGCCAGCGAGGACACGTCTTTGACGATGCCGCACACGCGGAACGGGGCGTAGTTGAGCATAAATTCGCGTCCGGTGGCGTCGGAGGTGCCGAATATGCGCCGAGCCGTGCTTTCGCACATTACGGCCACGGGCAGCCCTGCGTCGAAATCGGCTTTGTCGTAGGGCTTGCCGGAGATAAACGTGAAGTCGAAGACTTTCCAGAAATTATCGTCGGTGTTGCGCAGTTCGGCAGGGGTTACCGGCTGGCCCGGCAGGCCTGCTGAAAATTTCCATGTGCCGTCGGTGTAGATGGTCACCAGCTCAGGCGTCGAGAGGGAGCCTATCTGTTCCATGGCCGTTTTGTAGCTCATGCAGCCGTTGCTGGCGTACAATTCCTGCTCCCGTTCCACGATGCTGGCGTATCTGACGTGCATGAAGCGGTCGCGGTTGCTTTCCGGGGCGAACGGCACCACTTTCACTTGCTGCATCATCACCACCACCATTATCAGAAAAATCGACAGGGCGGTGCCCACGATGCTCAGTATGGTGAGCATCCGCTGGCTGCGCAGCTGTTCGAGTGTCTGTTGTATCAAATTCGATTTCATAGGAATGCGGTGTCGGTGTTATTGCACTTGGCGTCCGTCAAAGAAGCGGATTATGCGGTCGGTCATGCGTGCCTGTTCCTCGTTGTGGGTCACCATCACGATGGTGCGTCCGTCGGTCTTGTTGAGGTCGTGGAGCAGCTGCATCACCTCTGCGCCCATCTTGGAATCGAGGTTGCCGGTGGGTTCGTCGGCGAGGATTATTTCAGGGTTGCCTACGATGGCGCGTGCGATGGCCACGCGCTGGCACTGTCCGCCTGAAAGCTGCGAGGGGCGGTGCTTCATGCGGTGGCTCAGGCCTACGCGCTCCAGCACGTCCTTGGCCAGGCGTGTGCGTTCGGCCGACTTGATGCCGCTGCGGTAGAGCAGCGGAAGCTCCACGTTGTCGAGCACGTTGAGCGAGTTGATGAGGTGGAAGCTCTGGAACACGAATCCGAGCTTGGCGTTGCGGAATGCCGCGAGCCGGGCGTCTTTCATGCGCCCCAGCACTTCTCCGTCTATCTCTATGGTTCCGCTGGTGGGCTCGTCGAGCAGGCCGATGACGTTGAGCAGCGTGGATTTGCCGCATCCCGACGGTCCCATTATGCTGACGAACTCGCCTTTGTCCACGGTGAGGTTGACGTTTTCCAGTGCAAGGGTTTCGATTTCGTTTGTGCGGTATACTTTGTTGATGCCGCTCAGTTTGATTATTGACATAGCGTTATGTTGTTTTTAGTTGATTGTCTTATGTTTTATTCGTCGCGCAGCGCCTCTACAGGACTTACACGGCTGATTCGGCGCCCCGGGATATAGATTCCGACGCACACTACGGCTGTCATTATCGCATATATTATAATAGACACCACGGCGAAGTGCATGGCAAAGTTGTCGGTCCAGCATGGCATGTAATCTGCAATTAGGGCTCCGTTGAAACCGCCCATCACGGTGAGGCCTTCCTTTATGGCATACTGCATGTAGGCGATGCAGCCTATCAGCCATGCTATGACGGTGAGGAGTGCGCCTTCGCCGAGCATTTCGCGGAGGATATAGCCCGGAGTGGCACCGAATGAACGCATCACACCGGCGTCCCGGCTCCGTTTTCGGGTCTGAAGATAGAATGTGCCGATTACTCCAAGGCACAAGTTGACAAGAAAAAATACGGCCAAAGCCGTGTTCACGCGCATTTTGTCGGTTTCGCCCGAGCCATAGCGCACCTCGTCGCGTATGTCGGGGTAGTAGGCGGCGTTGTGGATTTTTATGTTGCCGGATTTGAGCGTCGTGGCCATAAGCGGCCGCAGAGCGGCAAGAAAGCGTCGTGGCTCTACGGCGGGCTTGAGGCGTATGACTATGTTCATTTCTTCGGGTCTTGAATGCACAAGATTGACGAGCGGGGCCGATTCGTAGATGATCATGTTCCGGCCGTCGCTGCTGTTGATGATGGCGTCGTCCACGACGCCCGCGATGCGCTGGCCGTGTTCGGGGTTGAAATCGGAGGCGCGGTCGCCGAGATAATGTCCGGCGGCATTCTCGCCCGGATAAAGGGCTTCGGCCAGCGATTTGCTTATCACTACGTCGGAGGCGCCGGAAAGTGTGGATAGGGATGTCCCGCCGGCGGCGGTAAGACCCATTGTTTCGAAAAACGGAGTGCCGGCCGCGAACCTTATGCTACGAGTGCTGACGCTTACGGAATCGTCTTTGTTTACCGTGCTCATTGCCATGCCCTGCGATTCGAATGTGGCCCAGCGCAGTACCGGCACGGCGCTCTCCACCTCCGGCAGGGCTTCAATACCCGATATTATGCGCTCTATGGCGGCGGCGTGATGCTCGGAAGAATCCTCGTCGTGGAGGTATTGAGGCGAGGCTTTCGACACTTCCATCACGTCCACCCTTACGAGGCGGTCTATGTCGTAGCCGGCAGGGCGCTGTAGGGTGTACAGCTGCACTATTACCGGGTCGAGTATAATCCATGCCAGCACGGTCACAATAGTCAGTTCGGCAAGCAGCCATGCGTTGCGTCCGCGCCGGCTCCAAAGGTTTTTTATTATCAGTTTGAACATCACCTTTTTTCGTTAATCGATGAAACAATGGGACGGCGAAGCGACCACCATGCCGGAATGAGGGCCGACAGCAGATTGAGCACCATGCATATCGTCAGTGCGATGGCGAACACCAACGGAGCAAACACCATCTCGCCCGACACTTGCGACGACACTTCGGCGGTTGATATTATGTGATAAGGGTCGAATACTCCGAAAATCCATTCGCGTCCCGCATAAATTGTTGTCCACGCCGCGAGCAGCCCCAAAAGTCCTCCGGCGAGAGTCATGTAGAGGTTTTCAGCGAGCACTTGCCCGAGCAAGCGTCGGCGCGACGCCCCGTAAGACTTACGGATGCCCATTTCCGAAAGGCGTTCTTCCATGCGTCCGGCTATCATCCCGCCGAGATTTATGGCCGGTACGATAAGCAGCACAAGCAGGATTAATGAATATTTTTTGATTATCGCCAGCCTCCAGTCGGTTGTGTCGCCGAATGTCATGAACGCCGATTGCGTGTGCGACATCGGGTAGTTTTTCATTGAGATGACTTTGGATGTGTCTGCGGCATTGATTCTCCGCAGCATGTCATCGATTTCAGAACGCAGAGCCTCGGCCTGTGCGTCGTCCTTGACTGTTAGTGTGGCATTGATTACTCCTACCCATGGCATGTCGTCGCGCATTATGCGGTCGTAGCCGTCGACGGTGGTGTAGGGGCGGTAGAGTTGGGCGAACGATGCCGGGGTCAGGCGGCTGCCTTCCTGCACCACACCCGCGACGCGGAAATCAAGGTCGTTGAGGTGGATGTCGCGACCCATGGCCGATTCGGGGCTTCCGAAAAGCCTTTCGGCAAGATGGTGGCCTATTATGCACACTTGCGATGCGCTGCTCAGATCGGCTTCTGTGAAAGGTTTGCCGTGGAGGAATTTGAAATCGTATATTTTGAAGAATGCCGGGTCTACACCCTTGTCGTTGATTTCAAACTCAGGCTGCCCGTTGTCGGGGCGCACCATGGAGCGTGCGCCATATATGCCGGGGCATCCCGATATTGTTTCTGCATTTTCCAATTTGGAGATATAGTCACGGAAAAAGGGGTAGCCCACAGGCGATGAAAACTGCGAGCGTCCTGCGTTCATCTTGCATTGCACGCTGTTGATGTAGAGAGTGCGCGGACGGTTGCGCTCGGGATATACCGGCGCGAGTTTCACATAGTATATCATGGCGAATATCATGGTGAAGGCCACGGCAAGCGCCACCCCGCACACGTAGAGAGCCGTGAATGCCGGACGCTGTCGGGCGTCGTACCACGTCTGTTTTATCGATTGTGTCAGGTTCATCGTCATTTGATTTTCAGGTTGTCCCGTTCTTTGAATTCTTTCATGTCGCTTGTCACCACGCGGTCGCCGGGCTTCAGTCCGTCCACTACTTCCACGCATTCGAAGTTGCTGTCGCCGAGGCGCACTTTACGTTTTACGAGTTCGTCCTCGCCTTCCATCACGAACAGGTCGTAGGTGCCCGGGCCGGTGTAGAAAGAGCCGTTGGCCACGCGCATCACATCGTCCATCACGTCGCACATCACGTACACGTCGGTTTTCAGTCCCGAGCGCAGCCGCGGGTGGTTGTCGTCGGCCAGCTGCACGGTGAAGGATATTACGCCGTTGCGCGACAGGGGGGTGACGTTGGCCACGATGCCTTCGAGTTTTTCGGAGCCGATTTTCACTATCGCTTTGCTGCCCACCGCGACGCGGTCGCCGTAGGAATCGGCTATTTCTCCTTCCACCTTGAAGTGGTTCAGGTCGGAAATTACAGCTATTCGTTCGCCTTCGGCCACTTTTTGCCCTATCTGGTTGTTTATGAACGTGAGAGTGGCCGCGCGGGGTGCGCGTATGCGTGCGTCTTCGAGCGTGCGGCGCATTTCGCTGAGGTTTTTGTCGCTTATGTTGAGCTCGAGGTTCTTGACCTGCAGGTCGGCCTCGGCCACGCGCTTTTCGTTGTCGAGGCGTTGGCGCATCTGTTCGAGTTCAAGCAGTCCGGTGCGGTAGGCCAGTTCCACTTGCCGCACTTTGTCGCCTGTGCCTGATCCGAGACTGTCGAGGTACCGCTCGTTGCGCAGTTCCACGGCCATGCGGTCGACTGTCATGGCCTTCACCTTTATCTGCATGGCCAGGTCGCTGAGCTGTGTGGAATTGTTGAGGCGCTGCTGCTCGAGCAGGTGGCGTTTCATCTCTATTTCGTCGAGCAGCTTGTTGAGTTCGGTTTCAGTGCTCTGCAGGTCGAGGCGCAGGAGCGGTGTGCCTGTGACCACGCTGTCGCCGGCCTTGCAGTATACTTCGAGAATGCGCGTGCTGATGGGCGAATTTATTATTTCCTCGAATGCCGGCGCCACTTTACCCGTTGCGCTTACCGAGCATTCGATGGTGCCGCGGTCCACGGTCGATATTCGCAGGTCTTTTTTCTGCACTGAGTTTCGAAGCATATTGGATGCCACGAGCATAAGCACGATGAAAGCCGCGCATGCCGATGCGGCGATTATAATCTTTTTGCGCTTGCTGCGCATGATTTCGTCTTTGGGTATTTCTCTGTCCATTGTAAGATTGTTTATTTCTGCCATATTAATAGACATTAATCGTGCCAAAAACATAATGCGTTGAAAACCAATGGCGGTATGCTATTTATTGTGTACGTTATCGTACACAACGTACGATGAAATCTATTTGCGTACATAATTGTTATATAAAAATGCCCTGGTTCCATCATTTCAGGCTGCAAAAAAATGGCGGTTTCGTCTATATTATATATTAATGTGTATAGGAATATGTGTCATTGTGGAAATTTCTTTTTATCAACCATGTGGTTGTCAGCTGTTTGTGTTATTCTGTATTATTTTTCCGTGATATTTTTTCAAAAAAAGTGCATAAAAGATTTGGTTGTTTGGTGGAAAGGTTGTAACTTTGCACTCGCTTTTCGGAGGAAAGGCCTGCGGATGCGGCT
>ERZ777305.2156-NODE-2156-length-18164-cov-4.109504_pt1 | contig 18164 bp, 23 predicted proteins | sample MGYA00374965_ERZ777305 | MGnify/ENA primary metagenome ERZ777305 (study PRJEB29328, sample SAMD00013331) | mouse gut metagenome | study: EMG produced TPA metagenomics assembly of the Metagenome analysis of fecal microbiota from mouse which was promoted... | reverse complement strand
AAGTTCTTTCTTTTGAACTTTTTTCTTTTTATCCTATTTTTTACCGGAACTCAAACAAATTGTCTCTAAAATCACTATATTTTATTAAAATTACAAAAAAAGTGTAAAAAAATGTCGAAATGTGGTAGAATGATAATAGTATTATGATAGCGAGGTGATATTCTTGGATACCATTGTTCTGATGATGATAACATTTGCGGTAGTTGCCTTTATTGCCATTATTGTGATTTTACTGATGATTCAAAAGCGAAAAAGCCATGTCATTAAAAAGCAACTAGAACATTTGGAAGTCGAGAAAAACAAAATCGATAGTGCACCGATTATCCCTGAACTTTCGAAAGTAGAGTCGTATTTAAAAAATGAAAAATTAGAAGCTATGTATAATAATTGGACAGAACGTTTAGATGCCATTCGTAGCAATCAAATTCCAAAAATAACAGATATGTTATTAGAAGCAGATTATTCCCTATCACAGCAGGATTATAAAAGTACACTTTATAAGATTGCTAAATTAGAGATGGAAATCTATAAAGTAAAAACCAATTCTGATTTTTTATTAAATGAAATTAAAGAAATTACAAGTAGTGAAGAACGTAATCGTGCGATTATTACCAATTTGAAATCAATCTATAGAGACTTATATCAAAAATATAGCAACAGTAAAGATGGTTATGGCGAGATTGCAAAACCAATCGACTTACAGTTTGAGAATATTGCGAAGCGCTTTGAAAGTTTTGAGACCGCTATGGAAAACAATGAGTTTACAGAAGTAACCAATATTATTAAATCTATTGATGAAATGTTAAAACATATGTCGGTAGTAGTAGAAGAAATTCCAAGTATTATATTGCTTTCAACCAATATTTTACCGAAAAAAATAAAAGAAGCAGTAGAAGAACATAATCAAATGACACAAGAAGGATTTCCGTTGGATTATCTCAATGTAGAATATAATGTATCAGAGGCCAACAAAAAAATAAGTGACATTATAGATCGTGCCAAAGTGCTCAATTTAGAAGATAGCCTATTTGAATTAAAAGTACTATCTGACTATTTTGATTCTTTGTTTACAGATTTGGAAAAAGAAAAAGTCAATCGATCTGAGTATGAAGAAAGTAATAAAGTATTTAGCCGTAAATTGACCAAAATGAATCAGTTGATGGATGATATTTTTGCTCAAATTGATGATATCAGAAATTTATACAATTTATCTGATGAGGATGTAAAGGTATTAAGTGATGTAAAAGATGCTTTACAAGGTTTAAATGAAGATTATAAAGTATTATTAGATCATACTGGAAATAATACTTTTGCCTACTCAAAATTAACAAAAGAAATAGAGGGGCTCACAATTAAATTATCTGCTTTGGAAGAAAATGTGGATAACATTTTAGATTCTATTGGCAGTATGAAAGAGGACGAAGTGAGAGCAAGACAACAATTAGAAGAAGTAAAATTAATTTTAAAAGAGTCTAAAACAAAGATTCGAGAATATAATTTACCAGTGATTCCTCAAAATTATTTTGTAGAACTCAATGAAGCACAGGTTGCAATTAAAGAAATTGTAAAAGAATTAGAGAAAAAACCAATTACAATCAGTGTTTTAAATACAAGGGTAGATACTGCACGAGATTTGGTTTTGAAATTATACAATACGACAAAAGAAATGATGAAGACCGCTATGTTTGCGGAAATGGCAATTGTATATGGAAATCGTTATAGAAGTAGTGTAGAAGATTTGGACAAATTTTTAACTTATGCAGAAAGATTATTCTACAAGGGTGAATATCAAAAATCTTTAGAGATTACAATCAATTCACTCAATAAAGTGGAACATGGCATATATGATAAATTATTAGGATTATATGCAGAGGGAGAAAAGAATTAGAAGGAGAGTTTTCCTTCTTTTTGTTGTAAACGTAAATATTATCTTTTATTTTACATATACTAAAATGAATCGTATAAAAAACATTTGCAAATTTTAAGAACAATGATATAATTGATATATAATAAGGTGGTGTTCATATGAACGAAAATAAAGATTTTGGATTAGATAGTATTAAGCCTTTAGAACCAGTAAGTCCTATCCCTGAAGTAGAACCTACTCAAAATGTGTTTGAGACAACAAGTTTTTATACAGAACCACAGGTAGAACAACCAAGTACGCAGTATGCATTTACTACAGAGACACCTACCATAGATTCTGTGGTTCCAGTTACACCAGAACCTGATGTTTCTGATATGGAAGAAGTTCCTGTAGTGGATAATGGGTATACAACATCCTATACAGAAATGACTACTGCAGAACAACCTACAGTAGATACCATTAACGAACATCCTGATGCTAAAATATCTTTGCACAAAGAGTATGAAACAGAAACTCCAGTTGTTTCTAATAAACCAGAAGAAAAGATGGATAAGGGAACAATGTGGATGTTGATATGGATATTTGTTGGTATGTTGGCGGTTATTATTGCTTTACCATATTTATTTGAACTATTTTAAAAAATCTACATTTCGTAGATTTTTCTTTAGCTAATAATAGATAATTCTATTATTTTTTCTATAGAATCATCTTTTTCAACTCTATTTTTATGTAATTGATGACACTTTTCACATTGGTAGAGAATTTTATAAGTATCTTTAAATTTCTCAATGCCAATTGGTTTTAATAGCCCTTGACATGGATTCATTCGATCCCCAGGATTGATATCAACATGCTTTGAATAAAAACAATATGGACAATGATCTCTTGCTGTATAGTCTGATTTTGCAACCTCTTTTCCGCAATGTTCGCAAATAAAAGATTCATTTCGCATGGTAAATTGTTTCATTGAAATCACCTAATGGTATTGTATCAATTTTTATATTTCAAATCAATTCAAAATATGTTAAAATAAGTATTGGATGTGAAGGAATATGGACTATAAAATTACAATTGATGCGTTTGAAGGTCCAATGGATCTATTACTACATTTGATTAAAACATCTGATATTGATATCTATGATATTGAGTTAGAAGAAATTACAAAACAATATTTGTCCTATATTGAAGCAATGGAAGAGATGAATCTCAATATTGCAAGTGAATATTTGATTGTAGCTGCAGAGTTAATTGAAATGAAATCTGCTATGTTGTTGCCAAAAAAGAAAATAGATGAAGAAGATACATATGAGGAAGATCCAAGAGAAAATTTAATCAAAAGATTACTAGAATATAAACAATATAAAGAGATTACGTCTGAATTCAAAGAAATGGAATTAGAAAGAAAGCAATATCTAACAAAATTACCAGATAGTTTATTAGAATATAAGGATGAAAATACTTCATTTAACTTTGGAGAAGTTGGTCTTTCCGATTTGTTAAATGCTTTTCAAAAGTTTTTAGAACGAAAGCAAGAAGAAAAACCAATTCATACAAAGATTACCAAAAAGGAATATTCTGTTCATGTGAGAAGTAATGAAATTCGTAATATGTTAAAGAAAAAGAAGAAAATAGAATTTGAGGAATTATTTGAAATTGTGACAAAAGATTATGTTGTAGTAACCTTTTTATCCATTTTGGATTTAGCGAAGAAACAGGAATTGGAAATTAAACAAGAAAATAATTTTAGTAAAATCATTCTATCATTAAAAGGATGTGATTAAAATGAATTTAGCAGCAGTATTAGAGGGTTTATTATTTGTAGTGGGCGAAGATGGGTTATCCATGGATCAAGCAATGAATATTTTAGAAGTTGATCAAAAAACATTGATTTCTCTATTACAACAACTTCAAGATAGTTATGTGAAAGAAGAACGAGGCATTCGTTTGAGCGCACTTGGAAATCATTTAAAATTGACAACAAAAAAAGAACATAAGGAATATTACCAAAAACTAGTGGATACAGAAGATGATAGTTTACTGAGTCAGGCAGCTTTGGAAACATTAGCTATTATTGCCTATAATGAACCCGTTACGAGGGTTACAGTAGATGAAATTCGTGGAATTGGTAGTAGCCATATCATACGTAGATTATTATCCAAAGGATTGATTCAGGAAAAGGGAAGATCAGAAGTAGCAGGTAGACCTATTTTATATGGTGTGACGAAAGATTTTTTAGATTATTTTGGATTAGCCAGTTTAGAACAATTACCTAAAATTGAACCAATTGAAGAGAATATAGAAGATGAAAAAGACCTATTTGAATCAAAATATCAAGAAAATGAGTAAAATGAAAACAATAAACATTGAATTTCATATAAGATATATGTTATAATTTGTTTGTTGTTATTTGCCGGCCTGGCGGAATGGTAGACGCGATGGACTCAAAACCTGACAACACAGGATTCAAAATATAACAATTATATATAGTAATATCAAGGAATTACTGATAAAGTAATTCTTTTTTTTGCTTCTTTAGTGGGATTTTAGTGGGTATTATTTGTGTTTATTTCAACTTATATCGATAAATTTTGTAATAACTGGTATAAAATGTTAAATAGGCGTTGTTTATTATTGATTTATGGTGTACATATCAATCACAGGGAAGTTGGTATCTAAACTTCTCTATAGAAAGGAGCTTATATGACAGTTATAATAAAAGATATTAAACATCCAAATATGATTGATATTTTGTACGTAACACCTGAAAAGATACCAGTTAAACTTACAAATACCAAGATCTAGGCGAGAGTTATTAAATGCAAATGGTCTAATAAATGATATTAAGTTAGATAAATCAGAGAAAGACAAAGTATATTTATTAGTTGGCGAGAATAAAACAGCACCAGCAAATAGATTTTTAAGTAATGAACATGGAATAATTTATGGAAATTTTATTCTACTTAATAGAAATAAGAACGGAGAATATAAATCGTTATCAAAAGAGCAAATTATAAAATATCAAGATATGTTTGGAACAGAAAGTATAGAACTATTAAAGAGGAAAATTAGTTCTAGATTATATTTACGTAGAAAGTTAAGGAAGTGAAAGTATGAGTAATTATTGTAAGTATAAAAGTAATTCAAGGAATAACAATAAATCAAAATCCAAAAAGGAAACCAAAGACAGAACAATATTCTTAAATGAAGAAATAACGGACGATGTAGCAAAAGATATTGTTACAAAGTTATTAAAGTTTGATGAGGAAAATCACAAGACAATTAAATTGTATATCAATAGTCCAGGTGGTTCTGTAAGTGCAGGCTTTGCGATTTATGATTGTATTAACTATATTAAGTCTGATGTTAGTACTATAGCGATTGGGAGAGTTGCATCTATGGCAACAATTATTTTAATTGGTGGTACTAAAGGAAAGAGATGTGCATTTCCAAATAGTGAAATTATGATACATGAAGTAAGTAGCAGTATGCTATTTACTAAACTAACCGAAATGAAAGAACGCGTTGACCATACAAGTATATTAAATTCAAGAATTATGAGATTAATAGTCAAAAATACAAATAGAACACTAGCACAAGTTAGGAAAGATACAGTTAATAAAGATACATGGTATTCGGCACAAAAAGCAAAAAGATATGATATGATAGATAAGATATTATAGGTGGTAGTTATGGTAAAAAAATTAAATGATATTATAGCATTAATCGAGGAACACTTTTTTAACTGTGTATGGAACTCCAGACCACCTCTTAAAGAATTCGATTATCAACTAATAGTTCTGGTGCAAAAGATAATTGACTTAAGAAATACCCTAGATGAATTAAAATGTATTGATACTTCTATAAGTGAAATTATGACTTACATGGAGCAAACGTTCCACATCCCTCTGTTGGATACTAAAGAGTATTTGAAAGATAAATCAATTAGATATCAGTTAGTATTAGATATCTATACTAGATTATCTAATTTAAGGTCGATTTAATAGGGTTACAATCGTTCATTAATAAATTATAGAGGGTTTCATTGTCCTTATTCCCTAAAATGGGTTACAACGTGTTAAAATTGGTAATAACTTTTGCAAAACTGGTAGGCGATATCTTTTTGTCGCTTATCAGTTTACAATGTTTCTTGAAATAGTGGTGATTATTATGCATGATTATAACAAAGAAACGTTATCACATATAGTTAGAGTAAATATTAAAAAGTATCGAAAGTTAAGAGGTCTTACAGCAGAAGAATTGGCAGAAAAAGCAGACTACACCTTTCAATATGTTAGAGATTTAGAAAGTTTAAAAGTAAATAAGACACCTACTCTTGAGGCTTTAGGTAGATTTGCAAAGGCACTTGATATAGATATAAGACAATTATTTGATGATGTTTATAGGGACGAATAATATCTGTTCTTTTTTTGTAATAAAATGTCGCCTGATAGTAGACTTAAAGACAGAAACGTTATATAATTATATAGAAAGGAGTTTGAGTTTATATGGCAATTATTAAGTGTCCAGAATGCAATAGTGAAATAAGTGATAAATCATTAACGTGTATTAAATGTGGTTGTCCTATTAATGGTGGTACTAATACAGATAACAAAAATTTGAAGATAAGTTATCCCAAAGATGGAAGACCTGCAACCCCTAAAATTAAAGTATTTATCAATGGAAGACAAATTGGAGAATATGCTGATGGAACAGAAAACGAATTACAAGTAAATGAAAGTGGAACATTATTATTCAAAGGGAGTTTCCGAAAAGTTGAGGTTAATTTTGATTGTACTAAAAACTATCATGTTACTTTAACATGGAATACGCTGACTGGTAAGATTGTTGCTGATGTTGAGAGGTGGTAGTATATGATAAAATGTTCAGAGTGTGGAGCTCAATTAGAGAAGAATACATCTACTTGTCCTAATTGTGGTAATCCTATTACTAATGAAGATAATATAAAACCAAGTAAAGTAGAAAATTTTTCAGTAAATAAAACATCAAACAAAGGGGGTAAAATTGCAACCATATTCTTTATAGTATTAATAGGTGGTGTCTTCTTATTTAGTATTTTAGATACTGTTTTTGAAGATAACACTGAAAGTAATTCTAATATTGTAGGGAGTATTTATATTGGAAATAATAATAAGTTAGGATATAAATATGAATTGGAATTAAAAAGCAATAATAAATGTGTATGGACATCTAAGTATACAGATGGGAAACCATCTGCAAGTGATTGTACATATTCTATAGATAATAATAGTATGACTTTAAAAGTTGGTGATGATGAGAAAGGATTCGTTTATACTACTAGTGACAATTTTATGACTTTAATAAGAGAATACGATGATTTTACTCTAACAAAAATTACCAATTCAGAAGATAGAATTGTTGATGATACACAGTCCGATTTACCATTAGAAATGCTTAAAAATTATACTGTTGTAGAAACAAGTGATGGTAATAAAAAACATAGTGGATGGATATCTTTTAAAAACGATGGAACGTGTAGTGTTATGTTTGCAGGCTTTAATAATTGTTCGTCATCGGAAGAATTTTGTGTATTCTATAGACCAGGTAATTGTACTTATGAAATGGATGAAAATAATGTTATCACAGTAGATGATAATAGTTATTTTGAGGTAAAATATTCTTATAAGTTAGGAAACGGAACATCTCAAAGTAATGTTATTGAAAATGGTTATGTTATGAAAGGCATTAAATTCAAATTTACAGCAGGTAATAAAGTATTAGAAACAATAAATGGAAAATGGGATATTAAAAATGGAAGTCAATACTATTATGTAACATTTACTGCTGATAGTTAATATAGGTACTTGAATTTAAAAATAATCTAGATACTTGCGTTTGTATCTAGATTATTTATTATTAGTGGCTTTAAATCACTTATACGCCTCATTATAATATGAAAGGAGATTTTACTATGAATTTATATGAGGCAGTAAGTAACAACATTAAAGGCAAAAATGAATTAGTAGACAAAGTAAAGCAAATAAGGGAGGAATATGAAAAATATATAGATAAGCGTAATGATCTGTACTTACAAATTATTGATATATGTCCTATTCTTAGTAATGAGGAAAATGACGATTTAGAATTTATATCCTATTTAAATGAAAGTATCGCTTTTGAAGGTCTCAATCCAGCTGACGCTTTAAATACTTATCTTATTTCAAAAGGATATAAGGATAAAACCAATGACTTTGATACACTAGTAAAACTACTTAATAAGTATCTATCTATTTTATAAGGTTATTAAGATGTGTTAGCATGTGTTAGCACATTTTTTTTGTTGTTAAAGGGCTTGCATTATTATAGATAATATGGTCCTATATAAAGTGTAGCGAAATCATTTGTTTTTGTTTATACATGATAAAAGGCTTTATTAGGTACTATTATGGGTACATAATCATGTAATTATGTAAATGAAATTACAACCATGTTTTCGTTTATACCATATTAAGAAAGGACATATATAGAAATGATACAAGATAAGAATTATATTGATGATGAGTGTTACGGATATGCTAGGTGTAGCAAGAAAGTACAGGACGCAGAGTACGAAATTAAGGCATTAATGAAGTTAGGAATTAAAAGAGAAAACATTTATGTAGATTATCAGTCAGGAGCAAGTGACAGCAGAGAAAATTTAAACAAGGTACTAAGTATTATGAAACCTGGTATATCCAGTTTATTTTGCACGGATATAACACGTCTGGTTAGGTCAACTCGTTATTTCTGTGAACTTCTTTCATACATTGAAGAAAATAAACTACGCCTAGTTGTAGGTAGTTTGGATGTAGATGTAAGACAAGATAAGTTAGATGTCATGGTTGAGGGCATGCTTAAAATCAATGCAGTCTTTGGAGAGATGGAACGTAAGTTAAAGATATTCCAAATAAATCTTGGGTTAGATAACGCAAGAGCCGAAGGTGTTAAACTAGGTCGCCCCACTACTTCCTATGATGACCTACCAGAAATATTTTTTCGTTATCTTCCTATGTACACTAATGGAACTATCAATAAAAGTGAATATGCACGCATTACTGGTTTATCATATCCGACTATATACAAGTATCTTGAAATAGTGAATAAAGTTTCCTAAAACGTTTCATTTTTGTTTCTATAATGCTATAATAACTAATTGGTGATTGACTAATGCAAGAGAAACAAAAACAGGTACTAGAAGTATTTAAAAAAATGCAAAAAAAAGGTATATTTACTATACTTGCTTCAGGAAAAGATTTAGATATGTTAATACAGAATGCAGAAACCTACGATGATATAGCAAGCAGTATTCAGGATATAAAAGACTATATCAAGCGTTTAGATAAAAGACTTAAGCCTAAAACTAATATTGATGTGGTACTTGGGGGATTTTATGATAAGTTTCAATATCATTTATATGATATGTATATGGCACCGTTTAATCAAAAGGAAAAAATGTATATTCTTAAAGAGAATTATGGTGAAAACGATCCAATTACTATAAGTTTAAAGGCAAATGACCCAAAGTTTTCTCTAGAAGAAAGAAAACTACTTAAACTAATCAACCATTACTATATAAAAATGGAAGATAGAAACAATAAGATGTTCTATATACCTATTACTGATTTAAGAAAAATGTTTTCAGAAGGTACAAATCATAATAAAGTAAAAAATGACATTATTACAACCTGTGAAAGAGTTAACAATAAGAGAGTTAGTTGGGATTTCTCTAAAACAAGATATGCTACTACAAATTACAAGAAGAAACATAACTTGAAAGAGTTAGAGTTAGACATTGGAAAGAATGTAAAATTAGCAAATATTATTCCAGTTTATTCACAATGTGACAAAGATTATAATATGGAATTAAAAGGAATTATATGTAAGGTTAATAAGTTCTTGAAGTTAAGATTTTGGCTCCAACAAATATCTTATCGATTTCCAACAGAAGCCCTACGCGGAAAGTTAAGTTACTATGTAACTGATCTCTTGACTTATACTATGCATATGAATAAAAATCAAGGTGAAATTTCTAAAACGATTAAAGATATAGCCTCAAATCTTTATTGTGATAGAGACGGAATTCCTACAACAATAAATTATTGGGATATAATTGATGATGATAAACATAAGCCACGACAATTATTATACTTGCTCGAAGCATTATCAAACACAGCTTATTATTTGTCCTTAAATAAAGAATATAAGACGGTTTGTGTAATATCATTATACAAAATCAATTTAAAGGTTCTACATAATGGTAAACCGAGAGAAAGAGAAATAATATTTAATGAAATGGGAGCCACAAGAGAACCTGAATATATGAAAAGTATTATTTCATTTTGCAGTACACTTAACAAACGAAATGTTACATTTGACGACTTATTATCCGTTCGTTATCCTAAGCAATTTAGTTACGTTAAATTAGAACAAATAAAAGATACATTTACAGATGAAAAAGGAAATATAGATATGGAGAAATTAAGAGCCAAACTGGTATCAAATATTAAGAGCAGGTGGAATATAATTAACAGTATAGATGATGACCCAGTAAAGTTTATAATAAAGATGTCATCACCGAGTGTCTAAAGTGTATAAAAACGGTTGCACAATGTATTATTGTGGTGTATAAGTGTATTAAAATGGTAATAAAGGTTTATAACCCGTTTAATTACGGGTTTTTTATTTGCTTATATTATGAAATAATAACAAGTTCAGTGGAACTTACAGAAGAAACGAAGTTTATTCAGGAATAATTATCTTTATAAGTAGAGTAAAAGTTCTAGTGAACTTGTTGTTGTTTATTCCTTTCAGGAAGTGTAGCCGCCCCAACTTCAAGCCACTGGACTGTACTCTAAAATAAGAAAGGAGACGGGTTTATGTTTAAAGTTAAAGACCCACAGACACAAAAAGATATAGTTGTATTGGAATTATGCGACAAGGAGTATCGCTCCCCTACTAAAAGCAATATGGTACGTAAGGATAACTATCCGCTATTAGGTTTTATCAGTTCAAGTTAAGAACAGCCAAAGAAGAAATAGAACCAGTACCTACGTTAGTTAAGAAGTTAGATAAAATACTAGACAATGGTTTACGACCTGGTCTATACATTTTGGGTGCGAACCCTGGACTTGGCAAAACAAGTTTAATGTTACACATCGCATTAAACTTGGCAACAAAACAACATCATATTCTCTATTTTAATTTAGAAATGTCAACGTTCCAAATCACAACAAAGTTACTAGCCAACTTATCTTATAGAAAAAGTTTAGAAGATAACTCTAAATCTATGACTATAAGTCAATTATCAAATAGTAGTTTATTCAACAGTAAAACTGGTAAGATGAATACTAGTTTACAAGACCTATGCAATAGTAATAGAGATGTAATCGCTAACTATTTCCATTGTATCAATTACACCGATGAAAACGATTGCAGGTTTATTGAAAGCATTGAGACAGCATTACTTAATTGTAGGGAGTGTCACCATATGCAACCAGTCGTGGTAGTAGATTTTATTCAGTTACTTAAAATCAAACCTGAATATGGTTCTAATAGCGAAATAACAAATCAAAGTTTACTATTAGATAAACGATTAGAAACTAATGAGGTTATTGAACGACTAAAGAAATTAGCCAACAAGTACCACGTACCTATCTTTGGTATCAGCAGTTTATCACGTGGAGCGTACACCAAAAATAACGCCGAACTTACCGATTACGCTATGTCAGCATTCAAAGAGTCGGGACACATCGAATACACAGCCGATTTTCTAGCATTATTAACTCGGGGCGATGATAATGTCAATTTTGGTTCAGCAGATACCAAAACTATTTATATCAATGTGTTAAAGAACAGATATGGAACACCAGACGCAAAAATACAACTTGAGTTTATCCCAGAATATAGTTACTTCAAAGAAAATGATTATGAGGAGGAAGAATATGAGGAAGATTAAAATAACTGAACAAGAATACAATCAATTTATGGGGAATAATCAGATTATATATTTAGGAGACCTATTTCCTAAAGATGGTAATTTGAAGAAGTTTCAAAAACTATTAAGTAGTTATGATCTTTGCGAAACAAAGTTAATTTCTTATAAACAAAACTATTTCTTATATGATGATGTAAGAGACATAATACAGATGTATATAGAAACCTTTAGTTATAAAGTATATAAGGAAATTGAAACAGTTATGGAAGAAGAAGTATCAAAAGAAATAAAGGAGAGTGTAAGCAATGAATTATGTTAATGCAAGAGAATTATTTAGTAAGTCAACCGATAGTTATGAGGCAGTTCGACAACTTAAAAGATATGAGAAAACAGGTGTTAAATTTATTTATGTCAAAAACCACATACGTATAGGTTTAAGAAATATGATGCGTATTATTGTAAGTAAAAGTCAAGAAGGATATTCACTATCAGAGATTTACAATTATTTACTTAATGAGTATTAGAAAGGAATGATGTATATATGAAAGAGCAACAATTTAAAGACATAAGTCAAACTATCACGTGTATAGGATTTTATCTTATGAATTTGGGAAATATTGAATTGTTTAATGATACCCAAATGCACCGTAATATAATTAATCTACTAACCATGATAACTGTAGAATTAAATGCTAATTTAGAGGGGAAACCAAGCACCAAAAGTCTTGTACTAAAAGAGGATAAACAAATGACATACATTACCAAACAACAAGTAATTGAAATGTGTCATCCCTTTATAACTCAATATGGACTAAATCAGGCAATACATAAAAACGAAATACCCTACTATAAGCGAGGTAACAAGTACTTTTTTGTGGAAAATGAAATTGTAGATTGGATTAATCATAAAAAGAATAACTCTAATGATAATGTGAGAAATAGTTATTCTTTGGTATAAATCTTTCTAAAATCTTGCAATAAAATACTTATGGGTTAAAATGTCAATTTAAGGAGGGTTGTATGAAGAAAGAGAAAAACATTACTGAACTAATTCCAAATGAGAAATACCGAATAGATATCGAACATGGACGTAAGCATGATGGTTCACGTAATCGAATTGTTGAAACTATAAACGGTACTTTAAAACAGGCAATATCTCGGCGTGATGATTTGCTATATGAGATAAAGCACAATAAACTTAAGCCTGATGGTGACATGAATTTCTTGGAATTTACTAAATTATGGTTACAGAATTATGCAGTACCAAATGTAAAACCAACTACTCTTTATGGATATCGATGTAATCTTAATGCATACATTTTACCGAGATTTAAAGACTATAAACTTAATGAAATTAAGGTATATGACTTAGAAAAGTTTTATAACGAATTAAGGAATACACCTACGAAAGCATCCAAAGGAACAGAAAAGGAAAAGTTACTATCTTCCACTACAATATTAAAACAGCACAGACAGTTAAGCTTAATGTTTAATACAGCAATAAAGTGGGAATTTTTAGATAGTAATCCATGCAGTAAGGTATTAAAACCACCAGTTAAGGCAATTCCTGAAATGGCATACTATAGTGAGAACGAAATCAAACACTTATTGAAGTTATTAGATAGTGAGGATATAGATTTAAGAGTGGCAGTATATATGTTAGTACTTGGTGGGTTTAGGCGTGGGGAACTACTTGGACTATATTGGGAAGATGTAAATTTTGAAAAACAAACAGTTAAGATATGCAAGAATTTACTTAATATACGTGGAAAAGGTGTTACGGAAACAACAGTAAAAACAGTTAAGAGTAATAGAACAGTTACCTTACCAAGTAAATGCTTTGAGTTACTTAAAGAGTATAAATCAGTACAAGAAAAACGTAAGGAATTGTTATGCAGTAAGTGGCATGATAGTCCGTATGTATTCAAATCAATATTTGGTGGATGTATGAACCCTGAATGGTTAAGTAGGAACTGGAAGTTATTTCTAAAAAAGCATAATTTCAGAAGAATAAGATTACATGATTTAAGGCATACGTGTGCTACATATCTATTAAGTATTGGAACCCCTATTGCAACCGTTAGTAGAAAGTTAGGACACAGTGATATTTATACGACGTTGAACACTTATACGCATTCATTAGAAGCAGATGATAAGAAAGCAGTTGAAGAACTATCCAACAGGCTATTACAATAAAATAGTCTTTTTTTTCATTTTCATGGTACCATTATCAAAAACTTATGTTATAATTATATTGTGCTTGCTCGTATGGCGGAATTGGTAGACGCGGTAGACTCAAAATCTATTTTCCGATGAGGAAGTCTCGGTTCAAGTCCGAGTACGAGCACCAATTTATGATGATTAGTGGGAATTTTCCCACGTATATATATACTACTATAACTAGTGGGAATTGAGTGGGAAACCATTACTATATTTCGTTAAATACTGACTAAATGATTAAAAGTGAAACTTATCGAAATGTATTGAAATAACTAGTAAAATCAACACAAAACAATAGTTTCAATATCAATCAAATATATAGTTAACGTTTCTCAAAATCCATTGGTAGCAATACTGTGAGGGTTCAAGTCCCTTGGCCGGTACCAAATTGAAATTGAAGGCCCGAACTTTAAACATATAGGTTCGAGTTTTTTAGTATTAAATTTGTGATAGAATATTTTTAGAGATTAAATGGATTTTTTAATTTTGAACATGCTTATTATTGCTAATTATGAGTGACTATTACTTTAGATAGAAGGTGAAAAAATGGTTTTTAATGACAATTATGAATGGATAAGTGGATGGATACATGATTATTATTGTGATAAGGATGGTTCAGAACTAATATTTAATTTAAATAATAATAAATTTTTTGAATGTCCTATATGTCATTTTAAATATACTGACGAAAAAAGAAAAAGAGCTTGGATTACTAAATACAGATATCAAATTTTTAATTCACTAGAGATTTATTCAAAAAAATTTTTAGAAAATAAAAATAAAGAAATTCTTGCTTATCTAGAGGATGCTTTAAATTATTATGCTTTAAATTACGATAAATTCGCAATTCATAATAAAGATGGTGAGGTTTTTGATACTATAATAAGTTCTAATAGGTGTGGGAGAATAACAGCTCAGGGATTAAATGAAGCTATGATTAGCATACAAATTGTTAACTGTATAAATAATATTGAACCCTATCTGAATGCTAAAACTAAGAAAAATGTATACAAATTGTTATTTCCCCAGATATATGAACTTTTAAAGCCTCAAATTAATAAAATACATAATATTTGTTGCTATGAGGTCTGTGCAATCGCAATAATGGGAATAATATCAAATAATGAAAAAATGATAAAATTTGCATTTAACTCTACATATTCATTTTATAATCAATTAGATAAAGGAATTACAAAGGATTATTTTTGGTTTGAAGGTTCATTTCACTATCATTTTTTTGTATTAAAACCAATTTTAGAATTACTTAAATTAGCCAAAGCATATAGTTATGATATACCAGAAAAATACTATGAGATTGGGAAAAAGATGTTAATTCAAGGAGTTGCATGTAGCTTTAATGATTGCTCTTTACCTAGTCCCAATGATGGGTGGCCAAACAAAAGTTTATTTGATTATATTGAAGTATATAATTTAGGAATTGAAATATTCAATGATGAATTTTTAGATATGTTAAAATTTCTAACTACTAAAATTAACAAAATAGGAACTACACATTTTATAGATACTGGATTTTCTATGTTAAAAAATGAAAATTGGAATGTTTTTATTAAATACAAAGATAATAATATAAATCATGCTCATCCAGACAAATTAAATATAGAGATTAAAAGTGGTAATGATTTTCTAACACACGATTTATCTACTTGTGGATATGGAAGTGACATCTCTAAAAATTTTTATAAAAAATCATATTCACATAATACAATTATTATAGATGGAAAAGATCAGAATTTAGAATGTGAGACAATTATGACATCTTATAATAATCATATGATAGATGTAAGAGTCAATAATGTTTATGATAGTGTTTCCGTATCTAGAAAGATACAGGTTCTATCAAAAAAGATTGTTGATGAAGTAAATGTTGACTATTGTGGGAATAAAAATGTTGATTACTTTTTTCATTGTGATGCTATTTTAATTAGCAAATTATGTTATAATGCCATGGAATCTTTTAAAGAATATCCATATCTAGAGAATGTTAAGGAAATTATTAATAAGAATGATAATATTATTTTAAAATGGAAGCTAAATAATAAGATAATAATTAGTAAAATGAATATTAAAAATAAGAAACTGTTTCTTTGTAATTCACCAGATAATCCTAATACAAAGAATAGGACAACATTAATGATTAGAAACAATAATAAAGAAAAAGCTTATTTTAAAATTGAATGGGAAATAATAGATTAAAGTTGTTAATTTGGTTATAATATTTTTATATCAATTGATTTGTCTATTTAAATGAAAATGGAGGTGTCAATATGAAACTTTCTCAATTTGATAACAGTTCGTTACAAGATATATATCGTAATTCAAAACCAGACAATAATATTGTTTGTGATTTTACAGACGAACAGATTTCTTCAATCGTTTTTGGCGGTATTGTGGATAATCAGCAGAATTGTGATGTAGCAATTGTATTTGGAAATAGTAATATGATTAGTGAGCGTACCAATAAGGCAGTTGAAATGTATTTACAAGGTAGAGTTCAAAACCTATTATTTACTGGTGGAATTGGTGGAATTACTGCAAAAGAGGGAGAAACTTTATCAGAAGCAGAAAAAATGGCAAAACTAGCAGAACAATTGGGAATTCCTAAAAGCCATATTTTAGTGGAAAATGAATCTAATAATTCATTTGAAAATGTTTCTTATTCGGTGAAATTGTTGCAAGAAAAAATGGATATTAAGGAAATAAAAAATATTATGCTTATTACGTCAGATTTTCATTTAAAAAGATGCTATTCAACTTTTTTAAGGTATTTGCCTAATATGAATTATACTTTGGTTGGGGTTAAAAATGGTTATTCCGATGAAGAAAATTGGATGAATTCAGAACTTTCTTGGGGTTCTGGAAGAAGTATTGTTATGTTTGAAGCATATGCATTAATTAACTATGCAAAACAATCAAAAATAGTGGATTTAGAAATAGAAAATTATCCAATTAATAGAAAGTAAAGTTTATCTCTATGAAAAATAAAGTACAAGAAAATGAAATTTTATTAGATTGTATTCCCCTTTTATTAAAGTGGTATGATACTCATAAAAGAGATTTACCATGGAGAAAGGATAAGAATGCATATCATATATGGATTTCTGAAATTATGTTGCAACAAACAAGAGTAGAAGCAGTGATTGATTATTATAATCGTTTTATTCAGGAGGTTCCTGATTTACAAACACTAGCGAATATAAAAGAGGATTATTTATTGAAATTATGGCAAGGGCTTGGCTATTATAGTAGGGCTCGTAATCTTCAAAAAACGGCACAATTATTAATTTCACAGGGAAGAACAACACTTCCTAGTACTTATGCAGAATTATTAAAATTATATGGTATTGGAACTTATACAGCGGGAGCAATTGCTTCTATTGCTTATCAGGAACAAGTGCCTGCAGTAGATGGAAATGTATTACGTATTTTAACACGCATTTTAGGTGCTTACGATGACATTGCTGATCCAAAAACGAAAACAAAGTATGAAAATTTGTTAAAACCATATATGCCAGAAAAAGAATCTGGAAATCTCAATCAAGCTATGATGGAACTAGGTGCAACGATATGTATTCCAAATGGGGTACCTAGATGCAATATTTGTCCTGTTTCTTCTATTTGTGAAGCATACCAAAAAGGCTTGCTTGCCACATTACCGATTAAGACGAAAAAACAACAAAGAAAAATAATTACTAAAGTTGTATTTTTATATATGTATAAGAACCAAATTGCGATTCAGAAAAGACCAGATCATGGTTTACTTGCTTCCCTATATGAATTTCCAAATATAGATTGTTCTATGAATTTAGACGAAGTGAAGACATATTTAAAACAAGAGAATATTACTTACGAAAATATTTCTTTCATTGGAAAATATAAGCATATTTTTACCCATTTAGAATGGCATATGGATGGATATTTGATTCATTTAAATAAAAAAATAAAAGACAAATATGTTTGGGTATCATTAGAGCAACTGAATAGAACGTATTCTTTACCAACTGCATTTTCAAAAATTTTAAAAGATATTTAAATTGTGTAATCTAATGGTTCAGGATAGAATAATGAAAAAATAAAGTGATAGTGGATTAGCCATTGAAGTAAAAA
>ERZ777305.2154-NODE-2154-length-18177-cov-6.644852_pt1 | contig 18177 bp, 14 predicted proteins | sample MGYA00374965_ERZ777305 | MGnify/ENA primary metagenome ERZ777305 (study PRJEB29328, sample SAMD00013331) | mouse gut metagenome | study: EMG produced TPA metagenomics assembly of the Metagenome analysis of fecal microbiota from mouse which was promoted... | reverse complement strand
CTACCAGATTTCCCATCTGCCTGACTCCCTGCAGTCGGTAACATCCAACCCTTAGGACAAATACTATCAGCAGCATCAGCATTCGTAATAGTACCACCAGACCCAGCTGTAGCAGCATTAAACTGGTAATAATTCCCTATCAAGTAATGCTCATCATAAGTACCAGCCGTACACACCTTAGACGCACCCGTACCAGACCATTCAGTACAATTCACAGCAACCAGAGTATTGTTGGTGGCGTTAGCCCCAGCCCAGTTACCAGTCGCCGCAGTATATCCAGGCTTGAACTTAGCGCTATCAGACACATCTACAAAGCCCACTTTAGTACAAGTCGCAATATTTGTTGCATCGCCACAAGAGGTCGTCAACAATGGAGTAGCAAGCACCCATTTGCCCAAGTTCCAAGACCGCGTCTCAGTCTGTGGAGGATTGCTCACAGCAGACGGCACTGAGAACTCTGTATTGCGCATTCTAGTGCCAGCACCTTCAGTAAAGGACCAGTTCGCGCTCACATCAGAATCAGCTGGAGTTAACTTGTTCACAAAAGTCTGGTTTGCATTACGATCGCCGAAAGTCAAAGCAAGGTTTTGTGTCATCCAACAACGGCCATCTTTAAGCTTCGCTACCCAGTAAATATTACCATCACGATTATCAATCAGCTGAGTAGTTTCATCTTCAGCAGAATGCTCACAAATCTCTGGAGTCATATCCTGCATATAAGTCAAGTTCGACAGACTATCCACTTCAAGCGGATTCGCCACCACCGATACCAATACTTGACGCTGATAAGTACCAGCTGGAATCTCAGTATTCACCATCGTACCGAAAGCCAACTTATAAGTTGTGCTAGCATTCGCATTCGGCGTACTCGTCATCTGGGAAGCAGCAGCAGTTACTGGCCTATACTCAGTCGATGCAGTCGGAGCAGTCTCACCCACATAAGCACCCCAAGTATTAGCAGCAAAACCTGATTGATCGGTATTTGCACCAATCGAGTTAATCACGGAGCTATTTGTGCTTGATGTCGCCTCAAGGGTAGTTCCGCCAACACCATTCAACAGCACAGCAAAACCAGAACTGTTATTAGTGGCGACAGTCAAATCCATTGAGTTAACACCGAAGCTACCAGTAGACTTTGGCACCACGTCCACATCGACGCGAGCACCCAAACTCACTGAGATAACTGGTTTCAACATTACCCGTGCTTTAGTAGTACCAGTTTCCGTTACTTCGCCTTCGGCTGATGCATTCCCGGCCATGGGGCACAGTAACATTACTGTAAGCAACCCAAGAACCCCGAAACACGACGCCAATCCCAAAGACTTGCGTTTGGTAATTTTATTTAGTTTCATGTGGTTTTATTCCTTCTACGACCTTATTTTATAAACATGACCTTATTAACTTCTATTATCTCAAAGCATAACCCTGATGTCAAGACCAAAATGCTCAAGATTATGTATATTCTCAAAAAATATACCCTCGCGCCAAAAGGCGACGAGGGTCAAACGAATAAGTTGTTATTAGTCTCTATTCCCCCAACTTACGCTGACGCGCCTCACGGGTGAAGAATTCTAACCTATCCCCCACTGCCAAGTTGATCTTTTTCTCAGTTTTCATTGCCAAACCGCCAACCTCGTTCTCGATCAGCTCCTTGGCATCAATGCGTTCCTTCTGTACGCTCTCCACCTCAGCTTCGCCAATCACTTCCTTGCCATGTTTCACTCGTACCAAAGCACTCGGCACCAACCGTCCACTTTCCATCTGCCCACCAGCAATCAGCTCCGTCTTAGTCACCCGGAACACACCCATCACCTTCATTTCGCCCATACCAGTCTCAACAATCTCCTCGCCTAGCAACTTTTCCATGCTATCACGAGCATCGTCCAAAAGTTCATAAATCACCCGGTAGCTCCGAATTGCTACACCGTCGCGCGCTGCAAGCTTAGAAATATTAGTTGGTACGTTTACATTAAAACCATAAATCACCGTGTTGCCGTCGCCAGCCGCCATATATACATCATTCTCTGTGATATCGCCCACACCAGTCGCTACGATATTCAACGTCACCTCACCCTTGGTATCAATCAGTTTCAAACTATCAACAACCGATGTTACCGAACCCAGCACATCACCTTTAATGATCACGTTAAAGACTTTAGAATTATCCTCCACGTTCATCATGCGCAAAAGATCGGTACTGGTAACATTAGCACTTGCCGCCTCATCTACCGCACCCTGAGCATAGAGTAATGCTGCCTTCCGAGCAGTTTTCTCATCTTTTTGTTCCAAGAAACGATCACCAAAATTTGGCAACTCCTTGAACCCAGTAATCGTCACCGGCGTCGACGGGCCAGCCTTCCCCTTAGGCTTACCTTTAAAATCTACCATAGTGCGTACTTTGCCATAGCTACTACCTGCAGTAATAAACTCGCCCACCTTCAATTCCCCGCCAGTCACCAATAGGTTCACTACGGAACCTTTACCAGTCTCCATGTGTGATTCAATTACCAAACCTTCAGCCGGAATGTCCACGTCTGCCTTCAGCTCTTCCACATCCGCAATCAATAAAATACTGTCCAACAATTTTTCCAAGTTATCGCCCGTCTTGGCCGAAACTGGAATCATCATAATGTCACCACCCCATTCTTCTGGTTGTAAACCATGTGTAGACAAATCCGCCATCGTGCGCGGAATATCAGCCCCCTCGCGATCAATCTTGTTAATCGCCACAATAATCTTGGCATTTGCGCCCTGAGCAAACTTGATTGCTTCCACGGTCTGCGGTTTCACACCATCGTCGGCCGCCACCACAATCACTACAATATCTGTCAACATCGCACCATGCTGGCGAATCGCCGCAAAGGCCTCGTGCCCCGGCGTATCCAGAAAAGTAATCTTACGCCCATCATGCTCCAGCTGATACGCCGAAATATGCTGCGTGATACCACCCGCCTCAGTTTCCACAGTCTTTTTGTGTAACAAAGTATCTAGAAGTGTAGTTTTACCGTGATCGACATGCCCCATCACCGCCACCACTGGTGGACGTGGCACTGCATGGTCGCTCAACTCACGCCGTTGCTCAGAAGTCTGCGTAGCAGTATTCTTGCGCTCTAACCGTACGCCTTCAATCCCTAGCTCGCCAATCATAATCTCGGCAGTCTCAAAATCCAACCGTTGATTAATCGTGGCCACAATGCCATTCTTGAACAACTCCCCAATCAAAGCTGTCACCGATAGACCCAAAGCCGTTGCCAGCTCGTCTACCGTAATCGAGCCAGCAATCCGGATTACTTTTTCCGCTTCGTTCTTAGCCTCAGCGCTCATTGCCGCTCCTTTCTGTCATGTTTGTTAGATTTATAACAATTCCCTCTATTTTACCATATTTTGTCTTGATTTTGTATAAAATGTGATATAATCATAGGGTAAAGTTAATAATCCCCGGTAGCTCAATGGTGGAGCAAGAAGCTGTTAACTTCGAGGTTACTGGTTCGAGTCCAGTCCGGGGAGCCAAAGAAATATCTCGACATATGTCGAGATATTTCTTTCATCCTGAAGTTGACACTTGTGCTAGTTTAATAAACTCTTGCTAAGAATTAGGGTACCTACTTGATTTGCACTTAATCCCACCCCCGATTTTCGCTCCTGCACCGTATAATACATATCGTCAATCAATTTTTGTATTTCTTCGGACAGAATTTCTGCGCTTGATAACTCCCGACATTTTTGCCGCAACACCGCACTTCCATCCGGGACAAGATCCAAAAGTTTCGACGCTCGTTTCGTTTTTATAGCCAACCCCACCTCGCTAGCCCTTTCAAATATGATTCTGCCTCATCTCTCGTCTTAAAAACAATAAAATTTTTATTCGGGTACTTTTTCATCAGTTCATAAGTCCGCGGTAGCTTATCTCGAGAAAAATCAATTGCCTTCTGCATCAGCTCCGGGTCTACTTCCTTGTCCACCCACCGAAAATCATCCCTTTTCCGCCCCACTCGTTCCCTTAGTCCCGCCAGACATACCTCTAGCGGATATTCTAGCAAAATCACCGTGTCGCACCGCTTCACTCGCATCTCCATTGTTCGCTGATAATTCCCGTCCAAAATCCACTCATCACCCTTCAAAATCTCCGCCAGTCGCACATCGAACTCATCTCGTGACAACTGTTTAGCTTCCTCATCGTACCACACTAAATCAAGGTGACAGAGTGGCAGCCCCGTAATTTTCGCCAATTTTTTCGAAAACGTACTCTTGCCCGCCCCCGGACTCCCAATCACCAAAACTCGTTTCATTCTACTACTATCATATCACAGCGTACAATTATTTTATACAGAGCATGTACCAATCTTGACAAAAATCATAATCTGTGCTAAAATGAAAGTATACCTTGTTATAGGGATTGTTTTTGCATGGATACTATTCTAATTATTGTTGCCGGAATTGCTGGGGTTGCCTTTTTGATTGTTTCAATCCTAGCCGGAATTACTGCCCGCCGGCGCCGCCAGGAGGCTATGGGCCACTGTCGTTATCGCCCCAAGAAAAGCCTCATGGTTGGCTCTGAAAGGCGCTGTTTCCAGCTTTTAAACGATATTTTTGGCCAAAGATTCTATATTATTCCCCAGGTGGACGTTTCCGCCCTACTCAATCATAAGGTTGGCAATCAAAACCGTCTTGAGGCCTATGGCTTCATCGAGAATAAGACCGTGGACTTTGTCTTTTGCAACAAGCAAACCCTGCGTCCAGTCTGCGCCGTCAAGCTCGACGAGGGCAAAACCACTGACCGTAGTCTCGGTAGTGACCCTAAGGACATGGAAAAATTCTTCCAAAGCGCCCATCTCCCCTTTGTTCGTATCACTAAACCCGACAAACTCGACCGCCAAACCATCATCGAAGAGTTCTCGCGCGTGGTCTACGAAACCAGCATCCTCGACAATAAGCGCAAGAAAAAATAATCCAAATTATTTTAAGGGCGAAGTTAGCTCGAGACTAGTGCTAGGAAAAAGTGAGAATCGCAAAGGAGACGTACTAAACGTACGTCTCCTGCGAATCGGAACTTTTGACAACGCAATAGCCCAAGATAACGAATCCCTCGCCTAAGCAATCGTTAGGCTGATTTTGCGCCCGTCCCGGTCAATATCGAGCACACGGAACTTCTTGCGTTCGTTCAGCGTAAAGACTTTCTCGGGGTCAGCATCAGACCCATTACCAAGCTCTGATACATGCACCAAAGCCTCAACTGCTGAAGAAATCTGCACGAAAGCACCAAATGGAGTAATCCGGGTAATTGTGCCTTCAACTTCATCACCCTTCTTTAGGTTCTCCACTTCTGATAGCCATGGGTCTTCAGTCAGCTGTTTCATCGAAAGCGACAAACGTTCCTTATCAATAGCGATAATCTTGGCTTCCACAGTTTCACCTACCTTGACGTAATCTGCTGGATTGTTCACACGCTCCCAAGAAATCTCAGAAATGTGAATCAAACCTTCCACACCATCAACATTCACAAAGGCACCAAAGTCAACCACACCGGTCACCACGCCCTTGACAACGTCACCCACGTGCAACTCAGCGAAACGCTCCGCCAAGCCATCTTTAACAGCTTCCTTCTCGGAGAAAATCAGCTTGTTGTCTTTGCGGTTCGCATCCAAGATACGCACCTTCATTGGCTGACCTACCAAGCTGTTCAAGCGCTGCAAAATCTCATCCTTGTCTGCAGAACCAACTCGTGGGTAATGCTCGGCCGACAGCTGGCTCACCGGCAAGAATCCACGAATGCCTTCGTATTCCGCCAACAAACCACCACGGTTTGCATCAAATGGCGTAACTTCAATCACTTCCGCCGCATCAATCCGGCTCTGGATTTCATCCCAGCCCTTCTCCTTGGCTGCCTTACGGAGCGATAGCAAGATACTACCATCACCCATTTCTGACTCGATAACTGAGGCCGACACCTCATCACCGATGTTCAAATTGCGCGCAAAGCTCACTTCGCGCCGTGGGACTACGCCCACGCCACGCGCACCGAGATCAATCAAAATCTCATGCTTACGCATCGACAAGACCTTTCCGGTCACAGTCTCACCAGTTGCTGCCCGCTTGATGCCTTCGTCTGCACCCGCCAGCAACTCATCCATTGTTAGTTTGGCTTTTGCCATAATTATTATGATTATCCTTTCTCCAGGCCCGTTCAAAAATCCCAACTGCTATTGAAACTTATGAACGGACCCGAAATCTATAACTAATTATAACAAACTTTATCGCTACTGTCTAGAGGTGAACTGTTTACCCTAGCGCCTACGATTATTCGCCATCATACCACCAGCAATCAGCCCAATCACGATAACGCCGCCACCAACTAGCCACCACAGATTTAAGCCAGTCCCAGTATCTGGCAATTTACCTTCGGTGACATCAGGCGATTGCTGGTTATCGTCCTTTTGATTAGTTTTTTCATATTCAAACAAGTAATCACCAGCTACCGGATTCTTTATCAAAACATGAGTACCGTCAACTTGTTCATATTGTACGGCCTCAGTAGTACCGTCAGCCTTCACTCGATAAATGTTTACAAGCTTCTTAGTGCTACTTACAGTCATAGTTATGGACTCTGGCGCCACACCTGTTGTATTCCCATCTGCATCCACAAAACTCAGCCTAAAATATTCACTTTGAGTACCAAATTTGTTCGCTAGAGTTGTAGTCAACGGCAACTTCTGATTTTCGACTTTAGTTCCCTCTGGCAGACCCACAACTGAAGAGATATTATCACCCGTGCTGCCATTATTGCCACTACTCGAGTCACCACCAGAAACATTACCATCCGAACCATCAGAGCCATCTGGCGTACCAGGATTCACTGGGACATCGGGCAAACTCGGAACATCAGGAGTCGTTGGAACATTCGGGCTATCCGGCGTATTTGGTAAGCTCGGCTTTTCCTCATCAACCTTCTCCTTAATCCAATCTACCTTAGCCAAAGCAACTGCTGTGTTACCAGCCTCATCACGATATTGGAAGGCAAACTCACCATTCTTGGTAAAAGTATATTCTGACGATCCATTATTATTCATTACAATAAAATCTTCGTTATATTGTAACCCATTAGCGTCATAAAGCTCTTTCTCAATCGGCACGAAGTATTCGCTCTCCCCTTCAATCTCGCCTCTACCATCGCCTATGCTATCATCCGCTACAACCTTAACCAACCGCGCCACCACAGGACCATTTGTTTCATCCTTGGTACTATACTCAATCACAGTCTTCGGTGCTGCCATATCAATCCAATCTACCGTTGCTTCAATTCGACCAACATTCCCCGCTTTATCCTGTGCTAAGAAGGTAAATACGCCATTACGTAGGAAAGTAAAGACGAACGTGTCCCTATTCTGCTGGTCATCCATAGATAATGTCTGGATATCAGGTTCCACATTAGAATGACCATTATTTAACACGGTTACTTCATCTTTTTCATTTGTCACAACTAATCGCGCTTCAATTGCATGGTTGGTCTTACCATTCTCAGGCCCACAACTCGTCTGCTCATTACTGCCAGCACAATAAAACTCTATTCTTCCCGTTGGCGCTTCCCTATCAATCCAGTCAACCTTTGCAACCGCCTGTGCTTTTACTCCATTCACCTCAAACTCAAAGATAAATGTACCATTATCTTTGAAAACGTAAGTATCACTACCACCATTGTTTGTAATCACAACATCATCACTTGGTTTAATAAAATGAGCAACCACATCCTTCGTTGTTACCTCTGTCGTACTATATCCAATTGCTGCTGAAGGATGACCGCTCTTGGTTGAGTCTTCATAGAAGTTAAACATCGCTGCCGAAATAAAGTTTCCATGCGTTCTTTCACCCGTAATTCGCACATATCTCACCGCATCTGTAGCCTCAAAATCACACGACTTCCACTCGGCATTATCCGCCCACGTTACTCGACCTATTTCCTGCCAATTTTCACCATCAAAACTTGTTTCGATGCGTCCCTCTAAAATTCGCCCATTCGCTCCATCTGTAGGCTTATAATCCATGCCAGTCAGATAGACATTGTGATCAAACTTAAAGATAATATACTTCTGAGTATCACTTCCATTCCAAGCCGAATGCCACCTTGTATTAATATTGCCATCAATTGCATAAGCAGCATTACCATTCTTACCAGCACCCAAAGCTTCGCTAGAAAATCCAGCTAAGTCAATATGTGCAATTGGAAGATACTTGCGCTCCGCGGAATCAGTATCCGCAGTGAATGTGAATGCCGCTGGTTCACTAGCCAATTTTGTGCCAGTCCGTCCCGCTCGCACCTGCACCGTCACATCACCAATCCTCTGTGGCGCAGATTCACGATATGAAGTCCAAGCATCGTTATCATTGAGACGCCATTCCATTATGTCAGTTACACCAATTACATGGTTTTCCCAATCATTAGCATATAGGGTTGTCGGCAAAGTCTGCTCGGTTATGTCAATTGTATAAAAGTTTTCTTCATTCCAAGGCACACCTGAAAGATGTATCATAATGTTTTCTTCGGCAGTAATCCTATCTATCTCGGCATCAGAAAGCTTGTATTCATTGCTCGCAATCCACTGGTCGCGATTCTCACCGCTTGACCAAGTTTTTCCACCATCTAGACTATAGTCCCAAGCTGCACCTTCAAACCGTTGATTTAGCTTAATCTTACCCGCGTCTTCACCATCAAACGAGAAAGTAGCCACTTGAGAATCGATGATACCCAACAAATGCCTAGCCATCAAAACTTGCGCCGAATATTGTGGTGTATCATTTGCTGTCAAGCCGATAGCATCCTGCAAAGTACGCGTTTGCATCATCAAAACCGCCGCCTGGATGCCAGGGCTTTCAATCTCGCCCGAGAACCAACGCAACATGTCATACATTGGCACTGGATATAGTCTATACGCTTCAGTAATTCGCCTTGCTAACCCAAGATAAGCTTGGTCAGCCACCTCACTACTCACATCATCACCAGCGTAGCGAGTCTTATAGACCTGAATCAAACCCAGCCAAGCATCTAAGTTAATACTTTGCACCTCAAGCGCGCGATTATAAATCTCTTCCTGTTTATCTAAATTTCCAGCATAAGTTTCCGCTAGTAACGTCAACTCATGCGCTTTTAGATAGTTCTCATAATCGTTAATGGCCGCCTGTGCCAACAGTAAATATGTACCATTGTATTTATAGACATAACTACGACTATCATAGAAGAAGCCCCAGTCATTCATATGTCGCATTGGCGCATTACTATAACGATAGCTATAAAGTCCATCGTACCCCACAAAATCCGTCGTTGTCCAACCATATACATTGTTCGTCAAAGACCAAATCGCATTCCCATTTTCTTGCAAACTATAGTTAGCATATGCCACATGATCTGGCCTCTGCCCTAGAGTGGTGCTCGGAATACCGAAAGACGACATCATATTTTGACCGGTATTGGAAATCTGCCAACATACCCCACCCCACTTTAGAATCATCCAAATATGTGGCTGATACTTTTCGTTCGTAATTTTATAATCGCCCAGCCCCAATACACGACCGTCCAAACGATATTGCTGGGTAATGTTCTCTTGGTTTTCGTCCGCATAATCCTCTAAATGCCAATACCCCGCACTAGCATACGGCATCGCGGGCCAACTATATGGGCTTCGATTATTATATTCTAGATAGTCGTGCAACCATTCAGTTTCATCATCCCCAGTCAAGGCTGCCATCACATAGCGCATCTCCTCCACTTCAAGCTGCTCAAAAATCTTAGTATTCAGCTTGCCTGCTAGATACATTCGCTTATATACCTTATAACGATCTACAGGACGAGAAATGTTTGCACTATTTGGGTCTTCGCCAGTCACGACCTGACCATCTGCCGTTACAACTCTATCTCGCACCCACAAACGTATATGCTCCGCATGTGTCAACGACAAAGTAACCATCATCCGCAAATACAAATCACCCCTTGTGCCTTGTGTCGTCTGCAACGGGGTATTATCGTTCAAATCATCCTTATAAGTATTATATAATTCCGCCAAGACCTCTAACGAGCGCGCATAGGTCCCCAAAGTCGAAATCTTACCACCATTAACATATAGCTTTAAAACTTCTAAATTATTATAAAACCAATTAAATACTTCACAATTGGCTGCGCTTTCGTGTAAGAAACTTGCAATCGTTGTACGCGTCATGCGCCCAATCAGAGTCCGGCGCAACACATTCACCTGATAATCTGGATTTTTTTCTAAATCATCCAAGTTCAAGTTACCAAATTTATCTTGAATCCTCTGGTCTAGCTGTTCTACAGTTGGTAACAATACGTCATTAGCACCGTAACCTTCTTTCACCAACTTCAAATCTCCATAGACTGCGTGATCATTACTGTTGGAACCATTAGAATTAGCATAAAGCCTAATATAATTGATATTTCGAATATCGATTTTTAGATATTTCGCCCCCGAACTAACAGTAATCACCTCTCCATCCAACTCAGGCAGAACCTGCCAGACATCTGCTCCTGCGGATGTAATCGAGTCCGCCGTACTCGTATAAACCGTAAACTTCACATTGCCCGACGCGTTAGCCGTGCGATTCAGACCTACATAAAACAACAAATAATCATACTCATCATGATAAGGTCGTAAGTCAAAATCCACATTCGAAGTCGCATGCGCCCAAACCCCACGATCAAATGTCATTACTGCCCCATCATAATTCAACGAAATCTTAGATTTACTAGCAGTAATATCCTTTAGAATTTGCCCATATGCCGTCCTAGAGCTTGGCAAAAAATCACCATCCGTCAAATAAGCAACTTGTTCATTCTCCTGATTCATAGGAGTAAAATCTACAATCTCGTCGCTCGAAATCGCATACTGCGACGCACGCACCACGTTCGTCAGTGTTAGCATGCACAAAGCCAACACCGCAAAAAGCGTAGCGCTAATAATTCCAACTGATACTACCCGTTTTTTGGCCTCGGTCATATTTAACCTTCACTTATTTCTCCCAATTATACCACATTATTTATAAACTCCAATCCACAAAATCCAGAAATATGTTATGCTTATTATTCACAATTTGGACAATGATATTTTCCATCTCTTGTCTGATAGCACGTCAAACCGCATTTGGAACAAGTTGATTTACGATGTAACCAATCACGATAAGTATCTAGCTCCATCTCCACAAAATCTTCATCGTATTCTACGTCATATTTCTCACACAAAATCTGAGCCTGTTCCCAAGCTGCCCGCTCCATTTGTAATCGTTCCGAATCAGTTGCAAAATTTTTGTGTTCAAGTACCGCATGTCCCAACTCATGCAATAATTGCAACTTGTTAAATTTTTGTTCATTCCCGCCTGGCCCCAGTACAAAAATAATAGTCCGCACTGGGCGAAAGCTAAAACGCTTACCCTCCTTAAACCGCAAATGTGGGTAATCTGACCTTAGCCTCTCTATTAGCTCCTGCATACATTCATTATACATCAAGTCAAAAAATTGGCTCATCCTTCCGAACGAGCCAATTTTATAATTAATTTATATTTAACCTAAGCAGCCTTTTTAGCTGGACCACGACGAGAAATACGACCACCCTTAGCACCGGCAATCCGAGCCAATGCTGGGTTAGCGGCAAAGCCACCAGTGTGACCATTCTGGCCACCCTTACGGCCAATCTGAGAGTAAAACTCCTTACCGTATTTTTCGCGGTTAGTTGCGGCAGCCTTAAGACCACCAGCTTTTGTTCCTGACATATTATAGTCTCCTTCTTTTCTGCCCACCAATTATTTCTTATTCCCACCCATGAAAATCGTCCAATTCGACATCACGATTTCCGGATGTTGCTACCATTGTAGCATACCGCTTCAGTTTTGTCAATATGTTTTTGCTAAAATTATGGCATAATCTTAATCCTACCCCTGTTATTTTTGGCAAAAAATCCGCTCTTGTTTTTTCAAAAATCCATGTTTTAGCTATTTTTCTAACCGAACAAAGCTTATCCGGCTTTTCCACTTATAGTGGAAAACTAACCTTGACATTATGCATATGGTGAGATAAAATAGTAATAGCTTTAAGCAAATATACTGCGAGGTTGCTGAAAGCTACCTATTCTCAAAATCTCCCCTCTGGGGGTGATTTTTTATTTACATATATCTACCCTGAGGGGCTATTTCTAGATAATTTAAAGATATTATGCTGAAACCACCAAAGAAAAGGCCCGTACCTCGCGATACGGACCCTTTCCCTGGTGGAGTAGCAGGGACTCTAACCCTGGACCCCCGCCTTGCAAAGGCGGTGCTCTAAACAACTGAGCTACTACCCCAATTCATATGATTTGGTGGGGATATGTGGACTTGAACCACAGACCTCGTCATTATCAGTGACGCGCTCTAACCAGCTGAGCTATATCCCCGCTGGCAAATCATACTAACATCCATTTTAACCTATCACACCACAAAAATCAAGGCCTAAAACTCCCATACGACACTCCATTTTGCATCACTATACCCCGCGCTGCCGCAAGTTCCGAAACAGTCATGAACTCATACCCTGCCGCCTTCAAATCATCAACTATACCTGCCACCGCGTCAACAGTAGTTGCGTGAATATCGTGTAACAGAATAATCGCCCCATCAAAAGCACCGCTGACTACATTTTTACGCACTACCGCCGCATCTTTATATCGCCAGTCCTCTGGGTCAACTGTCCATAGTATTAGCGGCTGGTTAACATAAATACGCACATTATCGTTGATATTTCCATACGGAGGACGCGTCAAGCTAGGACCATGTCCCAAAATATCTGTAAATATCCCGTCTATTGCCGCCACTTCCCACTTAATTCCCTCAATCGTAGAGCGCTTCAAATTGGCATGTGTCATCGTGTGACTGGCTACCTCATGACCTTCTGCCTCCTCTTGACGTAATACTTCCGGCGATTTTTGAGCCATATTGCCTACCGCAAAAAATGTAGCCTTCACTCCTTTTTCCTTTAAAATTTGCAACAGACGTGGAGTTTGCGCAGGAGATGGCCCATCATCAAAGGTTAGAGCTACTAGTTTTCTCCCCGTTGATGGCTGACTCGGAATTTCCGGCGTACTTGGCTGTTCTGGTACAGGTTGATCAGCATTATCAGAGGGCGGCTTTTCTACTGGTTTAGCAGGAATATCATCAGGTTCATCTGGAACATTAGGAGTTACAGTCACATCAGTTGATGCCCCAATTGGCTGACTTACATTATGCCGTAACAACTCCTCCATCCCAAAAGCTACGCTCCCAGCCAACAATACTAACAAAAATATTTTGAGCCAAGGAAAACGCACGTTAATAGAATGTAACCGCATACCTAGGGTTGGCTTTTCTGACCCCAACGGTTTTGTCAATATAGCGTCACTAGGGCCATCCAACCCCTTCGCATCAAACGTTTCTTCGTCCAAATCGATTACCGTTGGAGCTTTTGGCGTCACCACTACACCAGTTGTCACCTTTTTCGTCAATTTTTTGCTATTATCTCGTGACTTATGCTGCGTTTTCTCTTTGTTAGAAGACTTTTTGGAAGTTTCTGCCTGCTTCTTGGTTGTTTTTTTGCTCATATTTCTTTTTAATAAATCTCTTACTCATATTTTACCACAACTCGAGAGAAAAATAAAAACTTTAAGGGCATAAACCAACTAACTTCTACATATCTAATACAGTACTAAGGCAGCGGAGGGGGAAACCGTAGTCACGGCTGTCTGACATGTTCGGGTTAATACTAGCGTTATTAATATGTAGAAAATAGGCAACAGAATTAGTGCTTGCAGACCAATAATCCCCATACATGCCAATATGATATGCGCGAGCCCTAGGAATAGCAATAAACCCGCTGCGCACGAAAAAACGCCCTCACGGGCGCCTCGCTTAACAACTTAGTTGTGCAATTCATCGTAGTCCAAAAGCTTTGTCGTGTCTCTTGCGAGCTACATTGTGTTCTAAGCTTACATAACACAATCACGACCGACCTAGCTACAGTCTTCATCACTGAAGAACTGCGCATCAAACTCCCTAGAAAGGAGGTAATCCATCGACACGTTCTCGTACCGATGCCTTGTTACGACTTAACCCCAATCATCTCCCCCACCTTAGGCCGCCAAAGCGGACTTCGGGTGTTGGTGACTCTCATGGTTTGACGGGCGGTGTGTACAAGACCCGGGAACGTATTCACCGCAACATGCTGATCTGCGATTACTAGCGATTCCGACTTCAAAGAGGCGAGTTTCAGCCTCTTATCCGAACTGGGACCGGCTTTGGTGCGATTTGCTTCACATCACTGCTTCGCTTCGCATTGTACCGGCCATTGTAGCGCGATTCTAGCCCAAGGCGTAAGGGAAATACTGACCTGACATCATCCCCTCCTTCCTCCCCGTTACCGGGGCAGTCCCACTAGACATATACAACTAGTAGCAAGGGTTGCGCTCGTTGATGGACTTAACCAAACATCTCACGACACGAGCTGACGACGGCCATGCATCACCTGTCTTAGGATTCCCGAAGGCACAGTTCTCTTTCGAGAGCCTTTCCTAGATGTCAAGCCTTGGTAAGGTTTATCGTTTACCGACGAATTAAAGATCACGCTCCACCGCTTGTGCGGGTCCCCGTCAATTCCTTTATGTTTTAATCTTGCGATCGTACTACACAGGTGGGATACTTAACGCGTTAGCTTCGCAACTCTGGGGGTCGATACCCAAAACTGCTAGTATCCATCGTTTACGGCGTAGACTACCGGGGTATCTAATCCCGTTTGCTCCCTACGCTTTCGTGCCTTAGTGTCAGAACCGTCCCAGTAACCTGCCTACGCTATCGGTGTTCCTTCTAATATCTACGGATTTCACTCCTACACTAGAAATTCCAGTTACCCCTAACGGTCTCGAGCTTAACAGTTTAGCTAATAGTCTGAATGGTTGAGCCACCAGATTTCACTAGCTACTTATTATGCCACCTACGCAACTCTTTACACCCAGTCACTCCGGATAATGCTCGGATCCTACGTATGACCGCGGCTGCTGGCACGTAGTTAGCCGATCCTTATTCATAAGTTACCATCATATTTCTCGCTTATAAAAGCAGTTTACAACCCGAAGGCCTTCATCCTGCACGCGGCGTTGCTCCATCAGGCTTTCGCCCATTGTGAAAGATTCCCTACTGCTGCCTCCCGTAGGAGTCTGGGCCGTGTCTCAGTCCCAGTCTGGATGATCATCCTCTCAAACCATCTAACGATCGTCGACTTGGTGAGCCGTTACCTCACCAACTATCTAATCGTACGCAGGCCATTCCAAAACCGGATAAATCCTTTAATCCGAAGATCATATGCGGTATTAGCCACTCTTTCGAGTAGTTATCCCTCAGTTTGGGGTATGTTCCCACGCGTTACTCAGCCGTCCGCCGCTCGTCGGCAGCTTCACTGTTCCCTCGTATCCAGACCACTTGCTCAAAGGCCAAGTGCGACAAGAGAACGGTGAAGCCCCGTTACCGCTCGACTTGCATGTATTAGGCACGCCGCCAGCATTCATCCTGAGCCAGGATCAAACTCTCCATTAAAGTGGCTTATAAAAGCCGGTTTGAACCAAAGTTCATATATAAAAGACTGACGATGATAAGTTTATACCTTGCTGGAGCAAGCTCCAACATAGTTACAAACCATAATTGCACAACTAAATTGTTAAACCACACTAAGAAATGCTCTCCGACAATACTAAGTATACGCCTCGCAGTTCTTAGGCTATCCCTATCTTATATCAAGACAGCACCCATGTCAACACTTTTTTTGCAGATTTTTCGACTTTTTTGCATTTTTTAGTAAAATCGGCCATTTTTGACTACAAAAGTGCCAAATAACCAACCCCAAAGCCCACAATCAGGCCAATTATTGCTCCCACAATCACTTGTGGGACGGTATGCCCTTCTACTACAGGCGAAGTTGGCTGATTTGCCTCTTTCAACAGCTTATTCAGCGCCTTTCCCTGTTCCCCCACAGCATAGCGTACATGAATTGCATCATAAACCACAATCAGCCACACCCCAATGCCAAGAACAAATGCCGCCGAACCATATCCAGAAATATGCCCCAAGCATACCACCATCGCTGTCAAACTCGCCGTATGTCCCGAAGGCATTCCACCCGAACGCGTCACGTAGCCAATTAAGCTCGCCAAATCCATCGATTTATCAGATTTATCAGATTTATAACCGCCAATCACCCCTGCTATAGTTTTCCAAGTCTGTGCTACTAGCCACGCCAATACAAACGCCACTAAGGCATACCATGTCTTTTCCATACTCCAATTATAGCATGGTATGCCTGCTTATGTTTGAATTAGCGCCCCCGATTCAAACATTTCTTACAGCACACTCCAAGCACGCCCAAAACACCTACAGCAGCCGCCACGATCCACCAAAAGTTAGTCTTTGTTTCCACTTCCCCTAAATTCGGCACCTCTACTACTTCCGTTTCAGCCATATTAGTACTTTCTGACGCTGTTTCGACAGTTGCTGATTTATTACCCTCTACGCCCGGTTCAACATCTGCTTTTACCTCCGTAATCACTGTACAGACTGGCTTTTCTGCCAATGCCGCCTCTAGCTCCTTAATTTTTGTGTTCAAAGTCAAATTTTGGGCCATCAAATCCACATTTTCTTGCTTTAACTTAGTATTCTCCTGCTCCAAAGCCATTTTATCATTCGTCAAAATTTGCAATTTTTGCATATTTTCCTCTTTTTCTACCAAAATCTTCTTCATTTTTATCTCAATCTGTTCCAATTCCTGTTTAGTAGACTCAGTATTTGCCTTTTCTTGGCCCAACTGGCTGTTAGCTTCCGTCAATTTCGCCTGCAAGGCTTGTATTTCTGCTTGCAGCCTCACTAATTCCTTCTGCACCGACGATACTTCACCCATATCACCGGTCGATTGTTGTTTTAACCGTTCGATCTCCGCTAAAGCGTCATTCAAAGTCTCCTGCAAATTATCCATTACCTTTTTCTGCTCCGCGCCAATCATCCAATCATGGGTCTTTTGTACCTGTTTTAGTAAAGCCTGCAACTGAGTTAAACCCTGTTCCAACTCTTGCGTATCCTTCAGCTCCCCCATAGATTTCTGCATATTTTTAATTGTTGTCGCCACCTGTATCAAAGTTTTATCAACACTAGATAGTTGCGTATCCATGTGTTTCAGTTGAGTATTTAGCCCTGCGATTTTATCTTTCAAAGCCAGTTTCCACTCTTCCTCCCAAGTTATTACCCGCTCATCCTCTGGGAACATCACCCATTCCCCATTCTCGATCGCCGCCAACACTGCCGTTTTTGCATTATTATTAATACGCATAGCACAAACCATAGTTTCTGCATCAAACAAATCCGAATGAATACATTTCCGATAATCTACTTTACCCCGTACCCAATATTCATTTTGTAACACCTTTTTACCATTTTCATCTGTCGTCAGCTCTCCAAACTGTATCGCAAAATACAATACATCACTCAAATTATTCTTTAAATCATAATCCTTAATCGGAGCGTAGTTTGTCGCAGCTACAGTTTTGTTATTTACTAACGTTTGATACCAACCTTCATCACTCACGCCCAAAGTCTTGGATCTTTCATTAGCTTCAGCTTCAGTCACCCCTGACTCGTAATCTCGCATTACAATCAGGGCGCGTTGCGCGCGTACACCAATCAAAGTATAGTTTCCCCTCACATCATAGACAATACGATTTTTCTGAAAATCTAACTCGTTAATGCGAAAATATTGATTCATCTCATAAAGATCATCAACATAGACATCATGGTATTGATCCACATCCGTAGTTGCTGCCTCTAATGCCGATACGGGTGGCACCAGAGATAATGCAGCATTAGTAATACCTGACACTCCAGTGGCTAGCGCTAAAGTTGATAATAAAATTGGTGTTTTCTTCACGATATATCCCTCGTTAATTTTAATATGGCGTCAGTTTAACAAAATTTTTTCAAATTTAACAAGCACCAGCATAATAATCATAAAATAATAGAGGTGAAAAACCTCAGTGAATACAAAAATTATACCAATTTTTATTGTATAAAAAATTTATTCACTCAGCATCACTCCCTTTTCCTAGGTCAGTCTGTCATGTTTAGTATGCTTTGTGTCTA
>ERZ777305.2149-NODE-2149-length-18241-cov-12.967777_pt1 | contig 18241 bp, 11 predicted proteins | sample MGYA00374965_ERZ777305 | MGnify/ENA primary metagenome ERZ777305 (study PRJEB29328, sample SAMD00013331) | mouse gut metagenome | study: EMG produced TPA metagenomics assembly of the Metagenome analysis of fecal microbiota from mouse which was promoted... | reverse complement strand
AACGACCCCGAGATTACAAATCACGTGCTCTGGCCAACTGAGCTAAAGAGGCATCGGGATAGCGTTCGGAAGCGATGTCGAGACATTGCTGACCGAAATCGAGTGCAAAGTTATAGATACTTTTCGATTCCACCAAATTTTCCGGACAAAAAATTCAGAAAAACAGTTTTTGCCCGCTTCTGAAGCCGTTTTCGCCCCAAACAAACGGCTTCATAGGGCAAAAAACGGCTTCAGTTCGCATTTATTCCACAGTAACGGACTTGGCAAGATTTCGAGGCATGTCAACGTCCTTGCCTTTATTGATCGCTATGTAATACGACAAAAGCTGTAGCGGCACGCTCGTGATGATAGGCGTGAGGCATTCCGGCACCTCAGGCACCTCAAGCACATGGTCGGCGATGTTGCGTATCGTGGTGTCGCCTTCGGTAACTATGGCTATGATATTGCCTCCCCTCGCCTTCACCTGCTGAACGTTGCTCACTATCTTGTCATATAGATGGTCTTTGGGAGCGACTATCACCGAAGGCATCTCTGCGTCAACAAGCGCAATCGGACCATGCTTCATCTCTGCCGCAGGATAACCCTCGGCGTGGATATAGGAGATTTCCTTGAGCTTCAAAGCACCCTCTAGGGCCACCGGATAGCTATAGCCGCGTCCGAGATAAAGGAAATTGCGCGCATAGGTGTAAATGAGCGACAGACGCTCTATGTCGGGTGCCAGCTCAAGCACCTTCTCCACAAGCGCGGGAAGCTTAAGGATCCATTCGCCGAGCTTCTCAGCATAACGGGGCTCGAGAGTCTTCTTGAGTCCGGCTATGGTCATCGCCAGAAGAGTCAGCACCATCACCTGCCCGGTGAAAGCCTTTGTGGATGCCACGCCTATTTCCGGCCCCACATGGATATAGGTGCCGCTATGGGTCTCACGCGGAATCGACGAGCCGACCACATTGCTTATGCCGTAGACGAACGCCCCCATCCCCCGGGCTATCTTTATGGCCGCAAGCGTGTCGGCGGTTTCGCCGCTTTGCGAAATGGCTATCACTATGTCCTCATGCGTAATCACGGGGTTGGAATAGCGGAATTCGCTGGCATATTCCACCACCACCGGAATCTTGCACATGTCCTGAATGAGGTACTTACCTATCAGAGCCGAATGCCACGACGTGCCGCAAGCCACTATCACTATGCGCTTGGCATTGATGAAAGTCTCACTGTTGTCGTTGACTCCGTTGAGCGTAACGAACCGGCCCTTGTCCACCACACGCCCCCGTATACAGTCCAGAAGCGTGGACGGCTGTTCAAATATCTCCTTGAGCATGAAATGCGGATAGCCGCCCTTCTCAAGCTGGGAAATCGACATCTCGAGCTTCTTGACGTCAATCTCGTTCTCCTTATTGTCGAACGAAAGCAGCTTAAGCGGCTCGCCGCGACGGATGAGGGCTATCTCCTCATCCTTGATGTAGACCACATTGTCAGTGAATTCCACAAACGGAGACGCGTCAGAAGCGAGATAGAACTCGCCGTCGCCCACTCCCACCACCAACGGAGAGCTTTTCCGCGCTGCGATGATGCAGTCAGGGTTATCCTTCTCTATCACCGCTATCGCATATGCGCCCACGACCTGCTTCAGGGCCTCACGCACCGCATCGAGAAGAGAACAGTCATTCTGCACCCTGATGTACTCTATAAGCTGGACAAGCACCTCGGTATCTGTATCGGAATGGAACGTGCGCCCATGCTCCACAAGCGCATCCTTAAGCACCTTGTAGTTCTCTATGGTTCCGTTGTGCACAAGCGCGAGATTGCCGTCTTCGCTGTAATGCGGATGGGCGTTGCAGTCGGAAGGCTCCCCGTGCGTGGCCCAGCGCGTATGGGCTATTCCTACGCGCGCCTCAACGTTCTTGTCCTTGCAGAAATTCTCAAGAGCCTGCACTTTGCCGAGCGTCTTGTATATGTTGAGCTTGCCGTTGTCGTCAACGAGTGCTATTCCCGCACTGTCATACCCTCTGTATTCCAGACGATGGAGTCCTCCGATGAGGACGTTGTAAGCGTTCCCTTCGCCTATATATCCAACTATTCCGCACATATTACAATTATACGTTTATACTTTCTGATGGTTTTGGTCTGAATATTGTCGTTCACATGTTGTCCGCCAAGGACGGAGACTTGAAAACACCATTGTTTCAAGATTACAAAATTAGTCAAATCCGTGCATTCATCCAACCCCAATGAAAAAAATCTGCCAGAAAATCCCGCAAAGAGATTCTCCGGCAGACATCTATGGTATGGTTCAGTTCTTTATCCGAAGAGACCGTGTCAGTTCATTTTGACACAGCCGCCAGCAAAACCGTATTCCTCAACGAACAACCGTCTTGCTCACCTTGTCGCCCTGACGCTTGATGACAATCATCCCTTTTTCCGGTTCTGCCACACGCAAGCCCTGTAGAGTGAAGTATTCAACCTGAGCCTCATCATAGGATTCACGCTCCACGTTGACAATTCCCGAAATGTCGAGATTGACCGGGAACGATGACCTGGAAAACCTCACAAGCGGCTCATCCGCGGCGGCATCGTAGAATGACCATTCTCCTATGTCCACATTATACACTTTCTCGTTTTCCGTAGGCGTGATGATTCCTTCGATGTCGCCTCCGTCTACAGACGCGAAATATATGTCGGCCTTAGTGTCTGCATCAATCTGAATGTCCTTGCCGAAAAGCGTACGGGCTGCGGTGCATGTGCCTTTCGCCAGGTCAATGCTGAACGGGAGACCCGGCTCATATCCGTAACCGCCGAAATTGTGGACTACAAATCCATCTACCGTGCGCCTTATATATATCGGACAGAACCCTTCGTCCGCTACCGTGGTGTTGGAAAGCTCCATGACCTCATTGTACTTGTTCATGACAATCTCCCCGATGAAATCAACGCCTTTATCAACCACCTGTCCCACCTTGTCAGGGAAACTCGTGATGAGCAGACAGTTGGCCGGACGGCCATCTTCCTGGAAATCGCATCTGTAAGTGATCAGACGGCCTGAATTGGAGACATTCAGCACAATAGGCTCGTCGAGCATCACATCAGTGTTCCAGTCGCTGACATATATATAATGCGGATAAGACTCGTATTGCCCGAGAAAATAACCAGGCTCGATGGAAAGGGTCTGGGATTCATAATCGAATACCGCCTTGGCCCGGGTTATCGGTTCCGGGGGATAGACGGAATCGTCGTAGTCGGCCCAAAAGCCCTCGATGATTACCTCGTCATCCTTTTCTCCGGCCACTATTTCAGGGAAACAGAACATATACTGCCAGCCACCGGGATTCATGAACCGGTAATGGTCCCATACAAAAGTTCCAAGCAAATCATTCCTCGTAGCCTTCTCTGATGATCCGGAACGCTGGACACTGCGCCGGCTCTTCATCAACAGAGCCGCCGAAGCATCTGATTTCTGACTTGCCGCATCCACCGCATATGCCGGAATATGCTTTGACATCGGGAGAGAAGCCGCAGCACAAGCCGCAATAAAAACGGACACGGCAGTAACATAGACCTTTTTCATAATGTGAATAGTTAACTGTTTATACTTGTTAGCAAGTGCAAAGTTAACTAAATGGTTCGTACCATGCAACAAAAAGGCATCAGAAATCCTCGCCCAGCGGTTCCTGCCCGAAATCGCGCAGCCTGTAGAGAAGCCTCTGTTTAAGTCCTGCCTCCCGGCCTACGACATTCGACATCTCCCAATGCCTCCCGGCCTCCTCGCGCAGCAAGGGCGAAGTGGCCTCCGTCCCTGCAAGGTTCCATGTCAGCAGAACAGTCTTTATCTTCAAGGCCTTAAGTTTGCGGACGAGCATCTCGTGGTCGGCATCGCCGGTTACAAGCACAACGTAGTCGAACTTCCTGAACGTCGCGAGTTCGTATGCCTCCAGCGCGAACCATACGTCAATCCCCTTCTCTATCACCTGAGTCTCGCCGTCGCGCTCAAGCTCCCGCAGATGCTTGTAGTGGAATATGACATCGTTCTCGATGAGCGTGTCCTCGAATTTGCGCTCGTTGTAGAGGAGATGCTTGTCATACGCCTCCCTGACGCGGAAACGGCCTCTGAAATAATGAGCCTCCGTAATCTGGCAGTCGGCATGATCCACACCCTCCTCTGCGGCAATCCTGCGGCTTATGTATTCGAAAAGCGAACGCACACGGATGATGCTGCTCTCAATCTGCTTAAGGGCGCGGTTTATCTTGGCGTAGTACCCGCCGTCGATGAAAACCCCTATGGAGATATATCCTGACATACAGTTACAACCACTCTGCCCACCATAAGTTCATACTGGCCGACAAAGATGCCCCGGCCGAAACTGATCCGACCGGGGCACCGATATAAAACGAACAAAAGTCTATTTCTTATTTAACTATCACGCGACGCACCACCGTAGCTTCGGAAGAGGCTATACGAACTATGTAGATGCCTGCGTCCCAGCCGTCGCGCACCACGGAGATGTCGCCCTCATTGCCCTCGCTGCGGAAGACACAAGTGCCGTCGGCGGCAAACACCTCAACTGTATAACCGGAAAGCGGAGTGGACACGTTCATCCTGTCAACCACAGGCACAGGATAGATGCGCACCGGAGCAGCCACAGTCTCGCCGACGCCGACATTGACATCCTCGCTGACAAGAAGACGCGCATATCTGGTTTTGCCGCGCTGACGCATAGAGGCCATGCATTCATATTCCGAACCTGCGACACGGGCGGGCGAGTCCAGACTCAAGATGCTTCCTTCCAAACTCAGCAGGAACGGCATCTCTTCGAGCGGCTCCACCGAATAGACAGTCATGGCTTCCGATCCGTCTTCCTCGAAATAGCCGGAAATGTCTACCGAGCCTCCGGAAGGAATGCTTATGCGGCGGGTCTCCATCTCAGGCATAGAGCCGAAATTGTCAAGGCATAGATATGTCGGAGTGTTTACCCCGTATGTGCCTTTGTCCGAACTGTCAAAGTCAAACATGATGCTCTTTACCTTCCCAAGGCTTCGGAGATCCATCCATTCCCACGATGAAAGGATGAAATGCTCGGCAGAAGACGCATCCCGCATATCGGCAAGATAGAAATCCTTTGTTCGGGTGTTGCCCTCAGCGTCCGTTGCCTTTGCGATAAGCTTGAACCAGTCTCCAGCCGTGAATTTCTTGGCAAATCCGTCGCCGTTGGTCATGCTCGACAGCGCGTAGGCGGAATTGGAGACATAAAGACCGGGAACCACGGCTCCTTCGGGATCATTGGTAACATCAATCGTAAGTCCCTGAGGATAACCGACCGCGAAGCTGCTTCCGGAAAAAGCACCGCCGGGGGCTGAACGGAACTGGTCGTCAAGTCCGCTGCTCTCAGGGCTTGTCTCGGAAGAAAGGGCATAGCCGTACCAGAATGAATACTCGGGCATGCCTCCAGCGTTGAATGCGAACGAGCCGCTGTAGAAACGCTCCTCTTCTGTCTCAGGGGTGATGTGCGAATCCTCGGCCACATAATTGTCGTCGAATGTGGCCACTGCCATATCGCCGGTAACCTCCACCGCCGTCTTGGCTTCAACAGCTTGGCCGTCGGCGGACTCAACTTTGAGCATATACGACTGCGAAACCTCGGGATTCACCGTCAGAGTGGACTCTGTCCCTATCTGGCGACCCATCTGGTCAGTCCATGAATAAACGTATGGCTCATCACCTCCGCCTACTGCGGGGACAATCGTGAACTGCTCGCCGCTTTCAATTCTCGGAGTCTCTTCATCGTCGAACTCAAGCGTAAGCGGGCCGATATGGCGAAGCGTGGTGAACGCTGCGGAAGCAACTACCTCACTCTGCAAGCCTGCCGCGCTTACTGCCACGAAAAACGCTCGATAACCGGTGGACGGCTTCAACGAAGCAAAAGACGTGGAAGTTTCCAAGTCGGCGAGCACGTTTACGCCTTTCGCCTCCATCACCTCTTCGGAATCAGGAAACGCATCGCCGTCGTTCCATTCCTTTACAATCGCATAAAGCGTGCCGCCTGTGTTCCACCTGGTCTTCAAGGCAACAGAATTTTCGGTTACCGAATGCACCGACGGATAGCCTTCAATCATTTCAGGGTATTCAAGGCTCACAGGAGCATATTCGTATGCACCGAGAGTCCATCCTGACACAGGGCGCAAAGTGCCTGCGAGGTCGGAAGTGATGTCTTCCACGGGCGTCCCGCAGCGGAACTCTCCTGCCTCGGCAAGATGCGAATCCGTATCGGAAATGAACCGAGCCTGCGCGGATACCGCTGAATCGTCGCCCGAAAGGGACTTGAAGCCTTCCATGTCAAGCACATCCCTGTCGTTCTTGCACACAGTGCCGCCCGCGCTCCAATAAGCATTGCCGGAAAAGCTGAAACCATTATAATCGGTGGCATTCCAGAAATAAAGCGTAGTGGAGACATTTGAGCATCCGTTATGGAATATGTTCCCCCGCACGCGGATTCCTTTTGCCGAACCGCTGCCGTTTGTCGCCATAACGTATGCATCCGAACCTCCGACACGGAAAGTGTTGTAGTCCACATCAATATTAGCTGATGCGTTGTTGATGTTCAGGGCACGCCCCGAATAGGCATCTGATTTTGTCAATATCACCTCATTGTCGGCAAACCGTATGCGGTCCGCAACTCCACCCACGCATGCATCACGGAAATCCACACCAGTGGAATAGGCGGCGCCGGTATTGTAGACACGGTTACAGATGACTGAAGCCCCATTGACCATCCGATACAAGTCTATCGCCTGATAACCTTTCTTCGAGCCTGACCAGCTTACAGTGTTGCCCTCGATAACGGGAGCGTCCTCATCCAATACATAAATGCCTTTGGAGTAGCAACCGTTTACCGAATTGCCTTTCACCACAAGTCCTTTCTCTTTGGGGAGAGCGACATAACCGGTGCCTCCCAGATAAAGACCGATGTATCCTCCCTCTAAATACGAGTCCTCTATGGTCATGAAGTCATTGTTGCCGCCGGCCTCATTCACAGCATGCGAACGCACAAGGTTTATGCCGGAATAGCCTGAAACAACAGGCGCAGCCGTAACTGAACAACCGGCCATCCTGAAACCTGGGCTCTTCTCTCCGACATACACTGCATTGGAGAAGCCCTGGCTACCGGCCTCCACCGAAACATTTTCAAGAACGACATACGGGCTGCCCTTCACCTGCACGATGCCGTCCTTATCTGAGGCAACGTATTTTCCGGCTATCTTCACCGCGTCACGGTTGCCGCTCTTGCTCCTGAACACGACAGGATGCTCTGCGGAAGAGCCTTTCACGTCGTTTATTCTAAGGCACTCCGAATAAGTCCCGTCAAGAATCTCGAACGTTACGGGGCCTTCCACGCCTTGCGCAAGAGCCTGGGCAACGCTCTTGAAATCCACATAGTCGGCATCTGACGCACCAACAGTGAACGTGCCTTTGAGACCGGCTTTCACAAATCCTTCCACTGCTCCTGAAACGCAGTCCTTGCGCATGCCGTTGAAGTCAACGGAAGCCAATGCCACGGCAATCTTATTCCCGGCTACCGCATCATCGGCCACGTCGGCAGCAAGATAGTAGTAATGAACGCCGTTGTCGCCTATCTCATTCTCTACATCAAAAGAGGCTTCTTCCGAAACGGGAATCACGGTTGCAAGCCTTTCGCAGATGGCAGGAGAGAATCCGTCGTTGTCGGCTCCATAATAAAGATGTAGAGCGGAGATGTCGGACAGCTTGTCTGTTCCTGAAAGTGAGAATCTAATGTCCGAGACCTTCGATGCGCCTTTGTCGCCGGCAATCTCTACGGCCACCTTCATCAACGAAAGCCCTCGCGATCCGCGCATATATCCGCTATCGTCAGAAACGCTTGTGGCGGTCAGGTCTTCAAGCGTGTAATCCACCTTCTCGTGAAGCCCGACTTCAATCGCGAATCCGTCGAGGGTAGAGCCTGAAGGCCCGGTCACAACAACGGTAAGCGAACCGTCGGCGGCTTTCGACACAAGGTTTTCCGGACCCTTGGTGGTGCCGTAGCCTGTCAGCGAACCGAGCAGGCAATCCTTGGCCTCCTTGCGGCCGCTGTAGACGTACATCTTGCCGTTACCTATCGAAAACCGGGTGGAATTCAGGGTTACCGCATATCCTTCACGTGATGGCGTGAAAGTATAAGTCGCGCTTATACGGGGAGAAATCTTTCCGTCGGCACCTCCGTCATCATACCACATCAACGGCTGCGATACAGTGACAGATTGATTGCCCGCCTCAAGACAGAGGACGCTTTCCGGATTGCCGTCGGTCGCGTTCCACGCGGCCTGCGGCTTCGGCACCGCAAGGAACATCAGAAACGCGAACAATGAGAACATTCTACATAATCTCATGCTTTTCATTGGCTGTACAATTATTTATTATAGGTTAGACATTAAAAAATCCTTTCCTGAGAGAGAGAGACCGTCTCGGCCTTTTCAGGAAAGGGCAGCCAATGAAGCTAAATTCGGATCCGCAGCGACAATCCGGCAATATATACGGAACATACGCAGAAAATCCTTGCCTTGCTGACACCGAGGCCCTAATCCTGGAAAGCCTTGAACCGGTATTGTAAAATGGCAGGTCTTCTGACTTATTCCTTTGTCTACCTGGCCTTCCCATCGCTTGGCGACAGTGGCCGTCGGGGTTGCAAATCCCGGATTCGGCAGACAAATTGGCGGAAATCACAGCAGCCGGTCTGTTCGGGATTTTCACCCGATTCCCTTTTAATCCGTTGCCCTATAATCCGTTATATGATTTTTCAGGCTACGGCACCAATTTTCACAAGACAAAATTATAAATTTTTCCTCTAACAGCCAAACATCGCCGAAAAAGGCCGACAGTGCAGACTGCCGGCCTTAGAGTGTGTTTGAGTTTTTATTCAAACACACTCTTAATAATTACACGAAGCCCTACACTCAGGCAAGGCGGGTGATGATTTCGCAGAGGAAACGCCAGTATTCCTCTACTGACTTGATGTTGGCCTTCTCGCTCGGCGAGTGTATGTCCTTGAGGGTCGGGCCGAACGAAATCATATCGAGATTAGGCATCTTCTCCAGGAAGAGACCGCATTCAAGTCCTGCATGAAGGGCCTCGATGCGCGGCTTGCGCCCGAAGAGGTCTTCAAAACTCTTTTCGGCCACACGAAGCACCTTGGAGTCAGGGTTCGGGGCCCAGCCCACGTATGCGTCGTCAAAGGCGACCTCGCAACCGATCATTCGGAAAAGAGCCTTGACGCGGTCGGCAATCTCGTCGCGGCGCGAATCGACGGATGAACGCTGGTGCACTGTTATTTCGATGATGCCGTTATCCTTCATCTTCACTGAAGCGAGATTGCACGAGGTCTCAACCAATCCCTCCACGGCGTTTGACATGCCCTGCACGCCGTTGGGACACGCGAAGACCGCGCTGATGAGCTTGCAGGCCGTCTCCGGCTCGATGATTTCCACAGGTGCATCAACAGGCTCAACGGTGAACGTGAAGTCTTTGCCTTCAGCAAGGAGGAACTCTGCATGGATCATATCGGAAAACTCCTTGCCGTAAGCCTCGAAAGCCTGGGCTGCGCCGCAGTCAACGCCCACAACGGCCCAAGCCTCACGCGGAATGGCGTTGGCGAGGTTTCCGCCGTCGATTTCAGAAAGCGTGATGCCGCCGAAGCGGTCGCAGCTTTCCCAAAGGAAACGGGCGAGCTGTTGGTTGGCATTGCCGCGTCCGAGACCGATTTCCATACCGGAATGGCCACCTTTGAGATGGTTCAGATGCACTCGGTAATAACGTTGCCCCTGCGGAGCCGACACCTTATTATAAGGAAGCGAGCATACGGTAACCTTTCCGCCCGCACACCCGATCACGAGCTGGCCGTGTTCCTCGGAGTCGAGATTGAGAAGGATGTCGCCTGTGACGAACCCCGGCTGGAGTCCGTTGGCACCGATAAGCCCCTGCTCCTCGTCTACCGTGTAGAGGCATTCGATCGGGCCGTGGACGAGCTTGTCGTCAAGAAGCACGGCCATTGCAGAAGCGCAGCCCATGCCGTTGTCGGCACCGAGCGTAGTGCCGTCGGCCTTCACCCATTCGCCGTCAACGATTGTGGTGATGGGGTCGTTAAGGAAATCGTGTTCCTTGTCATTGCGCTTCTCGGCCACCATGTCCTGATGTCCCTGAAGGATGATGGTCGGAGCGTTTTCATGTCCAGGCGTGGCGGCTTTCTTCATCACCACATTTCCCACTTCGTCGGTCGCGACTTCAATGTTGTGCCTTTTTGCCCAGTCCACGAGGAACTTCTTCATCTTTTCAAGATGATGCGTCGGACGCGGCACTTTGGTTATCTCGTCGAAACATTCCCAAAGGAGTTTCGGCTCAAGGTCTGTTATCTTCATTTTTGGTTTTCTTGCTTTTTGTATTTAGCGTATGCATTGGCCATTTTTGTGTGATAGCCCCGGCGTGCATAGCTCGCGCCGTTGTATTTGCGGGCGAAGCCTCGCCAGTTCTTTTTCCTGAGGTCTTCCACCATTCCGGTGTTGGTGATGAAAGCTGCGAAAAGCTCAAGCTGCTCCAGTTCGGAATAGGCCATAAGCCTCACGAACTCGTCCACCGTCTGGCATCCGCAGAGCTTGTAGTTGAACCCGCCTATCTGGAACATGCCCCAGAACGTGCCCATATTCGCACCTTCCGCGTTGGACTTGCGGGCGTTGATGAGCTGGGTCCATTCGCTCCGGGCATAGCCGGTAAGCCCTGCGGGAACGGTCTCCCCCTTGGCTCCGGCCTTCGACGTGGCGGAACGCCTGAACTTGTTGTACATGGCGCGGTCGAAATTTATGACCGGCACACCGGGAGCCCAGAACCCGCACATCTGCGATCCGGCCTCGATGGCCACCACGGCCTTCATGGCCGCCACCTCGACGCCCAGCTCCTCGGCCACCATCCGGAAATCCTCTTCGGTAAGATGTGAATACCGCGCCGACTTGTCGGCCTCCGGCAGAAGGGAGTCGAACCTTACCGACCGCAAACCTTTGTTGATGGTCTTCGCGGCGGCTTTACCTGACTCGCTCCTGATGCTGTCCGCCTCAAGCGCCTTCCCTTGAGGGGAAGACGCCGAGACGGCAAAAGCCAATGACAAGGATATGACAGCCGGAGCTATCACGCGTCTCATAACGCCGCCACCTTTTCAAGCACCTTGCAGAGATGCTTCCAGAATTTGTCTACCGTAGGAATGTTGAGTTTTTCGTCAGGAGAATGCACACCGGTCATGGTCGGGCCAAAGCTCACCATGTCGAGGTTGGGATACTTCGACAGGAAAAGTCCGCATTCAAGTCCGGCATGGATGGCCTTGATGGCAGGTTTGACACCGAAAAGCTCCTCGTAAGCGTCAGCGGAAAGTTTCATGATGGTAGACTCCATATTGGGTGCCCATCCGGGATAGCCGTCGCTGTGGCTGACTTCGGCACCTGAAAGCTGGAAATGCGCCTCCACTTGTCCGGCCACGTCGTTCTTGCGCGACTCCACCGACGAACGTTGGGACGTGGTGATCCTGATTTTGTCACCTTCAATCATCTTGACTGCGGCAAGGTTGGTAGAAGTCTCCACCAGGCCTTCGATGTCGCGGCTCATCGAGAACACGCCGTGGGGAGCGGAATAGATGGCACGGACAAGAGCCACAGAAGTCTCGGAATCTATGCAGTATTCCGGACGCTCAACGTCTTCGATGCGGAAATCCATCGAAGGCTCCACGCCCTTGTATTCGTTGCGAATCTCATCGGCATAACGTTCGAGGGCCTTTCCGAGTTCCTCACGATGGTTGCTCTGCACCCCGAACACCGCGTAAGCCTCACGCGGAATGGCGTTGCGAAGGTTGCCGCCGTCGAAAGAACACACCTCCACCGGCCATTTCTGGGAGCATTCCCAGATGAAACGCGCCACGAGCTTGTTGGCGTTGCCGCGTCCGAGGTTGATGTCAGAGCCGGAGTGGCCGCCGAGCAGGCCGCTCACCGACACCTTTATATAGCTGAAGTTTTCAGGAGCCATGCTTCTGCGGTAGTTGAATATGGCAGTCGTGTCTATGCCTCCGGCACATCCCACGAAGATTTCACCGTCGTCCTCAGAGTCAAGGTTGATCAGCATGGAGCCGGTAATCATATCCTTGCCGAGATTCTGCGCACCCTCGAGGCCGATTTCCTCATTGATGGTGAAAAGGCACTCCACAGGACCGTGTTCCAGGCTGTTGTCGATAAGCACCGCCATAGCTGCGGCCATACCGATACCGTTGTCGGCACCCAACGTGGTGCCGCGGGCCTTCACCCAGTCGCCGTCTATATAGGTTTCAATCGGATCCTTGAGGAAATCGTGTTCAACGTCGTTGTTCTTCTCGGCCACCATATCCATATGGGCCTGAAGTATCACCGTAGGCGCATTTTCATGACCAGGCGTGGCGGGTTTGGTCATCACCACATTGCCCACCTCATCGGTACGCACGGCTATGGAGTGTTTCTGTGCGAAATCAAGGAGAAACGCACGAATCTGTTCTTCATGACAGGAGGGACGCGGAACTTTCGTGATCGCGTCGAAGCATTCCCAGACGAGCTGAGGCTTAAGGTCTTTTACTTCCATTAGTAATATTGTTTTTTAGATTCTTTTCTACGCAAATCCAGAACCGCCTGTCGGCGGCTCCGTCCCACAAAGATAGACATTTTTCCTGACCCCGGCAAAATATCCGGGCTTTTTTTGTTTGCAATGGCCGGTCAGCCGACCTACTGCCGGAATTTTAAGTTAAAAAAAGCAAAATAAGCACCTGTGAATCGTCCCAATCAATTCTTTTGCATTACTTTTGTGCCGTATTTCTCTCCATCACCATATAATCTGTTGCATCTCCTCCTCCCTCACACTGACAATCAACCTTTTATACTTTTATGAAGAAATATCTGTTTCGTATGCTGCCGGCCTGTATGGCTCTGACTTTTCTCGCTTTCGCGTCATGCTCCGGCAATGAAAGCAACGCTCCAAAAGCCGGCGACAAAAAGAAAACCGTCAAGACCGAATCTTCGGCCGGACTGCCCAACTACCGATATGTGGATCTCGACACAGTACTGAGCAGATACAATCTCGCAAAGGACTACAACGAGGAGATGCTGCGTATGCAGAACAATATGGAATCCGCCCTCAAGCGTCATGAATCCAACATCCAGGGATTCGCAAACTCGATGCAGAAGAAGATGCAGAACAACGGATACCTCTCGGAAGCAAGCTACAAGCAGGATCAAGACAAGATAGCAAGCATGCAGAACAGCGCACAGCGGGATGCCGCCAACCTGCAGAACAATTTCCAGAACGCTGCAATGAAAGCCCAACAGACGGTCAACGACTCCATCGAGGCCTTCATCAAGGAATACAACGCCAAACGCGGCTACGACGCCATACTCTTCAAAGCAGCGACTCTCTACATCAATCCTGAGCTGGACATAACCGACGAAGTAGTGGAAGGACTCAACGCCCGCTACAACAAGGTAAAGAAATGACGTTTTTGCGTTTCTCATAACCCCATACAAAGGCCGTGTCAATGTGCATGGCCTTTTTTTATTTTTGGCTCTACCGCCTTTTTTCATTACTTTTGCTCTATGAAACTTTACGGACTGATAGGCCGTCGGCTCGGCCATTCCTTTTCTGCCGATTTCTTCAATTCCGCGTTCAAGGACAAATGCATAGATGCACGCTACTGCCTTTTCGAGATTCCGGAGATCGGATGCTTACATAGCCTCGTCGCCGAAAATCCGAATCTCGCCGGCCTTAACGTTACGATTCCATACAAAGAGTCCGTAATCCCTTTCCTCGATTCACTGACAGATGATGCGCGCAGTATCGGAGCGGTCAACCTGATTGAATTCGCCGGTTGCGGGGATTCCCTGAAGCTCATCGGACACAACACTGACGCTCCTGCTTTCCGTAATATGGCCGAGCCATTGATTGCCGGACTCAGACGCAGGAAGGCTCTGATACTCGGAACTGGAGGCGCGGCCAAAGCCGCGCGTTTCGCACTCGACTGTCTCGGCATTGAATCCGTCTTGATTTCCCGGTCAAGCCGGAAAGGAACGCTATCCTACAACCAGCTCGACAATGACCAAGTCAACGATGCGGGAATGATAGTCAACGCCACGCCGGCTGGCATGTGGCCTGACACTTCGTACTCTCCTCCGTTCCCATACCAATGGCTGTCTCCGGCTCATATATGCATCGACCTGATATATAATCCTGCAACAACCACGTTCATGGCTGAATGCGCACAAAAAGGCGCGACAGTCAAGAACGGCCTCGAGATGCTTATAGGCCAGGCTCGTATAGGTGCCGGAATATGGGGATTGGAATGAAGCGATGGAAGCCTCGAAACGCATATACACGCGCGCCCCGTTGCTGATTCCTGCGCTGGCGTTCGTAGCCGGCATAATCGTGTTCGTCGTTTCGTCCTCGGTTTGGATTCCATTGGCATTAGCCATTTCATCGTGTATGCTGTGTGGCTACACGGTAATGTCAAGAAAGACTCACGGAGTGGCAAATATCTGCCTGTTCTCCATGCTTTTCGCTTCATTAGGAGGATTGGATGCATGGATAAATTCCCCCGTCGGAAAATATGCAGTGCAAGGAGCCGAAAGACTTGAAGGGTCGGTCATAGAAAGCAAGACAACCGTTTCCGGAGCGGCAATGACAGTGGATATAGACAAAGCCCTCTTTCCCGGTAAAACGTCAAAGACGATTTCCGGAATGCGGATATTGCTCTACACCGACGGGAGAGCGATCAGGCCCGGAAACCGAATATCCCTGCCGTCCCGGCTTGAAGAAATAGGCCGCCTGCCCTTTTTCGACAGTCAACGATATGCCGAAAGCATGCGCAAAAACGGAATCCTTTATTCTGTACGTTCCAGTGAAAACGAAGTGTCGTCCCATGGTGAGGCCACAGGCATGGTTCCTGCCGCCGCAAGAGCCCGCGACCGCGTCGAAGCCACGATATGGGAATCTCGTCTCGCCCCTTCCACCAAGGCTTTCATGGAAGCTATAATCACAGGAGACCGCAATATGGTTGACTCCAATACGAAGCAGTCTTTTGCCGATGCTGGAATAGCCCATATCCTCGCACTCAGCGGATTGCATCTCGGAATAATTGCGGCAATCCTTGCCGCAATCCTTCTCCCTCTCAATCTCGTGATTCATTACAAATACAGGTTCATAATACTCATCATTCTGCTATGGACATTCACTGTATTCACAGGATCGGGTCCGGCCACAGTTAGGGCATGCGTGATGGCGACCGTCTTTTACTTCGAACTGATTCTCGAACGTCCGCATTCACGCTTCAATTCTCTGAGCGCGGCGGCTCTCGCAATCTTGGTCATCAGGCCTTATGACCTCTTCAACCCTGCTTTCCAACTTAGCATATCATGCGTGGCATCCATCATGATCTTCACTCCGCTGCTCAATCCGTTAAGGCAGCACGAACATCCCAGGCTCCACTCGTTGGCCGCATTGACTATCTCTTCACTCATTGCCGCCGTTGGATCATGCTTGATAACAGCCTATTATTTCGACCGTCTCACCATACTCTCGCTTCTGACAAACATAATCGTAATACCGCTTATGGCTCCGTTATTGGTTCTGTCCGCAGTCTGCCTCCTGTCCTTCGTTGCTGGAATAGACATAATATTCCTGGAGAAATTACAGGATATGTGTTATGGCTGCCTGCAAGCGGTTTCACAATGGGGACAACACGCTGGTTCGGAGTTCTCTCCACCCGCCGAAGCGGCAGTGTTATGGTCGATTGGCTTATTGCTCCTCGCCGTCGCTGCATACTCAAAAAGACGTGGGTGGATTAGATTTGTCCCGGCATACACCGCGCTTGCCGGAGCGGTGGCAATGGCTGTCATTGTGCCGCGAACCAAAGAGGAAGGCGTGATAATATCACAGTCGCACGGCATTACTGAAATCAATTACAGATACGAAGACATCGAAGGCTCGGAATCATATATGAGAGGAGCGTCAGGGTTCTCTGTCCATGACGGAAAACGCTATGCCATAATCCAAAAACCGCTTTACAGGCTGTCCGGATACGAAATCAGTCAAATCCGCAGATGCCACATTATAATACTTGCAGGAAACTGCAAAGGCTCAATAAAAGACCTTATAACCCCAAGCATAAAGCCGACAATCATATTAGGTCCGTATCTTCGACAGCAGACACGGGATGAGATATCATCGGAAGCCTCATCCATCGGACTAAGCATCCACTCTCTACGAGACTCTGGCCCTCTTCGCCTGACGCGCCACATCTAATCCTTCAATAACCCAACAAACGCTCAACTTCCTCAAATGATGTCGTCGTTACGGAACACGCACCTCCCGTAATTTCGCTATTTACCACAGGTGCCATAACAGCTTCACCATTGATTTCCATAACAACTGGCCGGCCTATGTTTGATGACGTGAATGCAGCCCACTCGGCAGCCTTGTCTATATGTTCGTCCCCGCCGAACCTGAAAGACAGGCCAACAACAGGCTTCACTCCATCTTCTATTTCCACTGAAGCACTTCCCACAAACGCAGTGAAAGGATTGTTCATGCTCGCCAATCCTATAGTCCACTCACCGCCGAGGCTTCTTAAGCAAAACATTTTATATCCATCCGAAATATCATTGTTGAACCCACTGACGCATTTCAACAAATCTTCCCCGTCCACATTATCGTTTGAAAAGAACCGCACCATATCGCTGAATCTGAAACCACAAGATTCACTTCCACCAAACTTGTCCCCTATGATAGCCAATGCCTTGTCAAAAAAGTCCGCGACATCACCAGGACACTCTTTCCTTTCAGGAACGGAATACACAGACACGTTCCAATGGACACTGCACCGTGTGCCGGCTTCAATCTCCTTCCCGCCGACATTTATTGCCATAATTGGCTCTTCCACCGGAGTTTCTGCATACTTGCTGAAAACACTTTGAATCAATTCCTCCACCTTCTCTCGCGTCATAAGCTGCGCAGAAAATCCGAACGCAGCCTTAACGCCTATAATATAGTCCTCGACAGTAACATCAGGCAAACGCGCACCGTTCATCAAAAACGTGCGACCAACTATTCTCCCCATATCATAAGCGCACTCAGGCTTTGAACCTAAAAGCTCAAGCATATCCGCCATTCCTTGGGCATAATACCTGCAATCTGCTTTGACTCCGTTGCCTCCCGCTTCATCCAACAGTTCCTGCAGATCCGACTGCAAACCTTTCATTATCCCGTAATTGACATAAAAACGGCATTTCTCATCTTCCGGCAATGAGGCAGGCTTTGCGGAATCCTGCACCGCCTTAAATTCCCGCATAATTCCCACAGTATCATATGGAAGCGTAATCGAACCGTCTGCCACTTTTCTAAGCCCCTCGATTATGCAGTTCACAATAGGCCTCTTTCTTTTAGGAACATGTTCCAAAGAATTGGCAAGATAAACAGCCTCAGCCGCACCCACACCGTAATTTACTGCCAATATAGAATCTGACAACAAAGATTGCTCTATGACATTCTCCTCCAATCCTCGTATGTATTCCCGCAAATCTGATTCACTTGACAGCAAATCGTTTTCTCCAGCCAAAAGACCAATTGATGTCTCATATCCAAAAGCATACGAAAGCGAATCAATCTGAGCATTGGCACTCACAGGAATGCAATACATAAAAACGCAAAAAAGCGATATCAGTCTTGCAGTTATCATATTATTGAATTTTTGCAACAAAGATAACACAATCCTTCAACAAAGCCAAATCAGCAATCACGACAGTCCCAAACACAGACTACCTTGATCTTATTAATCGCCTCTCTCTTTATTGGGATTTCCTTTTCATTTTTGACTTTCGGCTGCTTTCATCAGCCTTTATCTTCCGCCTTGTCCTGCCTCTGCCTCAATCAACCTCAGGCCGCCCTGTCCTGCCCTTGATTGCCTTGGCCAGCCCCCGTTCCGCCTTGAATGGCCTTTACAGGCCTTATCCGCCCCGGAAGGGGGAAAGGGGGGAAGGGGAAGGCGGGAAGGGAAAGGAAGGAAAGGGGGGAGAAAGGGATGAAGGAAGGGGCGGGGAAGGGTGATGCCCGGGGCAAAAAGAGGAAGGGGCAAGGGAGGGGGCAAAAAGAGTGCCGGCCGGGCAGACTCTCGTCCGTCCGGCCGGCCTCAAGGGCGGC
>ERZ777305.2148-NODE-2148-length-18258-cov-3.034884_pt1 | contig 18258 bp, 16 predicted proteins | sample MGYA00374965_ERZ777305 | MGnify/ENA primary metagenome ERZ777305 (study PRJEB29328, sample SAMD00013331) | mouse gut metagenome | study: EMG produced TPA metagenomics assembly of the Metagenome analysis of fecal microbiota from mouse which was promoted... | reverse complement strand
TTCAAAAAGATAAGCATCGCGCCGCAAGCTACCGAAAATGTGACCTTCACAATCGACAAGAGCGCGTTGAGCTACTTTGACGACAGCAGACACGCATGGGTGTGCGAACCCGGAAAATTCGAGGCGCTCATAGGAGCCTCGGCAGGCGACATACGATGCCATGCCGCATTTGAAGTCATACCCGCCGACAACCGATAATACGATTACCAGTCGACATACATAACCTGAAGGCCGCCCATGTCACGGACGGCCTTATTTTTTGTACAACGAACGCTCTTCAAGCTAATTTTCATCGTTTTGTCCACCTGAATTACGATATGTTTGACTATATTTGCATAACGTCTTAACCTCACGAATTTTAAGCCGCGATTTATCACATATATCACAAATCTTCATACACGATGAAAAAAAGTATCATAACGTTATTGCTGCCGGCCGTCGCCACAGTCGGCATCCGCGCCGCCTCGCCGGTGCAGGCCCACGGCTACCCCATCGACCCTGTGCCGTTTACCTCGGTCAAGGTATCGGACAACTTCTGGGGACAGCGTCTGAAAGCGAGTCGCGAGGTCACCATACCCCTCGCATTCTCCAAGTGCGAGGAGACGGGACGTTATCTCAACTTCATAAACGCAGCCCACCCGAGCGACACGATAAAGGTGGGCGGTTTTTCGTTTGACGACACCGACGTATACAAGACAATAGAGGGAGCGAGCTATCTGCTTCAGACCTACCCCGACAAACAGCTTGAAAAGTATATAGACAGCGTGCTTGTCATCGTGGCGGCCGCACAGGAGCCCGACGGATACCTGTACACAAGCCGTACGATGAACCCGAAACACCCGCACCAATGGGCCGGGAAACGCCGGTGGGAAAAAGTCGAGGAGCTCAGCCATGAGTTCTACAACCTCGGCCATATGATAGAGGGAGCCATAGCGCACTATCAGGCTACCGGCAAGCGCAACTTCCTCGACATAGCCATAAAGTACGCCGACTGCGTATGTCGCGAGATAGGCGACAAGCCCGGACAGCTCGTTCTTGTACCGGGACACCAGATAGCGGAGATGGCCCTTGCGAAACTGTATCTCGTCACCGGCGACAGAAAATACCTCGACCAAGCCAAATTCTTTCTTGACAAGCGCGGACACACATCGCGCCGCGATGCCTACAGTCAGGCCCACAAACCGGTCACCGAACAGGACGAAGCCGTGGGACATGCCGTCAGGGCGGCATACATGTACGCGGGCATGGCCGACGTGGCGGCGCTTACCGGCGACTCCGCCTACATACATGCCATCGACAGGATATGGGACAACATAACAGGCAAGAAGTACTACATAACAGGAGGAATAGGCGCCACAAGCAACGGAGAGGCTTTCGGCGCCAACTACGAGCTGCCCAACATGTCGGCATACTGCGAGACATGCGCCGCCATCGGAAACGTGTATGTCAACCACCGCCTGTTTTTGCTTCACGGCGACTCGAAGTATTATGACGTGCTGGAGCGCACGCTGTACAACGGGCTTATATCGGGAGTGTCGCTTGACGGAGGCGGCTTCTTCTACCCCAATCCGCTTGAGTCGGCAGGCCAGCACCAGCGTCAGCCGTGGTTTGGCTGTGCGTGCTGTCCGTCCAACATATGCCGCTTCATTCCGTCGCTCCCCGGCTACATATACGCGGTCAAGGAGCGCGATGTGTATGTCAATCTGTTTATGTCAAACACCGCGCGGCTCGACGTGGCCGGCAAGCAGGTCACGCTGAGCCAGAGCACCTCCTACCCGTGGAACGGCGACATAGACATAACCGTCGACCGCAACAAGGCAGGCCGCTTCACAATGATGATACGCATACCGGGCTGGGTACGCAACCGCCCCGTGCCGAGCGACCTATACAGATACACCGACGGCAAACAGCCCGAATACTCGGTCAAAGTCAACGGCGAGGCTGTCGACTGCACATTGCGCGACGGATATGTAGGCATCGGCCGCAAGTGGAAGCAGGGCGACCGCGTGGAGATACACTTCGACATGGAGCCCCGCACAGTCAGAGCCGACAGCCGTGTCGTGGCCGACCGCGGACGCATAGCCGTGGAACGCGGCCCTATAGTATACTGCGCCGAGTGGCCTGACAACGAGTTTGACGTGCTCGCCGTGCTCGTCAACCAACATCCCGAATTCAACGTAGTCAGCGCCCCCGAAACGCTTTACGGCATAGACAAGCTCGTGACCGACGCGCAGGTACTGGAATACCGCGCCGACGGACGCCTTGCCGCCGACGACGTGAAGCTGACCCTCATACCTTACTACGCATGGGCCCACCGCGGCCCCGGCAAGATGGCCGTATGGCTTCCGCAGGAAGTAAGCGCAGCCAATCCTGTACCGGCGCCCACACTCGCCACGAGCGGCCGCCTGAGCGCATCGCACCCGTCGCCCTCGCTGGGCGCGGTCAACGACCGTCTTATACCCGCCGACGAAAACGACCGTTCCCTGCCTTACTACCACTGGGGACCGTCGGACAGCGCCACCGAGTGGCTCATATACGAGTTTCCCGAAGCGAAGGAGGTGCGCGGCTCGACAGTGTACTGGTACGATGACGCCCCGTGGGGAGGATGCCGTGTGCCGAAAAGCTGGAGGATCCTGTACCGCGACGCCAACGGCGACTGGCGGCCTGTAAGCGGCGCCGACAGTTACGGCACGGCAAAAGGCACGGCCAATACGGTAAACTTCAGTCCGGTCAAGACTTCAGCCGTAAAGCTCGAAGCGGTCCAGCCTGACGGCAACCGGGCGGGCGTATTTGAGTGGGAACTGTTCTGACATCATTACCCTAACGGGCAGAATAATTGTCACATAATACCCATAAACCTCACATGATTTTTGTCGTGTGAGGTTTTTTACTTAATTTTATGCTCTAATTTTCAAGCTTGTCATGAAAAAAGTATCATTCTCAATCTTGGGCCTCCTGTTTGCACTATGCGTCTACGCCCACTGTCCTGCGAAAGTATCAATTCTCGGTGACTCATACTCTACATTTCAGAACCATGTCGTGCCCGACACAAACTACGTGTGGTATTTTGCCGACGCCAACGAACCCGAACGCACCGACGTGGCTACCGTAGATGATACTTGGTGGATGCGCTTCATAGCCCGCAACGGCCTGCAACTCGAGCGAAACAATTCATTTTCAGGAGCTACGGTGTGCAATCGCGGATATGAGGGTGCCGACTACAGCGACCGCGCGTTCATAAGACGCCTGGACAACCTCGGCAATCCGGATCTCATACTGGTATTCGGAGCCACCAACGACTGCTGGGCCAAAGTGCCCCTCGGGAAGAAAGGGTCCGACGACCTGTACACATTCATTCCGGCCATGGACAAGATGCTCCGCGAGCTTCCGACGCTTTATCCCGACGCCCGCATAGTGTTCATGCTCAACGACGAGATACAGGGCGACATGCGCAAGGCCATCACAGAGCTGTGCGCTGACAACAACATCGAGTGCCTCCTTCTAAGCGGCATATCGAAGCGTCAGGGTCATCCCGACAAAGCAGGCATGCAGCAGATAAGCGACCAGCTTACCGACTTTCTGCACTCCGGCCGCTGCAGCCGCCACTGCCACAAACACAGCAACAACTAAAAATCATATATTGCCCGTATTATGAAAAAGACTCTTTTAATCATGGCGGCGCTCATAGCCATATGCACAGGCGCGTCGCAGGCTCAGTCGATAGTGATGTTTGACAAAGGACGTCCGTCCAAGATCATACAGATAGGTGTGCGCGCCGGTTTCAACACATCCAATCTCGCCACCAACTACGACAAGGCCTTCCCCGACATAACGTGGAACCATACCCAATGGCGTCAAGGCCTGACACTGGGAGCAGTCGTGGATATAAATCTACGCAACTTCTTCTCCATACAGTCGGGACTGTTCTACAAATCGCGAGGTAACGACTTCCACTACCTCGTCAACGACAACGAAAGCCTTGTGGCACTTGACGGCAAGTGGCGCGGCAATTATTTCGAGATACCGCTGCTGGCCTCGCTGCGCCTCGGCGTATTTGAGCTCGCGCAACTGCAGGTCGACCTCGGTCCGTACTTCGCGACAGGCTTCGGCGGCAAGGTAAAATACGATGTATTCGAGACCGACACCGAGGATCCGTTGAAACCGGAGATTTCGCACAAAAGCGTCAAAGCCGACTATTTCGGCGACAAAGGCATGGTGCAGCGTTACGACTGGGGTATCAAGACCGGCGTAGGTCTGCTTCTGCTACAGCACTACTACCTCGGCGTACACTTCAACTACAGCTGCCGCAACGTGCTCAAGGAGCTTGACGGCGCGGTAAAACGTCCCAACGGCCACAACAAGGCATGGACTTTCACGCTCGGATATAACTTCTAAGCCGACCCTGCCCTTCATACGACAAAGCCCCGCGGTTGACCGACGGGGCTTTGTAATTTTATGGGTCAGTAGCAAAACCCGGTTGAAATGTTAAAATATAACGGATTGGCAGGGGCACCGGCATCAAACCGCCGCGATTAACATTTCAATCGGGTTTGGCTACCGGTGCGTAGACCAGAGTCGATGAATTAGCTTCGGTGATATAGGTCGAGGCGGCATCGACCACGGCATCGACAGTCACGCTCCGTTGTCGCGGCACGACATCATTTATGTCCTCGCCCCGCGCCTCACACTGCGCGAGAGCCGATGCAAGATTGGCATATCCGAGAGTGCCGAACATGTGACTCGCCTCAAAGCGGTTGAGCACACGCTCCAGCTCACGGACCGACGGCGGCGACGATACAAGCGACAAGGCGGAGTCCGCGAGAGCCTTCTCGGCTTCCTCCACACTCACCCCGTCGCGCAGATGCGCGCTGAGGAGTATGAGCCCCGGATCGCTCGTGCCGGTAATCGAGGCGTCGGCTTTGGAGAAGAGTGTCGTCGCCATAAGCAGATCGCGGTAAAAGCGTGACGAATAACCGGCCGACAGCAGGTCGGTTATCGTATCGCACACAGGATAGGCCTTGTCGTCATATCCCGGCATATGGTATGCCTTATAGATCACAGTCTGCGGCACACGTCCGTATACGGTGGCCCTGCGCGGCTCGGTCTGGACAGGCTCCTGCGGGTAAACATGCGGGGCAATCTGCCGTGCGGAAATCGGGCCAAACCACTTCTGCGCCAGTTCACGCGTACGCTCAAGCGATATGTTTCCGGTTACGGCAAGCACCGCATTGTTCGGCGCATAATGACGGTAGAAAAAGTGGCGCACGTCGGCCTGACTTACTTTCTCTATGTGCGATATCTCCTTGCCTATCACAGGGTAGCGGTAAGGATGCACCTTATAGGCCAGCGCGTTAAGATGGTGGTGCAGGTCGCCGTAGGGCTGGTTAAGACACACTTGCTTGAACTCCTCGCTCACCACCTGACGCTGCACTTCAAGCGACTTGTCATTGAATGCGAGGGCGTTCATGCGGTCGCTTTCGAGCCAGAACGCAGTCTCCGCATTGTGAGCCGGCACTATGTCGTAGAAGTTGGTAAAGTCGCAGTTGGTCCATGCGTTGTTGGTGCCTCCGGCCGCTTCGAGAGCCTTGTCAAACTCGGGTATGTTTTCCGACCCGCCAAACATGAGGTGCTCAAACAGGTGCGCTATGCCCGTAAGGTCGGGCGACTCGTCACGACTGCCGACGTTGTACAATAAGTTTAGTGCCACCATTGCAGTGGCACTATCCTGATTGTGTATTACCTTTAGCCCGTTTGACAGGGTGAAGCGGTTGACCGGAATCATTTCTCGACAGTCATCTTTATTATTTTCACATCCTCTTTCGGACGGTCGCCGGGAAGTGTGGGTGTCTTTTCGATTTTTTCAACCACGTCCATGCCTTCGATGACCTCGCCAAACACCGTGTACCGCCCGTCAAGATGCGGAGTACCGCCCACGGTCGAGTATGCCTCGCGCTGCTCGGGAGTGAGTTTTGCCGGGTTCTTGGCCACTTCAGCCTCTGTAAGAGCTATCAGCTCCTCCTGAAGTGCCTGAAGTCCGGCCTGATCGCGGTTGCGGCGGAGCTGCATTATGGAGTCGCGGCGCTCCGATGCGAGACGGTTGAATACATCCTGCTGCTGCATCATGATCATCTGCTTCTCCATCTGCGCAAGCTGCGCTTCATTGTAAGCCTTGCCGGTGACTATATAGAACTGCGAGCCCGACGACTTGCGCTCGGGATTCACATTGTCGCCCTGACGCGCGGCGGCCAGAGCGCCGCGTTTATGGAAGTGCTTGGGATATACAAACTCGGCGTCAATCGTATAGCCCGGGCCGCCGCTGCCAAGCTGCTTGCCTGCAGGGGCTCCCTTCGAGTCAGGATCGCCGGCCTGTACCATAAACTCGTTTATCACACGGTGAAACAGAGTGCCGTCATAGTAGCCCTCGTTGACCAGTTTCACGAAGTTGTCGCGATGCTTCGGGGTGTCACCAAAAAGCAGCACCTTTATATCGCCCATTGTCGTCGATATGTCAACGACCACATCATTTTTGTTTATTTCCGTCATTTTGGTTTCGTTTTCAGTTTCTGCGGTTTCGGTAGCTGCCGCCGATTTTGTTTCGGTGCAGGATGCCAATTTGATGCTTAACGCGACAATCAGCAATAATGTTTTCAATCTTGACATGACAGAGCTCTGTTATATACCGGTCGGATACATACGTTTATATATTCGGCGGAAGTTATCGTCGGCAGCGCTTAGCTCATCCTTATGCTCCTCGTAGTCATTGCCCCACAAAGTCAGCAGATCGCCTATGTAGCGGCGTTCGCGGTCCTTTACAATAGCAGCGCCGATAAGACGCGATATGGCGTCATGATACTTTGTCTTGTCGATGGCATACAGATAACGCGCCGCGCTCACCGTAAACTGCCCGTTCAGGTCGACAGCTATCATGTTGTCGACCAGCTCGTCGATGACATCATCGATCGAGTCAATATGATTGGCTATATACTCATAAGTAAGAAGCCCGTCGGTATCCTCACCTAAAAGCCGTTTTATATCCTCGTTCATCGTAATGATAAATAAAGTTGATATGCAAAGATACGAATAAGTCGAGTGCAAAAGCAAATAAAATTTGATTTTGCCGAGCGGAAGTATCTAAGACATACTCAAAGATACGAATAAGCCGAGCGCAAATGCAAATAAAATTTGATTTTGCCGAGCGGAAGTATCTAAGACGTAGTCAAAGATACGAATAAGCCAAGCGCAAATGCAAATTCAGGCCCAAGTATTACACTATATTTTAACAGCGTTCAATAGCCCCGTCCACTATATTTTTGTAATTTTGCATCAAAACCAATCCTTATGCGACACACACTGCTTGTCATCATATCAATTGCGGCATTATGCATCGCGGCATGCAGCCGGCAGTATGACCCTCGGCTTATAGCGGCCGAGTCAGCCATGACCGAGCATCCCGACTCCGCGCTGGCCATGCTGAATGCTATCGACCGTAGCACCGTCACGTCTGACCGTGACCGCGCCCTCTACGCCCTGCTCATGTCGCAGGCCCTCGACAAAAACTTCATCTACGTGACTGATGATTCCCTTATATCGATAGCCTACGACTATTACTCCAGCCACGACGACAAGCGCCGCCACATGCAGTCGCAGTATTATCTCGGCCGCGTCAGTCTAAATGCCGCCGACTATCCCCGCAGTCTGTTTCTGTTCTTCAAGACCATGCAACAGGCCAAAGAACTCGACGACCCTTTCTGGATGGGAATGACTGCCCGAAACATACGTGACACCTATGACTATACCTATAATAATATTGAAGCACTGGAGTATGCACGCATATCTTCTGAAAACATGTTGCGCACCGGTAAAAAGCCATATATCGACTGGGCACTGTATGACTTGGCCCAGTCACTGCACAATATAGCCAAATATCATGAAAGCCTTGAAGTATCGTTAGAGCTTTTTAAATCACCGTCAATATCCGACGAGCCCCACTTTAAAGAAGATTTATACCGATTGATTGGAAAATCATTGATTGGGACGGATGATTATAGCAGGGCATTGCCATTTTTCGAATATCTGTGCTCCACTCCCGACGCGACCTCCTCCGATTTCGCGTTTTTAGGTGATATCCACCTTAAAAACGGCAACTTGCAGAAGGCCAAATCAGCATTGGAAAAAGTGACCGAGGACGATGTTGCCGCTACAAGCCTGAAGTCCAAAATATACCTTTATGAAAAGGACTATCTTAATGCATATAATACATTAGAGGAAATTCGGCAAACTACCGACCAATATTATGTCAACAGCATAACCAGTAAAATAACAGGAACTGTAGAGGACTACTATAAATATGAACAGGCGCTCGCCGATGCCGAATTAAAAAAGTCAAGAGTCATAAGATATTCAATACTCATCATAGCGTCTCTGATTATAATAGTGCTGTCAATAATCTTCTACTATTATCGTCGCAATAAATTGGTTCAGCTGGAACACTCTATAATGATAACCGAAGAGCTAAAGAAACTCCTGACCGATAACAATTCAAAATACAACCGGGCGGAGGCCTCCATAAAAACGTTACTGTCATCCCGATATGAAACGCTTGACAAATTGTGCAACACCTACTATGAATATCACGATAGCCCCAAAATGACAAAACACATATCGGATGAAATAATTGCAATGATTGAACAGATAGCTTCCGAACCCGACAAAATAAAGGAAATCGAAGATGCAATCAATCTCTACGAACCTGAATTAATGACAAACTTCCGTGCCGATTTCCCGAATATAAAAGATGAAGATTACAAGCTGTTCATGTTTTCAGTATTAGGACTTTCAATAAACACAATCTCAATATTTCTAAACGCACCCAATTTAAGATCGGTCTACAATCGAAAAGCACGACTAAAAGACAAAATACAACGTCTGGATGAAACTAAAAGAAAACAATACCTCGATTTCATGTAGCAATTTATTTTCATCGCCGACACCCGCCTCTATTTCCCATTAAAAATCAGCATAATATCCCCCATACGCACTTAAGATAAAAATTATTTTTTATCTTGCATACAAACCGCTAATAATTAAGCCTTTATTTAGGACGAAAAATAAACTAAACTTCAAGGATACGAGCCCAGTTTTAAACTTTTAATTATATCTTTGGAATTAATTAATTATGAAATCATGAAATTGTTATTTACCTTACTCATCACTTTATGTTTGGGATACGGGAATATTGTATTGGCCGATAATCCCACCCAAAGTTCATCACAAAGTAACGCAATCGTGATGAAAGAGCGAAAATCAACCAATCGGAGAAATGCGCCAAGTAAAGTTTATATTATTTGTCATTATTCAGTCGGGCAATTATCTTTTGATTTACCCAATTATATTGAGTATATAGACATAACTATAAACGACGCAACGAATCTGATATGGACAGGTTATGCCAATCATAACAACTATACCCTTGACATTCCTTGCTTACATGGCGAATATGAAATTTCCTGCACTACCGACCAAAACCGCACTCTAACCGGCATACTACAATTTGACTAATACTAATCGTATAAATCAATACATTTATGAGAATCAAACCTATCGCTACCGCAATATTGGCCTTCAGTATGGCCGCTTGCGACAATGACATGGAGCAACTGATAAGCTCCTCCACACAGGAAATGACTGAAGAGACTACTGCACTAAGCCGTTCTTCCGAAGAATCACTATCAGATTCCATCGGCACTCTTATCCCCTACATACCCACGGAAGAAGAAATTGAGCAAATAAAAATTATCGAATCCCTAAGAGCAAAAAAATCTCTTTCCCGTATATCTTCGGAAAACTACGACCGTTTTTTGTCATCAAACCTTGAAGCGATAAAGGATCTTCCTTTCAATATAAAAGTTTACTCAATTGCATCCAATTCCACTTCAGGATATAATTATCTTTATGCGACAGGAAAAAATAAAGAAATGTACCTATCTAATAAATCTACGGACAAGGGATCTTTATTCTATCTGGTCTATCCGGTATTTGCTTTTGGATATGGTCCTCAAATATTTTCAAGTTTAACCAATACAGAACTTTGTGTTGGAATAAACACAAAGAATCCTGAACGGAAATATCTCATGCCCGGGCCTGACAATTCGTCGGACATCTCATCAATAAAGACATATTGGAACTTTATTCCAACGCAGCATAACGGTTATTTCTACTTTGAATGTAAATCAACCGTTGAACAAGACAATAATTCAAATTTCTATTATAAGGTCATTGAAGCCCTGTCTCGCAATTGTATAGGATTCGCAAAGCGCATAGACAACAAGTCCCAACAAGAATTTATGATTGCCCTAAAAGATGGTTTTCAGTTTAGCAATGTGGAATTTGATACCGAAAATGCCGTCATAACAGACGGTCCACTATTTGTTGCAGCGAAGAAAACTGTTGTCAATGAATATAGCTATAAGTTACCCACGACACTGGACATTTCCGCAACCACTTATGAAACCTCCCAATTTGTTGAGAACCCTTGCGCTATCCAATTTAATTTATTAAATGTCGCATCTGTAAAACTACCACGGCCTATAGTAGTATCCAGAAGAGCGGTCATTGACATTGCGCCCAAAGATGCCGTTTATTTACCTTCTATAATAAAAAAATATTCTAAAACGGTAAATTACTCAACAGGCATAACCCTTAAGCCAAATTCATCGTTGGAACTGACATGTAAATTTCACACTTACAATATAGAAGTGCCATACGTGGCAGTTGCAAAACTAAATGAGCGAGAAGTAAAAATGTCCGGTGTATGGAAAGGTTATGTTTTGGCCAACCCGACACAGGTGCCCCCCATTCTCGAACCTCATTTCTATGATCTCGAAACAGGAGCCGAAATTCAATAACCTGATTAATACTTAACATGATTAATAAAATAGACGTTCAAACGAAATTTAAATATATTTCTTACACTCTATTGTTCGCATTAGCAGGCTGTACTTCAGAAGAATACTTCAATTGCGAACCGGATAAAGATGATGACGGAATCATTATTCTCCAAGAGCGCAATCCCAAGTTGCCCAAGACTGCCGTGACACGACCTATTATTAAGCCTACATCAGGAAGCAGAAGCGATGGAGGAATTAATTCCAACGAGAGGTTAGGTTTTTCATACGCTGCCGGCAACTCCATACTCGGTGATGTCGATAACATCGGCATGGAGGTAATAGATTTAAAAAAAGTCCAAGACCTCCTGCCGGGATATATAGGTTCAGAACGACCCAGAAGCTTTGACAGTTATAAATTTGCATTTTCTGATTACAACACCTATGAATCTACATTAAAGCAAAGTAAAAAAATACATTCAGGCTTCTCTATCGATCTCCTCGGATTCAAGCTCGGAAGAAAAAGAGAGCATGACAAAACGTTCAACTCAACAATCACATCGTCGAGCAATGTCGTATACGGTGAATTGGATATGCTATATAAAGACGCGTCATTCAATCTATCAACCGCAGGAGGTGCGATGAAACTGTATGCACGCGAATGTCTGGCATCTTCATTTATAAGTAACTTATTCTCGTCCACGATAGGAAGTCTAATTGACGCCTACGGCGAATATGTCATTACAGGTTATTACACGGGTGGCAAAGCATGCGCACTATTTGCCGGTCTGGATAATAGCAGTGCCTCCCAATCACAACGTGAGAACAATCTTCTTGATGATATAAATGCGTCCTTTAAATGGGATGAAAACAAGTCGATAGGAGGAAACTACAATTTCGGTAAAAACAAAGGAGACTCTACATCTTATACCTATCATACTCAATCTTTATATACCAAGTTGCTTATATACGGCGGTACACCTTTCGGCATATCGCTTAACGGCGCCGATAAGATTGATAATATCAATCTCGACCTCACCCAATGGGTAACCTCCTTGTCGAATCCCGCCACCCATACCATTGTAGATTTTAAAGAAAGCGGACTTTACTCATTATCTGATTTGATATCGGAAGCCAACTTTAAACGTCGTTTTGATGACACTGCGTCTGAGATTCTTTATCCGTTTCCCCATTTCATCACTCCCTATATAGAGATTACTCGTGTATTTGTACGCTACTCATCTACAGGGGAGGCCCTCTATGATATAGCTCCGGTGCTCCTCACCCGTCAAGGCGACCGTATAGTGCTACACCGTCATGACCCGTCACAACTAACTGACGCAGAATTGCGAACTAACGAGTCGGCTGAAGTGTTTAATCAAAAAGCTCTCGAGATTAAACAACAAGTGCAAGACTACTACGAACTTGAAATAAGGTCAAACTCTGTAAAGAGACTTAATCCGATAGTAGGAAATCCGCTTTGCATGGATCTCGGAGTTGTAACTGAGGGAGAGATGGCTATCTACGAAAATCCGCGTACTGGAATTAATTATATTTACGATTTTAAACGTAAAATAGCGTTTTCTTATCTTGTAGATATATTCGATGGAGACATGGTTCTTGACGTATACGGAATCAGAAACTGGGTAGAATCCCTACCTCACAAATCAGTCAATATAGCATCATTACTTAGCACTTGCACTATAATAGGACTTTAACATGAACACTAAGAAACTTCTTATCGCTCTGGCACTGGTGATTGGCATCGCGACTACGGCATGTAACGACGATGACGGCGCTTACATTACAGGCACGACAAAGGAAACCAACGACTGCCTGCGCAATGGCATATCGGTAGGACCGAACATGTCACTCCTGACTCTCGAATTCAATCACTCTCAAGGTGAGCTGAAAGTCAGCAGCGATGCCGGCGGATGGATGGAAATCACGACCGAACCGTCATTAGGCGAAATATCGACAACCGTAAACATCAAGATACTTCCCAATGACGACTGGGGCGAGCGCAAATGCACACTGTCGCTGTCGCTGCTCGACAAATATGTCGAGATTCCCGTAACACAGAATGAGGGTTTCAAAGTAGAACCTCAAAGCAGATTATATAATGTAGGGCGAGAAGGCGGCGACTTCACCGTCAAGGTCAGGGCCAACACCGACGAGCTTACGCCTAAAATCGAATTTGTCGAGTCGAGGGATGAATGGCTACGCTATGACGGATATGAGAAAACAGGCGACAATGAGTACACCTTGCGCTTCCACGCCGACCCAAACACCGCAGGACTCGGCCGCATGTGCGGCATATTATATACCCGCACCACACCCGGAGACTCCAGAAAGTTCTGCATTTGGCAGGAGCCGAGGATATTCAACGCCGACGAATATATTGACCTCCACTTTGGATGTCTCTACATATATCTCGGCACGGACCGAGAAAACATCAGGCGAATTAGGCATCTGACTCTAAAAGGCTCTATCAACGACATCGACTGGTCAGCCCTGAAGCAACTGTGCATATTTGACAGCGGAGGCAATAAAGCGCCCCAAGACCGCATGATAACTCTGGACCTGAGCAACGTGATAACATTTGACGGAGAGACTTCTCCATATAGCCAGATTGGTTTCGTCCATGATAAAGTGACATGCAAGTCAGGAGGCGACGACCAAATACCGGAAAGTGTGTTTCAATACGTCACCAACCTTGCCGACATAAAAATGCCGCTCGGTACAGCAATCATCCAGCCCTACGCATTCAGCAGCTGCACCGGGCTCAATCACATAGAGATACCCAAAAGCGTAACAATCATCTGTCAGGGAGCATTCAAATTCAGTGAAAACCTGTCGGAAATCATAATCGGAAACTACTCCATGCTGCGGCGCGTAGGGCAGATGGCTTTTATGAACTGCGGCCCCATAAAGATGCTGAACCTGCCGGCGACACTGACCGACTTGGATTTCGGCAGTCTGCAGTGCTCGGTCATCGACATGAAAGTAGGCTGGCTGACACCTCCCGACCTTAACCCCTACCCGAGGGTATATGAAAACAGCACCCTCTTCGTGCCGCCCGGCACTGTCGAAGCCTACCGCGCCCACAAGGGGTGGTCGCGCTTCCCCAAGATAGTCGAGCGCGACGACATGGACAAGGACGGCAACATACTGACGCCAGAATGGTAATTATGCTACACACACTTATTTATTCCGAAAAGATAACATTGAACTGTTTTTAGAATGGTTGAGAAAACACACGAAAAATATCATCATTTGCATTCAGTAAAAGCCCCTGCCGACGATGACGCGAGTCAACGCCGGCAGGGGCCTACTGTCTTTGTCAATATCGGCCTGATGTCAGAAACCCGACTTACGCCTACGGCCTGATGAAGTAAGTGTCGGCGGCCTGATAGTGGGTGGCATCGAAGTCGATCATCAGCCGGCCACAGCTTATCTCCGCCCAGAGTATGCGGTCTATGCGCAGTATGTCGGCACGGTCAAGCTGCATCCACTGGTACTGCTCATCGGCTCCGGGAGCTATGCGCCCTTCGTCCTCGGCAAAAGTAAGCACGTTATCGCAAATATCGCGGAAACCCACACCGTCGGTCTGCGCGTCTATGTAACCAAGCACCTTTACCTTTAATTCGTCGTCGGTATACCCTACGCGTACCGACGTCACTCCTAATTTAACTTTCATCATGATAAATAACGATTTTATAATATAACATCGCCGTATCACAAAAAGTTATAACCGCCCGAAATGTTAAATGCGGCCGGTTGGCAGGGGCACCGTTTAACAACGTGAATTGACACGGTGACAGTCTGAAATACAGCAGGCCGGATATGCGGAGGAAGGTGTCAGGGGAGCGGATCGAAGCCGAGCGACTTGATTTTTTCGATGACGGCGGCGTGGTCGTGGTCGCCCTCGACGTAGGCTATGCCGGAGGAGAGGTCGACAGCAACCGATGTCACTCCGGGGATGAGAGCAAGGTTCTTCTCCACGGTAGCCTTGCAGTGGGCACAGCTCATGCCCTTGATTTTGTATTCTTTGCTCATAGTCGTTATTGTTTGATGTTTACGATTGTGCAGTTTCAATATAAATGCGGTGACAAGGAGTCCGGCGAGTATGACGGAGCAGAGGGTGTCAAACCACGAGAGGGCTGCATGATAGGCTCCGTGGGGCAACGCGGCAAGAGGGAGCGTAAACCACTCGCGGGGCAGCAGATAGTCGATAGCCAGCCCGAACGCCATGGCCCCGACCACTATCGATGATATGTAGACCGCGGCGCTGCGGCGCCCCATCGTGCGTGAAATTATGGCAATAGAGGCAAAGTTGGCCGCGGGACCGGCCATCAGGAGCACCAGAGCGGTGCCGGGCGAGAGACCTTTCATCATCAACGAAAGGGCAATCGGTATCGAACCGGTGGCACAGACATACATGGGCACGGCTATTGCCACGACCGCAAGCATGGCCAGCAACGGACGGTCGCCGAGCGACACGAAGAAATCGGCCGGCACAAGAACAGTGATGAGCGCGGCAATGACAAGTCCGAGCACGAGCCACTTGCCTATGCTCTGCACCATCTGAACGAAGCCATAGTACAAGGCCTCCTTCATGCGGGCCGCAAACGACGGGGTATGCGCCTCCGCAACGGCTCCGCCATCAGTCACAGGACAAGATGTGCCGGCATTGTCGGCGGAGCGCGTCTCCGATACGCCGACAAGACACCCCCCGACAGCCGCAGTGACGAGTGCCGCCACCGGCCTGACCACGGCAAAGGCCGGCCCAAGCAGCGAGTATGTGGCGGCTATGCTGTCGACCCCGGTCTGCGGCGTCGATATGAGAAACGAGGCCGAGGCCGCCCGTGAAGCTCCGTTGCGCCTCATCGCCACAGCCGTCGGCAGCACTCCGCACGAGCACAGCGGGAGCGGTACCCCTATCATGGCGGCCTTGAGCACCGAGCGCCATCCGGAACCTGACAGATGCCGGCTCATAATGCGTGCCGGCACGAAGGCATGTAGCAGTCCGGCGATGAAAAGGCCCAGCAGTATGTAGGGCGACATCTCATTGAGCATATTAATAAAAGCGTCGAGTATCTCCATAAGTAACAGTATTACGATTATTTCACGGCACAAAGTTACGACATACGGGACGGATGTATGTTATACAATTTTTCAAATATGTTGCATCATGCTACACCTTGTCAAGCGGACGACGGACGCCGGCGCCGGCGCGATATTGAGTCACGGTCATGCCCGTCACCGCACGGAACTGTCGCGACAGGTGGGCTACGCTCGAGTAACCCGTTCGGTAGGCTATCTCGGAGGCAGTGAGCCGGCCGTAATCGAGCAGTTCCTTGACATACTCGATTTTCTGGCTGATAAAATAGTTTTCCACAGTACGGCCCTCGACCAATGCAAATGCACTTACGAGAGTACGATAGTCGACACCCGTACGCTCCTCAAGCCATGACGAGAGTTTCAGCTTTGTGCCCGACCCGGAGCGAGCAAGCCCTATCAGCAAGGTCTTCACTTTCTGCGCCGTCAGTCGGGTCTTATCCTCGATAAGGCCGAAGCCGAGGCTCCGAAGCTCGTCGGCCACCGACGCCAATGCATTATCGTCAAGCTGCTCGGCAATCTCGGCACTGCCGAGAGCGACACCGGTCACAGTGTAACCAAGCCGCCGCAACAGGCCGTCCACAACCATAATGCATCGGTCACATACCATATTTTCGATATTCAGCGTCATAATTGTACAAAACTACACATTTTTAATGAACAATAGGGGCTGTATGGTCCGTTTTATAGCAAACAACTATTTATTTTTACCTGTAATGACAACACAGACTACACTATTCAGTCCGCGCAATCTGAGCCTTCTGATGGATCTTTATGAGCTGACCATGGCCAACGGCTATTTCACGGCCGGCATCAAAGACACCCGGGCGGTGTTTGACCTTTTTTACCGTTCAAATCCTGATGACGGAGGCTTTGCCATTTTCGCCGGGCTTGAGCAGGCTCTCGATTATGTGGAGCACATACACTTCGACCGCGACGACATCGATTATCTGCGGTCGCTCGGGCTCTTCTCGGCCGAATTTCTCGACTACCTCGCCACGTTCCGCTTCACCGGCGACATATATGCCATCGACGAGGGCACGGTAGTGTATCCCAACGAGCCGCTGGTCACTGTCGTGGCCCCGCTGATCGAGGCGCAGATAATAGAGACGGCCATGCTGTCGCAGATCAACCACCAGTCGCTCATAGCCACGAAAGCCAACCGCATAGTGCGCGCGGCTCAGGGGCGTATGGTGTCGGACATGGGCGCCCGTCGCGCCCACAATGCGGACGCGGCCGTATACGGCGCCCGCGCAGCCTTCATAGGCGGCGTGGAGACGACAGCCACACTGCTTGCCGGCAAGATGTTCGGCATACCGGTCACGGGCACCATGGCCCACAGCTGGATCATGTCATTCGCAAGCGAATATGAGGCATTCAAGGTCTATGCACAGGTATACGGAAGCAGTTCGGTGTTTCTCGTCGACACATACAATACCCTGAAATCGGGGCTGCCCAACGCCATAAAAGTGGCCCGCGACATACTGCTGCCCGCCGGGCAGAGGCTCAAGGGCATCCGCATCGACTCGGGCGACATAGCCTATCTGTCAAAAGAAGCGCGCCGGATGCTCGATGAAGCCGGACTTGAAGACTGTAGCATAGTAGCATCAAACAGCCTTGACGAGTTCAACATAAGGTCCATTATATCGCAGGGCGGGTGTATCGACATTTTCGGTGTGGGCGAGCGGCTCATAACCTCCAAGAGCGACTCTGCGTTTGGCGGCGTATACAAACTTACCGCGCTCGAAGAGGACGGACAATGGGTACCTAAAATAAAGGTGTCGGACAATGTGGTGAAAATAACCAACCCCGGGCGCAAGGACCTGTACAGAGTCTATGACCCCGACGGCAAAAGCATAGCGGAACTGATAGCCGAACACGGCGAGCCGGTAAACGGCGCCGTACCTGAACTGGTAAGCGCCGACCGTCCGTGGCAGAACCTCGACTTCTTGGGGTGCACGTTCAAGAAACTGCAACATCAGGTCATGGCCGGCGGACAGCGTACGTCGAAACCGTGTCCGCTGCCGCAACTGCAGGACTATGTAAGAGAACAGATGATACTCGAAGTGCGCGAAGAGGAGCAACGTCTCGACAATCCCGACATCCACACACTGGCCATGACGTATGGCTACTACAACCGCAAACTGGCCCTGCTTAAGGACACCGAAGCCTGCCTCGGCGGCGAGTGATATAACAGAACAGCTTATATAAAATAGAAAAGGCTTGCGATTGCAAGCCTTTTTAGTGGCGGGGG
>ERZ777305.2146-NODE-2146-length-18273-cov-3.149028_pt1 | contig 18273 bp, 14 predicted proteins | sample MGYA00374965_ERZ777305 | MGnify/ENA primary metagenome ERZ777305 (study PRJEB29328, sample SAMD00013331) | mouse gut metagenome | study: EMG produced TPA metagenomics assembly of the Metagenome analysis of fecal microbiota from mouse which was promoted... | reverse complement strand
ATCTCTTGCGGGCTTGCCGCTCATTTATTTAACACATCCTGACTCAGTCAAAATGTCATTAACGGATCAGTGCTTCTGAGAAAGAAACATAATCATGCTTCTTCCCTCCACCTTTGCCGGCTTGTCAACGACAGCAATATCCGAGAGCTTTTCAAAGAAGGTGTCGAGTATCTGCCTGCTGGAATTGATATGCGCCATCTCGCGCCCGCGGAACCGCAGGGAAATCTTAACCTTGTCTCCTTTGGAAATAAATTTTCTGGCCTGATTTGCCTTTGTGTTCAGGTCGTTGTCGTCGATGCTCGGGGAAAGGCGGATCTCCTTAATCTCGGTAATCCTCTGCTTTTTTCTCGCTTCCTTTTCCCTTCGGATCATGTCGTATTTATATTTTCCGTAATCAATGATTTTGCAGACCGGCGGCTTTGCAGTCGGTGCGATCTTCACCAAATCAAGCTCCGCATCCTGCGCGAGCTTATACGCTTCCCTGGCCGACATAATACCAAGCTGTTCTCCGTTTTCCCCGATCAGTCGAACCTCTCTGTCTCTGATCTGCTCATTAATCATAAAATCGCTAATAGTCGTGCACCTCCATTGATTATGGTCAATAAAAGCAGAATTTCTGTTCGCCCGGCCGAACCGCATGCCGCTCCGGCAGCAAAGCTTCTCCTGCCTCTCTTAAGCGGGAGTACAAAGCGTTTCGCATACCTCCCTGCGGTCCTCCCCCATGCGCCCGTATGTATACAATGCGCACAAAAAGAGCGGACAGCATCGCCATCCGCTTTAAAACAGCAGGAAAACACCCTTTCCGGGCTGCCTGCCGCAATACACATCATAAACCCTTTCGCCTTCTGCTGGGGGTGAGAGCGGATACTCTGCTTTCTTGTGATTTATTCACAGCCATATCAGGATAGCACGATTTCACAGCAGTGTCAAGTGCTTTTGTCAATTTTTCCTTCCTGTGACCTTTTCCTTTTCCGAAGTTAGCATATCCTGCTTTTTTCTTAGCAATATCTCCTGTCGCAAACGCGTGTGCTTTACGCCTGCCGGGCAGCTCCGGTATAATAGCGGTACAGAAGGCCCGGCGCATGAAACGGGAAAATACGCCGCAGAGCCTGCAAGATGGAGGTAATCTTATGAAACGCATTGCAAAATTTCTTTTCCTTACCATGTCAACCGCCCTGCTCGCCTCATGCGGCCAGGGCCAGACGCCGGCTGAGCCAGGACAGAGCACCGGGATATCCGATCCGACGGGAACCGCTGCCCCTACCAACACTGCCGGCACCGATGATTCCGGTAACGGCGCAGCCGGGATGCCCGAACCGACGGATGCCGCAGGCACGGCTGATCCAGATAACGGCGCAGCCGGGACGCCCGAACCGACCGATGCCGCAGGCACAGCTGATCCAGATAACGGCGCAGCCGGGACGCCCGAACCGACCGATGCCGCCGCTCCGACCAATGCCGCAGGCACAGCGGATTCCGGCAACGACACAGCTGGTTCCGCTCTGCCGGAGGGATATTCCGTTCTCTGTCCGGAGGAGATCTCCCAGAAGCGTCCGGATGTCACTTACGGAACCGTGGTTCATAAAACTTATGCTTCCAAAACAACCGGACTGGATCGCGGCGTGAATATTCTTCTGCCTCCGAATTATGATGAGACGAAGAAATATCCGGTGCTCTACCTGCTTCACGGCATTTTCGGAAACGAGTACAGCCTTATCCAGGACGCAAGCTGCAAAATACCGGAAATCTCCGGAAATCTTGCAGCGGACAGCCTCGCTGAGGAAATGCTTATCGTTTTTCCGGATATGTACGCCAAAACCGACCCGGCACAGGCACCGGGCTTTTCGGCCGAGGCGGTAGCCCCTTATGATAATTTTATCAACGACCTGGTAAACGACCTGATCCCGTATATCGAAGAAAATTTCTCCGTGCTGACCGACCGGGAAAACCGAGCAATTGCCGGATTTTCCATGGGAGGCAGGGAAACCTTGTTTATCGGCTTCTCCCGGCCGGATCTGTTCAGCAGCGTGGGTGCCATTGCACCGGCTCCCGGCCTGACTCCCGGCCGGGACTGGGCCATGACCCATCCCGGCCAGTTCCAGGAGGAGGAGCTTGTATTTGACGCCTCTGCAGAGGTGCCTGATCTGATGGTCTGCTGCGGCGACAGCGACAAGACCGTCGGCAAATTTCCGGAAAGCTATCACAAGATTATGACTGCGAACGGAGTCGAACATATCTGGTATGAAGTACCGGGCGCAGATCATGACTCCACCGCCATCCGCAGCGGACTGAACAATTTTCTTTCCTCCATTTTCCGCTGAGCCGTCTCCGCAAAGCGAATGTGCAGCACAAACTCCCTGACGTGAAAATATATCTGACCGGAACACAGAGGGACATTTATCTGATAAAAAGCAGATCAGGTGCGGGCAGAAGATTTTTCTTCCGCCCGCACCTGATCTGACTTCTCTCCGTCTTTCTCTTTCCCTTTGCGTCTTTCCCACGCTTTTGCCTTATGCTTCTTGCCGTCTTCTTTCTTCTCTGACAGCCTTTTCCGCCGGCTTCGCATCCTGTTCCGTCGTTTTCGGATTGTCACAGGTTCTTTGCACCCTGTCAGCATAAAGGGGATTCCGCCGAATCCGGCGCATTTGTCTTTCCCGCTACTCCGCGTATTTCATCAGGCCGGTGACGATCTCCTCAAATCTCCACTTCATCGCATTGCGGTCGATCAGACCGAAATTCTCTCCCGTGCCGATAAACGCATTGTTGTCCCACCAGCAGCAGGTAATTCCGCGCGCGCGCGCCGCCGCAATGTAGGCAACAGAGAAATCAATGCGGGCCTGCGTATTGCTCTTGGCCCGGGCGCCGAACTCACCGATCACTACCGGAATCCCTTCCTTGATGAACTTCTTGTAAAGATTGTCCATAAAACCGGTGATCCCGCGCACATCGGCCGCCTTCTCCGTATCAAACTCCGCTGTTCCTTTATCATTCAGTGCAAAATCATAAGGGGTGTACGCATGTACCGAAACGATCAGCCTGTCCTCCGCACTGTCCTGTGGCAGCGCAAAACCGGAATTCAGCGCCCCGTCCGGCGATGCACAGTAGCCCGGAACCATAATATAGCGCTGCGCATTATTTCCCTCCGACGCACGGATGGTATCCACAACCGCCTGATTCAGCTCATTGAGCACTGCAACCGCATCCTTGCAGGAGGCGTCGTTCCCGTTGAGCCACCATTCAAAATTTGTTCCGACCATTCTCGGCTCGTTCAGCGTTTCGAAAATCAGGTGCTCGTCATAATCCGCAAAGCGTGCAGCCACCTGTTCCCACACACAGGTCACATAATTCTTCGACTGCTCCAGATACTCGGAGGTCGGATACATAAAATCGGTGCTGTTGTCATGATGAATGTTGAGAATGACATAGAGTCCCTCGTCAATCGCCATATCGACAACCTCCTGAACTCTTGCCATCCACACCTCGCTGATGCGGTGATCCTCACCCGTCACATGATTATGCCAGGATACCGGCACGCGGATGGTCTGAAAGCCCGCCTTCTTGACCTCCTGAATCAGCTGGGGCGTCGTTTTGGCACCGCACCACGACCATTCATAGGCAAGCTCATCATCCACGTTGCAGTCTGATGCATCCAGCGCATTTCCGAGATTCCAGCCGATCTTCATATTCTTCACAAATTCGAGCGATTCCGTCTGCGGAATCTCAAAACTTTCCAGCTCCAGATCCGGAATATCGTATTTGCTTTCCGGAACAGGCGTCGGTGTTAAATCCGCAGCGGTCGGTTCCGCCTCCGGTGTGATATCCGGGGCGGCGGTTGTCTCCGCTTCCGGAGTTGCCGCAGCCGGCGTGGTTTCCGCGCCCTGTGTTGCCTCCGGAGCCTCAGTGCCCGCCGGCGGCTCCTTGCCGCCTTTGTCACCGCAGCCTGCCCATGCGCCTGCGGACAGCATTCCAGCTATCAGCAGCAGCGCCGTCATTCTCGCCGCCCTTCTGCCTCTGCTTCTCCTCTGTACGCGCGCCGCGCCGCAGATTCTTCCGTTTACCGAATCCTTTCTCATACTCAAATCCCCTTTCTTTCCGGCTTATTGTACCGCCGTTCCCCTTATTTGCATTTTATGGCTCATGCCCTTCCGAAAAGCAGAACCCCGTCCCGCATGCCGGGCCGCCTTTTTATGTCCATGCTCTTCCCGAGAGCAGAGCCACGTCCTGCATGCCGGGCCGCCTTTTTATGTCCGTGCTCTACCCGAGAACAGAGCCCCGTCCTGCGTGACGGGCCGCCTTTTTATGTCCGTGCTCTACCGAAAAACAGAGCTCCGTCCTGCGTGACAGGCCGCCTTTTTATGACCCGTGCTCTTCCCGAGAGCAGAACCGCCGTCCCGCATACCAGGTCGTTTTTTATGTCTGTGCTCTTCCGGAGAGAGCAGAACATCTGTTCTATATACTGCTCTCTGCCTCTCCGTGCAGCTGGAGCTCATACAGCTTTTTGTAAATTCCATTCTGAGCCAGCAGTTCCTGATGCGTGCCGCTCTCCCTCAGCTCTCCCTTATGCATGACGATAATCTTGTCGGCATGCTGGATGGTCGAGAGACGATGGGCAACCATAATCGTCGTCCGTCCCCGCATCAGCCTTTCCAGCGCACCCTGGATCAGCTGCTCCGTCTCCGTGTCAATGTTTGCCGTGGCCTCGTCCATCACAAGAATGGATGGGTCAAAGGCCAGCGTGCGCGCAAACGACAGCAGCTGCCTCTGCCCCGCGGAGAGCGTGCTGCCCCGCTCGGTCACGGGCTCGCGGTAACCGCCCGGAAGCCTGCGGATAAACTCATCCGCATTGACATGCTTTGCAGCCAGCTCCACCTGTTCCTCCGTGATGGATTCGTTTCTCAGGCGGATATTGCTGCCGATATCCCCGGTAAAAATAAATACATCCTGCTGAACCTGACCGATGGCCGACCGCAGACACGCCTTGTCCAGCTCCCGGATATCAACACCGTCCACGGTGATCCGCCCGCGCTGAATATCGTAATAGCGCCCGATCAGATTGAGAATCGACGATTTCCCGGCGCCGGTTGCACCGACAAACGCCACCCGGGAACCCGGCTCGATAGTAAAGCTGACATCCTTTAAAATCCACTCCTCGCCCTGATATGCAAACCACACATGCTCGAATGCGATCCGCCCCCTGATTTTCTCCGGTGCCACCGGCCGCGCCGGCTCCGGAATCCCCGGCTGCTCGTCAAGCAGCGTAAAAATCTTCTCGGCCGACGCCATGGCGGACTGCAGCGTGCCGAACTGCTCCGCCAGCTCCTGGATCGGCTGGAAAAACGAGTTGATATACTCGATAAAGGTATACAGCATTCCGACCGAAATCACATTCTCCAGAACCGAGGCACTGCCTGTGTAGATAATAATGACGAGCGCGATAATGGAGAGAAAATAAATGCACGGCCGGAAAACCGCAAACACCATCATTTCCCGGTAATTTGCCCGGAACAGATCCTGGTTCTTTCTTCCGAATTCCGCGTTCTTTTCCTTTTCGCGTGCAAATATCTGAATCACCCGCATGCCCGACAGATGCTCGGAAAGATAGGTGTTCAGCGCGGTGAGCTTTGTGCGCGTGATCCGGTAGGTCATCCTTGAAATCCGCTTGAACAGCACCGTGAGCGCCACAATAAAAGGCAGGAGCGCAAAGGAAAACAGGGCGATCCGCACATTGAGCGCCAGCATCATCACGGCGAGCCCGATAATCTTGACCGCGTTTTTAATCAGCCGGACAAGAATGTTGGCGTACATCTCATGCAGTGCTTCCACATCATTCGTGACGCGCGTCACAATCCTGCCGACCGGCGTGATATCGAAAAACCGCAGCGACAGTCTGGTGACATGCTCAAAAACCTCCTCGCGGATATTATAAATAATATTCTGTCCTGTCATCTGCAGAATCCAGGTCTGCAGAAAGTTGCAGGCAAAGCTCGCCAGCAGAACGGCCAGATAGACAAACGCCTGATCCCGGACGACCGAAAAAGGCGCGCGGTCCTTAAAAAGGTCAATCACCTTTCCGACGATAACCGGCCTGTAAAGTTCCAGGACTGTAATAAACAGTACCAGCACAAGAGAAAAAAGCATCCAGTGCATATAAGGTCGTGCATACCTGAGCAAACGCCGGAAAACGCCGCGCCCCGCCGATTTTTCGATATCAATTTCTTTTCTTTCCATACCCGGTAACCCTCATTTCCGTCAGTCAGCCGCCCGCTGCTACGCCGTCTCCAACTGCTTTTCCAGCTGCTGCTTTTCATAGAGCTGCGCGTAGATCCCGCCCGCCCGCAGAAGCTCCTCATGCGTGCCGTACTCCGCCATTCGTCCCTGCTCCAGCACAAGGATATGGTCGGCATTCTGAATGGTCGAGATCCGGTGCGCGATAATGATGGTCGTCTTTCCCACGCGCTCCTCCTTCAGATTCCGCAGGATTTTCTCCTCGGTATCCGTATCGACGGCTGAAAGCGCATCGTCCAGAATCAGAATCGGTGCGTCCTTCATCAGTGCCCGTGCGATGGAACTCCGCTGCTTCTGTCCGCCGGAAATTGTCACGCCGCGTTCCCCGACCATGGTGGAATATTTTTTCGGAAAATCCATGATATTTTCGTGAATGCAGGCCTTCTTCGCCGCTTCGGTCACCTGCTCCAGATCATTGTACGCTTTGTCGAGACGGCTTTTCGACCGGAAGAAATCCTGTTCCAGATATTCCTCCAGCCGCTGCTTGTGCGACATGAAAATCCGCGCGGACGCCTCGCCCTCACGGAACACTTCCTCGGACACATCCGACAGCCGCCGCACGCCGAAGGCGATATTGGACTGGAGTGTGTCTGAAAACAGGAAATTGTCCTGCGGCACATAAGCGACGGATTCCCGCAGTACCGATAAAGGGATGGCCCGCAGACCGTACCCGTCAATCTGAAGCATCCCCTCGTCCACGTCATACATGCGGACAAGCAGGTTGGCAAACGTAGTCTTTCCGCTGCCGGTACGCCCGATTATAGCCAGCGTCTCCCCCTCTGCAATCTCCAGGCTGAGGCCTGTCAGTGCCGGGAGGGAGGCACCCTTTGCATCCCCCTCCTGCTCCTGGTAGGAGAAGGAGAGCCCGCGCACGGATATTCTGCCCCGCAGCTGCTCCGGGCCTCCGGCCGCTGCCGGCCCGTCCACAATTTCCGGCTCCTCGCGGAAGATGGCCTCGACGCGTTTCATGGATGCAAAGCCCTGAGAAAAGGAATTGATGCTGTCCCCCACGGCGAGCATCGGCCAGACAAGCATGTTGACATAGGAAGAAAACGCGACAAACTGGCCCGCGGTAATCTCTCCGCGCAGAACCAGGTTTCCGCCGTAAAACAGCGTGATCACGCTGGCAATCCCGATAATCACGTCCAGCATGGGCATCACGATCGCCTGCAGCTTGACCACGCGCAGATTTTTGTCGCGGTTGTTCTGATTCGACCGCGCAAACGCTTCCCGCTCCATTTTTTCCTGCACGAACGCCTTGATGACCCGAATGCCGGAAATGCTCTCCTGAACCTGATCCGTCATATCGGAAAATGCCTTCTGCTTTTCGTCGTACCGCCGCTCCGCCGTTCTGCCGTAATAGATCCCGCCTGCAAGAATGAACAGCATCGGGATACACGCGAGAAGAGTAAGACTGAAACTGACGTGCAGGATCATTTTTGCAATAACCATAACTGTCATAACAATAGCATCAAAGGTAGAAATAACAGCCGGTCCCATGGACATCCGGATCGCACCGAGATCGTTCGTGAAATGCGCCATCAGATCCCCGGTTTTATGCTCGTTGTAATAGCGCATGGACAGGCCGCTCAGGTGCCGGAACATCTCCCCGCGCAGTTCGTACTCGATTTTTCTGGCCGCCCCGAAAATAAAATAACGCCATCCGAACCGGCCGAGCGCCATGCCGGCGCCCACAAGGAGAATCCTGCCGATCATGCGCAGAACCTCCTTCATGCCCATCCCCCCAAGCAGGCCGTCGGTCACCTCGCCCGTAAACTGCGGGATATACAGTCCGAGATAATCGACGGCCAGAAGGATCAGCATTCCGATCAGATAGCTGTATTTATACTTTCTTATGTAATTCCGGATCATAAACACACACCTCTCGAATTCATTCTTATCCCGCTGCGGCATGCGGATTCTTCCTTCGATGCCGCAGTCATAAGACGTTTGAAACGCCGTTTCAAACTTATGCCATGGTGTTTATTATCCTACCTTTTGCACTGTTTTGCAATGTATTTTTTAATAATTTCAAACACCGGAGCTCATTTACACGCGGGAATCCACAAGCATTCCCAGCATATCGTCCTTGGTCAGTATGTTTTCTCTGCGGATTTTGTCCAGCTGGCTGTTCACCTTCTGCTGCTGTTCCGTCAGCTTTGACGACGATGTGTTCTGGCTCTGCGCGGTGCCGTTCTCTTTCGAGACACCGGTTTCCGGCTTCATGGCCTCCTCGCGCTCGCGGCGTGCTTCCTCCGCCTTCTTCTCCTCGTCGGCCTGTTCCTTCTTCTCCTGAGCGGCCTCGACAACCTCCTCGATCTTCTCGTCGATGTTGTTTACGCCCTCCTGCAGCATGGAGAAGGCGGCATCCCGGGCGGCAGCCTTCAGTGCCTTCTGCTCCTCTGTGACCGCGTCCACCATCGGATGCTCCTTGAGGCGCTCGAGCTTTGTCTCTTCCATGCTCCTCTGCCCGGCAGCCAATGCCCCGGCATTGCCGGCGAGCTCCTGATCCGCTGCCTCCACTGCCTCGTACAATGTGGCTGTAGCTGCTTCCTTCTCCTCCGCCGTCAGATTCTGATCGTTCTCGTACTCCGCAATCTGCTCCTGATAGCCCTTCCTGGTCTGGATCAGCTCCGAGGACTCTTTTTCCAGCGCCTGCATTCTCTCTTTGGTCTGCCCGATGCTGTCATCCACCGCCGATTCGCCCGCCCATGTGTCCGTTACAAGCTTGACAGCCTGCTTTACGGCTTCCTCGCGGCGCCGCTCAATCGCATTATCCTCCTGCCGGTTTCCGAAAGGGCCCTGCTTTGAAAACAGATTCTGCGGCCGGTTCAGCTCCCCTGCAAATATGGTCTTTCCCCGACGTTTTGTGCTTTCCTGTGTAATATTCGGATTGATGTAATAATTTTCCTCGCTGACTCTCATAGGCCTCTCCCTTCCCCGCTGCGGATTTGTGCGTTATTGGGGTTCCTGCCTTTCCGGAACCATCTTTTTTGTACTGCACAAAATTTCTTTTTCTTTTATATCGGCTGAAAATGGAAAAAAGTTTAGTGCTTCCGCAAAAAAACAGCCGGGCTGGTATCCGCCCCGCTCACTTACGGCATATTGCATCCGGTGATAATCATACCGGACTTTGGCTTCATGAGAAAAGATAGAATCGCTGCAATACATTCCTGCGCAAATATGTACATATCCGACTTTTTAACCGCGTCAATAATTTATTGCTGATTGCCGCGCTGTGTCTGCATTGGTTCATCCCTCCGGCCGGGTCATGTATCTTCTCGTAAACCGGGACATCGAGCTGTCGTGCGGCGAAGCGGTGAGCCGGCATCTCGGGAAAGATGCAAAAGCAGCATGAGAACCGCGTTTGCCGCTTCGCGTCAGATGCCGCAGAGGCGGCACCTGACCGGGCTGCCCGCATGACAACCGCGTTTGCCGCGGAGGCAGAACGCGGCAGACATCTCCGCGCTCTTGAGGCCAGCATGGAAAACAGATCCGGCGCTACAGCCTCGCCTCCAGCAGTTTCCTCGTATATTCATGCTGCGGGTTCTCAAATACCTCCTCCGTTCTGCCGCTCTCCACAATCTCCCCCTGATACATAACAAGCACCCGGTCGCAGAGCCGGTGGATCACGTTCATATCATGCGAGATAAACAGATAGGACAGCCCGAATTCCTTCTGCAGCCCGACGAGAAGAATAAGAATCTGCTCCTGCACCGTAACGTCCAGCGCAGACACCGGCTCATCAAGCAGGATCAGTTTCTGCCGGAGCATAAGCGCCATGGCGATGGCAACCCTCTGCCGCTGTCCGCCGGAGAGCGTATTCGGATAGCGGTCGTAATAGGAATCCTCCAGCCCTACCCGGCGCAGCATCTCGCAGGCTCTTCCCCGGCGTTCCTCCCGGGTGCCGATGCGGCCGAGCCGGAGCGGCTCTGTCAGCAGCCATCCGATTGTCTTGGACGGGTTCAGGCTCCCGTAAGGGTCCTGAAATACCATCTGCGGCCGGCTGCATGCGAGCTCAAGTTCCCCGGAGGTAAGCGGATTGAGTCCTGCCATCGCTTTGGCCAGGGTGGATTTGCCGCAGCCGGATTCCCCGACAATACCGACGATCTCCCCCTCATGCACCTCGAAGGAAACACCCTTAACTACCGCTCTCTTTTCCCTTGCGGCAAACATTTTTTTCCCCCGCTCCTCATAAAAAACGGAATAATTCCGGACCGCTGCGGTATTCTTCCCGCCCGTCACGCCCTCCCGGCGCAGCACGCTTCCCTTGCCGAGCGCGGCCGCAAGCAGCCGCTTTGTATATTCCTCCTGAGGGTGCTCAAACAGCTCCTCCACCCGGCCCTGCTCAACCACTCTGCCCTCGCACATTACAACCGCACAGCTGCACACACTGCGGATCACGCCGAGATCATGGGAAATCAGAATAATCGCCGTCCCGTACTCCTCCTGGAATTTTTTCAGCAGAGCCAGGATTTTCGCCTGGATCGTCACGTCGAGTGCGGTCGTCGGCTCGTCCGCAATCAGCAGGCGCGGACGCAGAAGCATCGCCATGGCAATCATCACGCGCTGGCGCATCCCGCCCGAAAGCTCGTGAGGATATTTCCCGTACAGATCCTCCGTACCGGAAAGCCCTGCCTCCCCGAGCATGGCGAGCACACGCTCCCGCCGCGTTTCCTTCGGCCCGTCATCGTGCAGGACGAGCATTTCCTCCACCTGCGCGCCGATCGTCATCACCGGGTTCAGGGAGGTCATCGGTTCCTGGAAAATCATGGAAATTTCATCGCCGCGCACAGCGCAGAGCTCCTTTTCTGTCATGCTGCTCAGTTCCAGAATGCGTCCTTCCTCCGGCCGGAAGCGGATGCTCCCCTCGACCACACGGCCGCCGTTCCCTAGCAGCCCGAGCGACGCCAGCATGCTGACGCTCTTGCCTGAGCCGGACTCCCCGACAATGCCGAGCGCCTCGCCGCGTCCGACCCGGAAGGATACCCCCCGCGTTACAACGCTCATTCCGCGCCGCCGCATCGGAAAGCCGACCGACACCCCGTCCAGCTCCAGCAGCCATTCCGCTGTTTTGCCGCCGTTCTCCCCTGCGCTCATGCGATTTCCTCCCCTCCGGCGGAATCCCGCCTCATGAAATATACGGCCCGCACCAATTATTATCTCAGGTTCTCGCTGATAAGGCTGAAACCCAGCACGGTAAACACGATCATCAGCCCTGGCGCCAGCGCCGACCACGGAGCCGACATCAGATAAGTCTGCGCCTCTGACAGCATCCGCCCGAGGCTGGCATCCGGCGGCTGCACGCCAAGCGAAAGATAGCTCATTCCCGCCTCGGCCAGAATCGCATTGTTCAGGCCGATGGTTATTGTAGAAAGCAGGATCGGCTTTGTATTCGGCAGAATATGCACAAACATAATGCGCAGATCCCCGGCCCCGAGCAGCTTTGCGTTCCGCACATAATCCAGTTCCTTCTGTACGATGTATTCGCTGCGCACCACCCTCGCGAAACTTGGTATGAAAATAATCCCGAGTGCAAGAATAATATTGTACTTGCCGGTGCCGATCACACTGACAAACACAAGGGCAAGCAGAATACTCGGAAATGAAGTAAGCGTGTCGTTCAGACGCATCAGAAGCTCATCCACCGCCCCGCCGTAATAGCCGGTAAAGGCGCCGATTACCGTTCCCGCCGCCAGTCCGATCGCCACGGTGATAAGGCTGATCAGAAAGGTGGTGCTCGCTCCGTCCATCACGCGGCTTAAAATATCCCTTCCCAGATTATCCGTACCGAACGGATGCGACAGACTCGGCGGTTTGTTTTTCAGCGCGGCGCTGTACTGTGTCGGCTCGTACGGCGTCCAGAACAGCCCCACGACTACAAAGAGCAGCACTGCGGAAACCAGTACAATGCCCAGCAGAAGGCTCCAGTTTGTTGTATTTCGTTGTGAACCGCGCCGCTTTTTCATCCTTAATACCCCGTGCATGCCGCAGGCCAGCCTGCGATGCTGAATCATCATAGAGTTTCAAAGTGCTTTTGTTCTAACCTTGCCTTGTACAGTATCGCAGAACGGTCCGCGGTGCTGCGTCTTTCTTTCAAACTCTGCCTCACAGCTCCCGGAGGCTATTTTATCCTGACGCGCGGATCAACCCTCTGATAAAGGATATCCACGATAAAGTTCACTGTCAGCACAATCGCCGCGATATAGACGACAATCGCTTCCACAACCGGATAATCCCTGTTTCCGATCGCTACAACCAGCAGTCTGCCGACACCCGGCAGATTAAATACCTGTTCGATCACAATACTTCCCGCGAGCACGTCCGCAATCACCATTCCCATAAACGTAATCACCGGGATCAGCGCGTTTCTCAGCACATGCCTCCACAGCACAGCCCTCTCGGTATTGCCTTTGCTGCGCGCCGTCCGGACATAGTCCAGCTTCCGCTCCCGCAGCACGGAGGTTTTTAAAAATTTGACGGTCATTGCAATTTTCGGAATCGAGATTGCCGCCGCAGGGAAAATCATGTAATGCAGATATTTTCCGAAGCTCTCCCCCGGCGGGATGTAGCCGCCCGGCGAGAACCACTTCAGTACAACACCGAACAGAAAGGTGATAATCATGCCAAGAAAAAACGCAGGTACGGCCATGAGCGTCTGTGTCAGCAGCGTAACCGCACGATCTGCAAATCCTCCCTCCCTCCGCGCACAGAGCAGGCCCAGCGGAACCGAGATTATGCAGATCATCAGAATGGAGACGGCAGCGAGCCCGACCGTCGCGGGAAGCCTTGCCGCCAGCAGCTCCGAAACCGGCCTGCTGTACTGATAAGACATTCCGAAATCCCCCCGGACTGCGCCGCCCAGAAAGCGGAAAAACCGCTCCGGCAGACTTTTATTCAGCCCCAGGGCCTCCCTAAGCGCCTCAATCTCCTCCGGTTCGGCATCCACGCCCAGCCGGGAGACGGCGCCGTCCCCGGGAATAACCTGAAAGGCGAGGAAGGTCAGCAGCATGATCAGAAACAATACCATAATGAGAGAAACGATTTTTTTCACATAATACCGCACGGCCTTCCCCTCCCCTCGTACAATTTTCCAATTTCCGAACCTCCGGCATTCCGCATCGTCCGCCCGGACCGCCGGCAAAGCCCCGCATTCCGCCTCTGCTGCCAGGGCTGTTATCAAACTCACGCTGTCAGATGCCGGACTTTTGTATAGAATATTTCTTTACAGACAGGCTTGTTATTTCTGCTTTACATAATATACTTTCGACATATCCTGTACATATACCGGATAAAAGGTATAGCCTGCAAGCTTCTTTCCGACTGCCACGTAGGAAGCCGGGTCCTGGATATACACCGATGCTGCGTCGTTCGTCAGAATTTCCTGCAGCTGCTTATAATAGGCAATCTTTGCCGCGTCATCCGACTCCGCAACGGCAAGCGCGAAGATCCGGTCAAACTCCTCGTTGCTGTAGCTCAGGAAATTGCTGCTCGCCGTCGTCTGATAGCGCTTGAGCACATCGCTCGGCGCAAGGTTGGCATCCAGCCCGACAACGGTCGTCTGAAACTGCCTTCCGCGGTACGCGTCGTTCACCCAGGAAGTCCACTCGATCAGCTTGATCTCTGCCCGGATTCCCACCTTCTTCAGCTGCTCCACAATTACCTGGGCGGTATCGACATGGAACTGATAATTGCTCGGCACGGTAATTGTCATATCAAAGCCGTCCGGATAGCCGGCATCGGCAAGAAGCTGCTTGGCTTTATCCGGATTGTATTCATAAGTATTGACCAGATCGCCGTTGAAATACTTTGCAAAACCGGCGTACATATTCGAGCCGATCAGCGTGCCCTTTCCGTCCGCCACGATGTCAAGAATCTCCTGGCGGTCAACGGCATAGCAGAGTGCCTGACGCACGCGGATATCGTCGAACGGCTTCTCCGCATTGTTCAGAAACAGCCCCTGCACCAGATTCGTCGTCCCGACCGCAATATTATAATTTTCCGTCAGCTGGCTTGCCTGCTCGCTCGTCAGATACGGGAAAATATCTATTCCGCCGGCCAGAAGTTCCATAAAAGCAGCGTCTGTATCCGCCGAAATCTTGAAAGTGACCTTGTCCAGATATGCCGGCGTACCATAGTAATCCGGATTTTTTTCCACGACAAAGCTCTGCAGCGGCGAGTAGGACACAAACCGGAACGGGCCGGTGCCGACCGGAGCTTCCGTCTGCCTGTCGTAGTCTTTCGGGATAACCGCACCGGTCAGATACCCGAGCAGCTCCGTATTTGCTTCAGACAATGTTATCGTTACGATGGATTTGCCGGCCGCATCCGCCGACGCTTCGATTTCAGAAATACACGAAAGCGCCGATGTGACCTTCACCTCGGGATCTGAAGTCTCCAAAAGACCAGCACAGCGCTTCAGGGAATATACGACATCCTCCGCCGTCACAAGCTCGCCATTGTGGAATTTTACGCCCTCTCTCAGCGTGAAGGTGTAGCTCATTCCATCCTCCGCAATGACTACGTCGCTCGCCACAGCCGGAACAAGATTTCCGTCCTTGTCGGGCTTTACAACGCCCTCGAAAATGTTAAATAATACTTCCTCAGTTCCTGCCGACCGTGCTTTGTGTGGGTCAAGACTATCCAAATCCTGGGTAATTCCAACAACGATGGAACCGCCGAACTCGGGTTCTTGGGTCGCCGCGGTCACGCCGTCAGCGCCTCCCTTATTCGGGTCGTCTGAAGAATTTTCATCCGAGCAGCCTCCCAGTACCGCCAGGCCAAGTACCAGAAGCAGCGCCGGCAGAATCTTTCCATGCTTTTTCATAAAAGCTCCTTTCTTGTGCTGCGCACATTCGTGATTGATTCACCGTCCATGAAATATTCTCTCATCATTATGAAATTGTATGCTGTAAAACAGCGCCTATATAATATAACAGGAAAGAGGAAAATGCAAGAAAAATTTCCGCAGCACTCAGATTGCGGTGCAATATTAATCAGTAATCACACTATATAATTAGTCTGCGCACTTATAACTCAGCAATTCTTCCGTCCCGTATCTCAATCACCCGCTGGCAGGCGGCGGCAACGGAATTGTCGTGGGTAACGATTAGAATCGTGATCCCCTTTTCCTTCTGCCCTTTCAGAAGGGCAATAATTTCACCCGCCGTCGCAGCATCGAGCGCCCCGGTCGGCTCATCCGCAAGAATAATGCGCGGAGCATTGACGATGGCCCGCGCAATGGCAACCCGCTGCTTCTGCCCTCCGGAAAGCTGCCCTGCCTTTTTGTCGAGCTGGCCTTCCAAACCGACCTCGGCGGCGGCCGCTTTTACTGCACTTCTGATTTTTTTCATCCCTGTCCCCGCCAGATATAGCGGAACAGCGATGTTGTCAAAAACAGAAAACTTTGATACCAGCGCGAAATCCTGCATGATAAATCCCATCGTCCGGCTGCGTATTCGGGAGAGCTGCCCGTCCCGCAGTCCCCCTATATCTGTTCCGTCCAGCAGATAGCTTCCGCCGTCAAAGGTATCCACACACCCGATAATGTGCAGCAGGGTGGATTTCCCGGCACCCGATCTGCCCTGAACGGCGACCATCTCCCCCTCCTCCACCGACAGATCAATCCCGTTCAGCGCCTGAAAGGAGACCGTCCCGTCCCGGTATATCTTGTCCACTTTTTTTAGTTGAATCAGCATTATTCAAACCTCCGCATTGCCGCCACAGGGCTTTTTCGAGAAAAACGGCAGCTTGCCGCCAGGGACAGACCTGCTGCCGCCGCAAGAAAGGCCAGGGAAAATATCAGATTCTGCGGGCCGAGCAGCGCGCGCCGGAACAGCCGGTCATGAACGGAAGGCACAAAATACAGCAGGACGGAAATCAGCAGCGAAATGCCGAGCATGGCCGTGTTCAATATTATATTCACAAGGGCGCAGCCCCTGCGGCTCATGCCGTACAGATAATAAACCGACAGGGTTTTCATGTTTTGATAAGTACTGAGATACGTTATCCCCATCACGCCGAACAGGACGCCGGCAATCAACATTCCAACCGCCGGAAGCTGCCTGGCCAGCCGGTTCGCTGCTGCCTCCCGGCTGTATCCGTCCACCTCCCGGAAATCAAACGGCTGTCCGAATGCGGCCAGCTCCCTGCGCACCTGCTCCAGGTCGGCTCCGGGTCCGGCAAAGACAAGCAGTGACATAGCAGGATAGCGGATATCATTGCGGGATATCAGCGTCTGATCGTCCGTAAGAATAATGTTTTCACAGGGCTTAAACATATTTACGTAGTCCGGCCGGCTGGAGCTGAAATTAAGGTCGATGGCAAAGGACGGCTCCCTCAGCTTTCCGATCAGCCGCGCCGTTACGGGAATATACTGCAGACGGCCCTGTCCGGTTTCAAGCTTATGCAGGGTGATGATTTCACCGACCTCGTAAAGGGACGCAATCTCACCGCCCAGAATCACCTGCGTTTCGGGGGAAGCCTGACTGCCGAACCATTCCCCCCTGCTTAACGGATATTCCACCCGCAGCATATCGCTGTTTAGAACAAATGCACTGACAAGCAGTTCCTCATTTTCTCCGGACAGAAACGATTCGTTTGCATAATAGCCCACACCTGCAACACCCGCGACCGAGCGGATATCCTCCGCCATCTGCTCAAACTGCTCCGGATTGCTCCCGGCTGCATTGAGCGAAACCGCGCCGGAGAGAAAAAAGACAGTGTCGAGATCAAAATCCGCATACCTTTCGAGATATCCGCTGTAGAGCAGCGTGGAAATGCCGGAGTTGACAACCAGGAACACAAGCACGCATTCCGCAATAAAAAAAAGGTTCTGGACCAGATTCAGGCGGAACTGCAGCAGCAGTATTTTCAGTCGGCTCATTCAGGTCACCACACTTTCCTTCATCAGCTTTACCGGAGAATTCCGTATCAGCTTTGCCGCCGCAATACCGCCGAAAAGCAGGTTCAGCGCGGCGACAGTGAAAAAAGCAAAAACAAACTCCGTCCCGTGCTCCGCGGGAGAACCCGCTCTCCCTGCCAGGAACAGCCCGCCGGAATAAAGCAGCATTGCCGGCAGATACGAAATAACAAGCATAACGGACAGCTCCGCGCACAGCATGCATACAGTATAAAAATTACTCATTCCGCAAGCCTTGTATATCCCGTAGAGATATGTCCTTTTCGTAAGCAGAAACCGGTATAAAAACATATAGTTCACGACCGCTGCCGACAGAAGCAGCAGCGCTCCTCCCATATCGGACAGGAATTCGCCGTAGCCTGTGCGGACGGGCCCCGTAGGCGCCGCAACATGCACAGCCTGGAATTCGGCCTGCAATTCATCCGAAAATTCCTGCAGCTCAAGCAGCGAGGTTCCGCTGCGGAACCGGAAGCCGGCAGTGATTTTTTCCCGGATATGGGAGCGGAAATCGTCCAGATTAATTAAAATATCAAACGAATCGGCAGCACTCACGGACAGGATGCCCGCAAGCGTCCAGCCGCCGTCCAGGATAGGAAACCTGTCCCCCGGTCTGAGTGCGGACAGCGCAGAACCGCTGTGCGCCCTGATATAGCTGTCGTTTACTGCAAATTCCATGGGACTGCCGCTCAAGCTGCTGCCCAGCCGGATTCCGGCGTTCAGGAGGCCGGAGGCCGGGCTGCAGGCCGCAATTTTCAGCGGCGCTCCGCTTTCGTCGAGCACGGTATGTTCAAAAAATGTTGAAGTGATGTAATCTCTGCTGCCCGTCCGTTCCAGAAATGCTTCGATATCCAGCGAGTCAAACTGAAAAACAACAACATTATTCCGGTACGCTTCGTATTCCTCTGCCTTGGCGCCGGACCAGAAAGCATTACCGAAAACAAAGAAAATTACATCGCTGATCATCATGCCGAGCAGAATCAGCAAGGTCAGTTTTTTTTCCGTAAGATAGGAATAAACCTAGATTATTCACGGCACAGCCATGAAAATGGCTGAAAGCCACATAGTTT
>ERZ777305.2143-NODE-2143-length-18317-cov-4.694776_pt1 | contig 18317 bp, 26 predicted proteins | sample MGYA00374965_ERZ777305 | MGnify/ENA primary metagenome ERZ777305 (study PRJEB29328, sample SAMD00013331) | mouse gut metagenome | study: EMG produced TPA metagenomics assembly of the Metagenome analysis of fecal microbiota from mouse which was promoted... | reverse complement strand
GTAAGGCTGGAAAGTGGTTTTTGATACGGTTTTTTGAGTTTTGCTCAAGGCTATTATAATAGAATCAAAGGAGGGGATAATATGCCTATAAGGTACAAAATCAATGTCCTTGCTGCTCTTAAAGAGGCTGGGTATTCTTCTACACGATTGAGAAATGACAAGTTAATCGGCGAGGCAACAATACAACGACTGCGGCACAATCAAAGCGTTTCTTATGACGTTCTCGCAAAAATCTGCGAGCTGCTCAAATGCCAACCGGGCGATATTTTGGAGTATGTCGAGGAACAGCAAGAAAACACTGCCGAATAACGTACAAGCCGCTCAATCGTCGAGACTGAGCGGCTTGTTGTTTTTCGCATAGGTTTTTTGCGGCACAATTTTTTTATCACGGTTCATCCTTATATTCGCCTTTGTGGTCGGTAACAAGCCACGCAAGGGAACATTTTAACGACATTGAAGCCATGATGATTTCCTCAAGTCTTAGAAGACGCGGATTTCTTTTTCGTTCGCTAAACAGCGTCCTCGACATTCCGATTTTCTTTGCAATCTCGGTATCCGTTTTGCAGCCGTTAATAGCTCCCTGTGCACAAATATTTCGTATGACTGTTTCGCTTGCCACTGATATCGGCGATGGCTTTAGTTTTGGCATAATTCTCACCTCGTTTCTATTGCATTCTGTCTATATTATACACTAACTGTATATTAATTGGTAAAATTATAAAACGTTTAATGGATTTATTAACCGTGCGATTTCGAGACAATAGAACGAGATACAAACAAGACTGACTAGCAATAAGCTGCTCCCATATTTGAGAGCGGCTTATTTTCAAATTTTTTTCAAAAACCCCCTTGACAAAATAGGATAAATCCTATATAATGAATATAGGATAAAAACTATATTGAGGTTAAAAATGCAGAATAATGAAATAATATTTTACAGAACAGTGCAAAAGGAATGTCCTATGTTGGACTTTTTGAACGGCTTGGACATGAAAATGCGTGCCAAAGTGGCACGCACGGTTGATCTCCTCCGTGATAATGGCGGCGATCTTCGCGAGCCGTATTCAAAACCATTGTCGGACGGGATATTTGAATTGCGTATAAAGGTTGGAACGAACATTACGCGAGTGCTGTACTTTTTCGTTATTGGCAACAAAATTGTGCTAACACACGGCTTTGTTAAGAAAACGCAAAAAACGCCGCCTGCGGAGATTGACAGAGCGAAACGCTACAGAGCTGATTATTTAAGCAGGCAGCACGAAAATGATGAGGCTGGAAAGGAGAATTGATATGGACGATATGCAGAAATATCTTGATGAGCAGCTTAAAAATCCCGAATTCAAGAAAGAGTATGACGCGTTAGAGCCTGAGTTTGCCCTTATCAGAGCGATACTCGACGCACGGCGCGAAAAAGGTATTACTCAAAAGGAACTTTCCGAACGTACGGGCATAGCACAGGGCGATATAAGCAAGCTAGAAAATGGCAGCGCTAATCCGTCCGTAAAAACGCTCAAAAGAGTAGCCGCCGCTCTCGGTAAAAAAGTTAAGATCGAGTTTGTTTAAGAATAAGCCGCTCTTCAGGTCGGGGAGCGGCTATTCATATCCATTTCGGACACCCTAAAAGGTGAGATTTCTTAGTCCCTAAAAAAGGCTACTTCTCAAACAGGGATAACGGCTTTTTATAGCTCACCGCCGTAGACGCTCAAATTTGCGTTTTAAGGGGCTTTTGTGCTTGGGACTATATTCAATTACCAATGCACAAGAGCCACCTTAAACGCTAAATTTAAGGGGTCAGCGACGATTTGCCTTTTCAAGCTCCAAATACCGTAAAATATCCCGCCGTGCTTCGTCACAACCATAGCACACGGAAACCGCATAGCCACTCGCCTTAAGGCGTTCAAGCCAGACGCGCTGATAGTCGGACAACCTGCCGCGCGGCGCTTTCAGCTCGATAAACAAGCCGTGACAGCCGCCGCGTGGAACGGGTAAAAACAAATCGGGAACTCCTGCCTTAACACCCATTCGCTTAAAACGGGCGGCCTCACGCGCGTTTCGCTTACCACCGTTGGGAATATGGAAGATCAGTGATAATTCGGGGAATTTGCCCGATTGTGCCGCCGCCCACTCCATAAGGCATATTTGCTCGTTGTCCTCGATATGGTTCATCTAATCCCCCCTTAATGGTTATTTACAACTTCTCCCCAAGCTCTCTAAGGCTCTTGCTCAAAGCGTCCTCGCTCTGTTCGTCGGCGATGTTCGCGCCGTTGTTCGCCGTGTATTTGTCAATCAAGATAGCCATTGTGGTGGCTATCTGCTGCGGAGAAGCCTTAGCGTATATGTCGGGATTTTTCAACAGCTTAATACAAAGCCCCAACACCGTGCAAACATCGTTCTTTTGTCCGTCCATATACGCGATAATGTCGGCGGTGTTCTGCTCTTTTTTTTGTTGGCACTTTGTGGCAGTTTCGCTATCCGCCAACACGATTGCCTTAACCGTATTTCGAGAAACTCCATTCAGCTTTGCGGCAGCATTGTAACTCCCCAACTGAATATAATCGGCTATGATTTTCTTTTTCTGCTTGTCTGTCAGATGCGCCGCCATACTGTCCCCCCTCTGCAAGCGGTCTAAATTTGTGCTTTTTCCATAAATCCGCGATTTCTACCCACAGTAAATCGCTATCAATGCCCGATTTTTACGTAGTTCTCTGATAGCTTTGTTATGGAGCTGATAAGCGCGATCTAGACTGAAACCGTGCTGCTCTCCGATCTGCTTGAATGTCAGCTCCTCGAAGTAATACTCCTGGACAACCTCTCGCAAATCGGACGGCAAACAGTCGACCGCTTCATACAAGGCGGTGTATCCGTTCCGCCGCTCTATATCCTCATAAACTGCCGCCGCGCGTTCGTCAGGTACAATATCTTCGAGAAGCAGTGGCTCTCCGTCTTTGCCCTCGCCGAGCGGCTCTTCAAGGCTTTGGGTTTCGGAACGATTCAGCGCGTCAGCCGATCCGCTCAGCATACCCCGAATAACGTTCTTTAAGGCATAGCTCAAGTAAGAGGTAAACTTATACCCCTTTTCGCTTCTGTAAGCCTTAACGGCGAAATTCAGCACGTTATATCCCTCTTGCCGCAAATCGTCCAGTGAATAACCGAACCTCTCTAACTTTGCCGAATAAAAGCCCCAATACTGCGAACATTTCTTATAAATTAAAATGTGGGTCTTATCCCATAAGAGCGGCAACAGTTCATCGTTACCGCCCTCTTGAATAAGTTCCGCTAATTGCTCGTTAGTCACTTGACAAGCCCCCGATTTCGTTGTATAATAAAATTACAATATCGTTTTGCTCTGGGGGCTGTGCCGGCTTTCGGAGCGGCTTTTTATTTGATATATGCAGCGGTAAGGTAGGCTTTTTTAAGGACATATCATACAATCACCTCTTTTCATAAAGTGTCTATTTTTCCGCGCCTACTCTCGCCCATCATTGCAAGCCCCTTGCACATTTCGCGGAGGCGGTCGAGCGTTGCGCGGGCGGTGGTATCGTCTTTGGTTTCTCGCGGAGTCATTCGCGTTATAAGCGTTTTGCTGTCGTAATTGGTGGTTACGATTATCGGCAAATACGCTTCATAACGCGCATTTATGATATTATATATCGTGGATACAGCCCATTCGGTAGGCGGTTCTTTCCCCATATCGTCAATGATAAGCAGCGGAACGGTTCTGTATAAGTGCAAAATTCGCGCTTCCTCGCCCTCATACTTGAACGACTGTTTTATTCGTCCGAGCAGATCAATCATAGTCGCGCATACAACAGGTTTGCCTTGCTGTATAAGACAGTTTGCGATTGCAGCGGCAAGATGAGTTTTCCCCGTTCCGGGTTCGCCGCAGATGAATAGCCCGTTCTTGCCGGGTTCGGGAGGGTCCGCGCAAGGGAGCATTTTATCGAAATTGTTCACATATTCTAGAGCGGTTGTGTGAGCTTTACGGTTATTATCATCAACCTTGAAAGTCTCAAACGTCCGCCGCAAAAAACGCTCCCCCATACCGCTTTGACCAATTATACGCTTTATGCGTTCTTGAAGTTCGCGATCCCTTTTTGCTTGTTCTTCGGCAGCTTTAGCCGCTCGTGCTTCGGCTTTCTGCCGCTCATTTTCCGCTATCCCCTCCGGACAAGTACAAGGTTCAAGGAACGGCATATAAATCGGCATATTTCCGATCATGATCTTTTGATGATGCCGTAATGCTCCGCAAAACTCGCACGGTTCGGGCGGTGGTTCTGCCGCTATTTCGGGCGAATCATCCGTTTTTCTACTGTCCGTTAAATCCTCGCAGCCAGTCGCTTTCGGACTTTGTTTTAGGTCGAGAATTTGCGCTAATTTTTTCGTTTTGTACCTCACTTTCATCTTCCCAACGCCGACCGTTAAGCCATGTGGCGGGGTAAGGTATGTATTGACCGCCGTCCTTAGTCCACTGAACGGAATGCTTTTGCTGTTCCAAAGAGTTAAGGATAGTGTTCAATAATGCCTCATCGGGATTTAGTTTCTGAAAGACTTTTAAAGCCTGTTGTTTTGCGGTTTTCTTCGGATAAGCAGCCCAGAACTGATCAAAGCTCTTTTCAAGCCGCTCACCCTCGCGCGCACGCGCGTTCTTGGGTTCTTTAACTTCTTTATCTTCTTTACTTAATAAAGAAGTCTGGTTGCAATCTGGTTGACAAGTGGTTGATGTGCGGTTGTCAATGTGGTTGCCGTCTGTTTCACAAGCATAGTCAATCACTTTAACAATGCTGTTTTTGCCCTCTCGCTTAATGGTTATTTTGTTGGTTGCTTTCAAACGGTCGAGAACGGTTCTAACCTGTTGACGAGATAATCCGCTTTGTTGAGCTATTTCAGACTGATTTGTCAGCAGTTCTCCGCGCTCCAGCTTTACACCGTGATACTCGGTATCTTTCCAAGCTGCAAGCAAGAGGAATTTAGCGTAAACCCCAAAAGTCACGATATCGTCAGCCCAAGCCCAATCCAGCAAATCTCGGTTAAGTTTTACAAAACCTGCCATTATGTACACCTCACCGCAGAGAGATTGGCGCAATTCTGGGCGCATTTTCGGTCTGGGGAGCGGCTTGTCGTGTAGTCGCTCCTTGCGGTATGCCCGTGTTCAAAAAGGCTATGACACTGTCAATATTAACCAAGTTTTTACGACCAGCGCGAACAGACACTACATCACCATTCGCGACCGCCGCCCTTACGAAATGGACAGGGAGACCTAAAATCTTGGCGGTACTGACTATCGTTTCCATTTGCGGGATTTTAAGGGGCGTTATGGTGGTATCATCAGAGTTGTATTGAGCCAGCCGCTCTAACAGAGCATGGCGGTTGCTGTATGTCAATCCAGCCTTCTTGATTTCCATTATGCCGTTATCCATTACACATTCCCTCCGTTCTCCTTGATGTACTTTTTAACACCGCGTAAAGCCGCTCGTGCGCTCTTTATCCTAGCGTTCTGCTGCCGTAAATAAGCATAAGCCTCGCTTACATTGCACGGCAAATAATAGCCGCCTTTGCGTTCCTCACATGTAGAGCAGATCGGCTCACCGTTTACACGGGCTTGATAAACGAGCCGCCGAGCAACACGATCTTTCGTGCCGGTCACGATAGCTAAATCCTTATTAGAAATAGCATTTTCTTCCCCATAGGGAATGTAATCTGTAATTTTCAAATTTTCCTCGCTTTCCGGTTGAAAAGCTCCGAAAAATGTGCTATAATAGCTTTGGAGCTTTATAAACCTATTGACTGTGGTTAGAGTTCCGTCTTGCCGTTCGGTGTTCCAGCACCGGGCGGCTTTTTAGTTTTCCTTTGTTGCCTTAAGCTTGGCGATAGCTTCTTTGACTGCTGCAACAGCTTTTTCGTCAAACGGCTTACGCAGCTTACGAGAGAAATTCCCGTCATTCATTCCGAGTTTGTCGGCAACTTGCCAGCACTTCAAGCCGCTCTCCAGAATAAGAGCCTTTATCTCCTGTCCGCTCAATTTCTTCACCTCCCTTGCTTGATGTTGTTATAATTATAACACGATATTCAATGAATGTCAAGTACATTTTATAAAATACACCAATTTTCATTTTTAGGTTTATTTTTGCGAAAATTTATAAAAGAGTATTGACAAATACAAAAAGATGTGATATTATAATGATAACAACAACATTGAAAAGAGGTTATGTATTATGTTCAATTCTCAAATTTTTGCGGAAAGATTAAAAAGTGCTAGAAATAAAAAACACCTGTCACAAGCGGAGCTTGCAAAAGGCGTTGGTGTTTCTGCTGCCACGATCTCAAGCTATGAAACGCCGAACGGCACTAAAATTCCCGCGCTGGATAAGGCGGCGGCAATAGCTTCGGAGCTGGATGTTAGCTTGGATTGGCTTTGCGGAAATAAAAACCAGTGCGAAGATGTTACAGATTTTGACAAAAACACATATTTGCGCGCTTTGGTTATCGTATTATCTGAAGCAAATACGGATTTTTCAGAGAACGGAGACAAGGGGTGTATAACTTTTAATTTCCATCCTTTGACATACTTTGCGAAAAGAGTTCGCGATGTTCTTAACGTGTATCGTGCCGGAACTTTGTCTAAAGACCTATACGAAACCTGTGTGAAAAAAATAATTGAAGACTGTTCTGATTACAACATTTTTGGGGACGCTTTTTTACGAAAGGCGGAGATCGACGAGTTATATAACGGGTTGATGACTATTCTATCAGGTGATCCCGAAGTCAAGCCTGGAATATATTCAACGGAAGTAACTCCGCCGTTTGAACCTACGCGACAGGTAAGTATATTTGTTTCGGAGCAGATTATAGAAGAATTGAGGTGAAAGCAATGGCTAACATCACCCCGCGCCGCGACAAGAACGGCAACATCACAAGCTACACGATCAGAGTGTATCACGGCTACGACAGCAGCGGAAAGCGGCTCAAACCATTCACAACGTCCTACAAGCCCGAAAAGGGAATGACAGTAAAGCAAGCTGAAAAAGCCGCTCAGAAGTTTGCTGACGAGTTTGAGAGCGAGTGCTTGCATTATGGTGAAGCCAATTCAAGTATGCGGTTTGCGGATTTTATCCCTAAGTATCTTGAAACAACGAAAAGTACACTAGCTCCGACTACTCACGAATACTATACACGGATAATAAACGATCTGATTATACCCGCTTTCGGTCACTTGAAGTTCAAGGACATTACTCCCTCTCACGTTCAGCAATTCATTCAGCAGCTTGCGAGTGCGCCGAAAGAGAAGCGGAACAGTCAGCCTGTCGAGAACGGAGAAACGCTTTCGCCATCGTCTATTCGCCGCTACTTGACGGTGTTACAGTCGATATTCAAGCAAGCCGTGAAGCTGGGGCTTATTTCGGACAGCCCCGCAAAGGTCGAGCGGCTAACGCTGCCGAAAGCCCAATCCCCGAAGATCGAGATTTTCACCAAGCAAGAAGCCGCTCAAATGCTCGAGGCTCTGGAGAACGAGGATTTACAGTTCCAGACGCTGATACAGCTCGCGATCTTCACGGGAGCGCGGCGCGGTGAGCTGGTTGCGCTGAAATTCTCGGATATAGACTTTGAACAGCGCAAAATCACAATCGAGCGAGCGGCTTATAAAATCAAAGGTCAGCCGCTCGCCACCAAGCCGCCGAAAGACTATGAAACGCGAACCGTTACGATAAACGAGAGCTGTTGCGAGTTGTTAAAGCTGCTCAAAGCGGAGAAAATCGAGAGCGCACAGCGGCTCGGTTCTCAATGGCTCGGCGGCAATTGGGTATTCACGCAATGGAACGGCGAGATGATGAACCCAATGACACCGACAAAGCAATTTTCAAAGTTCCTCGCGCGGAACGGACTGAAACACCGAAAATTCCACAGCCTACGGCATACATCAGCCACGCTCTTACTTTACGCGGGAGTAAACATCAAGCAAGTACAAGGTCGGTTAGGTCACGGTGACATTGAAACCACGAACAAGTATTTACATCTGATCGAAGAAGCCGACGTTGAAGCCGTGAACAAGCTCGATATTATGCTTCTCCCCAAATCGGACGACGTAGAAAAGAAACAGGGCATTTCATGAAAATAAGCCGCTCGGCATTTCCATAAAATGGGAATATCGAGCGGCTTGATTTTCATTTCGTTCGGTCTTGTTTAATGTCGTTTTACGACAATGGCGCACAAATAGCGCACGAAAATAGTTTGCAGACAAAACAAAGCCGCTCGCGAAACGCTCACAAACGGTTTTGCTATGCGGTTTTCATTGTGATATCGTGACCAAATAGATTTGGATACTCGCGTGGATTTTGAAGTGTTGGCATCCATGGATATATAATATGACACACTAAAAATAGACATCATCTTAATATTCCCATATATTATGCGGATTTTTCGCATTTCAAATCGCACTTTGGTGGTTCGGATTCCGCCCTTTTTCATGTTTAGTATCCAATTTTGAACTGTTTTGGATTTGGTGTCCATTTTGAAATCCAGATGGAACAACCGTAAAACCGCATTGGAAAGGGAATTATAATAAAGCACCTGCCGTTGTCCGAACCTTGGGGGTTCAGATTTCGACAGGTGTTCAGTGACCAAATAGATTTTTCACACTTAGCTTTTTAACAGCATAACTTCTAAATTTATTTGGCATGTTCTATAAGCCACTTTAAGATATCGTCGCCGCTTAAATTACTGGATGCTACTCCAAGCCCCAATTCGATAAGTTCGTTCTGGGAGTATTGAAGTTCAATACCATTTAACTCAAGGAAAATCAACATGACATGAATTCCGATACGTTTGTTTCCATCCACAAACGGATGATTTGAAATGATAGATCGGCACATCACTGCTGCTTTTGATAGAAGTGCAGGATATAGCTCCTTGCCGTCGAATGTTTGAAACGGAGCATTTAAAGCCGAATCAAGCAAGCTATTATCCCTTACTCCGTCCACCCCTCCTGTCATTTCAATCATCCTTGAGTGAACAGCTAAAATCTGTTCTTCGGTAAGTCTTATCATTTGGCAAGCTCCTTGTATGCTTCAAGGTTTTTAGATATAAGCCTTTCCGAAATACGGGTTATTTCTTCATCCGGAGCAAGCCCCATCTTTTCGGCTTCTGAAAACTCCATGATAACATACCTTGGCACATTATTCTTCAAAATGATTGCCGCACCGTTTTCATCAACAAGCCTGGCTACCTTGGAAAAATTCTGATTGGCTTCGGTTATTGAAACCAACGCATTAGTATTGACCATCATTAAAATCACTCCTCTCACATATATTATACACCAAAGCTAGGAGAAATTCAACCTATTTTTTGAAATTTTACAGATTAAGTCACTCATTATTTTAGTATGAAGGATGATAACGCATAGAGTAAGCATTTCCAAGTTTCCTTCGTATAACTTGTTCAAAGATTTCATTTTCAATGATTTTTGGATAATTCTCATCTCCGAGATACTTTTCATTAGTAAGAATGTTGTTAATTATCTGACGTCCCCAGGTCGGTTTGTTAGTTGGTGAAGGTATTCCTATTTTCTGCAGTTCATCTGCTATAAAAGCTAGTGAATGACCACAAGCATAAGTAGCAAAAATATATCTGACTACATCCGCTTGCTCCTCCCATATAATAAATTCACCTAAAGCGTTTCGGTCATAACCGAAGAAAACTCGTTTTTGTGTTTTGTTCATGATTGAACCCTCCTATAAATTAAAATTAAAAAAGCTGCAAAATTCCATTTGCAGCTTTTGTGTTTATATTTCACAAAAACAAAAGGACAAATCTGTATATTTTCACAACAAATTTGTCCAATTAACTTGTGACATCGTTACCAAAAAGATTTTTTCGACACTCATAATAAAAAACCTAAAGCCACAAAAAGACTAATGCGAAATATCCCAAAAAGACAACCTCAAAACGCTTATAAATATTATGCAGATTTTATGTATTTCAAATCATGTCTTTGGGGTTTGAACTCAGTCCATTTCTTTATTCGATTTTGAGGTGCTTTGATTTATAAATCCATTTTGAATTTTGAGTTGATATACTGTAAATCAAACTGAAAAAGGAATTATAACAAATACCTCCGTTGTTAATCACCCCTTTGGTCTTGGACAGTGACACACATTCAAGCTACAAAATTTTGATTTCTTCATGCCTTAAAATAGCATCCATATATTCTATCGAGTAGTCACGAATAAATTTTTTTGGATCTTCCACCCAACTATGAATCTCTTTAAACAAATTCTCAAAAGCATCTTCTCCATACTGGTTATAAAACTCCGAATAATTAATTAACCCTTCTTTGAGATACTCTCGATAAGCTTGATTTCCAACGTACATGCGTTTTGATAACTTGCTGCCAGACCAATCTAAAATAGTAGGTGTGTAAATTATGCTAGGAGCATCTGTATAATGTAATTTCATAAGAGGTTCCATGTATACTCTTAAAGGCCACATTCCAGACCAATCTCCACCATCAACAATCACACTCAACGTATTGTTGATTTTATCTGATTCAAGCAAATACAGTATTTTAACAAGATATCTTAATGGTACATTCATATCAAATTTGTCGTTGCTATCTTTACTTATTTCTATAGAGTATTCACCATGCTGTGGACAGTAAGAACTCAACGATATGGACTCATCTGTTATTTTATCAATCCGAGTTTTCCATATATGTTTTTCCGTAAGTCCACAATGAGGACATGGAAAGCGCAGTCTTATTTCCCCTGATATAGGATCTAATACATATTTTAAAAGATTATAGTTATTTATTACTTTTATCAAAGATTTCTTAACTAAATAATCCTTTTGATAGTTATAGAAACCTCGAATTTCAAAATCAATATTATCAATTTTTTTAGCTTGATTAAGGATATCTTCAAAATATGGTAAATACTTTTCTTTGATAGTTGAACCCTCATCTGTTCGTACACACTCTAAATTTCTGTAATATTTATGTCCATTAATTATTTCCTCTTCACCAGAAACGCTTTCCAAAAGTTCAACAATTATTTTTACTGGCAATTGAAAATATTCTTTAAAATGTTTTGCTAAAGCAAAGGATGAAATAAAATTAGTTAATGTACCAATATGCGGATAACAATTTACCTGGGCAGAAAGCCATAAAACGATCTCTTTTTTACCATCAATTTTATTCTCAATTAATTGAGACAAATCATTGATTATATAGTTCATACCTGCTAACGGATAATATACATTTTTCATTATCCTACCCCCTTTTATTATACTTGTTATTCAGATAACCACATCTAATAATATCATATTTGCTTATGCTATTATAGATTGTATCCTTTTCTTCAAATTCTGGCATCAATTCCATTTCTCTACATGTCATTCCCAAATTGCCTTCATAAATCATGTCATGCTTATTATAGAATTCAATTTCAAACATATCCTGTTTTTTAAAATAGGTATAAATATTGTTATATTTAGATAATTCTAAATAACACTGCGGTACATGAAATGAAGGTTCAAGTTGTTTTAATGTTAACAAAGAAATTGGTTTTATAAACAATTGTAACGATTCAATTGGTATGGCGAATTGTTCTCCGCTGTCAATACAACGCTGTATTCTTTTATAAACTATACTCCCAATTGGATACTTATCCAATATATCTGCGGTTTTGATGGGTACACCCAATTCCATGATGCCTATGACCTCTTGCAACGGCGCACTTAAATATAAGTATGCGCTTGTAGCCTCCATGCAAAAACGCTTTCGATATTCATATTTTTTTATGTTATACAAAATGGGCCTAAAAAAATCGGGTTTAAAACTTAAAAAGATTTCTTTTTTCATTCAATTTCCTCCTTGATATTAAGTGGAAAATTTTAATTTTGAGAATAAAAAATTTGCATAACCATTATATACAAACACATCATTTATTCATTGGATAATATACAATTATCCTCTGTTGGACAATCATACCCTATATTTATTATAGTATACTTTGGAAGATTTTTCAACCACGTTTACGCAAAAAGTCGATTTTTTGCGCAATATGCAAGACTTTCGTTCGATTAACCAAAATTGCCAGAGCCTTCTTGTGCATTTTCACAATAAGCTTAAATGTATTTTGTTGAAATCCGAATCTATTTAGATTCGGATCTCAGCAAAAATACCGCCTCACATGCTCATTGCCATCCCCATATCCTCAGATTCGTCCTGATCTTCGCTCTCGTCGTCAAAATCGTCCGAAAAATCGGTGCTTTTCTGTTCCTCGGGTTGTTCCCCGACTTCGGCAGAAACCTCGCTCAAAACGTGCGACACGTCCGTATTTCCCTCGACATTTTCCTGCGTTGCTCTCTGTGTCAGATCACGGTTTATCTCGGTTTCGATAAGACCGACCACGAACTGCTTCTGTGTCATGTTGTTGCGCTGCAGATAGTCTTTAATTTTCTGAAACAATTCCTCCGGCACCTGAAATGCCAGCGTTCTCATATTGCCCATGTTTTTGTCCTCCTGAATATTAAGTTTCGGGTGAAGTTCGTCTTGTAAAGCCAAAGTTACGAAATCGCCCATTGTCATCTCATGATCCTCGATATATTTCTTGACTTCGGCGTGAAGTTCTGCGTCAATCTTGACGGTTACGCCCTTTTTTTCGTTAGTCGCCACTGTCGTCCATCCTTTCGATAAATTTTCTAAAAGCAGATTCCGCAATCTGCTCTACTGCGGAATCTGTTTGAGCCGCTTCAATAAGAAGCAGCTCATATAACCACATCGGGATTTCAATCTCCATTTAAGTCCTTTCTGATTTCAAAGCCACCCTTGAAGGTCACCGTTATCATGTCCTTGCTCTCGACCGTGACTTTCTCAATCAACTGCCGTACTGCCACATCATCGTATTCGGTCATTTTGAAGTCCTCGTTTTCAAGCCGTTCCAGCACTGCGTCAAGTTCGGTTGAGCCTCTTTCTGCCGCTGCCTGTTTCGCTTTTTCGGTTTCGATGAACTCACGAAGCGTTTTCATTTCCTCGCTGAATTTCTCAATATCAGCCATTGCCGTGGCTGCCGTTTCGGGTACGGTCGCCAGCTTTATCAGCTCGTCAATGTTATGGGCAAGTTCGTCGATCCTTTGCTGTGCCGCCTGTACGCTCCCATTGAGATTCGGGTCAAGCACCTCGGTTATGCTTTCCCGAAGTGTCTTTGCCACATCCTCCTTGACTTCGCAGAATTCGTTTATTGCACTTATGATAGCCTTGTGAAGTACCTGTTCGTCTATGGTAGGGGAGCTGTGGCAGTTTTTCTTGCCGTATTGAATGCGGTTTATGCAGCGCCACTTTATTTCCTTGAATCCCTTTGCCGTCCAGGTTACTCGGCGGTAGTGCGAGCCACATTCTCCGCAGACAAGCAGTTCCGAGAGCGCATATTTTGCACTGTATTTGCCCTGTTCGGTTTTTGTAAGTTTTTCTGCGATAGATCGCTTGGCAGAACGCCGTGCCATTTCTTCCTGCACCCGATTGAAGTCAGCTCGAGAGATTATCGGTTCGTGATGATTTTTCACCAGATACATCGGCAGCTCACCATTATTTTTGCGGCTTTTCTTTGTAATGCAGTCGGTTATGTACGTCTTTTGCAGAAGTGCGTCACCGGTGTATTTTTCATTTGTCAAAATCCGCTGAATCACGATTTTTCGGTAAGGTGAGCCGCTGCCCTTTGTCGTCAGCCCTCGGCTGTTCAAGCTCTCCGCAATCTGCTCCATGCTCGCACCGTCAAGGTAGCGGCGGAAGATTTCCCGAACTATTTCCGCTTCATCGGGTACGATTTCGGGGAGATCATTTTTTCCCTTTTGGTATCCGAGAAGCCGCGCATACTGCATTGGCACATTCCCGTTTTTGAAGCTCTGACGAATGCCCCAAGCCACGTTTTTGCTTATGGACTCTGATTCTGCTTGTGCGAAGCAGGACATTATAGTTATCAGCATTTCACTCTCGGCGGTCAAAGTATTTATGTTCTCTTTTTCTGAGATCACTGCGATTCCGAGCGTTCGCAGTTCTCGTATATAATTCAAGCTGTCTACCGTATTTCGGGCGAAGCGTGACAGAGATTTTGTAAGGATAATGTCAATTTTGCCTTGTCTGCAGAGCCTTATCATTTTCAGAAACTCGGGACGTTTCTTTGCTTGAGTTCCGGTTATGCCCTCGTCGGCGAATATTCCAGCCATCTGCCATTCGGGGTTTTTATTGATTTTGTCTGTGTAGTATTGGATTTGCGCCTCGTAGCTTGTTTTCTGCTCCTTGTCATCGGTGCTGACGCGGCAGTACGCCGCCACTTTCAAGCACTTTGCCGCTTTTTTGATTTCCTCTTGGGTCCTGGCGGGGATCATTACGATCCGCATATTCGGTGCTGTTGCCGTTCCTATCATGTTTTCACCTCGTTTATCATTTTGTATTTCAGTTGAGCACAGTCTATTATGAGCAACTCAACCTTTTCCTTGTCGGGATTTTCGGAATCAAGCAGCCGATTGATTTCGTTGGTCAAGCGGCGGATTTCCTCGGTCGGCTTGTATTCTGTTACCGTAACCTCGGGTTGTTGCGGTTCGTCCTGCGGAGTGGGTTTACGGTATGTGTTCCGCTCTGCCTTTATCCGAGCCGCTTGCCTGAAGTCCTCTGATGTAACGATCTGCGGGTATCCGCTTTCGCCGATGTATTTTTTATTTTCAATTACACGGCATACCATATTTTTATTCCAGACCGATTTTCCCATATTGTATGGAATTGTCATTTCGGCGGCTATGGTTTTCAGCGATTTGCCGCCTATGTAGTCTGAGAATATTTTTCTCACCGTTTCCGCTTCAAGCGTGTTCAGCGCATATTTTCCGTTCACCATACAGTAGCCGAACGGTATGCTTCTGTTCTTCAGCATTTTTCTCACCTCGCAATCTGTTCCGTAAAGCCTATACCGTCAATCAAATCAAACCGTATTTTCGATTCGGACAGCACGGTAATTTTCTCAACGATCTGTCCGAATTTGATTTCGTCAAATTCGTCTATCGGTTCGGCTTTCTCGAATATCCCGATCAGTTTTCGAATTTTGTCAAGCCTTTCGCTGTCCTTGTTGTCAAGGTTTGCGTGAAGCTGCTTTTGAGCAGTTTGTAGTTTTCGGTCGAGTTCCTGAGTGCGCTCCTTGAAGTACGCTCCGTCAAGCGTACCTTGCGAATTAAGCATGGTCAGCAGGTAGGTCTGCTGCTTTATTTCTGCTATCTCCTTGCGAAGCTCTGCAAGCTGTGTGTTGCCCGATTTTTCTCTTTCGGAGATTGTTTCGAGCTGCCGGAGCATGGGGGAAAGTATAGCTTTGTAATGCGCTTGTAGTTTGTTCCATAGGCGAATAAAAGCGGTTTGAAATTCCGTTTCTTTTATCTGCCTGATGCCGCAGTTCTCAGCAGATTCGTCGTGATTTCTGCATACCCAGCGCACACAATCTTTACGGCTTTTTAACCTGAATGTATTCCCGCAGTTCCCGCATTGGATTTTCCCTCTGAACGGACTGCTTCCATTTGCGTGTCCGCTTGGTTTTTCCCGTGAGGAAAATATTTTTTGAGCCGTATCAAAAATGGATTTTTCAATAATCGGTTCATGAGTTCCGCTGATATAATATTGCTCTTTCTCACCGTGGTTTAAGGCTGTTTTAAACGGCAGGGTGTCGGTGGTATAACGCTTTTGTAGAAGTTTATCGCCAATGTATCGTTCGTTTGTCAGTATACAGCGAATTGTTCCATGTCGCCAGACTTCTTTGCGAACTCCGAGCGAATTAAGCCTTGCCGCGATTTCGGGCATTCCGATACCGCTCACATACCAGTTGAATATCTGTTTTACAATCTTGGCTCTTTCGGGATTGATTTGAAGTTTCCCGGCAACATAGTCATAACCGAACGGGGCAGAGGGATTTTTGTATGTTCCGTCTGCCATACGCTTTTTTATTCCGAGCCGACAGTTTTTCGATATCGACATTGATTCTTCCTGAGCGAACTGGCTGTATATCGCCAACATCATCTCCGAGCTTATTTCTCCGGTGTCGATGTTCTCTTTTTCAAAGTAGATGCTTATGCCGAGGGTTTTCAGCTCACGCACAGCTTCAAGGCTGTCTTTTGTGTTCCTCGCAAACCTTGATATTGATTTGGTGAGTATTCTGTCGATTTTTCCTTTTCGACAGTCGCTCATAAGCCTTTGGAATTCGGTTCGCTTTGCCGCTGAGGTTCCTGAGATTCCTTCGTCCGCGTACATATCCACAAATACCGCGTCGGTGCTGTTTTGCAGCAGTTCGGTGTAGTACCGTATCTGCGCCGCAAATGAGTTAAGCTGATCCTCGCTGTCGCTCGATACTCGGGCATAGGCTGCGGTTCTGACGATTTCGTCAGAGTGAGTTTTTGCGGGTATTATCGTGATTTCTGACATTTTATCAGCTCCGATTCCGTTATTCTCATATCAATATCTTCTTTTTCAAAGCATACTGATATGCCCAATGCTTTCAGCTCTCTGATTGTTTCAAGATATTCCATTATGTTTCCTGAAAGCTGTGATACCGATTTAGTAACGATTCTGTCAATTTTTCCTTTTCGGCAGTCACTCATCAGCCTTTGAAATTCCGTGCGCTTTGCCGTTGAAGCACCGTTTGATTTCTCATCAGCATACAGACCTGCGGGCACTGCGCCGGTACTGTTCCGTAACAGTTCGGTGTAATGCCGCTTCTGTTCATTTCCGCGGCTTGATACCCGGATATAAACGGCTGTTCTGACAATCCTGCCGGAGCGTTTCTTTGATGGCAATGTTGTGATTTTAGTCATTTAAATCACCTTCCTTTCATACACAGTATACCGAAACGGTTCGGGTTTATCTATCACTAATGTCACCGAAATATCTGCGACTGCTTGTATCATAATCGACAAAAGCGGACGAGGGTTCAAACCTCTGCAATCCGCTTTATGACAGCCTTTTCGATTTTTCTGCGCTGCGCCTCGGTAATGAGATTTTCCGCTAACAGCTTGTCCAGAAAATTGCGGCACAAGTGGAATTTGTACCTGATGATTGCTTCGTTATCCATGTTATTTCCTCCATGTTCTTATATTAAATGTGCAAATTTCAATCTCGTCTGTAAACTCAACTGAAATTTGCACACTTTTCAGTGTGCAAACGTTCACGGCTCTGTGTGATTACAGAGCCGTTCCCATGTATCTTAACAGCGGATATCACTCCGCTTGTTTGCCTGTAAACATTGTCGTATTTGCCTCGCATCCCCGACATTGGGAATATTTCAGACTGCTGCTGGCGCAGCATCATAGGACTCTCACCTCGGCGTGGTTCTCATGCCGCCGCCCCCATCGCTTCTAACTGTGGCTGGACGGAAGTATCATTATCCCCCCGCGCAGGTCATCGCGCACTTGCTGCCACGCAAGTTTCGGGAGCTGCTCTTTATCGCTCGGTAATGACTGGTTTCGCTTTGTTGGCGCAAACATCCTGTTTGCGCCTTTGGGCGAAACCGTTCAACATCGTGTTGAAATCATCTTACGGAATAATATTGAGTCAAAGCTCGTTCGGCAAAGTGCCGTGCTTGTCCGGTTTTGTGATTCAGTGAACGTCTTGGCGCGAGGCTCCTTTCGCTTTCAACCACTATGGGCTGCGCAAGGGAAGGTATCTGAAATACTGCTATTCAATTGTCAATGAACTTGAGGGAAAATTTACCCCTCTATAATATTTGCCGTTGGGAGAGGTAGTTTGGAAAAGGTTTTTTGAAAAAATTTTTAATTTTCTGTTATTTTCAGCAAAGTTGCATAAATTTATGGAATTATTCAGAAAAAATATATGCGATTTTTTGGATACAAAATGCCCCTCGCCGAAGCAAGGGGCAAATGAAATTATATCTCAATAAGCTCACGCAGTTTGGTCAGAATCTTGCGTTTCCTGTAATTTATCGTTTGGCAGGTCACGTTTTGTTCTGCCGCAAGTTCCTGAACGGGTTTCTCAAAATAAAAAAGCTGAATGATGAGGTATCGTTCCTCGTCACTCAGCTTTTTGAGTGCTTGTTCAAGCATTATTTTGTCGGAAACCGATTCACGGAAGTCCGCAGTTCGGTTTTCAAAGTCGTACCCGAGCGCCGTCAGTCTGTCGAGCGAGTCCTCGCGGCTCGGAATTTCCTTGACCGTTTCCTTCTCTTGATTGATGATGTATCGTGTTTCTTTGAGGTCATGCTCGACGTACTTGATGCGCCGGTCCCATTTTCTGATGTTGTATAATAAAACTTGACACCAAATTCTCAAAGAAGTATAATGCA
>ERZ777305.2142-NODE-2142-length-18330-cov-5.641532_pt1 | contig 18330 bp, 16 predicted proteins | sample MGYA00374965_ERZ777305 | MGnify/ENA primary metagenome ERZ777305 (study PRJEB29328, sample SAMD00013331) | mouse gut metagenome | study: EMG produced TPA metagenomics assembly of the Metagenome analysis of fecal microbiota from mouse which was promoted... | reverse complement strand
GACGCATACTACCGAGCCAACGGTCGTCAGTTGCGTTGCCTCTCGGAATAAACGGAAGCTGCTCGGCGTTCGAAAACTGGCGCAGCCTGTCGTGTTTTGTTATTTAATCCGATCGTGGCAGAACGCTTTCCGTCCGCAGCTCCGGCAATATACGCCTTGCCATACGGCCTCGCATTGGTCTGAGGCCGAGTCGATCAGGGCCGGCTCGTCGGTCAGTATGCCGGCTTCGAAATTGCGCGTAGCGTTTCCTTTCATGCCGAGGCCTGCGCCGGTCAGGTTGGCCGAGCCGATGTAGGCCAGAGCACCGTCGAAAACCAGTATCTTGAAGTGCACGCGCGGACATAAACGTCTCTCCAGCCGGCTCCACAGCAGCGGATACTTGTCGAAATCGGCGGCGAAGTTTGGGCCGGGTTCCCTGGCGTGGATCAGTCGGATCTCGACTCCCCGGAGAATCAGATCGTTCAGCACCTTCAACAACGGAACGGCGCCGCTGCCCGCTTTCATGTACAGGTCTTTGATGTCGGCCGTACCGATCCACAGATACCGTTCGACCTGTCGGATGCGTTCGACGACTTCGGTGTAGTGCGCTTCGTTCTGGATATAGCGGATCATGATTCGGTAACCGGTTCCGGTTTAGTTGATTCGCGTTCGTTCCTCTGAGAGGCGTATCCATCGAGCCGCCTCTGCGGAGTCTTTTTCCACCCCGAGACCGTTTTCATAGCAAATTCCGAGGTTGTATTGTGCTTTGGCATCTCCTTGCTCTGCCGCCAGTCGATACCATTTGACAGCTTCCGAGGGGTCTTTTTCTACTCCTAAACCGTTTTCATAGCATACCCCGAGGCTGAATTGCGCTATGGCAAGTCCTTGTTCGGCTGCTAATCGCCACCACTCCGCGGCTTCGGTGTAGTCTTGTTCGACTCCTTGGCCGTGGTAATAGCAGCCTCCAAGATTATATTGTGCCTCGGTGTCTTCCTGCTCTGCCGCGGCACGATACCAACGTACGGCCTCGGTATAATTCTGTTCGATGCCTTCGCCTTTGTAATAGGCATTTCCGAGGTTGAATTGCGCCTTGGCATGCCCCTGCTTTGCCGCTGCTTGGAACCACTTAACAGCTTGCGTGTAATCTTGTTCGACTCCTTGTCCGTTCATGTAACATAATCCGAGGCCATATCGTGCATCTGCATTATCGCTCCACTCTGCCGCACTTCGGAAGTGACTAAAGGCTTTTTCGTAATTGTATTCGTTGTAATAGATTTTCCCGAGCCCGCTTTCCGCACCGTGATATCTACCTGCCCGTTGATACCACATCATGGCCTTTTCGTAATTCTGTTCTATGTTATAATAGAAGTCCCCGAGTTTGCATCTTGCCGGGTTATATTCTTGTTCCGCTGCCCGTTGATACCACATCACGGCCTTTTTGTAATTCTGTTTGACCCCTCGGCCGTTTTCGTAGCAGTTCCCGAGATCAACTTGTGCCCGGATTTCTCCCTGTTCTGCGGCAAGTCGGTACCACTTCACGGCTTTTTTGTAATTCTTGACCCCTCGGCCGTTTTCGTAGCACCACCCGAGTTCGTATTGTGCAGAGGTGTCTCCTTGTTCCGCTGCCAACCGATACCATTTCACAGCTTCGGTATAATCTTGTTTGACTACTGACACGTAATAGTCGTGACTACGATTAAGGCCGTGAGAATAGGCATCCCCCAAGATGCGTTGCATCCGGACGTCTCCTTGCTCTGCCGCCAATCGGTACCATTTCATGGCCTCGGCACGATTCCCTGTGTGATCATAGTAATTCCCAAGATTGATTTGTGCTTCGGTATGGCCTTGTTCAGCAGCGGCACGATACCAACGCATGATTTCGGTGTCATCTCGTTCAACGCCTTTGCCGCGGCCATAGCAGCGTCCGAGGTTGAATTGTGCTTCGGCGTGTCCCTGCTCAGCCGCGGCGCGATACCAACGTGCGGCCTCCGTGTAATCTCGTACGCTTTTACGGTAGTAATGGCACTCCCCGAGGTTGAATTGTGCCGCAACGTGTCCCTGTTCTGCGGCTGCTCGTAACCACTTGACGGCTTCTTTGTAATTTTTGTCGACGCCTTCGCCGTTCACATAACAGAGGCCGAGGTCGTTTTGTGCTTCGACGTTACCTTGTTCGGCAAGGGAAAGGAGGTCTTGAATGGCTGTTTTTTCCATCGTTGTATTCTGTTTTGTCGTTGGTAAAATCGATCGTCCCTGTCAGGAGAGGTGGTGTGGAGACTTGTTCAACTCCTCCAGCCTGCTTTGTGCTTCGGCGTCTCCCTGCTCTGCCGCCAGTCGATACCACTTTATGGCTTCGGTATAGTCCTGTTTGACACCTTGGCCTTCATCATAGCAGATTCCGAGGTTGAATTGTGCGTTGATTAATCCTTGTTCTGCCGCCAGTCGATACCACTTCACTGCTTCGGTGTAGTCTTGTTCGACTCCTTGACCGTGGTAATAGCAGTACCCAAGATTATATTGAGCCTTGGCATATTTTTGTTCCGCGGCCAGCTGACACCACTTCACAGCTTCGACATAATTTTGTTCAACACCTATACCATTGGCATAGGCGATCCCGAGATTGTATTGCGCCTCGGCAAGTCCCTGCTCGGCTGCCAGACGCCACCACTTCGCAGCTTCGACATAATTTTGTTCGACCCCTTGGCCGTGGCAATAGCAGATTCCAAGATTGTATTGCGCCTCGGCAAGTCCCTGTTCCGCTGCAAGGCGGTACCACTTCACCGCTTCGGTGTCGTCCTGTTCGACGCCTTCGCCGCTATGATAGCAGAACCCGAGGCTCAGTTGTGCTTTGGCATCTCCTTGCTCCGCTGCTAGCCGATACCATTTCACGGCTTCGGTGTAGTCCTGTTCAACGCCTTGGCCTTTATCATAGCAGACTGCGAGATTGAATTGCGCCTCGGTATATCCTTGTTCCGCTGCCAGCCGATACCATTTAGCGGCTTCGGTGTCGTCTTGTTCGACTCCTTGGCCTTCATCATAGCAGATTCCGAGATTGAATTGTGCAACGGAGTCTCCCTGCTCTGCCGCTGCTTGGAACCACTTGGCAGCTTCGGTGTAGTCCTGTTCAACGCCTTCGCCTTGTGCATAACAGACTCCAAGAGTGAATTGTGCGTCGGTGTCGCCGTTTTCGGCAAGTTTTGTTGTTTCTGCCAGTGCCGACGCATCGCCTTTTGCGACGCGTTGGAACAAAATTTCGAGTTGTTGGTCCATCATTCAGTGGTTTTGGGCGATCTGCCCGAAGAGATCGTCCGGTTAATAAATTCGGCCGTCAGACGCTCCCGGTCAATCAATCGGGAGAGCTGTTGCCGATAGTTGAGCACAGTGGAATCGTCGGCTCCTTTGACCATGGCGAGGTAGTTGATCTTGCCGCTGACGACGGATCGCAGGTCTTTGTGGACGCCGCCGCAGAAATCCCGGTCGAAAATCGTTTGTGCCTCCCGATAGCCGTAGTGCTTCCACAGGTGGAGCAGCGTTCTGAGGTGGCCGATGTAAGACCGCGGGACATTGACCTTCGTTCCGACAGTCAACCCGGTAACCTCCTGCCGTTCGCCGCGTCGTTGGACACGTGTCTTGCGGGGGTTGACGCGGAATCCGCTGCGCTCGATCAGGCGAACCACCTGTTGTGTCTGAGAATCGTGCCACGCGGCTCCGGGGTGATGGTGGCTCAGCGTGATGTCGTCGGCATAACGGGTGTAGATGCAGCCATGCCGGTCGGCATACGCTGCGAGTCGTTCGTCCAGCGTTCGGAGAACGAAGTTGGAGAGGGTGGGCGAAGTCGGAGCTCCCTGGGGCAGCACTTCCTCTCCGTCCGGCCCGGGAATCGTACAAAGCTTGCAGATCAGGTTCTGAACGTCGGGAGACAACCGGTCGGCCGGAATAGCCCGGTGCAATGCTTGTCTGACCATCTGTCTCGAAATGCTCGGGAAAAAGTTCTCCAGATCGGTATTGAACACACAGGTCTGGTGCAGATGGCGTTCGGCATTCTCCCGAATGCTCCGCCCCGGGACGAATCCGGTCGCACAGTCCGACGGAGGCACAAGCTGTTGCAGAAGGACATTGAGTGCTTTCTGGATATCTTTCAATGCCCGGACGGGGGCACAGATGGTGCGGAATCCTCCGGAACGTTTTGGGATCTGAAATTCCCGGTAAGCCTGGCTGCGGGCCCGTTTCGTTGCGAAACGGCCGAGGCGCGGCGGATCGGTCAACGCCCACAAATCGAGCCGATTGCCACAGATATGGATGGCATACGACAGATCTTCCGGAGTGCTGATTTTGAGGTTCCGGATAAATTCGAAGTCCGAATGGTTCATGGTGCTAAAAAAAGTTTCGAGCTCTCGATCTTACGGATCGGACTTTCCTGAGTGTCGCGTGAACAGAGGCTTCGTCCGACGCGGTCAAGGAATGTCGTCGCACCGCATATAGTCGGGGTCGACTATACCCAGTGCACGAGGAGCTCTGACCGCGTTCGGACCAAGCCGATCAGGTCGGTACATTGGTGGGTCGCCTCTTGTGAGGCGACGTCTGCCGGATCCGGCAGACAGCGTTCAAAGTCGATTCGTAAGAGAGCGAGAAACTCGAAACGGTGAAGAGTGATAATTTGTCTCCCGGAGAGGAGGGCGGGTTACCCGATTTTTACCACGTCGAGATACCCCACATGGCATGCCCCTGCGCGTTTCAAATCGATCCCATAGATCCGCATGAATGCCATTGCGACATCATTTCCTCCATTGGAGGTCAGCGGGTTGTATCCCGTTGTGGGGATCTCGACGCTCATTCCTTTTTCCAGACGGATTCCGCCGACGTTGGCGCTGCGTTTGACGGTTACTCTGAAAAGTGCCATAATTTGTTGTTTTTTAAGGGTTAATTAGGAATTACCGGTTTAGGTATTTTTTTAGATCGCTACCTAGTTTGCTTATAGCTAACAAAATGATTCCGGCATCATCGGCAAGTCCCAATCCCGGAATAAAGTCAGGAACAGCATCTATCGGGCTGATCAGATAAATCAAAGCAGCGATTGCAATCGCTTTACCACCCCACGGAGCATCGGGATCTTGTACGAATTTCCAAAGCGCTTGAACTTTGTCCCAGATTCCTGCAATTTTTCCGCGATTCATTCCGGAAAGTTTGCCTCGGATTTTTTCCACCATAAAAATAATCAGTCATGTCAGCTGCATACCGCTCAATTAGGCCGGCAATTAGGTCGGAGTGTCCGATCACGTCCCGTTGTTTGTATAATTTTGCTGTCAGTTTATCAATAGTCTGAAGAAATTCGCCTTCTTTCTGCTTCGTTCGGGAGTCTTGAGTACATAACCGCCAAAGCTTCGTCAAAAAACTGTTCCCTTTACTATCTTTTGCTGTTACCATTTTAGCGGCTGCTTTCAGTGCCATTATTTCTATGTTCCCACCATCACCGCCATCTTCACCTTCCATTGCCATCCTTGCCACTTCTGCAACACTTTCAGCCAACATTGTACAGGCTTCTTCCATCAATTCGCGCTGTTCCTCCTGGTTGACCGCTATCTCGAATTGAAGCTTGGCATTCATGAAGAATACGTAATTTTGGATCATAATAGTAGCCCGCTCCCGAATCATCTCTTCCATCCGCGGCGAATCGGCATATTTCAAGGCATTCTTGATGTTCTTGAAAAACATGTCGAAAGAACTGTCATACAAAGCGGGTGACTGAACGTATCGAATGACTGCTAATTGAGCCTTTAATGCAGCCTCGGCAGATTCATTCGCACGTTCTGATAATCCTTCAATAAAGCTTTCCATATCCTGGATAGTCTTTATTTCCCGCTGAGGAATGGCTATCTGCTGTTTGTCCTGGCTGGTAATCGCAACAGAGGTGGATTGCTCTATGGTATAACCGCATTCAGAACAGAATTTAGCTCCATCTTGGATGGAATGCCCACATTGAGGACAACATTGGGTGCTTGTCATGATATTTTGAGAATTAAACAAAAAAAAGTGCGGTGCTGCTGTCTTTCCGTTCGGACAACAGGCACCGCCAAGCGCCCTCTCTCGACATAGAAAAACAAGCAGCCCGCACCCATACAGATGTGTGCAGACCGTGCTTATTCTTCCCTCGAGAGTGGGGTCGACCTCCGTGAGGCTGACCTTACAAAATTGGCGGTTTTGTTGTCCGGGGAATCCTAAGATTCACGTATCCAGTATCGTTGCAGACCCCGAGGGGTCTACTTGGCAAAGATACGGAAAATTCGCACAATCGTACTGGGTGCGGAGCCGCTTGTGATCTTTAATCAGTGGGGTTCCATCGGGAGCAAAGATAGGGAACGGCCCGACTGTTCAGGCTCTCCGAAGCCGGTGAGTTCGGCCGCGGAAGGCGGAATTTCTTACATTCCGTAAAATACGACTGAATGCAGGCAAAAAACAAGAAAACGCAGAGAAGATACCGCGGTCGTTCTCCTCGTAAAACGAACGCGTCGGAGGCGGCGAAATTTGTAAAAAAAAACGGTCTTTCCGACATTCGGAATAGACCGTTGCGCTCCCAACCGGAATAGCTCGTTCTTCTTATTCCGCCTCGGTTGGCTGTTCTTCGGCGTGTACGACGATCTGTTCCCGGATGTCGATCCCCTCCGTGTGACGTCTCGTCTCGTCCGTCACATCCAAAAAACAGTTCTGCGGAATAAAACCGATGTAGATCGTATCGTTATGCCGCACACGGACGATCGGCGAATCAACGCCGACCTGTGTCAGCAATCCCTGGCGCGGAATCCGATACCAGGCCGTGACCCTGCGTCCGCCTTCGGCGAGCGGTTCGCTGTCACATTCCACATAGATGTTTTGCAGCGTGATGACCCTTTCGGTCGCCATGTAGTCGTAGTGTCCCGTTTCGCAGTGTACGATCCACGTTCCGTCCGCCATCTCGCCGCTCCACTTCTCCGCTTCGCCGGACGCCCGTGTCAGCACCGTCGGGAAATCATCGTAACGGTTCGTCCGGAACTCCCATTCGAGTTCCGTGGGCCGATCCGGGTCGTCGATCCGACAGATTCCCTGCATATAGGCCTCCTCGGGTATCAAACCTCCGGTACATAATGACTCCATGGCCGACTGCCGCATCAGTACAAATGTGATGTCCGCATCTTCCTGATAAAGAAATAGTTCGTAACGGGTTTCGGTCATTCGCCGGGTCTTACCGTCGAACTGCTGGCGGATCGCGATGTAATCGGCCCCCAGAGGCTCGAACCGCCAGTAAACGGGACATTCGCTGCGATAGTCCCGTTCGATCCACCATTCTCCCTCCAGCTCCGGATGAACCTTACAGGCGTTCAAATAGGTATTGGCCTGCAAAAGCTGCTCGGGGTCGTAATTATTCCTCAGATTCGCAATGATCTCCACCGCAAAATCGATCAAATCTATCCGGGAGAACAGCTCTCCTCCGCGCAACCGCCGTGCCCGGTTCCGATACTCTTCGGTCAGATACGGCGCGAAACGCATCATGCGGCTGTCCCGATACAGTTCCGCGAAAAAATCCCTCACCTGTCGGAGCTGTTCGGCCAACGCATCCGGCTGGATATCGCCCATGCGCGTTTTGAAGGTCGGCAGGATTCGCAGCACGAGCAGGGTCAGAATCGCCGGGTCGAACTGCGCCGCTTCGTTGCTCTCCGTCCGGTATGGTTTGGCTGCATCCGATCCGGCGAAACGGGGATCGAGCTGACAGCGTAACACCTGACGGTAAAATTCCGGCTGGGCTTTCCGCGTTTTCGTGATCCGTTCGAAATAACGCGATGTTGCGGCATAATGTGCCAATAACTCTCCGAGATCCAGGCCGGTGCGTTCCTTCGCCTCCCAACAGAACTCGCTATAGATGCATCGTGTGATGAATGGCGCTTTCTTGTTGAAGTTGTTGTTCCGCAGCTGGATGCCCGTATGGGCCGACAACTCTTCGGTCGTATTGCGCAACAGCCGTAAAGAGAGAATCGTATTGAGGCGTTCGGCATAAGACATCGCCTTGATTTCGGAACACTTTTGCATAGGATAACGGGGATTAGCGTCCGGCAAAGCTACACCAAAAGAACCACACCGTCGCATTTGCCGACCGACATCTTGCCGGTGTTTTCTTGTTTTTTACCCGCATTCAGTCGTATTTTACGGAATACGAAGAATCTCGTTTTTGCACAAGAAATCAGGTGAAATCTCGGTCGCAAGTTTTTTTGCTTGGTCTCCGTGGGCTGCTGTTTACGGTCGGACGATGCGGTTCAGGAAGTCGTTTAGCGGCTTCATCAGCCGGAACAACCGCAACGCCTCCGGGAGGTATTCCGGACTCGTCACCAACTCGTCCGGCAGGTGCACCCAGACGTAGAAATGGTTCAGCTTCAGGTATTCTGCCGCCGGTGAATCCGCCCGAAAGCCCCGCGGGACACGCTTCAGCACCTTGTCCTCCCGACACAGATCGCCGATGTGCTTCCGGAACTCCGGCGCATGGATAATCCCGCTGAACTCCTCCCAGTTTGAGTCGATCGCCTCTCGGATCGCCTTCAGCGAACCCGATTTCTCCTCCGGCATGTACAGCCCGCACGACACCACCGACATGCCGCCCGGTTCGACGTGCATGTAGTAGCCCGACAGCGGACTGTGCCGATCCCCGTCCGCATTGAGCACCACCCCGAAATGCGTCTTGTACGGCCGCTTGTCCGCCGAAAAGCGCAGGTTGCGGTTGATCCGGTAGATCAGCTTCCGGACATCCGGATACCCTAACGATGGGTCGAAACGGTTGATTCCCTCGACCATCCGTTCCGCGTTCTCCAGCACATTCTCCCGCGCCGCCTCATAGCGCTCCCGGTTCGCGTGGAACCACTCCTTGTAGTTGTTCCGTCGCAGGTCGTCCAAAAATTCCAGTGTCGTCCGTTCGATCATACCTGTTTTGATTTGCGTTCACGAATCTGTTTATAGTGCTCCGCCCGCCGCGGATTCATCGGGAACCATCCCTTGACGACCCGTTCCTCCTGTTCGAAGACCTCCTTGATCGTCCAGAACGACGAAAAGGCGAATACCCCCAGCAGCGTCGAGACGAGGACATTGTCCGTGAGCAGCGATCCCGCCGTTCCTCCGATGCCGAGCACCAGAAAAATCCACCAGCACCGTGTCCCCCAATAGTACTCCGCCCGGATCACCACCGGGTGGAACAGCCCGATAATCAGAAAGGTACAGATGCCGATCACCAGTCCCAGCAGTCGATAATCCTGTAAAAAATCCATCGCGATACAATCAATTTATATTCGGTAAAGATAAGAAAATGCCGCGGAACGCGAAAGTTCCGCGGCCTGTCTAAGTCGCTCCCGCTCGTCAGCGATCTCCCGCCAACGCCTCCTTCAGGTCAATTCCCAGCGCATCGGCAACCCCCTGTCCGTAAGCCGGATCGGCCTTGTAGCAGTTCCGCACGTGCCGCTGTTTGATGAACAGCTCGGTCTCGGCCCCCATGTTGCGGGCCGTATTTTCGCACAGCACCTGCTGCTGCGCCGGCGTCATCAGCCGGAACAGGTTGCCCGGCTGGGTGTAGTAATCGTCGTCGTACTCCCGCTCGTCGTAGTTGTAGATGTCGCCTGTCCACGAGAGCGGCGGCTCTTTTTGGGCCGGCGTATCGCGCCACTCGCCGTAGCTGTTGGGCTCGTAGCCGATCGTCGAACCGTAGTTGCCGTCCACCCGCATCGCTCCGTCGCGGTGGTAGGCGTGGAACGGACAGCGCGGCCGGTTCACCGGAATCTGTTCCGCGTTGACTCCCAGCCGGTAGCGCTGCGCGTCGCCGTAGGAGAAGAGCCGTCCCTGGAGCATCTTGTCGGGCGAGAAGCCGATCCCCTCGACGACGTTCTGCGGGTTGAAAGCCGCCTGTTCCACCTCGGCGAAGTAGTTGTCCGGATTGCGGTTCAGCTCCAGCACCCCGACGTCGATCAGCGGAAAATCGCCGTGCGGCCACACTTTGGTCAGGTCGAACGGGTGGATGTGGTAATTCCGGGCCTGCTCCTCGGTCATCACCTGAATCCGGAACGTCCACCTCGGGAAGTCGCCCCGTTCGATGGCTTCGTAGAGGTCGCGCTGGTGCGAGTCGCGGTCACGGGCGATGAGGTCGGCGGCCTCTTGGTCGGTCAGGTTTTTGATTCCCTGCTGCGTTTCGAGGTGGAATTTCACCCATGTGCGCCGGTTTTCCTTGTCGTAGAAGCTGAACGTATGGCTGCCGAATCCGTGCATGTGGCGATACGAGGCCGGTATGCCGCGGTCGCTCATCGTGATGGTCACCTGGTGGAGCGCTTCGGGCAGGAGCGTCCAGAAGTCCCAGTTGGCATTGGGGTCGTGGAGGTTGGTTCTCGGGTTGCGCTTGACGACGTGGTTCAGGTCGGGGAACTTCAGCGGGTCGCGCAGGAAGAAGACCGGCGTGTTGTTTCCCACCAGATCCCAGTTTCCCTCGTCGGTATAGAATTTCATGGCGAACCCCCGGATGTCGCGTTCGGCATCGGCTCCGCCGCGTTCGGTGGCGACGGGCGAGAAGCGGACGAAGCAGGGGGTCTGTTTTCCGACCTCGGCGAAGATCGAGGCGCGCGTATAGCGCGTGATGTCGTTCGTGACGGTAAAGGTGCCGTAAGCGCCGGAGCCTTTGGCGTGCATGCGCCGTTCGGGGATGACCTCGCGGTCGAAATGAGCCAGCTTTTCGATAAACCAGGGATCCTGCATCGCCATGGGGCCGTACGGACCGGCGGTCTGGACATTCTGGTTGTCGGCCACGGGGCGTCCGTTGGCCGCGGTGAGGGTGTGTTTGTTCTTTTTCATCGGTTTTGGGATATTGGAATAGGAAGCGGATGATTCCGGAAAATATTATTTTTGTTGTTCGCTTTGCATAGATCGTGCCAAATCTCCGGCGGGCGGTTGCCGGGGGAAGCGGTCGGTCATAGGGTAGGGGTGCCTGTTAGGGTAGAGGCTGGCATTTCGGAGTGCCCGCCGGCACCGTTTATTCCGAGAGGCAACGCAACTGAAAACCGTAGCCACGGTGATCCGCATAATAGGGATTGAGCCATGTCACGTGGAAATTCAAGTTTATGCTATTGGCACCGTTGACCGTCGATGACCAGCTGAAACCGCTGTAGCCGACGCTCACCAAACCGCCTAACCTCCCATTGTAACCTGCATCGCGGAAGCCCGGGGCGGGGTGAAAAGAAACAGACTAAACTCAAACGATGATGAAGTATATAAAAACGATTTTCCTCCTGTTTCTGGGAGGAGTCCTGGCGACAGGCGCAGAGGCGCGGAACACCGGCGACCACCTGCGCATCATGAGCTATAACGTGCGCGGAGGCGTGGGGATGGACGGACGGCGCGACTACGAACGGGCCTCGGCCGTGATTCGTGCCGAGCGGCCCGACATCTGCGCCCTGCAGGAGCTGGACAGCATGACCCGGCGCAGCGGCGGCACCGATGCCTTGAAGGAGTTCGCCGAACGAACCGGAATGCACGGCACCTTTGCCCGCGCGATCGATTATGACGGCGGCGCATACGGCATCGGACTGCTCTCGAAAGAGGCTCCGCTGCGGGTCGGCCGGCTGGCCCTGCCCGGACGCGAGGAGGCGAGGGCGCTGATCGTCGCCGAATTTGCGGACTACGTCGTGCTGGCGACCCATCTGTCGCTGACCGAGGCCGATCAACTGGCCTCCGTCCGGCTGATCGACAGCGTGGCCGCGTCGTATGCCGGGAAGGCGGTCTTTCTGGCCGGCGATTTCAATTTTACGCCCGGTTCGGAACCCTTCAAGGCCTTCCGGAAAAGCTTCCTGCCGCTCAACGACACCGGCCGCCGGAGCTGGCCGGCGGATGATCCGCACGATACGATCGACTACATCTGGGGATACATCGGCGGCGACCGTTTCTATCGGGTTTCGGCCAACGGTGTGATCGATGCGCCGGAGCAGTCGGATCACCGTCCGGTATTCGCCGAAGTGACCTATGGCCCGATCCTGTGGACGGCCCCCTATTTGCAGAATCCGACGGAAAACGGGGTGACGGTCTCCTGGCTGACCCGCACGCCGGCCTACAGCTGGGTGGAGTACGGTACCGACACGACCGATCTGCGGACGGCCCGCACGCTGGTCGACGGTCAGGTGATGGCCGGAAACGACGTGAACCGGATTCGGCTCGAAAATCTGGTGCCGGGCGAGCGGTACTACTATCGCGTCTGCTCGCGCGAGATGCTCTATTACGGCGGTTACGAAAAGCGGTTCGGCGGCACGGCGACCACCCCGTTCCGGTCGTTTACGCTGCCCGCTCCGAACAGCGAGGATTTCACGGCTTTGATTTTCAACGACCTGCACCAGTATCTCGGGACGTTCGACGCGCTGATGCGGGTGGTGCACGAGAAGGGGGTGGAGTATGATTTCGTGGTTTTCAACGGCGACTGCATCGACGATCCGGCCTCGCGGCAGCAGGCTGTCGCCTCGTTGTCCCGTTATATGGAGGGCGTGGAGGCCGACCGCATTCCGGTCTTCTTCCTGCGCGGCAACCACGAGATACGGAACGCCTATTCGATCGGGCTGCGCGAGCTGCTCGACTATGTGAACGGGCGGACATACGGGGCTTTCAACTGGGGCGATACCCGTTTCGTGATGCTCGACTGCGGCGAGGATAAGCCGGACGACCACTGGGTCTACTACGGATTGAACGACTTCACGGGGCTGCGGCAGGATCAGACCGCTTTCCTGAAGAGGGAACTCGCCTCGAAAGCGTTCCGCAAGGCGGGACGGCGGGTGTTGATTCACCATATTCCGGTCTACGGCAACACGGATGCCTACCGGCCCTGTACGGAGCTGTGGAACCCGCTGTTGCAGAAAGCGCCGTTTGCGGTGGCGCTGAACGGCCATACGCATGAGTTCGCCTACCATCCGGCGGGCGGCGAGGCCGGGAACGGACACTATCCTGTGGTCGTCGGCGGCGGTTTCAAACCGGAAGCGGCCACGGTGATGGTGCTCCGGCGGCGCGGCGGTGCGATGACCCTTACGGTTTATGGCACCAGCGGCGATGAAAAGCTGAAACTCGACCTTTAATCGGCTGAAAATAAACAGCGAACCGGGCATCTTTCCTGAATGAAAGATGCCCGGCCGCTTGAACAGGTAATCTTAAAAGTCGGTTTCATCAAGGGTTGGCGGGGTGAAATATTTTTTGACGGCACAATTGTCGGGGTGTTGCCGGGCAAAATCGAGCATCTTTTGACGGGTGTCCCGAAGCAGCCTTATAAGCTTCTCTTTGTCATTGTCCGACAGGTTTGCAGCATTGATTGCATTTAGACTTTCCAGTGTCTGAAGATATCCCTCTGCCGTAGCCCCTGCTCGTAATGCTTTTTCCAGCGGGATGGTCAGGACGGCCTTGTTTCCGTCGAATTCGATGAATGAGCACAAGAATAGATTCTCGGGCGCGTTTAATGCCGGAGTCTTTTGGATGTTGATTCGGTCGACGTAGTCTGTAAAGCGGTGGTAGTCGTGCACGGTAAACCCTAATCGAATCGCTTCGTCGCAGGATATTTCCGGGATGTATTTCCCGTTATCCAAGGTAATGAACCGTTTGAGTTTTGCGTCGAAATCCTGTGCAAACACCGGGCAGGTGTATGAACTGACGGCCATGATTAAGGTCAATGCCCATTGTATCTGTCGTTTCATCTCTGTGTTGGTTTGATTCAGGTGATTTACAATTTCGCTGTTCGATTAGTGCTTTTCTACGGAGCGGGCGGTTACATCATAGTTATCTGATCCTTTTGTTAAAAGAAAAGAATAATGTCCTCCTTCTGGATAAATTACCCCAGCGTTTTATGATGGGAAAATTGAAGTTACGAAATGTACGAAAAATAATTTGATGAACAAATTTGCAGGTGTTTTTGAAAACTCTTTTTTGATAACTTTATCCGGCAGACTTTTTCCGCGATACGTATGAAAAAAGTGTTTTTGAAAGTGAAACGTTTCGTCCTCGACACGATCCGTTTCTTCACCTATGATATCTGGCGCATCAGCAACATCGACGGCTCCGTGAAGCGCGTCGGGCTCTACAACCTGCTGAAGAGCTTCATCCTCGCCATTCGGAACATCAGTGCCGCGCAGCTCAACATCCGGGCCGGAGCGTTGACCTACAGCACGCTGCTCTCCATCGTGCCGATTCTGGCCGTGCTGTTCGCCATCGCCCGCGGATTCGGCTTCCAGCATCTGTTGCAGAGTGAACTCGTACGCTACTTTACCGGTCAGGAGGCCATCATGCAGCGGGCTTTCGAGTTTATCGACCGCTCTATCGAGTATGCTCAGGGAGGTGTTTTCGTTGGTGTCGGTGTCGTGCTGCTGCTCTGGACTGTCTTCAGCCTTTTCAGCAAGATCGAGAGCAACTTCAACGATATCTGGCAGATCAAGCACGGCCGGCCGTACGTACGCCAGTTCACCGACTATCTGGCTCTGCTGGTGGTGGCTCCGGTTTTCCTGATCTGCAATGCGGGCATCTCGCTCCTGCTCGCCACGGCGGCCGGACAGGCCCACATGCTCGGATGGGCGTTGGCACCGGTCGTGCGGGTGATTCCGTATCTGGTGATTGTCCTGCTCTTCGTGCTGCTCTATATGTATCTTCCCAACACGAAGGTGCGGTTCGGGAGCGCGCTGTTCGCCGGAATCTTCACCGGGGTGGCGTTCCAGATCTTTCAGGGGCTCTACATCGGCGGGCAGATCTGGATCTCGAAATACAACGCCATCTACGGAAGCTTTGCGGCGCTGCCGCTGTTGCTGTTGTGGCTGCAGCTGTCGTGGTTTATCTGCCTGTTCGGCGCCGAGCTGGCTTTCGCCCACCAGAATGTCAGCAAGTTCGATTTCGAGCAGGAGACCCGGCATATCAGCCGCCGGTATCGGGACTTTATCCTGTTGGCTGTGATGCGGGTGATCGTGGGGCGTTTTGCCGCGGGCGAACGGCCCTATACGGCGGACGAGATTTCGGGGCACTACCGGATTCCGACGCGGCTGACGGCCGACACGCTGGAACAGCTGCTCCGGATCGGTCTGGTGGCCGAGACTCCGGCCGCAGACGACCGGGTGGTTCCGGCCTATATTCCGGCTTCGGACATCCATCGGATGACGGTGGCCGATCTTTTCGACCGGGTGGATCGTTGCGGCTCGGAGAATTTTCGGGTCGACCTGAAGCAGGATTTCGATCGGGAGTGGGCCGAGATCATCCGCCTGCGCGAAGCGGTCTTCCGCAGCGGCGATGGGGTGCTGATCAAGGATTTGTAGTTAATCGGAATTTTCGTATATTGCAACCGAAAAAAATTACTTAATGATTTGCATTATGAAAAGATGGGGCTATTATCTCGTTTTTAGCTTGGTGTTATTCCTTTCTTGTACTAAGCAGGCCGAAATCGTTTCTCCGGTTCCTCAAAAAACAACAATCCGGTTGTCGGATGCAGAGATTGAGCGATTGCCGCTTCTGACCGATAATCATCGGCGTACACAGGAGGCTGTGTTGGCATTCTCTGAGAGCTATTTGAGGGTGATGTGTCCGGAAACGAAAATAGAGAGCGGTTCTTTGTCCATTTCTGATTCGGTGCTTATGTCGGGATTGGACACGAAAGGAGATGAGTTGTCTGTCGCGCCAATTTATGTGGTGAGCCGGGGCGAGGGCGAGGGATTCCTGCTTGTCGGCGGCGATAATCGGATCGACCCTGTCTGGGGTTTTATCGAGTCAGGCGATTATTGCGAAGGAGTGAATCCCGGATTCGATATCTTACTTGAGCAATTAAAAGCGGATGTTTTAGTAGCAGTCAAGGCGAAAGAACAATTGCGTGATTCGGTATATGATGTGTTGCAGACCAAATTGGGCTTAAACGGATTCGGAAAGACTAAAGTCCCGATTGATCCGGACCGACCGACACCACCGGATTACGGCGTGCCGGAACATTTCGATCGGACGGAAACAGTGGAACTGTATCCTTATTATGAAAATGAGTATGAGTACGGGCCGTTGATGAAAACGAAGTGGGGACAGAGTTGGCCTTATAACTCGGAAGTCATCAAAACACATCCGAATTGTCCGGTGGGCTGTACGGCTACGGCTGTGGCACAGGTGATGGCTTATCATAAATATCCGTCTTATATGTCTGCGACCGGACATACTTATTTATGGGAGCGGTTCGGTGCTGATAATAAATCCAATTGGGATGCCGATGCGATTGCCAGCGTGGGATATTTAATGCGCGATTTGGGACTTCCTCAATACCTGAATATAAAATATGCAACCGGGGGTAGTGGTGCGGGCAAGGATGATATTCCGGATGCCTATCGTGGATTTGGTTATACGGTAGGTTCGTACCAATCTTATGGATACACTGCGGTCTATAATGAAGTGAAAGCCGGGCGGCCGGTTTCTATTATAGGGGGAAATGGGAAAAATTATACCCATGCTTGGGTAACGGACGGTGCTTTATTGCAACATTGTTGGGTGACTATGTGTGTCCGGTTTTATCTGAACGATCAATTAATCCATACGATTGAGGCTGACCAACCGACTAAAAAGTCGTCGGGGCATTATGTTCATCATAATTTCGGATGGAATGGATTGGATAACGGGTGGTTTGCGAATTTGGATCCGATATATATTTACCGGGCAGGTGTAGATGCGAGTACGTTCAATAAAAACCTGAAGATTCTCACCGGAATCCAGCCGAAGTAATAACAGATAAAGAAGTAATAACAGATAAATGGGTATGATTATGGTACGTCTTTTTCAACGTATGGGTATTGTCGCAGGCTTGTGTCTGCTGACTCTCGGGACGGCGATGGCGCAACCTTCCTCGTTCCGCTCTCAGGAACCGTTCGAACCGCAGTATATTGTCGGAGTGAATTTTCGGCCGGAATGGCAGTATTGCCATCACGGTTCGTGGATCGGTACGGCACAACCGGATGACCGGTTTTCGCCCACCCCCGGTCTCTCGTTCGAGGCACGGATTACACGGCATAGCGGAATCGAGACCGGTTTTTATTACCGGTCGCTCAGTTCCGAGGCGGGTGTCTCGCTGGATGGCATGAGTGTGCCGTATCCGGAAGGCCACCGACGGTATTTCGCCGTTCCGTTGCTCTACAAGTATTATTCACGGATCGTGAATGTCGGGGTGGGGGTCAATTGCGATTTTCTGTTTGAAAAATCCCATGCCGATTGGATCGAATACGGCAGGCATCGGATCGGAATCCTGATGAAGGTCAGTAAGGATATCACCCTCTGCAAGGGGTTGTTTGTCGAGCCGGAGTTCCACTTCAATCCGTTTTGGGAGAATGGTGAACTCAACCACTCGTGGATCGGGCTGCAACTCGGGATAAAATACCGCTTCTGAATTTACTCTCCGTCGAGCTCTGTCACATAACCCTCTTCCAGCAGCCACGTCCGCCCCGGATAGCGCTGGAGCATGGCTTGGTTGTGGGTCGAAAGGATCACCGTCCGCCCCTCGTCCGTCATGCTGCGGAAGAGCTCCATCACCTCCTCGGTCGAATCCGGATCGAGGTTGGCCGTGGGTTCGTCGGCCAGCACGATCTGAGGATTGTTGAGCAGCGCCCGGGCGATCGCGGCCCGCTGGCGCTCGCCGCCCGAGAGCTGGTTCGGATAGGCGTGTGCCTGGTGGCTCATCGAGACGAGCGCCAGCACGGTGTCGATCCGGTTGTTGATGGCTTCGGCGTTTCGCCAGTCGGTCGCCCGCAGGACGAACTCCAGATTCTGGTAAACGGTGTACTCTTCCAGCAGTGTGGCGTCCTGAAAAACGATCCCCAGTTGTCGTCTCAGATAGGGAATCTGCCGCCGTGTCAGGGCATGCAGCGGAAATCCGGCGATCTGTCCGCGCCCGATGCGAAGCGGCAGCTCGCCGTACAGGGTTTTCAACAGGCTGCTTTTGCCGCTCCCGACCCGCCCCACGAGGTAGATCAGTTCGCCGGGGTAGGCATACAAGTTCACCTCCCGCAGCACTTCCCGGCGGGCGTCTTTCTGAAAAATTACGGCGTTCGTAAGCTGTAACGAGGGCTTGTCGGACATCACCATGACAATCGCAAAGATACACTATTCCTCCCGATTTTATCCCGCTACTTTTTTCTTTGAGCCGGACGGAACTGCCGCTTGTTGGCTTACGCCTTCCTCCTCGCCGCTCGGCAATACGCAAACTGCGTTTGCATTGCGCTCGCTGGCAGCGTCGGTTGAAAGAAAGCGGCGCAAAGAACTTTTAGATAGCTACGCTCCTCCTCAGGCTCCGCAGTCCTCAGTCTTCGAGAGTCTGTTGAGTTGGGTTTTCGGCGGGCG
>ERZ777305.2139-NODE-2139-length-18382-cov-3.340700_pt1 | contig 18382 bp, 16 predicted proteins | sample MGYA00374965_ERZ777305 | MGnify/ENA primary metagenome ERZ777305 (study PRJEB29328, sample SAMD00013331) | mouse gut metagenome | study: EMG produced TPA metagenomics assembly of the Metagenome analysis of fecal microbiota from mouse which was promoted... | reverse complement strand
ATTCAGTTATCAAAATACAAATCTAAGCCAACTCATTATGAATCCGAGAGGCTATTTGATACTTTCGGATATTTCCAGCTCCGCAAGTATACTTAACAGATTTTAATAGCAGCTTTTACAATATCTGCCTTATCCTCAATACACTGATCCAATCCTCTCTGGACCTGGTCGAAATCATAGAGATTGGTAACAATCTTTTTCACGTCCGCTCTGCCGTCGGCAACTGCCTGGATTGCCATTGGATAGATATGCCGGTAGCGGAATACGGACTGGAGCCGGATTTCCTTGTCCAGCACCAAGCTCATAGGCAGGGTCATCTCCCCGCTGCTGGAATATCCTACCAGAACAACAGACGCCCCTTTCTTCACGGCGCGGATGGCCTGGCATGCGGTGATCTGCGTTCCCGCCGCTTCAAATGCAATGTCGCATCCTTCCTGATCCGTAAGTTCCATAAGACGCTTCACCGCATCTGTTTCCCTTCCGTTGATCACTTCTGCCGCCCCTAATTCCTTGGCTTTCTCAAGACGCTTTTCCAGCACGTCTACCACATACACCTGGGAAATCCCGTAGGACTTTAATGCCATAAGCGTTACCAGTCCGATACAGCCCGCTCCCATAATTACAGCTTTCTGTCCCGGCCTTGCATTCCCCTGATTTACCGCATGGAATCCCACTGCCAGCGGCTCAATCATGGCGCCGGACAGGGTATCCACCTCTTCCGGGAGCTTAAAGCACAGATCTGCCCTATGTACCGCATACTCCTGCAGCACGCCGTCATAGGGCGGTGTGGCAAAAAACTCCACCTGGCTGCACAGATTATATCTCCCGGTTTTGCAAAACTCACATTTCCCGCAGGTTTTTCCCGGTTCAAGGGCAACCCGGTCTCCCGCTTTCAGATGTTTCACATCCGCACCAGTCTCCACAACCGTCCCCGCAGCCTCATGCCCTAATACAAACGGAAATGTTACGGTACAATCTCCGATATGGCCTGCTTCAAAAAAATGCAGGTCCGAGCCGCAGACTCCTACGTATTCTATTTTCACCAGAACCTCGTCCGCTCCCGGCACAGGAATGTCCCGTTCCTCAAACTCCAGTTTTCGAAGAGCAGTCATAACTGCCGTCTTCATTTTTCCTTTCAACTGCATTACCCCCTTTCATCCGGCTGGTTCCAGCTGTCCCGCATATTCGTCCATACGTTTCAGCGCAACATTGGCCCCCAGCGACTTTACGCATTCTGCGCCGACCCGCAGCGCAACCGCAATACATTCTTCTATGGAAAATCCTCCGCAATATGCAGAGAGAAATCCCGCTACAAACGCATCCCCGGCTCCCGTGGTATCTACCGCTTTCGTCCGGAATGCGGGATACGACCGATATTCACCGCATCCCTCTTTGGGCAGATAACTGCATCCCTTTGCTCCTTGCTTGACAATCACGTGCTTCACACCAAGATCTGCAAATTTTTGCGCTGCTTCCCTGGGCGTGCTGCAGTCTGCAATCTTCATGGCTTCGTAATCACTGGGCAGGAAAAAATCAACCATAGGCAGGGACGGCAGAAGATAGTCCATGGCCTCCGATCCGGGTTCTCCTGTAATGTCCATGGCTGTCAGCATTCCATGTTCCTTTGCCCTCTTTAGCAAGGCATGCAGGCGCTCCCTGTCAAGTCCCGGCAAATCTCCCAGGCTTCCAATATACAAAATGTCATGCTCCCCAAGAAGCGCATCGCTTATCTCTTCTCCGGTTATAAACTGGCTGGCCCCGTCCTGGGACGCAAAATGGCGCTCGCCGTTTTCTTCCAGCATAACCAGGGATACCGAAGTGGGCTTCTCTCCGGCCAGGATATGTTCCGTGCCAATCCCTGCGGCTGCTGCAAATTTCAGCGCAAAACTTCCCATATGATCCCGTCCTACCCTGCTGCACAAGGTATTATCCGTACCCAGGGCTGTCAGATTGGCAGCCACATTAAACGCGTCTCCGCCCACCCGCATATCAATACAATTTACTTTTGTATGATCCTTTTCCAGGATCCCGGCCGAAAACGGTTTTGCCATAATATCACACACCATCAAACCGACACATAATACGTTCATCCAACCACCTATACCAAACCGCTGTTTTTCCCATTGGAAAATAACTTTATTTTACTCTCTACCAGCTGCTCTGCCTTTCTGCGCCCGCTTACGAACAGATTCTCCACATTGTAAGAGAAATCCGGTTTTTCACGTCCTTCTTCCATCCCCAGCGCAAACGCTTCGATAAACTCCGTACAAATATTTACTTTCGCAATGCCGTAGTTCACTGCTTCTGCCACTTTATCCTGGGGCGTTCCCGATCCGCCGTGAAGCACCAGCGGAATCGAAACCCGGCCGGCAATTTCCTTTAACCGGCTGATATCAATGTGAGGTGTACGTTTGTAGAAACCGTGGGCAGTTCCTATGGCCACCGCCAAAGCATCTATTCCGGTTTTTTCCGCAAATTCCTGTGCGCATTCCGGATCCGTCAGCAAATCCGTTTCTGAAGAGATCTTTCCTTCGCTGCCGGACAGCTGCCCCAGCTCCGCCTCCACCGAAGCTTTAAACTTCCCTGCCAGAGCCACAACCTCTCTGGTAAGGAACACATTTTCCTCAAAAGATTTTGCGGAGGCATCTATCATAACTGAGGTGAAGCCTGCCCGGAGCGCCGACAGAACCTCGCTGTACTCTTCTGCGTGATCCAGATGCAGGGCCACCGGCACAGAAACCTGCTCCGCCGCCATCTGGGCAATCCGGTATGCGTTCAGATACCCATCCATATAATCCCGTTCAAAATGTCCCACCTGCAGAATCACCGGCATTTTCATTTTTTCCGCAGTGCTCACAACTGCTTTTGCCGAATCATAGGACCAGAACTCGAAAGCTCCTACGGCATAGCCGTCTCTACGTGCATTGATCAGCATCTCTTTCATTGTTACCAGAGCCATGGCGACCTCCTTTTTTCCAAATAAATACATTGATTATATTTTCATTTTCGCTTTATTTATTAATTGACTTAATTATATATGTCGTTTTATAATTTGTCAATAGGTTCTTTCTTGTTTTTGAAATATACATTTGATATAATAGCTTTAATCAATTTATAAATTCATTGGAATATGGATATGGTGAAAACATGTTAACGATGCACAGGGGTATTAATCAGGATACGATTCAGGAGTGGAACCGCTCGCTTTTATTGAAAAGCCTTCGGAAAGAGGGAGTCTGTTCGCGTGCGCACCTGGCCAATTTCAGCGGGCTGAAACAGGCCACCGTCACAAACATTATGAAAGATTTTATCGATTGGGAACTTGTGACAGAGACCGGGCTTTTAAGCGGGAATAAGGGCCGCCGTTCCATAGGGCTCACCATCAACCGCCAGAAATACCGCGTACTCGGCCTTCAGATCTCCCGCAAATTTTACAAAGTCGGCGTATACGATCTGGCAGGCTGCCCTCTTGACATGGTTACCCGCAAGATCCCCAAGCACCCGGACGTACCGGCTGTCTTAAAGAATATGTGCGCGGATATCCGCTATTTTGAGCAGAAATATTCGGATTATATCTTTCTTGCTTTAGGAGCTGCCCTTCCCGGTCCCTTTATCTCTTCCAAAAACCACATCGCCCTCTTGGTTGGCGGTGAAGAGTGGGCCGGCGTCAACATCAAAGAGGCTCTGGAAAAGGAGCTGGATTTCCCTATTTTCCTGGAACACGACTCCAACGCCGGCGCCTTGGCGCACATGTGGCGCCTGAAGGATTCCTATCAGGATCAGGTACTGGTCTATATCAGCGTCGGTCCGGGCATCGGGGCCGGAATTATTATGGACGGCAGCATCTATGCGGGCACACTGGGGATTGCAGGCGAGATTGGACACACCTCCATCAATGTAAACGGAAAACTTTGTTCCTGCGGAAACAGGGGATGCCTGGATCTGTACGCTTCTACCTCTGCCTTAATGGAAAATATCAACTCGGCATACGGTCTCCCGGATGATCATCAGCTGACGCTCCGGGATATTCCCGGAAGGTTAAAGAAAAAAGATGAGATTTGCCTGAAATACTTTCAAGAAGCTTGTGAATATATTGGTTACTGCATTGTAAATATCATCAATACCATAAACCCGGACATTATCATTATCGGAGATGAGATTTCCGGCATAGCACCCGATCTCACACAGACACTTATCCGCCGCACGGTAAAAGAAAGGATCCTGCCCGAGCTTTATGACACTCTCTCCATTGTAGTGAGCCAAGACGAGGATCATGTCATTCTTACCGGAGCGGCCATCGTAGCCATCAACGCAATCTTCGAAACCCCCGAAACCTATATGCCTAAGCACAAAACCTTATAAAACGCGCAAAAAACCTGCAGGTTTCCACAACAGCCAGGAATCCCTGCAGGTTTTTTATTTCCATTTCATTCTCAGTCTACAAAGACCGTATTGTACCGATCAATGCACTGGCTTATCACATAGGAGAAATGTCCGATAGAGCCAAGCGGAGCCCCGGAACCGCTCAAATCAACAGGCTGCCCGCTCTCCACCTGCTTGATCATCCACTCCAGCGCCTGTATCAGGGAATCGTAGAGGCCGTCAAAAGGACGGGAATTGCTCAGAGATTCCTTCATCAGCTGATCGTTATCGGCCAGGGCCGCATCCAAATCTGCCACAACAGACACGAGCTCATCATGAAGCTCCCGGATCCGTGTCAAATCCAAATCTGTAATATTTTCGTCTGTAACACCCTGGGAATAGGCTTCGTCTACCACCTCTTTTGCAATGGAAATTCCCCGGCTGGCGTTATAGATAATGAGGTTTCCTTCCTCTTTCATCCGCGCTTCATCCTGGGCCGTTCTCTCATCCCCCATCTCGGCAATCCCGTCCATATACTCATAGGCAAGAGGTGTGAAAGCCGCTGCTGCCTGATGGACAACCGCATGGTATTCTTTCGCTTTCTGATACTGGTTATCCGCATAATCATTGCTGTCGCTGATTTCTGAGAAGGTATCCATAAGCGCTCTTAAAGACTCCTCCATCTCTTTCACCAGCGCATCCAGGTCCCCGTAGTCCGGCTCCATCCCCGCAAGCTGTACGCAGTCATCTAAAATATCGCTGTTCTTGCCGTAGATGCGGTATCCGTAAGTAAGGCCGGTGTCGGGAAGCATAGAAAATTCTTCCTCGTCCGCAACCACCTGGTAATAATACTCAATGTCATCCAGAATGACAACAATATCGTTATTCAGCTCCACATAATAATTATATTTGATTAAGTCCATCTGCTCGGGAGGAATCTCCTGTTCCTCTTCCCCGGCGGGTTCCGGCTCCTCCGAAGCCGGTTTTTCCGGTTCCTCCACCGGCGTATTAGATGCCGGTTTCTCTTCCGCTTTCTTTTTGCACCCGGACAAAACCAGCGCAAGGGCCAAAATAGCGGCCGTTCTTCTAATTACATGTCTGCTCATATTTTTCCCCCTTGGTATGCTTAATATTAAAATATTATAGCAGAAATTCCGAACTCCGTACAGGGGATTTTAACGGCAATCCGGCTCTTTACAGCGTCTGCTCCGTCCGGGCAATAATATCATCCTGGGTCTGGCGGGACAGCACGTTGAAAAACGCACTGTACCCCGCCACCCGGACAATGAGATCCCGGTGTTCTTCCGGATGAAGCTGGGCATCCAGAAGGGTTTCCCTGGAGACCACATTGTACTGCACATGATAGCCGTGCAGGCGGTTGAAAAAGGTTCTGAGAAGCGCTATCAGCTTCCTCTTATTTTCCTCCTTGGACATAAGCTGAGGTGTTACCTTCTGGTTCAGCAGCACGCCGCCTGTAATCTCCTTCGTATTCAGCTTGGACACGGTCTTAAACACAGCCGTAGGGCCGCACTGATCCATAGAATGGCTGGGAGAACATCCCTCCGCCAGGGGTTCGCCCGCATGGCGTCCGTCCGGAGTCGCCAGCGTCCCTCTTCCCTGGCCTACATTGGCAGAAATAGAAGAGGTCCCCGCGTAACGGATCCCGCCGATGGGTCCCCGGCCGTAACGGGTATTGGGATATTTCTTAATCTCCTCAATATAAGTCTCATAAGCGTCTGCTATCAAACTATCTACGTAATCATCGTCATTCCCATACTTAGGTGCATCTTCAATCAGCATCCGGCGGATCCGCTCGCCCTCATCTCCCGCAAAATCAGACAGAAGCGCCTCCCAGAGCTGCGCCGGCGTCAGCCTTTTCTCCTCAAATACCAGTTTTTTCACCGCCGCCATGGAGTCTGCCAGATTGGCAATCCCCACCTGCAGACCGCTGATAAAGTCATAGACCGCTCCGCCTTCTTTCAAAGTAAGGCCTCTGCCGATACAGTCCTCACAGAGGGCTGAGCAGAGAACATCCGGCACATCCTCCTCCAGAACCATGTCGCAGGCATTTTCAATGATCACGCTCTGCTTGGTGAATTCTTTGATAATTTTATCCCAGGCCTTCTCCACCTGGGCAAAATCTGTCATATCCCGGAAATGGCCTGCGCCTTCCGTCAATTTCGTTCCGGATGCCGGATCGGTTCCGTCGTTGAGGGCAATCAGGAAGGACTTGGGGAAATTCAGGAAGCTCATGCCCGTGCAGCGGTAGCCCCACTTTCCGGGAACCGCCGTCTCCACACAGCCGATAGCGCTGTAGTTGTATGCGTCCTCTTCTCTGACTCCCCTGGCAAGGAAGGAAGGGATAATAATTTCGTCGTTGTTGAACGCCGGCATTCCAAATCCCAGCTTCACAACCTCGAGAGCCTCATTCATAAACCGATCGTCCAGCCCCGCATGATAACGTACCGTCAGGTTGGGCTGGGGCAGACGGGTCCGGGCCACACTCTTTAGAATCAGATACGTCATGGGATTCACTGCGTCCCTCTTATCTGCAGTCTGGCCGCCCACCGTTACATTCTGATACAAAGGCGAACCGGCGCTGAACTGGGTATGGCTCCAGCTTCGGATCTTGTTGACGGTAAAAGTTTTCAGCCACAGATTGGTTAGAAGCTCACAGGCTCCTTCTTCGGTGACAAGCCCTCTCTTTAAATCTGCCTCATAATAGGGATACAGATATTGATCCATGCGCCCGTAAGACAGGGAATGGCCGTTGGATTCAATCTGCAGCACCAGATGGACCAGCCACAAGGATTGTACCGCCTCATAGAAAGAATCGGCCTTCTCATAGGGAACCTTTCTCAGAATCCGCGCCATCTCGCCCAGCTCCGCGGCACGCTCCGGCTCCGCCGTCTGTGCTTTCTGCTCCGCCAAATCCGCATAACGCCCTGCAAAAGTCTTCACCGCCTGAATTACAATCTGAATGGCCTCATAGAAATAATACTTTTTCAACTCCCGGTAATCCGTCAAGTCCAGTTTCTGTTCCGCTTCCCGGGCGCGCTGTTCAAAGTCCTTCAGTCCTTTTCCCAGGACAGCCGCATAATCCACCGCAATATGGGCATCCCCGGACGTAATATTCCCCTCCGCCTTGATGATCCCCAGATCATAATAAATCCTGCTGGAGGGAGGCAGGGCCGCCAGGCCTTTGTCTTTTGTGGTATTATGCTCCCAGAAGGGTGCCAGCTCCCGCAAAGTTTTCTTAGTCTCCTCAGTAATGCAGAACACATCCCCATCCCGCTTTTCAAATTCATCCAGCTCCTGAATGACCCAGTCCATGGCATATTCCGGGAAGATCGGGGCGCTGCGGTTGCTGGAAGCCTGGTTTCCCGCCAGAATCGAATCCTCCTCAATATAAATGGTCATATGCTCCAAAATATTCTGAAGCATATAAGCCCTCTTCAAAATCACCGGTTTATCCCCGTGAAGCCGGTAGCTCTCCGTAGTCAGCACTGCGCGCTCCGCGCATACCTTGGGCTTCGCGTCCAGAAGTTCCTCCCGGAAATGCTTCATCCGCGGTGTCAAAGTCCCGAAATACTCTGCCATAGTTTATTCCTCCTACATTTCTGTTTCTATACAGCCCTGGAAACTTTTATGCTATCTTCTGATGTTCATTATATTAATCATTTCTTTAAAAGTCAATATTTATTTCGTTCAAAAGTTTTTTCTTTTCTTTCGTATTTACAAACCATTTCCCCCGTGCTACAATGAGAAAAACCAAGGGGAGGCCTGCACTCTATGAAGACAGCCGGACATATTTTTAACATCCAGAAATTCAGTATTAACGACGGTCCCGGCATCCGCTCCACCGTATTCTTCTGCGGATGCCCCTTAAGCTGCCGCTGGTGCTCCAACCCGGAATCCCAGAACCGCTGCCGGCAGGCAGCCCTTGCATCGGGCGATCCCAAGCTGGCCGGAAAAGAATGGACCTTGGAGGAAATTCTTGCAGAGTTGGAAAAAGATCGCTGTTTCTATGAAGAATCCGGCGGCGGCATCACTCTCTCCGGGGGAGAGGTCCTTTTGCAGCACGAATTTGCCTCCGCCCTTTTAGCGGAGGCCCAAAAGCGCTCCCTGCACTGTGCTGCGGAGACTACAGGCTATGCGTCCCATGAGGTTTTCGCAGATTTTATCACCCGCATCGACCTGCTGCTTTTCGATATGAAGCATTGGGACAGGGAAAAACACCGGGAACACACCGGAGTTTACAACGACATCATTCTGGAAAATATGCGGTATGCTGTGTCTCAGGGAATTCCAACCATAGCAAGAATCCCTGTTATCCCCAAGTTTAATGCTGGCTTGGACGCAGCCAGAGGAATGGCCGGCCTGCTGTGCGGCATGGGAATCCGGGAAGTCCACCTGCTGCCCTTCCACCAGTTCGGAGAACAAAAATACGAACAGCTGGGCATTCCCTACGCCATGAAAGGCATTCCCCAGCTTCACCCGGAAAACCTGGAAACGTACCGGCGCATATTCCTGGATGCCGGCCTGGACTGTTCTTTCCGTTGATACCTGTATAAGAAAGAAAGAGAGCATATGCCCCGGCTTCGGCAGGGCATATGCTCTCATATTGATTCCGTTAAAATTCAAATACGGCCACGCCGTAGGGCGGCAGATGATAGCCGAAGGAATAAGGAAGGCCGTCGCACTCACTCTTCTCCGCTTTGTAGACAAGCGCCTTCTCCCCGCCGCTGCCGCCGAACTCTGCGGCATCGCTGTCCAGTACCAGACGGTACTGCTTCTTTTTCGGCACCCCTACCCGGTAGTCCTCCCGCTCCACGGGAGTGAAATTGCAGACAAACAGCAGATTCCTCTTTCCTTTTTTACTGTATCGCACAAAAGAGAAAATGCTCCGGTATCCGTCGTTCGCATTGATCCATTGGAATCCGGCCGGAAGGGTATCCTGCTCATACATGGCAGGCGTCTTCCGGTAAAGGTGGAGAAGAGCCTTCACATAGCTCTGGAGCTGCTGGTGCTTCTCCTCTCCCAGCAGATACCAATCCAGTTCTCTGGCCTCGCTCCACTCCTGGAGCTGTGCAAAATCCTGTCCCATAAACAGAAGCTTTTTACCCGGATGCCCGAACATAAAGGAATAGGCCACTTTCAGATTCGCAAACTTGTCGTCGTAAAGCCCCGGCATCTTATTAATCATAGAACATTTCAGATGCACCACCTCATCATGGGACAGAACCAGAATATAGTTCTCACTGTAGGCATAGGTCATGGCAAAGGTCATGAGGTTATGGGCTCCTTTGCGGAAATACGGGTCCAGCTTCACATATTCCAGGAAATCATTCATCCAGCCCATATTCCACTTGAAAGAAAATCCCAAGCCGTCCCGTTCCGGCTGATCCGTCACCTTCGGCCAGGCGGTGGATTCCTCCGCAATCATCATCACGCCGGGGTTGCGTCCCCGCAGGCAGGAATTGAGATGCTTAAAGAACTCAATCGCTTCCAGATTCTTATTTCCTCCGTATTTATTGGCCACCCACTGCCCGTCCTGCTTGCCGTAGTCCAGATAGAGCATGGAAGCCACGGCGTCTACCCGCAGCCCGTCCACATGATACTGTTCCACCCAGAACAGCGCATTGGCTATGAGGAAATTTTTCACCTCATTCATCTCATAGTTGAAGATCTTTGTTCCCCAGTCAGGATGTTCTCCCTTTCTCGGATCCGGATATTCAAATAGGGGCTGTCCGTCAAATTCTGCAAGTCCGTGAGCGTCACGGGGGAAATGTGCCGGAACCCAGTCCAGGATCACGCCGATTTTATTCCGGTGCAGGTAATTGATGAGATACATAAAATCCTGGGGGCTTCCATGGCGGGAGGTGGGGGCATAGTACCCGGTCACCTGGTATCCCCAGGAACCGTCAAAGGGATGTTCCGCAATCCCCATCAGCTCCACATGGGTATATCCCATCTCTTTCACATACTCCGTCAGAGCAGGGGCCAGCTCCCGGTAGTTATAGTAGCCGTCCTCGCCCGGTCCGTGTGGATGCTTTTTCCAGGAACCGGGATGCACCTCATAAATCGCCATAGGCTCCTCTTTGGGCTCCCGTGTCCTGCGCTTCTCCAGCCACGTGCCGTCACTCCACTTAAACCCGCTGATATCCGCCACCCTGGAGGCCGTCCCCGGCCGCAGCTCTGCCGCGGATGCAAAGGGATCTGCCTTGTACAGCAGCCGGTGATCCGCCGTCTCAATCAGGTATTTATAGAGGCAGCCCTCTTCCACTCCCGGAATAAACAGCTCGTAGATTCCCAGCGGATCCAGACGTTTCATCTCGCTGCTCCGGGCATCCCAGCCATTGAACTCTCCAATCACATGAACCCGGAAGGCATGCGGAGCCCAGACCGCAAAATATACTCCTTTTCGTCCCTGATACTTGGTGGGATGGGCCCCCAGCTTTTGGAAAATATCATAGTGGGTACCCTGACCGAAAAGATATTGATCCATCTCTGTCACAAAGCAGGCCGGGCGTTCTTCCGCCTGCACTTTTTCCATCCGCTGTGCCTGCTCCTGCTTTCTGTTCTTTGACTTTCCGCTCTTTTGTTTCTTTGTCTCTCCCATAAACTCACCCCTGTTTTATTCTGAAGACCGCGCTCCCATGGGCGGGTACTTCCCAAATCAGTTTTCCGCCTTCCAGCGGAATCTCCCGGCCGGTTAAAATCTCTCCGGCTTTTGCGCCGCCGGCCGGACACGGAATCTCCATCCGCACGGCCCCTTCATCGTTATTTACCGCCACAACCACAGTCTCCTGTTCCAAGTCCTGGAAAACGCATACTGGCGGTTGGTCAGACAGAGTTCCCGGTATGTGCCGTCTGCCAGCGCAGCGGTTTCTCTGCGGAGATTGGAAAGCTTAAGCAGAAGGCTTTTCAGCTCCGGATGGGGCGGCTGCTTTTCCAGCTCCTCCAGGTTCAGGCAAGGACGCAGGAAATCGTCGTTTGGCCCTTCCTTTTTTCCTTCTACCCCCCACTCACTTCCATAGTAAACAGAAGGAATCCCCGGCAGGGTATAGAGAAGTGTATAGACCGGTATCAAATCTGCCGGTTCCCGCAGCTTATTCACAATCCGGTCCACATCATGGTTATCCACAAAGGAATACAGGCGGCGTCCCCGGTAAATACCTCCGTTCTCATCAAACTGCCGCCGGATGGTGTGGGCAATCTCAAAATAGTTATGGTCATTATGCCCGGAATACAGGCCTTTATGCAGTTCGTAGTTGGTGACGGAGTGAAGCATACCGTCCCCCGTCCACCGGGCGTAATCTCCGTGGATTACCTCTCCCATCAGCCAGAAATCTTCCTTCTTCTCATCGGCCACCCTGCGCAGATCCCGCATAAAGTTAAATTCCAGGCAGTCTGCGCAATCCAGCCGGATGCCGTCTATATCAAATTCATCAATCCAGAAACGCACCACATCAAACAAATACTGGCGCACACCCTCGTCGTAGAGATTCAGGTTGGCAAGCTCAAAACAGTTCCGCCATGCCTTATAATAAAACCCGTCATTGTAATGGGTGTTCCCTTCAAAGCTCACATCCTGATACCACCAGCGGTAGGAGGATTGTTCCCGTTTCTCCTTGAGATCCTGAAACGCAAAGAACTCCCGGCCTGTATGGTTGAATACACCGTCCACCACCACGCGGATTCCCCTGTCGTGACAGAGCTTTGTAAAATGCCGGAAATCTTCATTATCTCCCAGTCTCCGATCCACCATCCTGTAGTCCCGGGTATCGTACCCATGGCTGCCGGACTCAAACAAAGGCCCGATATAAACGGCAGTAAAGCCGTACTCCTTCATATGTTCAATCCACGGCTCCAGTTCCCGGAGGCGGTGCACAACCTCTCCTTCCGTGTTATACTTAGGCGCCCCCGTCAGTCCCAGGGGATAAATGTGATAAAAAACTGCCTCCTCGTACCATTTTGACACAATGATTCCTCCTTAACCTTATGAATAGATTCCGTGCATAAACTGATGGACCAGGGAATCAATCTCTGTTTGCTCCACCCGGATCCGTTCTCCGTCTTCCACTTCAAACTTCATCACAATCTCATAGAAAACCAATCCCATAAATCCCAGGGAAAATTGTCTCTGCCGGCCCCGCATATTGCCGAGCAAATCCGATGCAGCATTAAAAATCTGCTCTGTCTCCTGCTGCAGACGGAACGCCAGGGGCCGGACCGCCCGGTATGCTTCATTCTCTCTGGCCGAATGATAGAGCGCCATAAACAGCCGGTAAAATTTCGGCTCCCGCTGGGCAAACCGCATGAGCACACCTGCCGCACTGCAGAGCGTATGTTTCAAATCCCCCATAAAAACGCAGGACTGGTGATACTGCTCCAAAAAGAAACCGCTCCGGCTGTCTAAAAGCTGTTCCAGCAGACCGTATTTACTCTTAAAATAGTAATACAGCGTGGGCTTTGTAACCCCGGATTTCTCTGCAATCTCCTGGACCCCAACCGCATCGTAGCCTCTGGTATAAAAGAGATCCAAAGCGGTCTCCAAAATCTGTTCCCTGTTGTCCATAAAGTATTCCTCCACCCTCATTCTATACCGTTCGGTATAGAATGTCAAGCGCCTGTTTCCCCCAGAGTTTGACTTTTCCCGGCACAAAATTTATAATGAAAAAATACAGCCGCCCAAGGAAGGCTGCTGCAAAACTATCCGGCAAGGAGGCGCCCTTTATGATTCTTACCGTCACACTAAATCCCTGCATTGACAGAACCGTCTATCTGGATCGTCTTACCGTCGGTTCTTATAACCGGGTCCAAAGTACCCGGAGCGATCCGGCAGGAAAAGGACTTAATGTAAGCATTGTACTAAAAAACCTGAACGAAGACACCCTGTGCACCGGCTTTAATTTTTCAGAAAACGGCCGGCTTCTGGAACAGCTTCTGGATGAGCGGGATGTGGCGCATCAGTTTCTTATGGCCGAAGGCGCTATCCGGACGAATATCAAGCTTTTTGATAACTCTTGCCAGGTGATGACAGAAGTAAATGAAGCCGGACCCTTTGTCCCCCCTGAAGCAGTCGAACAGCTTCTCCAAAAAGCCGATTCTCTTTTGGAGCACACCGATATCCTTGTCATGAGCGGCAGCGTTCCCCCGGGAGTTCCCGCCGACATCTACCAGCGCCTTATCCGCATGGCACACAAGAAACAGGTTAAATCCATCCTGGATGCCTCCGGAGAGCCCTTCCTTTTAGGCCTCCGGGAAAAGCCCTATCTCATCAAGCCGAATACACTGGAATTTGAGCAGGCCTTTCATGCCCCGGTAAGTCCCCGCTCCATTCCCATGGATACCATCCGCAGCATCCTGGAGGGCGGCATCTCCCGAATCTGCATCTCTATGGGAGAAGAAGGCGCCCTCTTTGCAGACCGCGGACATATTTACCGGGCCCGCCCCCTTCCCCTGAAACCCCAGGGCCTCACCGGAGCGGGGGATTCCATGGTGGCCGGTATCTGCTATGCCATCCGCCGCCGGCTCGGCACAGATGACATGCTGCGCTGGGCTATGGCTTCCGCCGGCGGATCCATCCGCAAACCAGGCACGATTCTGGCCGAAGAAGCGGACATCCGGGAACTGCTCCCTCAGGTGGAAATCGAACAAATCCGGTAATTTTGCAGACAGCCAGGGCCGGGAACGGCTCCGCCGCCTCCCGGCCCTTCTGCTTTATGACTGATGCAGCAGTGCAATTATGGTTTCTGCCAAATCACCGATGATCTCGGCTCCGCCCAAAATGCTCTCCGCATGTATCAGCAAAAGTCCCACATCCAGATTTCCTTCCGCATCCATCTGCAGTGCGTCCTGATGTGCTGAGGAAGCCTGACAGAAGGCCTTCCTTCCCTCTTTGAGCGCCTCCTCATAAGGTTCTTTCTGTTTCGCATACTCGATAGCCTCAAGGTAACAGCTCTTTGCCGTTCCTGCAGCGGAAATAATCTGAAAACAGATATTCTCATACGCTTCTTTATTCTTCATCATTCCCCCAAAAGCTCCAAAATCTGCTCAAATACTTTTTCCCCGTCTATAGCTCCATAAGACTGCATATCAATGGCTGCAACCGGTTTTCCTCCTGCCTGGCCTTTTACCTTGTTCAGCATATAGCGGACCTGGGGTCCCAGAAGAATCACATCTGCCTCCCCCATGTCTTCTTCTGCCCGTGCGATGGCAGTGGCATGGATATCAATCTCATAGTTCCGGTTTTCTGCCGCCTGGCGGATCCGGTCACAGAGCACCGCTGTGGAAGCTCCCTGAGAACAAATCAATAATACCTTCAACGCGCCTTCACCCCCTTTCCCTGCACAAACTTGAAATAACCGATACGATACTTTCCATAACGATCAAAGTATTCCCGATAAAATAGTTGGGCGCAAATTCATTGTCCGTCTTCCTGCTGTTCCGCCTGATAATAATATGGTTCGGAACAATCCGGCAGATACTACTCTCTTCCCTGGAGGAAATCACATACATCCGGCATCCGCTCTCCCGGCAGCGCTCCGCTATAAAAGTCAAGTCGTAGGTCTCGCCGTTTTCACTGATAAAGATCATGAGATAAGGCTTCGGCACTGCAAAATCCAGCGGACTCTTCTGGGTAGTTACAAAGTCAAGCTCCTCCAGCTTTTCCTCCATATAAGTGGCTGGAATCCGGGAATACCCAATTCCCAGAATGTGAATACGGTGATACCGGCCCGACATAATGTCGCTGATCAGTTCGTCAATTTTCAACATCCCAGTCTGGCTGATCAAAACGGAGGTCAGAACATCCTCAAACTCAAAATTCAGCCCCTCTGTCCTCTCGTTCTTTAAAGAGATCATCATATCGCCGTAACCCAGATAGCCAAGCTTTTGGGCCAGGCGCACCACACTGGCCGTGGAAACATAGGCGGCCTTGGCAATCTGCCTGACGGTCGCTTTGTACTCTTTGTTGTCAATGCACCTCATGATTTCCCGGAAAATCCGAATTTCATTTTCATTCAGGTTGTTCCGCCTTACCGCCTCGTCCACATTCATAATTCATCCCGGTCCTTTACCGTGTCTAGCGTGCCTGCTCCTCTTCCACATATTTTTTATCCAGCGCCCGGATAAACGGATAATAAATGACACCGGACACTGCCAGCACCACCAGCTGAAGCAGGCCGCCCAGCCAGCTGTTGCACATCATCCATCCGCCGAACGGAGCCGGCATAGTCCACGGAACCGTAACTCCCGTCGGATAGGGAACAATCCCAAAATACATAGCCCCGAAAGAAATCAGGACAGTTACCATAGGCGCCAGGAAAAACGGAATGATCATAACCGGATTCATAACCAGGGGAAGGCCGAAAATCACCGGCTCATTCACATTAAACACACCCGGTATAATAGAAAGTTTTCCCACCTTTTTAATCCGCTCTGATTTACAGAGAAATGCCATCTCAACACAGAGGGGAAGTGTAATACCGGTTCCTGTCAGGCATATAATCATATTGGCAAAATCCTGGGTGGCTATGTAAGGCCTTGCCGCCAAAGCGCTGGATGCAAACACTTCAAAGTTTGCTGCACGCGCAGCGTACCACAGAGGCTGCGCCACCGTAGAAACCAGCTCTGTTCCGTGAATTCCGAACAGCCAGAAGAAAGAATTCAGGAAGGTAAATACAATCGTACCGAAAAGGGAGGTTCCTACATTCGTCAGCGGTGCCTGCAGAAGGCTGTATACCAGATTGGACGCCGTCCCATAGGGCGTAGCGGCAATCACATACCGGATAACCAGAAAGAGGATGCCGGAAACAACGGCCGGAACCAGGGCCGTGAACTGCTGGGATACAAACGCCGGCACGCTTTCCGGCATCTTAACCGTCAGATTTTTCTTCTTGCATATTTTATAAATCTCTTCCGTAATGATAGCAACAATAATAACCAGGAACAGCGCTTGTGCGCCCAATCCCGAAACGGGAATGCCCCCTTCCCCGGAGGGCAGCAGAATAAAATAGCTCATCAGTGCAATCGCCACATTGGGAATTGCATCCAGCTTGTCAAACTTGGCAAGCTGATAGGAGGTGCCCACAAGTGCAATCAGTCCCGTAAGCCCCATGGTCGCCACATTGACTACGGACCAGTTCCATTCTCCCCAGACGGTCTCCCCGAAGATGGATATCATCAAATCCTGATATGCCTGAATGGGAAGATCGCTGATAACACATGCAAAGGCTCCTACCAGCAGTACAGGCATGGTCATCAATAAACCAAACTGGATTGCAGACAGATATTTGTTGCTTTGCACCCATTCAATCATAGGATACAATTTGCTTTCTATTTTCTCACTAAATTTTTCCATGTCAAGCCTCCTTTGTGAATTTCTTCTGTTTTTACCCGAATTCCGGCCAGTACCCTTCATTTGCTATTTTAAAATCTGCAATGATCTGCTTGGCAGTCTCCGCGTCCCGGATAATACGGTTCTCCGTAAATGCCTGCAGAAGCTTCAGGTCATCTTTCTCAAAAATTGCGTCAACCAGAAGCTTTTCACAGGCAAACTGATTTTCCAGCAATCCCTTCTCAAACTGCGGTACTTCTCCATAATTCAAAGGCATAATCTCCTGGCTCCCCACCAGACATGTGGCTTCCAGCATCATTTCCGAATCCAGATTGGGACAAATTCCGTCATTCTTTACCATGACCAGTGCAAATTCATGAGCGTTATTGATAATCGAAAGGACAAGCTCCACCAGATAGGCAGCATGAACGTCATTGTAGGCCATGCTGTCCACCGTCATATCCGCCACTACTTCCGTAGAAGGATCAATCTTTTTGCTGATGTCATACTTCGTCCCTTTCATTTTACCCAATGCCGCAATTTCTTTGCAGAAAGAAAAGACATTTTTCTCCCTTCCGCCGATTACTTCATCGTACCTGGTATAATCCGGCCGGTAATGCCCGTAGGATTTATTGGGATACAGATAGTACAAATTATAAGTGTTGGGCAGGGAGTACGGAAAATCATGGATCATCTCCAAATGATTCAGGAAGGTAATGCCCCAGTGATCCGCTTCTCCCTGAATCTCATCCTCAAACTCTTTATGAAGCTTCTCATAGTTCGTCTGGATATCATGAAGCAGCCTGGGAAGCAAATCTTCCCCTGTCTTTTTATCCAGAAGTTTGGTAAACCACCCAAAATGATTCAAACCGATATAAATGGGCTGGATTTCGCATCTCTTTTTCCCAATCAGGGGCAGGTAGCGATCCAGAACGGAGGTGGGCATATCACAGATATTGATAATCTTTTTATCCTCCGGAAACACCCGTTTCGTAGCCTCCGCAACGATGGCCGCAGGGTTGGAATAATTGATAATCCAGGAATCCTTGGAATAGGTGCGGATATCCCGGATCAGTTCGACCATCTGGGGAACACTTCTGAGACCGTAAGCCAGGCCGCCTGCACCGCAGGTCTCCTGTCCGATACATCCGTGGCGGTACGGAATTTTCTCATCTTGGTTTCTTAACTCCATGCCTCCTGCCCGGATCTGGACAAAGGCAAAATCAATATCACGAAACGCCTCTTCCTTGGAGGTGGTGTAACCGAATTCAACATCTTCATAATATTCGGAAAATAAAACCTTTCCAAATTCTCCTACGATTCTCTGCCTTTCCTCCACACAGTCATACAAAACAACCTTTCTCAAAGGAAACGATTTCCTGATTATGCAGAGCAGTTCCAGCATATCCGGGGTATAAGTGCTGCCTCCTCCGCAGATTACAACGGAATACTTTCTCATCACAGATCTCCTTTTCCTGTTTTCATAGCGTCATGCCGGCATTTAACTTTCCACTATTGTATAAGATCTCTAAATTGTATTCAATGTTTCACATCCATTTCGTTATATGTTACACCTTTTGTAACATGTTACATGCTTTGTCCGGCAATAAAACAAGGACACGGCTATCCGTGTCCTTGTACCTATACCCTTCGGGCACCCCATGTGACAAGTCCTTC
>ERZ777305.2136-NODE-2136-length-18409-cov-5.698104_pt1 | contig 18409 bp, 16 predicted proteins | sample MGYA00374965_ERZ777305 | MGnify/ENA primary metagenome ERZ777305 (study PRJEB29328, sample SAMD00013331) | mouse gut metagenome | study: EMG produced TPA metagenomics assembly of the Metagenome analysis of fecal microbiota from mouse which was promoted... | reverse complement strand
GCCGTGGCGCGAACGCGTCCGCCGGGCGGGCGGTGCGTGCCGCACTCCCAATGGGTAGCCTCTCCCCCCCATTCTTTGACCCCCTTAAGAATCATCCGCCCGGGTCACTTCATCGGCAAGCCCTTCCGCCCCGCCCTTCGCCGAGCATCCCACCCTTCGCCCCCTCCCCGAGAGCGCCCTTCTCTTCGAACCGCCAGCGTTTTCCTTTATGTCTTCCCCTCCCTCCTCACACGGCACCAGCGCCTCCTCCACCTCCCTGAGCGCCCCGTCCGACAACCGACTCCAGTCCACCTTCGCCCTCCTCTCCTCCTCCCTCAGCTCCCGCTCCGGCCACCTTTCCGCCTCCCTCAGGATCTTCAGCCTCAGTTCCACACACCGTTCCAGCCCCCTCAACGCCGCCATACATCCCCTCGCCGCCGGCAACGGATTCTCCTCCAGCTCCGCCGGTTCCAGCAGCTCCGCCAGCCGCTCGTAGACCACCTCCAGCCGTTCTATTCTTCGCATACCCTCCCTTAAGATTTCCGCCTCCATGATTTTATTTTATAGTGATTCCCCGGATTAATGCTTATCTTCACCCCACCGGCCCCCTCCAGAGCGTTTTTCACAAAAACAGCCATTAAATAACTCATACGGGTTAAAATTTACTATATTCGCAACATTAATTACCCCTGCGTGTCCTCTTTCATCGTGAGCCAAAGATAGCCTCATTTTCGGCCCCCGTCCAAACGACACACCAAACCATTACACAATAAATCAGACACCTACCCCCGATAACCCCACCCGCCATGAACACCACCTCCACCTCCCACATCTCCCGCTACCAGATCGACATCAACGCCGGCATCCAGACCATCCGCTACGAGCGCCCCGTCGTCGGCTACATCGAGCAAGGCACCAAACTGATCCACCTCGGCGACCGCTACGTCACCGTCCGGAGCGGCGAACTCTTCCACCTGAGCCCCGGCACCCACTACATCGAGAACGACCCCGCCGACAGCGGCCGCCCCTTCCGCCAGACCCTCCTGTTCTACACCCCCGACGACCTCCGGAACGACTTCATCCCCGCCCCCCAAGTCGCCGCCACCACCCGCCTGTGCTCCACCTGCCGGAACACCGCCGGCGTCTACACCTACCCCGCCTGGCCCCTGATCGAGAACTACTTCCGCTCCCTGAACCGCCTGCTGAACACCCCCCTCCACCGGAACCACCCCGAACTCAGCCGCCTGAAGATCTGCGAACTCTTCCAACTTCTCCAGACCCAGCCCGGCTGCTGCATCAGCCGCCCCCTCTGCCAATCCCTCACCCAGAGCCGCCACACCTTCAACGAAGTGATGCACGCCAACATCTTCACCACCGCCAGCGTCTCCAGCCTCGCCGCCCAATGCGACATGAGCCCCACCGCCTTCAAGAACCACTGCCAGCGCACCTTCGGCACCACCCCCCACCGCTGGATCATCGACCAGCGCCTGAACCGCGCCCAGCTCCAGCTCATCACCACCCCCGACCCCATCAGCAAAATCGCCCGCGACTGCCACCTCCCCAACCCCTCCCACTTCATCAAACTCTTCCGCCGCCGCTTCGGCCTGACCCCCCTCGCCTACCGCCGTCGCTACGAAAAAAGCGGCCTCTGACCCACCCTCCGACACCCGAAAATCACTACCTTTGCCCCACACATAAACCCTAACAACCATGTTAAGCAACAAACTACAAGAAGCCCTCAACGCCCAGATCAACGCCGAACAATGGTCCGCCTACCTCTACCTGTCCATGTCCCTCGACGCCGCCGCCAAAGGCTATAAAGGGATCGCCAACTGGTTCTCCGTCCAGTACCAAGAAGAACAAGCCCACGCCCAAATCTTCATCGACTACATCCAGAGCCGCGGCGGGCGCGTGACCTTAGCCCCCATCGCCGCCGTACCGACCGAATGGGCCACCCCCCTCGACATGTTCAAAGAGACCCTCGCCCACGAACAGAAAGTGACCTCCCTGATCGACAACCTGTGCCGTCTGGCCGCCGACGAGAAAGACTTCGCCACCTCCAACCAGCTGATCTGGTTCGTGAACGAACAAGTGGAAGAAGAAGAGAACGCCCGCGACATCATCGACCAGCTTCGGATGGTCTCCGAGAGCCAGATGGGCCTCTACATGATCGACAAAGAGCTCGGCAGCCGCACCTACACCGCCCCGAGCATCTCCGCCCAGTAGCCCCCTCATCCGTCTTTCGGCAAGACGATCGAAACAGCAAAGGAGGGAAGAGGCCGCCCCACAGCAGCCCCTTCCCTCCTTTTCACGTATAAAGCTTTAAAGAAACCCCTCTTCCCCCCGCATCACTTCGTCCGAATCCTGAAGAACAAAGCATACAGGATCGGAAGGAAGAGCAGCGTGGCGACCGTCGAGAAGAGCAGCCCGCCCATGATCGTCGCCGCCATCGAACCGAACATCGCATCGCCCAGCAGCGGAATCATCCCGAGAATCGTGGTGACCGAAGCCATCATCACCGGCCGCAGCCGGCTCTGAGCGCTGACCACCAGCGCATCGACCGGGTCGGTTCCCCTCCCCGCATTCGCCCCGATCTCGTCCAGCAGCACGATGCAGTTCTTGATCAGCATCCCCATCAGCCCCAGCGCCCCGACGATGGCACAGAAGTCGAACGTCTTGCCCGTCAGCAGCATCGCCCCGACAATCCCGACAGCCAGCAGCGGGATGCAGCACAACACGACCGCCGGCTTGCGATAGTCGCCGAACAGCACGATCAGAACCGTGACGATGAGCACGATCGCCAGCGGAACCTGTTTGAAAAGCCAGTACATCGTCTGGTCTCGGGCCCCCTTCTCGCCGTCCCAGCGCAGCGAATAGCCGGCCGGCAGCTCCAGAGCCTCGATCCGCTCGGCAACGATCCTCCGCGCCGCCTCCGTCTCAACCCCCGGCACCGGCGAACACATCACATTCTGCATGCGGCGGCCGTTGTAGCGCAGGACGACCGGATCCTCCCACTCCACGCCGACCCCCTGTCCGACCTGTCCGAGCGGCACAGTCTGCGTCAGCGCCCGGAGGAGATCGCCCTTGTCGAGCGTCCCGCTCCGCAGACTCAGCGCCAACTCGTCGTCGAAGAGCGCCTCCGCGTTCGGGAGCAGCGGGAAGACCGGGACATTCTCGGGATTATCGATGCGCTCCCCGTCCGCCGCCGTACACTTGAGGTAGATCGTGTTGCGGTGCGTGCCTTCGTAAAACGTTCCGACCGGAATCCCGCCCTCGGCCGTCAGCAGCGACACCGCGATGTCCTGCCGGCTCAGACGGACACGGCGGGCAGCCGCCTGATCGTAGTCCGCCACCCAAACCGGCACGGCAGGCTCCCACCCCGTCGTGATCTGCGCCACCTCCGGCGTCCGCCTCATGATCGCCCGCGCCGAGTCCGCCAGCCGGTGCAAGACCGCCGGGTCGGGCCCCGAGAACTGCACCTCGATCGGGTACTTCTTAAACATGATGTTGTAGCGCTTCACCTTGACATAAGCGTCCGGGTAGCGCGCCGAGAGCTCGTCCTGAATGGCGTCCATATTCCCGACCAGCTCCTCGGGCGACTCGAAATCGACGATCAGTTCGCCATAGGCGAGCGACGGCGTGGCGATGCTCCGCACGAGGTTATAGCGGGCCGGCGTTCCGCCCGTCACAGCCGTGATGCTCCGCACCTCGGGGCGCGTCCTGAGATAGGCCTCGATCTCCCGCAGGTCGGCCGCCACACGGGTCGAGTTCGTCCCCTCCGGCAGTTTGTATTCGATATAGAGCTGGTCGTAGACCATGTCGGGGAAGAACCCCTGCCGGACATAGCCGAACCCCCAGACACTCAGTCCGAGCAGCAGGAGCGCAGTCGCCAGAGCCGTGATCCGGTGCCGCAGTCCGAAGCGGAGCAGGCGGCCGAAGCGGCGGTAGAGCGGACTGTCATAGAGTTCGGCCGCCGCCTCGGTTCGTGCCGGCCGTTTCAGGAGCCGGTCGGCCATCAGCGGCACATGCACGAGGGCCAGAATCCAGCTCAGCAGCAGGCTCGCCGCCAGGACGATGAACAAGTCGCGGATATAGACCCCCGCCGTGTCGGGCGACAGGAAGACCGGCAGAAAAGCGAGGATCGCGATGACCGTGGCGCCCAGCAGCGGCAGGGCGGTCTTCCGTCCGATGGCACACATCGCCTCCCTCCGCGGCCTGCCCTGCTTCAGGTCGACCAGTATGCCGTCCACCACGACGATGGCGTTGTCGACCAGCATCCCCATGGCGAGGATGAAGGCCGCCAGCGAGACCCGCTGCATCGTGCCGCCCGCCATCCCCAGCAGCAGGAAGGTGCCGACGACGATCGTCAGAAGGCTGAACCCGATGATGACGCCGCTGCGGAATCCCATCGTAAGCATCAGAATGACGATCACGATCACGACCGACTCGACGAGGTTGACGAAAAACGTCGACAGCGCGTCCGTCACCCGCTCGGGCTGGTAAAAGACCTTGTGGCAGTCGACCCCCGCCGGGAAGCGCCTCTCCCGGAGCTCGTCGAGCCGGCGTTCGACCGCCCGGCCGACCTTCACGATGTCGGTTCCCGAAGCGGCCGCCACGGCGATGCCGACGGCCCGCTCCCCGTCGCGGGTCATCGCCTGACGGACGGGTTCCGCGTAGCCGCTCTCCACAGTCGCTATGTCGCCCAGCCGCAGCTGGTCGTCTTCGTGACCCTGAATAATCAGATTACGGATCTGTTCGACCGTGCGCGACTTGTCGGCCACCGTCACCCTGACCCTCCGGTCGCCGCTGTCGTAGTAACCGGCATAGAACGTCCCGTTCTGTCCGTTCAGGGTGGCGAGCACCTCGGTCGGCGAGATACCGAGCGTCGCCATCCGGTCGGCGCGCAGCGAGATGTCGATGCACTCCTCGCGCACCCCGTAGAGTTCGACCCGCGCCACGCCCTCCAGATCGGTCAGCTCGCGCTGCACCAGCGAAGCGTAGTCGGCCAGCTCCCGTTCGCCGAAGCCGTCGGCGGTCAGGGCATAGAACATGCCGTAGACCAGATTGAAATCGTCCTGCACCCGGACGGAGGTTCCGTCGGGCAGCGACGCCGCGGCATCGGAGACCTTGTGCCGCAGCATGTCCCAGCACTGTTCGAGGCGGTCGTCCGGCGTCGTGCTCTTCAGTTCGACCTGGATGAGGCACAGGTCGTTGTACGACCAGCTCTGGACGCAGTTCACCTCCCCGAGCGTCCGGATCGCCTTCTCCAGCGGGTCGACGACCTCCATCTCCATCTCGTGCGCCGAGGCGCCCGGACGGATCCCGACCACCATGGCGATCTTGACCTTGATCTCGGGGTCTTCGAGTTTCCCCATGTCCCACGCCGACTTGATCCCGCCGGCCAGCAGCACCGCCAGCAGAAAATAGACGAGCTTCCGATGCGAGAAAGCCCACTTGCCGCAATCGATCATAACAGCCCTCCCGCATTGGTTTTCGACGGCTCGGGCAGCGGATCGACCCGCTCGCCCTCCGTCAGGTGGTGCACCCCGGTCGTGACGATCCGTTCGCCCGACGCCAGCCCCCGCACGATCGTCGCCGTCCCGTCCGTGTGGAGCTGCGCCACTTCGACCCGGCGGCGCACGACCGTTCCGTCCTCCCGGCAGATCCAGACGCAGCTCGCATCATCGTGTCGGAAGAGGGCCGATGCCGGAATCCTCGACGGCGTCTGCTCCGTTTCGTGCCGCACGACGACCTCGACCGCCGCGTTCATGCCGGGCGTGACGGCACCCGTCCCCTCCGCCGGCAACGCCAGCCGAACGGCATAGAGCTGGTTGGCATTCGCCTCCGGCCCGATGTGGAGCAGGCGGAGCGGAATCTTCCGATCGCGCAGGAAATCGAACGCTGCGGCGAACGAGACGATCTCTCCGCGGCGAACATAGGTCGACGCCGGGACGAAGATCTCGATCTCGGGATGCTTGTCGGACAGGAAGGTCACGACGGGCATGCCGGCCGCCACGACGGTCGGCGGATCGAACCGGCGGTGTTTGACATACCCGTCGAACGGGGCATACAACTTCGTGTCGGCCAGCTGGTTGCGGGCGTTCTCGTACTTCGCCGTGATCTGCTGGAGTCCGTACCGGGCCTTGTCGTAGGCATCGGCCGTGGCGACATGCTGGTCGTAGAGGGCGATGATGCGTTCGGCCTCGGCTCGAATCCGTCGATACTCCCCTTCGACGGCTTGCAGCTGGAGTTCGTAATCGCGCGGATCCATCTCGGCGACGAGCTCGCCCCGGCGGACGAAAGCGCCGTCGGAGGCATGGATGCGCTGGAGCGTTCCGGAGACTTTGAATGCGAGGTTCACCTCCTCGGCCGCCTTCACGCGGCCGGGAAATTCGAGGATCTCGTAAGCGCCGGCCGTTTCCACGGTATCGATGCGCACGGAGGGCGCCGGCTTCGTCTGCGGCTGCGCACCGCAGCCGGCCAGCAGCAGCGCCGCCGTCGCCGCAGCGGCCCTCCTCCACTGGGGATTCATCATAGAGCAGGATATTTGAGGTTACTCAAAGACAAAAATACCGGATTAGGATCGATCCGCAAATAGCGATTGCGCGGTTCTATTGTTCGATTCGTTCGATTTACGGAACGAAAAAGGACAGATTATCTCCTTTCCGTCGGATTTTCATACCTTTGCGAAAACGAGCGACATGAACCGGACAGAGAACTGCGGACTGGCGTTGGGCGAGATCGACGCCGAGAGCATCGGGCGGTACAGCCGGGTGGTGCATCTGGAGAAGAACGGCTTCCTGCTGTGCCGCCGGGGTCGGATCACGCTCGGCATGGACGACAAGGAGTTCTCCCTGTGCGCGGGCGACCTCTACATCTATCCGGCCTTCTCGCAGACCGTCGTCGTCCGCTACAGCGACGACCTGGAGGCGATCGTGGGTGCGGCCGGTTTCGACTTCTCGCTCTCTTCGCTGGAAAACGTCTCCGACACGCAGAGCCTCGTCTACATCCGTTTCAATCCGGTCGTCCGCCTGACGGACGAGCAATACCGCCGCATCGAGGAGCTGATCGGGTTCACCCGGCGGCGGCAGGCGGGCGCATCGGCCATCGGCCGCCAGGTCATCGCCTCGCTCGTCCGTGCTTTCTGCTTCGAGGTGCTGGACGCCTACCTGGCGAACCACCCGGTCGGCCGGGAGAAGATGACGCGCAAGGACAAGATATTCTGGCAGTTCCTCTCGACCCTGCACCACCATTTCCGCACCCGGCGCAGCGTGGAGTTCTATGCCCGGGAGCTGTGCCTTTCGCCGCGCTACTTCGCCACGCTGATCCGGGAGCGATCCGGCAAGACGCCGGTGGAGTGGATCTCGCTGTTCGTCATCGCCGAGGCCAAGAGCCGGCTCGCCGATCCGCAGGCGAGTATCAAGGAGATCGCCTCGTCACTGGACTTTCCGAGCCAGTCTCTTTTCGGTCGCTACTTCAAATTGTACGCGGGCATGTCGCCCTCGGCCTATCGGGCTTCGATACGCGCGTCGGGCGGATAACGTTGGCGGAGGGGGCCTTGAGGTCGCGAGTTCTGAGACCTAATTCCGAGATAGTTAGCAGTCTGTCGCTGTCGAATTTTCAGTATTTGTAAAACATTTTGTAAAACACGCCAAGTGGCGACTGGCGTTCGCTGATTAAACTAAAGTGTTATTTTTTTAAATAAATCAGATGTTCGTCTAACTCTGTTTGTCTTGTAAGAGGCATGAGGACATCTCTAATGTTTTCATACCGCAAACGGTGATCCCCATCGAATGCCGTATAGTTGCGAAGTGCTGCAAATACTCTTCCCGACAACTTATTGTCATGCCGCGATGACCTCCTCGGCTCATCATCCTTGCGGGGACTGATGAATACGCATTCGCCGATGTCTCGCCGTTCCCGAGGCGCCCGACGCAGTGTTTTCATCACTATAAAGGTAATGAAAATTATCGACTCTTCAAAACCACTCTCAAATTATCTCGCTGATAGTTAGTAGAGTTAAACATTTTAAGCAGGAATCTATATGCTCAATATTAAGCGTACTGCTCTGCAAAAACTTGTTTTTGTCCCAAACGATTAACTTGGTTAACTACGGGCTTCCAGAATAAAGAAAAGGGGCAATTAATTGCACTTTTATTTGCAATTGAATGAATTCGCCCTACATTTGCATCTAAAGAGGCAATATCTTGCACGTATGGATTATTCTATCATCAAAGAGAGACGCGCATTATTAGGGCTTACCCAACAGGATTTGGCCGACTATACGGGGTTGAGTCTGCGCATTATCAAGACCATCGAGGCGGGCAAGGGAAATCCCTCCGTCGCGACGCTCTCGAAAATCGCCGCGACGCTCGGTCTGGAGCTGGCGTTGAAAGTAAAGGAGATTGTTAAATGAGACAGGCGGAGATATACAGCGACGGCGTATTGGCCGGCGTACTGACAGAGACCGACGAGGGGACATATCGGTTTCGGTACGACGATGCGTTTCTTGCAGACGAGCGTCAGACGGCCATCTCGCTCTCGTTCCCGAAAAGCAGAAAGGAGTTCGCATCGAAAACGTTGTTCCCATTTTTCTACAATATGCTCGCCGAGGGAGCGAACAAGGCCTGCCAGTGCCGAACACTGAAAATCGACGAGGAGGATGCGTTCGGCCTATTATTGGCAACGGCGCATACCGACACCATCGGTGCCATAACGGTAAAGAAACTATGAAAATTCTGACAGTTTGTCCCGGTCATCTGGCCGAGGGATTCGACAAGTATTGTCCGTCCTGCACGCGGCGGCTGTTCGACGGAAAGCGAGTCAGCCCGAGGCTCGATTTCGACTACGATGCGGACAGCGCAAATATGGCGGAGAATATCAACCAGCTCTCCGTGTCAGGCGTACAAGAGAAACTGTCGGCAATCGTTGCTGACGGAAAGATCGTGCTCACTCCCGCCGGAGGACAAGGACGCTACATCATCAAGCCCGCACCCGCCTACAAGCACCTGCGCTTCCGCGATCAGATACCCGCCAATGAGCACCTGACAATGCAGATCGCCCGGCAAGTCTATAAAACCCCAACAGCAGAGAACGGTCTGATCTTTTTCAAGAACGGCGAGCCGGCCTATATTACCAAACGCTTCGACTACAATACAGAGGGCAACAAGATCAAACAGGAGGATTTCTCGTCGCTGGCGTACAAAACAAGCGCGACGCACGGGCGGGATTTCAAATATACGGGCAGCTACGAAGATGCCGCCGCTTTGCTGAAAGCGAACGTCCCGGCCTGGCAAGTGCAGATGAGCCGCTTTTTCGCGCTCGTCGTCTTCAACTACCTCTTTGCCAACGGCGACGCACACCTGAAGAACTTTTCGTTGCAACAGACCCCCGGCGGGGACTATCTGCTCGCACCCGCATACGATCTATTGAACACTTCGATTCATGTCACCGACGAGGATTTCGCCCTGCAAGGCGGCCTGATTCCCGAGGCGGAGTATTCAGACACCTATACACGCACAGGGCATCCTTGCCGAGCCGATTTCGAGACTTTCGGACGACGGATCGGCGTATTGCCGAAGAAGATGACGGAGATACTCGACATGTTCTCGCAAGAGCAACCGGAGGTTTATGCTTTGACCGACCGATCTTTTCTCGACGAAAAAGTCAAGCGGAGGTACAAGCGGTCGTACCAAGAGCGGTTGAGCCGGTTGAGGAGAGAGGGGGTGATTGGGCAATAGAAAGCGCAAAGTAATACACTGTTTGGGACTATATAATTATATAAAAAAATTGAGGGAAGAAATCATTGTAATCTTCTCCCTCAATTTAATGTAACGCGGCTTGCCTCTATAATGATATGAACAATGGTTTTCGTGCAAACCAGTTTCTAAAATCAAGAGAATTTGATTGACTCCTATCCCCCCCCTGATTCTTCACATCGAAGAACCGCTACGCAAATTGCTCGCTATCGGAATTTTCAGGTAAAGAAAAAGTCGTCAGTGCCTCAGTCTCGCTTATGCACATAATGTGCGCTACCGGAAAGATCACCGTTCGATTGTCTTCCGTGATGGCGAACAGATACGGCTCATTCTCATGTTTCTTGCCTCCCCCGATCGTAATTCGTTTCGCCGTCCGCGCCGATATAGGCCAGTTCCATCACATAGTTGTTTCGTCGGAGTTCCTCGATTTCTGCCATCATGCGGCAAATGTATTTCGCCCGTCTATCGTCTTTCATCTAAATATTTACCGCATTCGGATGTCCGACAGGACGCTCGATGCGCTCTGCCAGTAGGCTCTTTCAACAGTCTTGCCCCCACGTTTCGGGCAAGGGTGTACCCATCGTGCTCCAGCCAGCTCCAGTCCGTATGATCTCCGCCTCGGAGACGATAGCACCGTGTAATTCGCAATTGATGATATGGATCGCGATGGCACATCCGGCAATGACCTAAATAACAATCGGATACGATTCCGCATACTATTCGTGCGTGATGTTTATACGTTTTTCGGCATGTTGTTCAAAAGAGAATGAGAGTTAATCAAGTTAAGTATTTTCGGAGAAAACCGTTTTTCAGAAAGCAGGAAGATTGGTTAATCAAAAAAAGTCGGCGAAAAATGCTTAACACGCTTAACTGTCCGCAAGGAGTTAATCCTTCAACCACGCCGACTACTCGAGAAAAAAGTAGTTATGAATCCCGGAGGGCAGTGCCGAGACGATCTTACCGGCCGTGTAGATGTATTTGTGTGCGGTGGGATATTTGCGATCGAAGCGTTGCAGGTCGCGTATGGCATTGCATACCGTTTCGTCGGTCGGGCATAGCACGATCGAGCACGCCTGTTCAGGAATATAGAAATCGATCGAAGCGTTCCGCAGCGAAACGCAATAGACCGCAGAATGGCAGTATTTCCACAGCACGGAATCGGCCATCCTGTTGCGCAGCAACTGTTCGTGCAAGCGCGTCGCAGGTACGAAGAGCGACAGCAGACCATTATCGCAGAACCAGTAGCGTTGCTTAGGCAGACGACTCGTCCGTTCCGACAGACTCGTTACCGAACGGACGAGCCGTGCCTCTTTCAGAATGGCGACATACTCCGCGACGGTCGTCACGCCGACCTTTAGGCCTTCCGCCTGCAACATGCGGCACAGCCCGTTATAGGATAGCTCCTCGCCGAGATGCTCCGCCAGCAGATGCAGCAGATGTCGGATGGCCGCCTCGTTGCGGATCTTATAGGCGGGCAGCAACTCTTCGTAGAGCAATGTGCGGAAGAGCTGTTGCAGCCTCTCTTCGCGACGGTCCGGAGCGGACAGCACGCCGGGATAGCATCCCCATCGCCTGAGCAGATTCAAGGCGTCGCAGCAGTTGAGTTTCGATATACGCATGAAATCGTCCATCGACAAGTCGTCGAACGACCGAATGCCGAACGCCTCTTTCAGCGCAGGGTGTTCCGCAAGTCGCTCTGCCGCCCGGGGCGACATCGTGGCGAGCACCTCGACGCCCCGGGCTGTCAGACGCTCCAACAGAAAGAGCCACCCGTCAAGCAGATCGAGATCGTCCAGGCAGACCAGTGCCTTATCATCGGGCAGGAGCGGCGACAGTGCCTCCCAGAGCTCGCGCCCCGTCATGCCGTAGTAACTTTCGTTGCGCAAACACAGCACGAGCGGCACCACGCCGTACAAGCGCCGGGTCGTGCGCTGCTCGGTCCGCAGGTAGAGAAGCTGCGCCAGCACACAGCTCTTACCGCGCTGCCGTTCCGCTGCGACGATCCAACAACCACGCACCATACCCGACAGATCGCGCAGCCGGAAAGGAAGTTCTCGCAACATTCGCCGATCCCGCTCGATCTCCATATTCAGCTCTTCCGTCGTCAATCGCATCGTTTTTGATTTTCGCAAAGTTACAAAATCATCTTGCATAAAAAATAATTTTGCAAATTTGAGTTTGCAAGACATTGATTTCCAATATCAAAAATCTTTTTTTTTGCACACCGGTGGAAAATCTCGAGAATGCGTTATTTCGAAGCGTCGCCGACTGCTCTCCCGTATATGCCATTCAGCAGAAGATAAAATGCAGCCGATTCATTGAGAGCACTAAAAAAAGCCTCGAAAAGTTGCGCATTACACCGATTTTGAGTATCTTTAATATAGAGACAAAAGAGACAATACATACTATAAATACTTTGATATACAGCGCAATACACATTCAGATGCGAGCGTCGGAAACTGCTGAAAAACCGAGATGCATAGAATTTTCGAACCGCCGTTTTTCAACCAAAAACGAGAGCGAATATTGAAATAGAAAAATATTAAAATGCAGGCTATGAATAGAATTTTACAACCCGCTTTTTACGAGTTCCGCGGGCACCGCAGCGAAGATCCGACGCCTTGGGGATCCGGATTCGAACAGTCCGATTTCATCGATAATCATTATACGCTCTCGGGACTCGACCTCGTGTTTCTCGAATCCGAAAACGACTTTGTCCGTATCGGGATGACTTCCGGTATGGTCGATTTCACCTCTCGTTCGCCCATACTGCTTATGAAAGAGCTGTTCGAACGCTACGACTGTGCGCGTGCCATCCGGTTCACGTCGTATCTTCCATCCGACATATCGCCTTGGCGTTTCGACGATCTTATATCGCTGCGCGACTGGATGCTTCGGAATATGGGAGACGAAAGGTCGGTCGAAGCACATTGCTGTACCCTGGATCGCTGTTTGCAGCTCGAGTTCGATGTAGAGTTTTACTATCGCAAAATCGATGGCGAAATGAGATGCAGTCCTTGTGTCCCGCATCGCGAAGACAGGTGTCGCACGTTCCATTATCCCGCCGTACGCTTCGATTACCATACGCCCGAGCAGGTCGGACTGTCCATAGACACATCGGATTACAAGGAAACCGCAGCTTGGGGTCTGCCGCACGAAGATATTTTGCATAAATTACAGGGGCTTTGCGAATGGTCGTCGCGCCTTGAAAGCATTCGTGTCTGTAGACCGGAGAATCTCCCGAAGGCTATGACCGGCCCTCTCTCGGAGTTGGTCGAAGCCTTCGTATCGAAACGAGGAGGTGAATGTCGGGAACCCGAATGGGAAACGACGGATCGACAACAAATAGAAATCCGCCTCGAACTGAATCCGAAATCGAGCCAGGATTCATTTCAGGACCTTTTGCAGACTTTGGACGAGACGACTTTGTGAATTTTTATACGCGGCACACCATCACAAGGAGTCAAGACGTGGCGGGGTACCGCCGATAAAATCGAGATAAAGAACAATGAAAGGATTTGCAGATTATCTGTGCGAAGAGATACGCCGTGAGGAGCGGAATATCGCACGCGACATCGAAAAAAAAGAACAACGAGAGTTGCAGGAGTTTGTCGAACAAACGCGTCGAGAGATTGCCGAAACCGATGAGTGGCTCCGCTGCGAAGAGGAAGCCGAACGCCATGAGGCGGAGACTGCACGGAGGCTCGAACCTTCGGCGATGTTTTATTTGTTAAAAGGATTCGGCGGTATTGCCGCATTCGAACGCTTCGATTTCCGTACGGAGCTGGAGGAGATAGCGATGACGATGGGGCTGACGACCGCTCAGACGGCAACCTATATTCTCGTAGCCGGTCTTCAGCGCCGATGCCCTTGCGGCATAGGACCTGCGCATTTGACCCGTTATATGGGTGAAGAGCGCGCGGCAAGTGCATGGCAAAAGATTCTTTCCGATCTATACAGGCTCGGATTGCTTTCTATAGCCAAGCGGACGGATAAAGGAATTACGTACTATAAACTTAATGTGCAATGAGCAAAACTCGTTTTTCGCCGGAGCGAATCGAATCGCTCCGAGCCAACGAAATCTTCGTCTTCGGCAGCAATCCGCAGGGGTGGCACGGAGGCGGTGCGGCGGCCGATGCACGGCGTCTGTTCGGGGCAGTATGGGGCGAGGGCTTAGGACGCACAGGGCAGTGCTATGCAATCCCGACGATGGGCGGCACGGTCGAAGGCATCCGACCGTATGTGGAGGAGTTCATCGCATATGCGGCGGCTCATCCCGACCTGACGTTTCTCGTGACGGAGGTCGGGTGCGGCATTGCGGGTTACTCCGTCGCGCAGATCGCACCGCTATTCGCCGGAACACTCGATATGGAAAACGTCCTGCTGCCCCGCCGCTTCGTCGACTGCCTCGAAACGACGGCGGTGACAAAAATATTTTAAGCTCAAACGGCAACAGTCCTTTCGGAGCCCGAACTCTGTCGTGAAGGAAAAATTTCGTAATTTTGTCATGCTCGCATAGCGGGCAGACATATTCGAAACCTGCACGAAAGTGTTTAGCTTGATTCTCTCGGACGAAATCTGGTAAATTTCACAAGGCGGAGAATAGGCTGACGGCTCTCGCGCCTCGTACTTGTACGGGCGTGAGGACTGTTGCTTATTTCACGCCAAAGGTTTACCAGAGCCTGTCCGATGAAATTGGTTAACAGCCTCACGCTTTCTTTTTGTACAATCCATCTTCCAGAGGCTCGAAGATGCTGAAATTCAACACGTCATGGGATTCTTAAAATCGTTTTTCGAACCTGAGAAACCTACCAAATGGCAGATCAAAATCGTAGGAACCGTTCATCGCAGCGGGACTGTACCGGTGCATGACACATTCGTAACGGACAACGTCCATCAAATGCGAGGCTTTATCGGGCCCAAGCGTTACGATGTAATTACCGGTTGGTTGAATGTACACTATCCGAGTTCGACTTTCAATCCGCGCCAGTTCTCCGTGCAGATTAAGCCTGTAAAAGAATAAGAAGTATGACAAAGATCGACGGTCTCGATGCCTTGCGCTCGCTCTTCGGTAGCGACGAAGCCCTCATCGAACACATTTTGGAGCATACGCTCTTTTTCGACAAGGAGATGGTGCGTAATCAGGCGCGGGATATCCGCGCCCTGATTCGCACCGGTCAGGCGATTCCGGCGCGTTTCACCTCCAACGCCAACTATTTTTTGCAGCACGCGGTCAAGACCACCACGCCGCGCTTCAAGAATAAGAGCGAGGCGGTGCGTTTCACCAAGTACGAATGCGACCCCGACGGACATATCGACGAGACGAAATGCCTGTTCCACCGCGAAACGAAAATCCGCGTGAAAATAGACTCCGACGGCAACTATGCGCCCAAATGCACGATCCTGCGTTATACGGGTCATGCCGTGAGCTGGGGACAACGCAGTTCGGTCGTGAATTACACGATCGCACACATCTGGGCCAAGACGGACAATCCGCTGTTCTTCAATTCGCTGTGGAATTACGCATTGCTTCCTACGCACTGCGCGTTCATTACCGACAAGCGGGACGACTCGCACGAGCTCGTGGCCCGTGTGAAACGGCTGATCCGGGCCGTCAGTTGGGAGCTGTACCACCCGAACCGGTTGATGGACTGGAATCAGGATGTGCTGACCGACGATGAGGTTCCCGCAGCTTCCGACCGCAGCGAGGCCAAACGCTTGATTAAAGAGGGAAAAGTCCGTTTCCTGCCCAAGAACGAGCGGCCGCAGACTGCGGACGAACTGCCCGGTGAGGAATTCCGAGATGAAGAACAAAACGACGAGCAATCAAGAGCGGTCGACATGGACGAGTAAACGATGGAATCCGGCATACGAGCTCCAATATGAACAAATCTTACAGACAAAGACATGACAAACAACGATAAGACCTCCCTTTCGGATATTCCTTTCGGGGAGACCCGAAACGATTTCGGAACAGACCGCTACGTGAAAGGCCTGATTCGTTTCATCGAAAATTCATCCACGCCTATCACTATCGCCCTGCAAGGCGAATGGGGGAGCGGGAAGACCTCGCTCATGACCCGTTTGGAACACGCCTTATGTTCCCAGCCCGATTCTCCGTTCATCGGGGTGAAAATCAATACCTGGGAGTACTCCATGCTGTCGACTCCCGAGATAACGGTCTATAAGATTCTCGCGCAGCTTGTTCAGGAATTGACCAAGGACGATCCTCGATCGAAAACGACTTTCAAGGGCTTCCTCCGCGGAGCCGGCAATTTCTTATACCGAGGTGCACGCGAGAGCCTGAAAACGATTCCCGGAGTCGGCGGAATGATAGCGGTCGGACTCGAAGCGGCCAACGTTCCGACCCAACTGTCCAACGGCTCCGATGAGAACGAAACGGCTTCGCTCGCCGATTTGAAGAATGCGCTGGAACAGGCCATAAACAAGTCCATTACAGAGATAAACAAGCGGGGTGTAATTATCTTTGTCGATGACCTCGACCGTCTTAATCCTCCTGTGGCGGTCGAGATTCTCGAACTGCTTAAAAACGTCTTCTCGCTGGATAACTGCATTTTCGTGCTCGCCATCGACTACGAGGTCGTCGTCAAAGGCCTCAAGCCCAAATTCGGCGAATTGACCGACAGCAACGAACGGGAATTCCGGTCGTTCTTCGATAAAATCATACAAGTGCCCTTCTCATTGCCGGTCAGCAATTACCGCACGATGGATTTCGTGCTCGACTCGTTGGTGCAGATCGGCTACATCCGGGACATAGACCGGGGGAATCCCGAGGTCAAGACACCGTTTTCCACCATCGTGGAGTGTTCCGTGGGAAAGAATCCCCGTTCGATCAAACGGCTCATCAATACGCTTTCGCTGCTCAACTGCATCGCTCTGTGCGGCCAGGAGGAGGATGAGTTTTCAGAGTCGCGGGAAGCCAAAATCATCAATTTCGCCATTATCGCCATTCAGGTATGTTATCCGAAAATCTACCGGATGCTGACCCTGCAACCCGATTTTCCGAAATGGGGCGAGAGCGTGCTCCGGCGGATGAATCTCTCGGTGGAGAAAAACGATGACGATTCGGAGGTGCAGTGGGAGGAGGTGCGTGATGCGATGATCGGATCCGACCCTTACATGGTGCAACACCAGAGCGACATCACGCAACTGCTCGAGCTGATCCGGAATACGGCCAATAAAAAAGATCCGGAGAATTTCGAGAAAAACATCCGAAAGATTCTCGACAAGTCGTCTGTAACAGGCATAGGTTCGGGAATCTCCGCCGAAGAGCTGGACCGTCATCTGCTTATTCGCAAACTTCACGAGAATGTAATTTCCAAAATCAATTCGCTCCGCCCGGAAATCAATATCCGCCCGAAACGCAATACCGGCAACGGGGGTTTCTATCTGGAAACGGGCAAAAAGAGACCCGATGTCGATATCGTGCTTAATCCGAGTATGGTCAAGAATAAGGTATCTTGCCGGTTATGGTTGGATTGTTCTATTCTTCGTCCGGAAGAACTTCGGGGTATGAGTTTCGACGACTTGCTGAGGAACGAGCAAATCGCTTCGATATTACAGCGTTTCGACGAGGTGATGAGGCCGCTGCTGAAACGATGGTATTTCTCCGGCAAGACCTATGATAACGACACAAAATTCCCGGATTTCACGGAAGAGCTTCGTTATCGTCACGCGCTGGGTTGGATGGAGAACCATATTTCGTTCAATCCCGAGTACTGGATCAATCTCGATAAGGCGTCCAATTACGAGGAGCCGGAAATCGTATCGGACATTGCGTCGGTCGTGCTTGCCTGCTACGATTTGAAGATTGCCTCGTATGAACTTTTCAACCGGTAACGGAAAAGATCGACAGGTCAGAATTATTAACTCTTTAACAAAAATTAAAAGTACGAGAGCTTTCAAACTAACAGCAAAACGTACGCTGGGGAAAATCCCCAAAGGATTTGTCATTCAGGTGCCTTCGCAAAGTTTATCAGCTCCAACAGCGTTGGAGGTTGAAAAAGCTATTATTCGTGCCGGATTTGATGATTCTTTGTCTCGAGGATATCAGGCTTCCGGAAATTGGATAGTAGAAAAACTGGGTTAAGTACCGTTATACATCTGCTGTATGAAAGACTTTAAATAACAGTTAGATGTTGTAGCATACTTCAGGTATACGCTACGGATACATTTTGAAGTCGGCGAAGCCGAAGATTAAGTCTTCGGCTTCGCTTGTCTTTTCCCCATTTCTGACAGCCTTCCTAAACCCGAACCCACGCTCCGGGTGGGAATCTCGCGCCGGTATTTCTCTCCCCCCGATCCCCCTCGAGGGGGGCTTGGGGTCACTCGCTGAAGTCTCGATTTGCCGAAAACAAAAACGCTTGACAATCTACTGATTATCAAGCGTTCCTTTGAGCGGAAAACGAGACTCGAACCCACGCTCCGCGTGGGATTCTCGCGCCGGTGTCTCTCACCCCCGATCCCCCTCGAGGGGGCCTTGGGGTCGCTCGCTGAAGTCTCGATTTGCCGAAAACAAAAACGCTTGACAATCTACTGATTATCAAGCGTTCCTTTGAGCGGAAAACGAGACTCGAACCCACGCTCCGCGTGGGACTCTCGCGCCGGTGCCTCTCACCCCCGATCCCCCTCGAGGGGGCCTTGGGGTCGCT
>ERZ777305.2135-NODE-2135-length-18421-cov-80.383480_pt1 | contig 18421 bp, 15 predicted proteins | sample MGYA00374965_ERZ777305 | MGnify/ENA primary metagenome ERZ777305 (study PRJEB29328, sample SAMD00013331) | mouse gut metagenome | study: EMG produced TPA metagenomics assembly of the Metagenome analysis of fecal microbiota from mouse which was promoted... | reverse complement strand
AACCGGGTAAGGGAAGATATGTCTCTATTTTTTGTCTTAAATGAAAGAGCCGTGGACTTGATAAAAATGAGCCAAATGAAAGGATTGTCAATCAAAGAATTTTCGTATCTTTACCAAGATTTGTATAAACAACGGTTATCATATAGATAGTTCATAATGGAAATCAATATACAATACAAAGAGAACTCTACATATTCTAATGCGGCTATTGAAGCAGTTAGATATGGATTCCAATATCGCAAAGAGGCAGAAGTGTATGCGATAGAGAATAGATGCAAACTCAACCATTGCCTACCTGCACCATCTGATATTCTCCTTTTTCTTGCAGAAGCTATTATTGGTGGAATAGCCTATGATGTCTTAAAATCAGTTGTCCATAAGACGTGGGAAAAATTGAGAAGCAAAAAATTAATCAATAAAGACAAGAATGTACATAACATCCTGACTACGGAAGAATCTTTAGATGAATTTTATACATATATAAAGGAATTCCATCAAAGAGAAATGAATATAACTGAAATACAAGAAATGTACATCAAAGAAGAAGTCTGCGCTGATTATCATGGCGAAAAATCAGACATTATATATGAGAAATATCATAGATTAGCCTCTGTTGAGGAGTTAATTATAATAAATAAAGAGGCTCTCCAAAAGGCGAATCGCATTATAGTTCGTAAGAAAGAATCGTAGGGCTTACTAATGAGAATTATAATCTTCACGTTTCCAAATGTAAATTAGCGTTTGAAACTTTTGCAATATAAAAATATTTCAGTGAAATATGCTGAGAAGAAAACTATCTTTCAAAAAAAATGATTACCTTTGCATTCAGGAAAAGCGTTTTTTGATTTAAGGCAAAATGAGAAGAATACGGAATTTCGCTCGTTTCCAAATCGTTAGCAGTCAAACTGGAATCCTTTGTAAGTCGTTCGTTTTCAGTAGGAAAGAAGAATGAGAATGTCTTAGACAGTGAAACGAAAGTTTCTTCTCGATGCCCGCAGCCTTGACCCATTTCTTGAACGGCTGTTGAGCCATAGAGCGACGGAACCCCTTGAAGATTATTCCTTCGCTACGCTCGCCACAGTATTTGAGTGCTTCATCACTGACGGGAAGAGTTGCTTCAGTATCGGTTTTCTCAGTGCAAAGTCGTATGCAGTATCCGCCATCTGGACTACGTTCGATATTTTCCCAGCACAATTGCAGCAGGTCACTGAGACGAAGCCCGGTAAACAGACCGAACATAGATGCTCGTTTGAGAACCGGAACCTCACATTCGGTTGCATCGAGAATCTTCATCTCGTCGAGCGTCAGATACTCCTTCTTGACTTCCTGCCACTTGATGCCTTCGAGGAAGTCATTTACATTTTCAGTGAGATACTTTTCCTTGTATGCCATTTTCAGCAGGCAACGGAATGTTGACCAGTAGCCCGCTGCCGAGTTGTTGGAGAGTGGTATCTTTTTATCCGGATGGCGCAGGTTGTGGGCATAGAGCAGATACTCCCGGAAGTCCTCGCACAGACTGGCGGTAACATCGCCGAATGTGCAGCTGCCGCCGCAGAACTTCTTGAAGTGAAGATAGACGCACATCCATTTGTCGTACTTGCTCTTCGCTTTCTTCTCGAAGTAGGCGAGGAAGTCCATCTTCTGTTTTGCCTTGTCAAGGAATCCGAACTGTTCGTTGATAAGGCTCTGATAACGGATGCAACGGATAGCCTCGGCTTTCTCTTCCATTTCCTGATTGAAACGGCGTTGCATCTCGTTGGCAGGTTCGGCATAAATGACTATGCCGAGGGTCTCGCGGCGCGTCATCTTGTTGGTGTGGGGATTTCGTATCGCCGGATAATAATCGAGGTAGAGCGATACTTTTCCTCCGACATACGGACGACGACGGAGGAATACTTTGGTGCAGGTGTTTGTCATTGCTTTATGGGGTTTGGGGTGAAAATCAGTTACAAATGTAGCGGGAGAAGCAAAGGGGAACAATGCCGTCTCCGGCGGTTCCTATGTTTCTCCAAACTGTCTCCACGGGCTAAATCTCCGGAGAACCAAGCAGAGAATCAAGTTCCGAGCGAAGTATGAGGGTGTATTTGCCTTTCTTCTCACGGGTGATGCTGTGGTACTTCAGATAATGGTGAAGCTGGTCGCGGGTCAGGTTATATTTCGCCATCGCTTCTGGATAGGTGTAATACTCCGGCTCCTTTGGTGCCACCTGACCTTTCGCTAAATCGAAATGATATTTAGAGTATATCACATAATTTCCCTGTTTTTTCTTCGGGATCCCTTCTTTCGACACGAGCGTATAGATGGCAGACAGGGTCATGCCGTACTTGGCTTGAATATCCGCCACGGTGTACCATTCTGATATTTCTTTCTTCGGCTGTTGATTGGCAAAATAGCGGTCGACATGGCTGCGGCTCCAAAGTGTTTTACCCCGGCTTTGCGTCTTGGGCCAGCCTTCGCGTTCGGCAATCTTATACATTCCCGAATTGGACACACCGTATTTCTCCTGCACCTCCTTTGAGGTATAGAACTCGGTGATGGACGGCTGTTGCCTTGTGGCTGAAGGCTCTTGGATTTCAAGAGTTGAGAATAGCGCATCTACGTCGGCTCGTCTGATGAGGGTCTTTCGTTTCAACTTCCAGACCTTGATGACGCCTCGGTTGATATAATTGTAGATTGTGACATGGCATACCCCAAGCAGAGTGGCCGCTTGTGTAGGAGTCAAGAACTCCTGTTTGGCTACTTCTTTCTGCCCAGATTGCTGATATTCATATTCTCGTTGGTATGAATCCAGCTTTGCCTGACGCTTTCTTTCCTTGTATGCGAGTCCCGAACATCGGTGGCTGCAATACTCCGTTGTTGTCTTACGAGCGATGAACTCAGCTCCGCACCAACGGCACTTCTTTTTGATTTCAATGTTGCTACTCATTTTTATTCTGTGTTAGTGTTTATTTCTCCTTTTATTTCGCCAAAAGTGTTCATGGGCGTAAACTGACGTAAACCTACGTAAACATCATCCACGACCTTGCGGCACGCATTGACGGGATTGACCGATTTGCTACAAATCGGGTACAAAAACACAGGTAAAAAGGGGTGAAAAGCGGTTATATTACAGTATGAGCACGAAAAAAGTCGCCCGATAACGAGCGACTTTTCAATGTTTTACACCAGATTGCACCAGTTGTCACCAATAGGCTACTTGCCGATGCAGTGTTGGCAACTATGCGTTTATCAAGGAGTTGCAGTTTAAATGGTTCATGCCTGATTTTGGTAAGTCATTGACTTGGCGGAACCGTCTTTTCTTGTTGTTCGAGGCTGTCACAGCCTCCATTTCCAAGCCACACCGGGCTTGCTGCTTTCGTCTGCAAAATTAGCGATAATCTTGCGAGCTGACAAGGGTCATCCGACCGATTTTTCGGTCGAATGCCTAAAAAACGGTCGGATTAGGCGCCTTTTCGGTCGGATGACTTAAAAAACGGTCGGATTAGGAGTCCTTTCGGTCGGATGCCTCATCAATCTGCCATTTCAAACCGTTTCTTTCAATTGTTCCTTCGTCATTCATTTCAACAAGAAGTCGGCCCAAATAGCGAAGCTGCTGTTCTTGAGTCTTACTTGAGGGCAATACTTCCTTGAGGTATTCAAATATTGTTTCACGTCGTGCACCATCTTCTCCAGCATTTTGCAGTAACTGAAGAATCATTTGTTTAAGTCTTGATTTGTCCAAGCCCTTGGCTTTGGTGTAGCTGGGGAGCTGCTTGGAGGCTTTCGCCACTCCGAGGGAGATAGTATAGTTGGGGGCCTCACCTTCGATTAGTCCGCGTTTCATGAGGTCTTGCGCTATCTCCTCATCTATACGGTGTCCTTTCTGAATGGCATCGAGAGAAATGCAGTCGTGGAGTGTCAGGGTATTGTTATCTTTGAGAAGCTTGGTATATCGTTCATTGATGGCATTGCCATAGATGCGCACGGCCACTTCTTTCTTCTCGTTGTCAATCTCATAATCGGGCATCGGGAAACGGCGTTCCATCTGCTCTGTAAACATCTTCTTGATTCCTCGGCTCACGGTGTCAATCATATTGAAATGAACCATAGCCTTGCACAGACAGGCATTGCGGAAGAATCGCTGCGGGCCGTTTGTAGCAAGTGCATTCTCCAATGTGCCTGGGATGAACGAACCTCCATTGGCATAGTACAGGAAGCCCGGATTTTCAACGAAGTTAATTCTTTGACGCAGAGTATAATCCTGGTGTGCTATGCAGTTATGTAATGCCTCGCGAATGGTATAGTCGTCGTACTGTTTCATTGTGTCAGGGAACAGCGTTCCACCGGGCATTTCGCGTAACGTTAAATTATGGATCTTGGCAAGAATTTCATCAACGGTCAGGATGAAGGGCACTGAGAAGTGCTCGTAATCAACCACATCCTGTTTCTCGTCGCGAATAGTCCATGTGACTTCGGCGACAGCAGGACGCAGTTTGCTGTCAGAGAACATCTTGCCGAGTAGAATGATTGCGGCGCGTGTGAGCTTGCCGTCAACCATCAGCTCACACTTGCTAAGGAACTCTTCTGTAGACCAGCGGTTGACCTCCTCAGCAGGTATGCGGCTGTGTACTTTCTTGAACATCTTGCGAGCTTTGGCAATGGCCACTTCGTCGAGGTCGTCGATTGTCGCATTCGGCACAAGTTCTGCCGACCAATCCGGTTCCGGAGTCTGATGTCGAATTTCATCCATCTTTGATTGGTTGAGCGGCTTCAGACTCTCGCCGTCGCGACCGAATGCGATTCCTTTCCATTTCATCACGATGTTTCGCGGAGAAGCCGGAATCTTGAACATCAGGATACGCTTGCCGTCAACTTCAATCGGAACGATCTCGCGGAACGTCTGTCCGTCAGTCGTATGCTGTGCGAAATCATGCTTGAGATTATTGAGCGCACTCTCTCCGTTTTTATATGAAGTGCCGACAATCTCATGCTTCTTCTCGTCATAGCCAAAAATCAGCCATGCGAAATCAAGTCCACGAAGATTCGCCTCGTTGCTCAACGCCGAGAAATATTTGCCCAAATCATCGAAGTCAAAGTTGTTCTCCGCCTTCTTGAACTCCACGACCTCATTCTCCTTGTGTGGAACGAGGTTATTAAATATGTTGATATAGCTTTGGGGCATTATAGCTTAAATTTGTTGAGAATTAAACTGTTAAACTATCTAATTCCGAGGATTAATGTTTTTTGAAATACTATGGATTCCTAGGTCTATTTCTCTTGTGCTACCATCACTCATGTGGTCTATTTGTTTTGTCTTAAACCTTGTGGTTTGCTTTGAAACAATAATGGAAATGTATTTAGCTTGTTTACACAAGCGGCAAGTCTTTCGTAAAACGATACGGTGAAGTTGGTATATTGGAAATTGCTCAATTACTCGTCTTGAGACATGAACGCTTTCTTGATTTTGTGATTCAGGCAGTTTATAAGTTAGTTTTTGAGATTCAGTATGTTGTGATGAAATGGAGTATAGTTTGGAGGACTGGGCAATAATACTAGAGTTTATGCTTTCAGATATTTGTTGTGCTGAAATTGAGAATTCAGTTTCAAGTTTTTGTTCAATTTTCTTCTCAATCTGAACCTTATTATCAATGTTAGAAATGGTATTCCATTCTTTTTCTTGACCAGCGTATATATCAAGTATGCACTCTCCCTCTTCTGAAATAACCATTCCACCATAAGGCATACAATTTACGATATCACAAGATGTGAACGGATGTCTCCAAAAGGAGAATAATTTTTTAGCAGGTACATTCTTTAGTTCTTTACTAATGGCAACCTCATATTTGGTAAAAAGATCTAATACATAGTTTGAAAGTTTTGAAATCTCATTTTTTGACAAATAAAACGAGAATCCTACATTTATGGCTTTAGCTAATTCTTCTTTTGTCGCTTCTCCGGTTAACATTATGGCCAACACGTTCGGATCTATTTGCCTTATTTTATGAAATAGTTCCGTGCCCTTCAAAACAGGCATTACTTGATCAATCACTGCAACTTTTACGTTGACATGAGTGACATAGTCTAATAGCTCATTGGGATTGTCAAAAGGTTTTACTTTGAACCCGGTTTGAGCCTCAATAAGTTCGGCAAAATCATTTGCTGCGTTAGGGGCATCGTCAATAACGATGATTTCTGGAATGTCTGATTTCATTTTGAAGGAAATTGAAGAGAGAACTTAATAATTTGATTATCAAGAGATATATCGAGTTCTTTACCTCCTAATAAAGTCAAGAAATGGCGTACGGTTTCAAGTCCAGTCCCGATATGATCTTTCTTGGATGAATATCCATTTTTATGTAAATCAGAAAGTAGAGGAACATTTTCACATTCGTTCTCTAATATAATGTTTATTATAGAGTCTGTATGGGATATATATACTTTTATTTCAGAGTTAACTGGAGATGCCGCGACAGCATTCTCTAGCAAAGGTGAAACTACTGACATCATTATATTCTTTGAAATATGTATGTCATCATCAGCTTCTAACATCATTTTAAGCCCTGACTTTTGATATTTTGAACAGTACATGTCAAAACAGTCACTAAGAGATTTTGTGTAGTTAGAACTGTCTCCGATAGTAGTCGATGACAGAAGTTCTTTATATGCGACAATCGTGCTTCTACAAAAATTCACATACTGTATAATTTTCTCTATCTGAGATTGAGATGTTCCTTTGACTTTGCCCTTAAGAAGTTCGCAATTGACCTCAATCTGAGAAAGAGGTGTTGCTAAAGTGTGATTTAATTCCTTTAGAATTGCAAAATCATTTGGGAGAGATTTTTGAATCTCCTTTTGAGAAACCAGCGTATTGAGTTTGCTAATTTCAGCGCTCATAGTATAAATCATGGGTCTCAACTCATCGACACTGGCAGAATATACATTACTTGGAAGAAATGGTTTTTGGCTTAATTTGTGGATTTCAGCAATACATTGTTTTATTTCTAAATCTAGTTGACGTAATTTTGAATTTGCTTCATAAGACCATAAAGTATCCATTGGCCTACGAAAACTATCTTCCCGAGATAATGCTGAGATATTTTGTTGAAGAAGGCTTGATAGTTTAGAACTACTTTTTAGTGAACTTATGCGCTTCGCTGTTATGATAGAGCAAATGATTAACACTATAGCGGAAACTACTCCAATAATAGTCAAAAGATATTCGATATTTATTATTACTGTATTTGAAGCCAGGCTGATAGGTGTTTTATTCTCAGATAATTCAAAACTATTATAGAATGGGAGTACCGTAAGAGGCAAACTAATGACAAATACAATTATAGAGTTGTATCTACCTTCTCGACTAAAAAATATAGTGAGTAATGAGGCGATTGCCTCAATTATGAAACAAATTTTCCAAACCGTAATCGCAATTTCAGAAGAATAAATTTCTTTTACTGGGAAAATACCTATTAAGACAAAAAACAATGTCAATAATAGCAAATAGGAATTTTTACTCTCATCTTTTACAGAAATGAGAGTACCCAGAAGGCAAACCACATAAAGTAGCCCGAAAATGATTATTATAGTCCAACAAATAATATTCATCATAATGATAAATGATTTTCAGGGTTCTGCTGCGAATAATAATGAATCATCGGAGTCAAGTAAATACTCCAATGTATGGTTAATCATCTGTCCCTTAAATTCTTCGAGGAACATTTCTTTGTTTTCGTCTATGAGTTTCTTAACCTTTGTGTCCTCGGTCTGACGGAGAAAACGACGGATAAGTTTGTTGTATTCCTTTTCTATCTGCTCACGAGTGAAGTTTTCACTGCGGAGCATAGCCATAAACTTGCCATCGGCTTCGAGGAACGAATAGAGCGCGTCGGTTTGGTCGTGCCAAAACTGCATGGCTTGTTCGCGTTCGGCCTCGGTTTCGTTCATCTTGGCAAGTTCTTGGAAGATGCCCTCAAGGCCGCGCTTTTTGCCGGGCTTGCCGGTGGGAGGCGGCGGAGTGTTGCCCCCATCATCGCCGGGTTCGCCTGGTTCTTCTACGTCGATTTCCTCACCTACGAGCAAACCGAGGCCACCGTCAAAGGAAGTGCTGATGGCGCCGAGGGCTTGTTTCTTCTCGAACATTGAATTATAGATGTAGACGTAACGCTGCCAAAAGTCGATGAAGTCAGTATCCGAGAATTTCGGATCGAGTTCAATCACGCCCTGCAAAAGCAGCATTCGGGAGTTGTAACGCCCGACGGTTTTTTTAAGCAGTTTGGCCGCGTCCTCTGCCATAGACGGGTCTACCTCTTCATTTCGAGCCTTGACCTCCTGTATATAGGCGGCGTGAGCGTCTATCATGTTCTTTATCCATGCACGGATAGCGGCATCCATTTCAAGGCAAAGAGCGGCGTTAGCCTCTTTTTTGCCTTTGGATGAGCGGTAACGCTCAAACCACGTCGTATAAACAGGCTGAGCGATAAGATTGCGGTAGATTTCATCCACTACAGCCTTTTCGCGTATCGGGTCGAAGTCGGTAATCACCATGCCGCAGAATTTCGCGAAGGCTTCGCGGATATTCTTTTCATTGACGTTATCGTAAGAGAAGTCAATGATGTGGCATTCCTCCTTATATTTGGTGGTGCGGTTTACTCGCGATATTGTCTGAATGGCGTTGATGTCGCGGATTTCCTTGTCAAGGAAAAGAGTGTGCAGTTTAGGTTCGTCGAAGCCGGTCTGCAATTTGTCAACGACTATTATAAGACCGTTCTTGGCGGTCTTGAAATTGTCGATAACCTTATCCTCGGCCACTCCGTCGTTCATCGACGCGCACTTCTCGTATTTCTGACTGTCGGAATAAACAATGGCAACAGGCGCATCGGCATACTTTGCGAAAGTGACTGATGCGGTCTTTTCAGCCATAAGACGGCGAATGAGTTTGCAATATTCGATTGCAATTGGTATTGAGGTAACGGCAAGCATAGCTTTGCCCTGGCCTCGGATTTTGCCATAAATCTGCGAGAGCAGACGGTTGACAATGAATTTGGCAATAGCCTCGCGGCGGTCAGCATTTTCATAGATTTGCCTTTTGGCAAATGCTATGCGCTCGTCCGCCTGAGTGCGTATGGCTTCTTCGACAGCCTGACGCAATCCGTCGGGAAGCTCGAAATACATCTTGGCCGGAACGGGGATGATGTGTTTCGTGGGGTCGAGGATATAACCGTCGGCAATGGCCTCTTTCATTGTATAGGTGTCAAACGGTTTCCAAAGCTGCGAGAAGTTGGTGCCTCGGTGGAACTCGCCGAATCGAGCGAGAACTTTATCGCTTGGCGTGGCGGTGAAGCCGACAATGAGGTTTTTCTTCTTCGAACCGCGAGTGATAAACCCTCCGTTTTCATCGAATATGTCTTGCAGTTCATCGAATGCCGAAAACATTTCCTGATGCACATCGTCGGTGTTGGAGCGGTGCACCTCGTCGATGAGAAAAGCCACACGCTTATCGGTAAAACTCTTTCCGGCGCTCTCGATAGCTTTTTTCAGCTCCCAAAATTTTTGGATGTTGACCACGATGATGCGGCGTTTGTCGCTCAGCGCGGCTACGAATGTATCCTGATTCGTTGCCTCGACGAACATCGCCTTGTCGATGTTCATGTTGAGCATCATGGAGTCGAGTTGGTCGCGAAGTTGCAGACGGTCAACGACCAGAAGAATCTTGTCGTAGACCCACTCGCCGTTGTGGCGCAGGTCTTTGAGTTGTAGCGCAGTCCAGCCTATAATGTTACTCTTTCCGAACCCTGCCGCATACTGAAGCAGAAGCGAGTAGACATATTTGTTATTGCAGTAGCTTTCGCGCTCTGCGATAACACGGTCTATCAACTCTTGCGGAGCGTCAAGGGCTTGCAGCTCGGCGCGGAGCTTTTCTATGAAGTAGTTCGGCTCGCCCTCATGGTCGAGAAATTCCTGAACGCGGTTGATAATGCGGTCGCATCCGAATTTTTGCTTGGGACGAGGACAGATCAGCTTGCCTGTTTTGTCCTTGTACTCTTTTTTCTTTACCTTGCGACCGTTTTCCGTCACTGTCACAGTCTTGTAGGTGTATGCCATGAAGTTGTAGTAGATGATCTCTTTCTCAATCATCTTCTTGGAATACAACGAGCGCATGGCCTCCTCAAATCGCACTCGCGGGTCGGTCTCGCTGTCGGCGAGCGTAGGAAGCGGTTTGAAAACGGCCTCCACCACCGGACGGAACGACGATATAGTGATTGTCCCGTCTTGAAAACCTCGTTTGGCCTCGTCAAAAAACTGGCCGGGGTTTCGGAGAACAAAAGTATTGTTGATATCGGTGGTTACAAGGTGCAGAGCCTTTTCAAAGGGGCGCAGGAAACGGCGGCGAAGTGTCTGCGACACATCGTTGCCGTCGGCTATCCGGGTATAAACTGCCACGGCTTCGAGATAGTCGGTATTAACCTTGTTGCGTCCGTTGGTTCGGGCACTCTGATTGGTAAAATTACTTTTCATCTCGGCATATCCTAGGAATATACCGTTGACGAAGAAAGAGAGGTCAGGACGAAAAGCAAATACTTTCCTTCCGTCATGATGGAAAGAATAAGTCATTTCTTCGACGGCAGAGAAGATGTTCTTTTTGAAGTCTTCATCGCCGCGAAGCTCGGTGCCGCTCACATACAGGAGTTGAAGCGTTTCTCCATCAAAAGAGATAGTACGGTTCTTATTGAGGAAGATTGCCACATTGGCACTCGCCTCAATTTTTTCCTTAATGGTATCCATAATGGCACGGAGCAGTTTTTGCTCGTCACCATTATACTCGCTTTTGCGCAGGAGGTTCTGCCACTGTCGGCGAGAGTTTTCTTTCAATAACTCCAGCAAGTCGGAGGGGATGAATAAGTCCGGCGAAACGGCATTGTTCTTGACTTCGCGATAGCCGAGTCCTTCCTGACGGCGGCAGAAGAAGTCCATTACGTATTCGCCCTGCAATTCAAGTTCGTTCATTGCTTATCAAATTATGGCGCGTTTGCCGGTTACTACTTCATTTATCAGCGAGCGTTTTAATTCTTTAAGACGCTCGATTTGGGTGCATATCTTTTCGATGATAGCGTCAATCTTGCCGCATTTCTCGTCAAGATAGGCGGCTATTTCTCGCTGTTCTGAATAAGGAGGCAATGCGATTTCAATATTGCGCATAATGGAATAGTTGGTAGTCCATAGGTCTGCCACTATGCCTTTTCCATTGCGATAAAATTCCTCGACCCAATCATTGCATCGAAAATAATAATCAGCAAATTTTGGGTCTATATTAGTTGGCTCTAAGACTATATAAATAAGAGAAACTGAGCCATCCATAGGCGACGTACCACAAGACCCTTTACGGTCGCTTCGCGAATTTACCACAAAATCATCCTTGCAAACTTTTTTTCGGGTATCTCCCTCTGCCATAGATTTTGCCACATTCTCCATTTGTGGCACGACCCCATTCTTGGTAACTGATAATGGGGCAAAATCAATTTCAGAAACTTTTTCATTACGAAAATTGAAATAGTTTCTAATGCGGCCAACATTCCAATGAATAGGAATGTGCGTATTCCAACGAAGCCCTGATGGATTCAGGGGGGCGTTGGGGTTAAGGCCGCGAGTTACGGCGCGGTTGATGAAGGAGCGGCGCAGACGGCTGTATGCATCGGCTTTGCGCTCCAACAGCTCAATCTGTCTCCCAATCTTCTCACACTCTCTATCCAAGTATGCGGCTATAGCCTCCTGCTCTGCAAGCGGAGGAATTAAAACAAAAGTTTGGTTGATAATACTTTGTGTAACGGAGTAGAGTTTGACACTTTTAACTCTTTTTCGTATCTGGGTGCGCCAATCATCGCTAATGAAAAGATACGCAAAGTATTTACCACATCCAAGTCCGGAATTTCTAAAAAGAATAGTGTGATAGCCTGCATAAAGGTCGGCAGGTTCGGAAATGTATATACAATTACCGCAACCGGCTAGATCCTCGGAAGTGTCCGCAAAGATAAAATCATGATGATTTACTTTTGCGGAATCTTTATCTTTGACAAGAAAATCGGGGATAAACTTAACTAAATCAGGATTGACAAATGTTTGAGGATTGTTCTTTGCATGGACTTGACCATAGCTTAAAACAGCGTTGCCAACTTCTACTAAGTCTGCTTTAGTAAAGGTTATTCCAGTATTGGTGCAACCAAATTTTTTTAGCGGTTCAAGCTGCCACCCTTTTGGGATATTGGGAAACCATTCATTATCTATGCTTACGTATTCTTTCATAATCCCAGTTCCTTTTCGAGGGTTGCAAGTTCTGAATCTATCTCTGCGATTTCGGCGAGGATTGTGTCAACGGGTTCTACGGTTTCGGGAACGTAGAACTCCTTGTTGAAGTTGACCTCGACACCGACAGTGTTGTCGAGAAGCCGGTAAGGCTTCGAGATATAACGGGCGAGGAATTCAGCGATTACGCGGTCGTTTTCTTCGGGGTCGGGATTGTACGGTATAACCTCGGTGTCTTTGTCGGTCTTGTTCGTTACCTTTGCGGAGGCCGAAACTTTGCCCGTAGTCTTACTACGCGAGATAGAGAAGTTTAAGCACCCCATGCCGAGGTTTTCATCGCTGCCATCTTTGCGAGAAATCTGTATAATGCCGGGGCGATTCTTGCCGGAGATATAAATATATTCTTTTGAGAATATGATTATGTCTTTCGGCTGAATATCGAGGTTGGCGAGTGCTTCTTCGGGGTACTCTGCATTATCTCCGATAGGCCATAGCCAACCGTTGGCTTCGTCGTAGGTAGCCTCAAAATTCTTGATTTTGTAAGGCTCTCCATAGTAGCCGAGGCTTTCGCTTGCCGAACGTCCGGCTTCGTCTATCTCGGTCAGCTCGATTTGCTGCTTGTTGAAGTAGAAGTGCCATTTGTCGTAGACTTTGGCAATGTCGCAGTCGCGGAACTCAACGAGAGCGCGGACTATGTCGGCGCGGTGAGTTTCGTTCATCTCCTTGCGCTTGGAGCCTTTGTTCTTTTTCAGCGGTTGCCAAAGGTCGGAGGCGTTGATAAGAATAACCTTATTTTTTCGGTCGGCAGATTTGTTCTTGTTGAGGATCCACAAGTAAGTAACAATGCCGGTGTTGAAAAATTCGTCGGAGGGCATCTGTATGATGGCTTCGACCCAGTCGTTGTCAAAGAGATATTTGCGGACATTACTCTCACCGCTTCCGGCATCACCACTGAAAAGCGAGCTGCCGTTGTTTACCTCGACTACAATACCTTTGCTGTCATGCAGGTGCCATGCGTTGTGTTGGAGAAAAAGGAGCTGACCGTCGCTTACCGACGGGAGGAAAGCGAACTGGCCGGTCTGGTCGTCGCGGATTTCTTTCTCATAACCTTTCCAAGGTATGCCGTAGGGAGGATTGGCGACAACAACGTCGAACGACTTGCCGTTGAACGGTAAGGAAGTAAGCGTATTGCCGTATTTGATTTCGGCATTGTCGCGGAACAAAGATTCAATCTTTGCGAGTGCGTAAAGGGCATCGTTCCAGTCGCAGCCATTGGCGGCGATGAACTCATAGCCCGCGCCCTCACGCAGACGGTCGGCAACACCGAAAAGCAGGTTGGCACCGCCGCAAGTGGGGTCATAGAGATGTACGAAGTCGCGCTTTGGAATGTCAATTTTCGCTGCAACGATTTCGGCGATCAGCGAAATAATATCTTCGGGGGTGTACTGTTCTCCGGCGGTTTCTGCGGAGATGTCAGCCCATTTACGCTTGATGTGTTCTTCAAGCGTGGTGATTTCAGAGTTGTTATAAGGCGAAAGGTCAATCTGCGCCCAGCCTGTGATGTACTGCATCAAAATACCTTTCTTCCGAAGTTCAGCTACCATGCCGTCGAGGTTAAGGTATTTGCTATCGTCGGTTCCTCGCTCTATGCCGAGCAGTTCTTTGAGTTGTGCATCGAACCCTGCGAGATATTGCGAGAAGTCTTGCTCAAAGGTCTTATCGTTGTCGCAGATATTTGAAAGAGTCTTGTTCTGCCGAACGATGTAATCATTGTAGCCGCACTCGCGGTCGCGGAAGGCTTCGACAAAATCCTCGATATTTTCGGTTGGGTCGATACCCTCGGCTTCTTGAATATCACGCATTTCATTGCGCATACGTCCTTCAAGCATAATGAGCGCGAAGAATGGCATCATATAGTCGGGGAATTTGCTCTGTTTGATACCCGAAGAAATCAGAAGGTCTGCGCAAGCCCAAATCTCCGATTCATATGATAGAATATCCTTCATCATTATTCAATATTACCGCCATTAATCAGTCGGCGTGGGTCAACATTCAATATAGATGCAATCTTCACAAGCATTTCTAAAGATGGCTGAGCCGCATTGGAGCACCAACGGGAAACGGTCGCTTCATTTTTGCCTAATTGCTCTGCGAGCCATTTACCTGTGCGATTTTGCTCAACTAAGACTACTTTTAGTCTATTTATTCGTTCCGTTGGAGTAGCTATATTGTTTGTTGACATGTGATAATTCTTTGATGTTATTTGCAAAGTTAGCTAATTTTTCTGAGATAGGAGCCATTATTTGCAGGAAAACGGATGGAAAAACTCTACATCAGGCACGTTGCTTGCTTGGTGTAGAGTTTTGATGAGGTCAGTCATGGGATTGGTATTGGCGCTTGAGGCGGTCGAGGGAGTGGGCGCGGCGGAGGGAGTCGCGGTAGGCGATGTCCTGCTGCCACTGGCCGGTGTGCCATTGGCGGTATTGCTTGGGGTAGTTCTCGCGGTAGAACTGCCCGAAAGCTACGGCGTCGGCATTGTCTTCGTACCACCTTTCGAGCTGACTTATGCGCTGTTCGTATTCCCGCTTGGCGTCAGAGGCAGAATTTGAGAGCATTATACTTCCGGTCAGTATTATACCGACTATCGCCCCAACGATGCCGAAGGAAGGGAGGTAGAGCCGGAACACGTCTTTCCAACTCCTGAAATTGGAATCGAGCAGCTTCCGGTCTTCCTCGCCAAGTTCTGCCCTGACGCTTGTGGGTATGGATCTGATTATCTCGCCAAGGTTGGCTATGCCTCGCTCCTGTTGCTTCCAGGCTTCGTCAATCAGACCCCGTATCTCAGCTGCATGACCGAAGTCCTTGACTGAACCGTCATCATCGAGGAGCAGGTCGAATATTACTCCTGCAAGCTCCTCCTCGTTCTTGACAATCGCCTCGTTTCTTGAGGCAGCTTTCTCGAAGCGGTCGGCAATGCCTGACAATGCAGAGACCGTTTTCTTGTCGATGGTGCCGGGCACATCTGCCGAAGATGGCACTTTTTCAAATGGATTACTCATGGCTGCTGTCGGTCAAGGTGGTTTTTGCTTTGTCTATTTCTGAGGCTATGAAGCGTATAGCCTCAATAGTCCATTGGTCAGGCTCTTTTGTAGTGTTGAGGTGGTGTGCAATCTGGTTGAGATTGTTCTTCATGCCCACAAGGTCACGGAACCATTGGAGCGTCTGCGGTGAGCGGTCAGGGATTCTGCGCCGCATGACTATAAGGCGGCAGAGCAAGCTCAGCTTGATGCCACGCTCTTTAGCTTTCATGGTGAGCTGATTCTTTTCAGTGGAGGTGAGACGGAACGTGATGCGCTCCGTCAAATTTTCTTCCGGATTGTCCGGTTTTCGCCTGCTGTTTCGCAGGGCGGATGGTTTCAATTTCATAATTTTCGGTTTTTTACATTTTATGTCCGTTTCGGCGTTTCCATTCCTCGTCAGAATTATCGGAATTGCGACCGTCGTTTATCTCATGTTCGGCGTTGCGTGAACTGCCACAGCCATCGACATTGAGCCGTGGCTGATGTATGGACTTCAAGGGAGAAGATTTCTGCGTTTTGACAACCGGCTTGTCCTGAATTGAAAGATTCGGGATAAGAGCCATGTCGATACCCAAATCTTTGGCAAGAGAATATTTCCTGGACTTGCCCCCGGAGTCTGTCATCACAGCACAGATACCTTTCTTCTCATCGCGGGTCAGTGTTATGCCTTCTGCTGCAAGAGCTGCAATGAAGGCATCGGTCGAGCCGTTGTCCTTGGCAGCTTTCTCGATGACATATTTGAGCATAGACTTCCGCTTTGCAGCCTCCTCGACAGCACGCTTGCGACGCATCTTCTCATCAATTTCCGACTGCGATGCCGATGGTTTATGGTGACGTTTGGCTTTCTCTTTGCGTCGTTGACCCTCAGCCTCCTGATGAGCCTTCTCGCGTTCGGCAGCTTTTGGTGGTGCCTCCAGTCCGTACTTCAAGGCGATACAAGCGGCAGCACGGTTTGCGTTTTTGTTGATGAACTTGTCGCTGAACCGCTTCCCGTTAATATCGGTTGTGCGGATAACGATATGATAGTGCTCGTTGTCGGTATTGTCATGGCGCGCCACGATGTAGGGACACTCTGTCAGGTCATTGCCTCGTTCCGACAATTCATCAAGAAAGTCTCGGATAATGGTTCTGATCTTGTCCCGACCATTGTCCGGCATCGAGCGTAGCATAGAAGTCTCGGTCGGAGTGAATGAAATGATTATCGTATAGCACCGGGTCTTGTAATCGTTGGCGGTTGCCATCCAGTCGCGGGCCTGTTCCTCCGGCGAGGCTGCAATATCGGTGAAGTTGGCAAGCAGAATCCCACCGTCCTTGTCTCGGTTCTGCGCATAGCCCAGGCTGTGGGAAATGTCGGACGATTTTCCAACTCTCGCGTTCATTTCAGTGCAAGGTTTGCGCGGGCTGAAGCCGCAGGTTTCACATATCGTCTGTCGGACAAATCGGGTCGAGGGGTTTCCCCTTGCAAGGGTGTTTTTTCGGGCCGGAGCGACAGCGGAGTGTCTGACAAAAACACATCTTGCAGAGCCACTCGAATTCCGGGAGCATCTTCACACCTCATAGCTTGCGCCCTCCCGTCTCCCGGTCGATAACCGCCTTCTTTTCGCCGCCCAAAAGAGGCGTGATGTCGAGCTTCGGCTTAGGTTGCTCTTGTCTGACATTGCGAGTCTCCTTCTCTTCAACTTCGATTCGCATGGACTTCCATTTTCGGTATGTTTCCGGAACCTTCGGAAGATGTTTTGCGAAGAGGGAACCGAACCCACGATACATGTCCGTGCGGTCAATTGCCGTACCTTTCACGGCATCGTTGATGGCTGCAAAAGCCTTTATGCCAAATTCGTTTTCCGGCATGAAGCAGCGCACTTCAAGGAAGTCGGGATTAGCTTTCAGATATTCGCAAGCCTCGGCGAACCCCCGCTTGCCGTTGATAATGATATGATAACGTCGCGCCATAAGGGGATAAACACCATTGCGCGTGGCGGATTCCATAAGTGTCAGGAAATCGAGCGGATTTTCATACACCATGCAGATTTGGTCCTTTCGGCGTTGCCCCACAGTGCTAATGCCCCCTTCACCAATCTGTCGGAACATCTTGCCATTGAATGCCATGAAACAATCTGAGCCTTCACTCACCGGCATTGCCAGGACACGTTCCTGCTTGTTCCCCTTGACCTGTGGCAAAGAGCCTTCAAGAGCATAGAGCTTCACTGTGTCCATTGACAGGCCGTAGCGTGTCATCATCATGCCGAGTTCCTGGTCTTTGGGGTGGCAGGTATCTGTGAAATCCCAGACAGGTCGGCTGACTGCGGTATAGCCGAAAGTCGCGGAAGTGGTCTCACGCTCGGTATAAAGTTTTTCGACCTCAGCGGAAGCCTTTGAGCAGTCGCTATCGCCTGCAAGTCCGAGCTTGACAGCGAGTTGAGACGCGCTGCCGTAACAGTCAGGATTTTTCATAGCCCACTCATTTCGGGCATTGTTGACAGTAAGTTCCTTGCCGTTGCCAAGGTCATAATGTCTGAGATTTTTCCTTTGTGAGATGCAGACCAGTCCGGCCGCCATGCATAGGTCATCGACCGGGACGATAGAGTCAAACTCCATCGGTGTGAATTTCTTTAATTTGTTCATTCGTAGTGTGTTTATAAATTATAATCATCGGTTTTGTCCCAAATGTCCTTATGTCCTGAGGAAAACACCGAACATTACAGCCATTTTCAGTAGTATTGTGCTTTCTGTTTTTCTTTCCCTTTAAGCCAAAATATTTTTGGATTGTAAGGGAAGGTATTTGGGACATTCGGGTCAGAATGGCGAGTTTTTGCAATCGAAGTCAAGAGTAGGAGAGAGGTGTGTCTTTGGTATTTCAGTACGAATCCAGGGGCGTTTAACCCGTCTGTCGGCGCCACAATAATCCGGGTGCATACCAGGTACTTTCTCTCTTTCGGAGCGTTCCCAGCCAGGTATATGTTCCATGAGAGAGTTGATATATTGGGCAGAATAGCGGAATGATGCCCGGATAGCATCGTTCGGCATTTCGCACTTTATCATCTTCGGAGATACTATTGTCAGCGGTT
>ERZ777305.2134-NODE-2134-length-18441-cov-14.929675_pt1 | contig 18441 bp, 26 predicted proteins | sample MGYA00374965_ERZ777305 | MGnify/ENA primary metagenome ERZ777305 (study PRJEB29328, sample SAMD00013331) | mouse gut metagenome | study: EMG produced TPA metagenomics assembly of the Metagenome analysis of fecal microbiota from mouse which was promoted... | reverse complement strand
GGCGGTCTATCTCTTGTTTTCGGTTGCTTGCTTCTTTACCGTACATGAGCATTTAACCATATCTTCCTGATCAAAGTCATAGACCGCGCCGCCCTTGGTCACAATCCGTCCCGTCCAGTAATATTTTCTTGTATTTGCCTTCACAGCGGAGAGGAAGGCATTGCTTATGTTATACATGGCAGCCTCCCTTAAAATTCTTTCAGCGTGAAGGAAACCTCCCATAGAGATCCATAAGATGTATCTGAAACCAGCTTCACCTGATACCCGTCAATATACATCTGCGTATCCACGGTGTTCATAGTCTCCATATCCAGATAACCCACCGTGATACTTGCCAGCTTCTTATAAGCCGAAAACTTATTGAGCCACTTCTTTGATACCCTAAATGCGACCCCGATCTGCACCACGCCCTCCCGGACAACATCCCTCTGCGTGGTTCCTGCTTCCGTCACGCCGCCGCTGTCCGCCTCCACATCCGACAGATTCACGGAATAAGAGGCAGGCATCGGGATATTCTCATTGTTAAAAACAAGATACTGCATATGAGCCATCTTATCTGCCTCCGCTTCTTAAATTCATTCTCTGCTGGGCCGTCACCACAATCTCATCGATCATGTCACCGCCGATATAAACCGGGATCACGATATCCCCGGCAGTGCCTCCGCCTGCAAGAGCCGTATTCAGCGCCGTATTGATACCGGATATCAGATCACCATTGGATGCAGCCGATCCGGAATAACCGCCCTGGGCTGCCATTACCCTCGGTGTGACCGTCATATCCCCGGCCACGCCCTGCATCGCCTGTTCGATCATGCCCTGGCTCTTCTCAATACCCCTTGCCAAACCGCCGATAAAATCCGGCATCCACTTCTCATAATCCGTCAGCGGGCCTTCATCCGGTACGGAGAAATGCAGGAAGCTCCTGATCTTATCCGCGACAGAGGAAACCGCCTCACCGACCTTGCCGATCATGGACTTAATGCCATTCACGATGCCGCCGATAAAATCAGCGCCCCACTGGAAAGCCTGGGATGCAAGCCCCTTGATGAAACCGACAGCCTTATCAAAGCCGCCCTTCACCACACCATAGATATTTCCACAGACATTCCTGATGCCGTTCATCATGGCATTGAAAGCGTTAGCCACGCCGGTCTTAATCGCATTGGCCGCATTTGACACAGCAGATTTGATATGATTCCATGCCGTTATAACAGTATTTTTAATCCCGTTCACGATTGTCGTGATCGTATTCTTAATGCTATTCCAGACCGTTGTGACCACTGATTTGATCGCATTCAGAACCGTTGTAATCGCGGTCTTAATCCCATTCCACGCCATACTCAGGAAAGTGGAAATCGCCGTCACCACCATGGTCACGATATTTTTGATTCCTTCCCAGACCGTCGTGAAGAATGTTTTGATCGCATTCCACACGGCCATCACGGTATTTCTTATCGTGTTCCATGCCGTAGTCAGGAATGTGCTGATCGCATTTACTGCGGACGTGAAGATATTTTTAATACCCTCCCACAATCCGGAAAAGAAATCCTTGACCGCATTCCATACCGTAACAGCCGTGGTCTTGATTGCTTCCCACGCCGTCTGAAAGAAAGCCTTCAGTGCCTCCCACACAGCAATCGCAATCTCTTTGATGCTTTCCCACAAGTCAATCCAGAACTGCCGGAACTCTTCGCAGTTGTTCCACAGATAAATGAATGCCGCCACCAGGGCAACAACCGCCGCTATGACCAGCACAATGGGATTTGCCAGCATCACTGCGTTCAACGCCGCAAACGCCTTCTGGACAATCCCAATCACGCCCGCCAGTTTCGGAATAATCGTCATGATTGTGCCGACAGCGGAAATGACCTTTCCAACTATGATCAGTACCGGGCCGACAGCAGCAGCCACCAGCGCAATGGTCACAATGACCTTCCTTGTGCCTTCATCCATTGAATTAAGCCAGTCCACGAACTTCTGGATCCACCCCACGATCGTCCGGACCGCAGGCATCAGCAGCTCGCCAAAAGAGATCGCCAGTTCTTCCAGCTGTGACTTCAATATCTGCAGCTGGCCGGCAAGGTTGTCCTGCATGGTTTCTGCCATACCGACCGCCGTACCGTCACAGTCCGCAATGGCGCTAGATAATTTCTCAATATCCCCCTCCCCGGCATTCATCAGTGCCAGGAATCCGGACATCGCATTCTTACCCACAAGGCTTTCTGCCGCCTGCGCTTTTTCCGATTCAGTAAGGCCCGCAAATGCTTCCCTGCAGTCAGCCAGGATATCTGACAGATCCCTCATGGAGCCGTCCGCATTGGTAGTGGCAACCGTCACTTCTCCGATTGCTGAACCGCAGATTTTCACATCCCCGGACAAGTTGTTCATGATAGTCCGAAGCGCCGTGCCGGCCTGCGAACTCTTGATACCGGCATTCGCCATCAGACCGATCGCCTCCGCCGTATCCTCCGCTGAAAACCCTAAAGCACCGGCAATCGGAGCACAATACTTAAAGGTCTCACCCATCATGGAGACATTCGTATTTGCATTGCTGGAAGCCGCCGCAAGGATATCCGCGAAATGCCCGGAATCCGCCGCCGATAATCCAAAGGCCGTAAGCGCATCCGTCACAATATCCGAAGTAGTCGCCAGATCCTCCCCGGATGCCGCCGCAAGGTTCATAACGCCCTCGATACCGGAAAGCATATCCTCCGTCTTCCATCCGGCCATCGCCATATAGTTCATGGCTTCCGCTGCCTCGGATGCGGAAAACTTCGTTTTTTCTCCCATCTCACGGGCTTTGTCCCTGAGCGCATCAAGGTCAGCACCCGTCGCGCCGGATACCGCCGCCACCCTGCTCATAGCGGAATCAAAATCAGCGGCAGTTTTCACCGCCGCCGTGCCTAATGCTGTAATACCGGCCGTTACCGGAAGGAGCTTCGTTCCGGCATTGCTGATATTATCCCCGACCGTCTTCAGCTTCTCACCTTTAGCGGCGATTTCCTGAAGAGCCGTTCCAGAAGCCTTCGCCTGTTCCTCCAAGGCTTTCAGCTTCTGCTCTGTTTCAACGATCTCACGCTGCAGGCCGTCATACTGATCCTGCGTGATTGCACCGTCCTTCAGCGCCTGCTCTGCCTGCTCCGCCGCCGTCTTAAGCGTTTCCAGCTTTTCCTTCGTTTCCTTGACGGCATCCCCAAGAAGCCTGTGCTTCTGTGCAAGCAGTTCCGTATTCCCCGGATCAAGTTTCAGGAGCTTATCGACATCACGCAGCTGGCTCTGGGTATTCCTTATTTCTGTATTGACTCCTTTAAGGGCAGTCTGTAGTTTAGTGGTATCGCCGCCAATCTCGACAGTGATACCTTGGATCCTGCCAGCCATATGTCTCACCTCCCCGTACCGTTATAAAAGGGAGTCGCAAAACGCTACCCCCCTTGGGCTTAAAAATTATCAAAATCACTTTGCATCGGCAAACGGCTGTATGCCTCCGGATGCTGATCATTTTCCATTTCACAGTACATATCATTGATAGTTCCGATTGTCAGAAAGTCCATCTCCCCGATCTGTACCCCCAGCTGCACCGCCCTCAGCAAAAGGAGCGGAGTCGTCATTTCCCGATCAGTCGCTCGAAGTTTTTTTTACTCTCCACCTGTGTCTGTACATTCAGCCCCCATAACTCAATGATCTCCGGAAGCACCTGATAAATGGAAAATGTCCCAAACTGATCAAGCCACTCATCCGGCGTGTCCGGAACACCCTTCGGATCCGCATGCTTCGCCATGATGTAGCTGATATCCTCAAACAATTCCAAAGAGAAGGAATCCAGCGTGGAGCTTTCCGGATCTTCCTGATCGACACTCTTCTGCAGGTCATGCAGGTCTTTATAGATATCCCTGTGAAATCTGTTCCTGTAAATCCTCGGAATGGCAGCGGAAGCCCTGAAAGTCACATCCCTGCCGTCAATATTCACTGTCTTTGTAAGAGCCATATTTATTTCCTCCAATCATAAGAATGGGCAGAGCCGAAGCCCTGCCCCATTGTCTTAACCCTGTCCCTGACTGCTCTCTTCCGGCGCCGGAGACTGGTATACGCTCTTATACCAGTCGTTGTAGACAGTTTCATCCGTATTCGCCCCGGTCTTCACCTTTACAAGGCCGCCCGGAAGCGGCGTTGCCGTGATCTCCAAAGATTCCGTCTGTACTTCCTTGGAATCCTCATTCGTCTTGCCCTCGATGGTCGGTCTTGCAGCGGTACAGTAATACATACAGTGCCTGATCTTTTTCTTGTCCCCGGAGAACTCAAAAAGCAGAGCGAAATGCTCCGGCTCCACCGTAGAATCTTCTACCAGGACACCGTTGGAATCCTCCGTTTCCTTCAGGATATCCTTTCTGAAGCTGTCCGGGATCAACGCGATTTCCAGATCACCCGAATATCCATTGTTCGCTACAGTAGTGTAATACACCATATCGTCCGCATAGAACGGCTCAGTATCCCCCTCTGGATCCAGAGATAAATTCACTGCACCGGGAATCGCCACAGGCGTCCCGAATGTCACATCATTCGTTTCCGGATCAAGAGTGGCCTTCGCATAATGGCAGTTCTTCAATCCGAATTTCACCTTGTTTGTTGTACTCGGCATAATAAACCTCTCTTTCCGCTATACCGTCATCTGGTACAGCACTTCATATAGTCTCTCTGATTCGATCCATACCTCCGATTTATTCCAGAAAAGTTCATGGTCATCCAGCACAGCCTCGACCCTGTCCTCCAGTTCCGGATCCTTCTCATCGGTATACAATTCAATGCTCAGGTTGGAAAACTCCATGTAAACCACGTTGTCAGCGGAAAAATTCTCCGAACCCGGAAACAAAAAGCAGATGAACGGCGGATCAGGCGCTTCCCCTTCCGCGAAATGGTCATACGCAAAAGGGATGTCCAACTCCGCCAGCATCCGCATCACTTCTTCATGCGTCATATCTAACCGCCTTTCCGTAAATCCCTCCCGATATCCCTTGTCAGCTGTTCGATGCCTTTCTGCTCCGCCGGCGCAATATGCGGGAAAGCCCTTGTCCTTCCGCCGCCCCTCTTCGCATGTCCAAACTCCAAAAGATGCGTCAGCTGGTACCGCCTGGAATGCACCACGACCTGGATGGAATCGGACGTTTCCCTGGTCTTCTTCACCGCCCAGCTTTTGGAATACTTCCCGGTCTTCTTCGGAGCCGTACTTTCAATCTGCTTTTTCACGGTATCGCCCGCTTTCCTGACATCTTTCTTTAAGTCATCCGCCGCAAGCTTCGCATATTCTTCCATGCCCTTCATCACGGTATCCGCCAGCTGGTCAATCTTTATCGTCTGTGCCATCAGCGCCGCTCCTTCCTGCAGGTGAACTTCAGCGACTTCTTCTGGAAATTCATATGATCGATATTTACGATGTTATAAATCCCACCCATGAACATCACCCTGTAATGCGTGGAATCAATCGCGGCAGCCCTCCGGCAATACCGGACAGAAACTGTCATGGAGAAATCCTCCACCGTAGTCCCGGCAGCCTGCTCTTCTTTGGAACCTGCCATCCCCTCGCCGCCGATCGTGGCAAAGCAGGTATAATAATCCGTCCAGGCGTTCTTATGATTGCCATACTTGTCGGTCACGGCCTCATTCTTCTGGAACGTCACTTTCGACCTCAAAGCCGCCGCATCCATCAGAATCCCTCCTTCCGGCTCCCGAACAGCAGCGCCCTGAGAGTCAGATCCATCGCATGATGGTCAGCTTCCTCCCGATGCTCATACAGATAAGCCACCGTGAGCATCACGGCAATCTTCCCATTTGCACACGCATCCAAATCCTCTTCATCATCCGTCCTCAAAATATCCATGCACTGCTTCTTCCCAGCCATTATGAAGTTTTCAATCAGAGCATCATCATCCTCAAAATCAATCCTCAGATAATTCTTCATCTCTTCCACACTTACAATCATCCGAAAACACCCCATTATCTTGTTCCGCTGCCTATTCCTCAAAACAGACACCACGAAATCCAGTCAGAGGCGGCAGGAACTTCCCGCCGCCCCATGATTACAACACCTTACGATCAGGACCCGGAACCGGCCTTCATCTTCAGAAGCTGGATGCCCTCCGGAAGGATCACCTTGCCATCCACACGCTCGGTCGCAACGAAGCCCACCTGCCCGTTGGTGCTGTAAAGCTCATTGAGCCTCTGAACGGTCCTGCCGGAACGGTCAGCGATCCAGTAATTCCTGAAATCGCCGAACGCTACCGTAAGCGCACCTGCCGCGGCAGCAGGAACATACGGGGAAGTATGGAGCTCATACCCAAGCAGCCTGTCCGGCTCTCCCGCCTGGATGGAAGGCTGCCAGAGGTACGCCCCGTTGTTGTCCTTCAGCTTGCGGATCATGGATACCGTCGCATCGTTCATAAGGAACTTCGCATTCCTACGGTAAGGACTCTTCAGCGCGTACACAAGGCTGATCAGTTCATCCGCAGTGACCGCGTTCGCAGCCGCAGCCGTCACCCCGACCGTGCCGCCGTTTGCGGTAAAGATACCTGTAGGCTGCCCGGTACCGCTGCCCACGCAGAACGCCTCTTCCTCAGCAACACCGAACGCCCTTGCAAATTCCCCGGCAATATAAGATTCCAGGTCAAACATGGAATCCTGCAGAAGTTCGATGGAAACCTTCACAAGGTCGGTAAGCTTGTAGGCGTCAATGGTCTTCTGGCCAAAAGTCGGGCTGCTCTCGGTATAGGCCCCGTTCTCCGCCGTCCACTGCGCGGCGGAGTGGGTTGCCGCAACCGGGATCTTCCTCTCCGCGCTGGTCGTGATCACCTTCGCAAGGCTTCTCACCACATTTGTCTCATCCAGGCCCGTCACGATCTGTCTCTCAAACTCTTCCGGCACAAGATAACCGCCGTCCGCCTGCACGCCCTCGGAAAGGACATTGTGGACCGGCCTTTTTCCGCGAAGATGCGCACCGAAATCTTCCCTGTACGCATTGGAAGCGCGCCCGGTCTTCTCATCCGGCTTCTGCATCGCAGGCCTCCCGGTAAGCGGCATATTCACAGGCTTGTTAAACTCAGCCTCCCTTGCCTCCGCCCTCTGCTGGCGGTCGATTGCCGCTGTCAGATCCTCGATTTCCTGTTCCATACGGCTGTATGCCGCATTGTCCTCAGCGGAGAGCACGCCGTTCTCATTCTCATGGGTATCCACGAAGTTCTTTGCAGTCTCCCATACCTTCGCCCTCTTCTCAATCATCTCTTTGATAGTCATAACTCGATTCCTCCTTAAATGAATCTCTTGATAAAATTCAAGCGCTCCCTGATTTCATCAGCGGAACGCCCGTTATCTGTTACCTGTTCAGTTGCCGCACCGTTCTCCGGCGCCTTGATATGGCACTTCGCCGCAATCTTATCCATCAGCGAATTTGTCACCGCCGCCCTGGAATAGAGCATTGACGCCTCCGACGATTCAAGGTCTTCCGCTTCTGCCGCCTCCTGCCTCTGCAGGATACCATCCGCGAACCCAAGCTCCACCGCCTTATGCGCGTCCATCCAGGTCTCCGCATCCATCAGATGCGAGATCCTCGTCCTGCCCATGCCGGTCTTGATCTCATAGGCATTCATGATGGATTCCTTCACCGCAGAGAGCATGTTGATCGCTTTCTGCATCTCCGCCGTATCGCCGAAAGCGATTGTCGCCGGATTATGGATCATCATCGTACTGACCGGGCTCATAAGAACCTTCGTCCCCGCCATAGCGATCACGCTTGCCGCCGATGCTGCAATGCCGTCAATCTTCACCGTGACGCCGCCTTTATAGTCCATCAGCATGTTGTAGATCTGGGCTGCCGCCACGCAGTCACCGCCCGGACTGTTGATCCAGACCGTGATATTCCCCTGTCCGGCATTCAGTTCTTCACGGAACAGCTCCGGCGTGACATCATCGTCAAACCAGCTTTCCTCCGCAATCGTCCCATTCAGGAAAAGCACCCTCTCAGACACCTCTTCGCCTGCCTGGTCCCTGATCTTCCTGCTTTTCCAGTTCCAAAACTTCTTCATTGAGTCTTATCCTCCCTTCATACTCATACAGGCCATCCGGAATTACCCGCTTCCTCTCCGTCTCTTTCCTGCCGGCTGCTCCGTGTTTCCTTCCTGACCGGACCCGCTGCCGGCATTCCTTTCCGCAGAAACCCCGCCGTCTGCCGCAAATACCCCGGCATCCTCCAGCTTCGTCATGTTTCCATTGACTAGGTACAGGTCTCCGCCCTGTTCCGCCGGTATCCTGTCCAAATTCTCCAGCTCCCTGATATCGTTCGCAGACATCCAGCCGTTCTGCCTTGCCGTGGCGTACCCGTTCATCCTGCTCTGGTAGTCGCCCCGCAGAAGCCCGTCCACGTTGAACTTAAAGAAGTATTTCTTCTTCTCGTCCGGTGTCAAAAGCGCCCTTACCATCGCCTGCTCCCACCGGCTCACCCATGGATCCAGCGTGTACTTTACAAATTCCAGGGACTGCTGCTCAATGTTGTTAAAGCTGCTCTTTTCCAGGTCGCCAATCATGTGGGGCGGCACCCGGAAGATTCTCGCAATCTCATCAATCTGGAACTTCCTCGTCTCCAAAAACTGCGCCTGCTCCGGCGAAATGGAGATAGGTGTATACTTCATCCCCTCTTCCAGAACCGCCACCTTGTTTGCATTGCCGCTTCCTCCGAAAGTCGCCTGCCATGACTCCCGAACCCTTGACGGATCCTTAATCGTGCCCGGATGCTCCAGCACCCCGGAAGGGGCCGCGCCGTTCGCAAAGAACTTGCTTCCGTATTCCTCCGTGGCAATCGCCAGGCCGATCGCATTCTTCGCCATCGCGATAGGCGAATACCCGACCAGACCGTCAAACCCTAATCCCGGAATATGCAGGACGTCTGCAGACTGTAGCCTTACCGTCCTCCCGGCCTTATCCGTCCCTTTCCTTCCGTCCACGTCATCCGCGTCATAAACCGTATATTCATAATACAGCCGTCCGTGTTCATCGCGGTCAACCCTCATCCGGTCCGGCATCAGCGGATACAAGGCCACAATCTCCCCCTTGCCGTTGCGGATGATCTGCGAATAGGCATTTCCCCATAGGAGCAGATGCGTCATCAATGTCTCCCTGAAAATAAAGGAAGTCATCTCCGGATTCGGCTCATCATGGAGCAAAAAATAAAGCGGATGTTCCACCGCCTTCTCCTTGCCGCCATCTTCGGTATATCTGTAAAACTGCAGCGGCAGGCTCGCCACCGCCTCTGACAGAATCCTCACACAGCAGTACACCGCCGTCATCTGCATCGCTGACCGCTCCGTCACATACTTCCCGCTGGAACTTGATCCCAGAAAGAAGCTGTAGCTGCTCCCTGCCGTCCTGTCTGAAGGCTTATCCCTGCTTTTGAATATTTTCGTTATGATCTTACCCATTTCTGCCTCCTAAATTTTGCAGAACAAAACATTTGTTCCTTGACTTTTCTCTGTTTTGTGGTATGATTTACTTAACATCTCCCTCAGGCCTCTGTGGAAACACACGCACACTTGAGGGCGTTTTGTTTATAAGGAGTAATGATATGGCAGACAAGGATTTTAAGACAATCGAAGAACAGTTGGAGATCCTCCGTTCCCGCGGCCTTACCATCAGCGACGAGTCCCAGGCAAAAGATTTCCTGCTCCGCAATAACTACTACCGGATCAGCGGCTATTCGCTGACCCTCCGTAAAAATAATGTCTTTTCCCAATCTGCAGCATTCCAGAACATTGTTGACATTTACCATTTCGACCATGAATTCAGGCACATCATCCTCCAGTATCTTGAAGTGATCGAAGTGCAGATGAAATCCATATATGCTTATGAATTTGCAAAGGTTCATGGTCCTGTCGGCTACCTTGACCACAGCTTTTTTACCAATCAAACCAAACACAAAGAGGTCATTGCCAAAGCAGAGCAGCAAAAAATACAGCGGCTTCCCCATGAAGCCTATCTGAAACACTTTGTGAATGAGCTGCATCAGGATATCCCCTTATGGGCATATGTTGATTTATTTACCATATCCGACATCTCATTTTTATACTCTATTTCTGAGCAACCTATCAAGGATGCTATCGCCCGCACCTTTGGCCTGACCATGAGCAAAGGGGCGTCCATCCTCGGAAGTTATATGCACAGCATGACAATTATCCGCAACCTGTGTGCCCACGGAGGCCGGATCTATAACCGCCTTTTTGAGCAAAAGCCTTCCCTCAACAAAAGGGAAAAGGCACTGCTGATAAAGGACAGCAGCGGGAATATTGACAATGCACATTTTTATGGTTTTCTGCTTATCATGAAACGGCTGCTCCCCGCCGATATATTTAATGAAATGAAAAAATCCATCATCGCATTGACAAAAAAGTATCCCTTTGTCCGGATGGATTACTACGGTTTCCGCAGTGACTGGCTGCAGAAAATATAATATAATCTCCATAACTGCATATACTATTTAGGACTTCTCCCACGAGCCGGTTCCCGGCGCAAAACTGTGGGCGGTCTGAAGCCGGGGTTCTGCCCCGGCTCTCCTTTTTCTGCAGCCCTCATCCGAGTATTCAAAACCCCGGCCACGGTTTTGCTCCCTATCATAAAATGAGGAGACCTCTCGAATCATAAACCGATTCCCTGCTCTCATTCCCGCACCGGATTGCCCTGTCCAGACCCATGATCGTGGCAACCACCCCATCAATCTTCTCCGTGGACTTCTCCTTGTCCGCCTTGATGTTCCCCGCCGGATCCGTCCGGATATAAATATTATCCATCATCCACCTAAGGACCGGATGCCCTCCGTGCGCCAGATTCTTCTCCAGCGTCAGTTTCATCAGTTCCTTCGTAGGCGGCGACATATCCTTGAACCCCTGGCCGAAGGGAACCACTGTAAAGCCCATCCCCTCCAGGTTCTGGACCATCTGCACCGCGCCCCACCGGTCAAACGCAATCTCCCTGATGTTGTACCGCTCCCCCAGCCGCTCAATGAACTTCTCAATAAACCCGTAATGCACCACGTTCCCTTCCGTGGTCTCCAAAAAGCCCTGCCGCTCCCACACGTCATAAGGCACATGGTCCCTCTTCACCCGCAGATCCAGCGTCTCTTCTGGAATCCAGAAATAAGGCATGATACAGAACTTATCCTCTTCATCCAGAGGCGGAAACACCAGCACAAAAGCCGTAATATCCGTTGTCGATGACAAGTCCAAGCCGCCATAACACACACGCCCTTCCAATTCCTCCGCATCTACTTTAAAAGCACAGGCATCCCATTTCTCCATCGGCATCCACCTGACCGCCTGCTTCACCCACTGGTTGAGCCTCAGCTGCCGGAAGGAATTTTCCTCCCCCGGATTCTGTTTCGCCGACTCACAGGCCGCTTTCACCTTATCCATCCCCACCGTGATATCCAAAGAAGGATTCGCTTTCTTCCAGACCTTCGGGTCCGTCCAGTCGTCCGCCTCATCCGCCCCATAGATCACCGGATAAAAAGTCGCGTCGATCTTCCTTCCCGCCAGAATGTCCTTCGCCTTCTGATGCGTCTCATAACAGATGGAATTCGTATCAGTCCCCGCCGTCGTAATCAGGAAATACAAAGGCTGCATCCTGGCGTCCCCGGAGCCCTTCGTCATAACGTCAAACAGCTTCCGGTTCGGCTGCGTGTGCAGCTCATCAAACACAACCCCGTGGATATTGAACCCATGCTTTGAATACGCCTCCGCCGACAGAACCTGATAAAAGCTGTTGGTCGGCTGGAAGATAACCCTCTTCTGAGATGCCAGGATCTTCACCCTCTTATTCAACGCCGGGCACATCCGCACCATGTCCGCCGCCACTTCAAACACAATGGAAGCCTGCTGCCGGTCAGCCGCACATCCGTAAACCTCAGCCCGTTCTTCACCATCCCCGCAGCACAAAAGAAGCGCCACAGCCGCCGCAAGTTCCGACTTCCCCTGCTTCTTTGGGATCTCAATATAAGCAGTATTGAACTGCCGGTACCCGTTCGGCTTCATCGTTCCGAACACATCCCTGATGATCTGTTCCTGCCAGTCGATCAGCTCAAAAGGCTTCCCCGCCCAGGTACCCTTCGTATGGCACAGGCACTCTATAAAATTCACGGCGAAATCTGCCGCTTCCTTGTTATAGGTGGAATCCTTCGCCTTGAACCTCGTCGGCTTATATTTCTTCAGCTTCCGCATCTTCAAGTAACATCACCACCTTTAAGCCACTGCCGGTACACCTGCTCGGAGATCTTCGCCATCATCACTGGCGGAACGCTCATTCCGCAGATATACTGGACGCTCTGATCCATAAAGTCATAATCCTGCGGAAACGTCTGACAGTTGATGATATCCCGGTCAGTCATAAGCAGGCCGTCACACATCCGGTAGAGGCTGCTCCCGGCAACAATCGTCTGTATCGGCTCATCGTCCCTGTTGATCGGCGTGGAAAAACCGTTGTTCTTGACCTTCCTCACCCTCTCATTGATATCCGCTATGCACCGGTCAGTCGGAATCCTGTATTTCAAAAGCTTCGCCTGCATACTGTTCTCATCCATCGCCTTGCCATACGGTTCCCGGACATCCTTGAACGGAATCGGTTTGGAATTGAAGTTCATGGAAAGCTTCGGATATTTCAGGTCTTTCCTGTGAGCGATAAAAAAGACACGCTCCCTTTTCTGAGGCACGCCCATCCTCGCCGCATTGAACAGAAATATCTGAACATCATACCCGGCATCATCAAAGCCCTTCACGATCTGGTTTACCCAGCCCTTCGCGTTCCCGATGATGATACCCTTCACATTCTCAGCGATCACCACTTTCGGCTGTAATCTCTTCGCTATCGCTATGAAATACAGGAACAGGTCATCCAGCCTCTGCTTCGCCTGTCCTTCCCGGAACACCTTTTCCGTATTCCAGCCATCCTCCTTGCTTCCCGCCGTTGAGAACACGGAACAGGGCGGCGAACCGTCCAGCACATCCAGGGCAAAAAGTTCCTCCGGTATCTTCTCATCCGGCAGCTTCAGGAAATCCCTGATATCCATAAGGAAGCTATGTTTCGGATGATTGTTCTGCTTATAGACCTTCATCATGTCGGGATCGATCTCGCAGTTTCCAACCACATCAAATCCCGCCAGCTTGTATCCCATAGAGGAACCGCCGCCGCAGGAAAAGCAGGAAAACACCGTATGCCCGTGCTTCGGCCTCTTCTCCAGCTCTGTCAGGCTCCACTTCCACGGAAACTCAGTTGAACCGGAAACCGCATTTCGGGCACTCGTATTTGAACTCTTCATCCCCAAACACCTCCGTATCCAACTCCGTGGTCCCGGTCAGTTCCTTATCCGAACCGCCGCCCCCGCCATCCACAGGCAGGTCAACCGCCATACAAAAAAAGTCGAATCCTTCCAGGTCAAGCCCTTCCAGTTCGACTTCCAACTTCATCAGATCCCATGTAGCCTTCTCGCCGGTCTTGTTATCCAGAAACCTGTACTTCTTTTTCTGTTCCTCGGATAATCCTTCACAGATAAGGCACTCGGCGGATTCTTCCCCCAGAGCCTTCAAGGCCTTATACCTTGTGTGTCCCGCTATGATCACATGATCCTCATCAACAATGATCGGCGTGATATAGGAACACTGCCGGATGCTTTCTGCCACAGCGTTCACCGCATCATCATTCTTACGCGGATTATTCGCATATGGAGTGATCTCCGATAATTTCAGTCTTTCCAGCTTCATACCTCGAACACCTCCCCGCAGCACGGACAGGTCATCGTCTTAGTACCGCCCTCACCGGATTCTTCGTCCGGAAGCGCGGTCTCAGGCTGTCCGAAATCGTACCCCTGAAAATCCACATCACATAATTCCGCAGAAAGCTTCTTCTGATCCCAGGAAGCCATCTCCGCCGTCTTGTTATCATACAGACGGTATTTTTTCTTCTGTTCCTCTGTCAGATCGGATACGATAACAACCTCACATTCCTTATAGCCCAGCTTTTTCAATGCCTTATATCTGGTATGCCCCGCCAGGATCACACCATCCTCGTCAATGATGATCGGCGCGATGTAGGAACACTGCTTAATGCTCTCCGCAACATCGTCCACCGCCTCATCATTGATCCTCGGATTGTTCTCATAAGGCTTCAGTTCTGAAAGCTTTTTCTTCACATATTTCATCGAATCCCTCCTATTTCTTCCGCGCTGACAGCAATCTTTCCATCAGGTCATCGTGCGGATTCGCCCCGCCGTATTCCACGGAGCAGTTTTCCTTCACGATCTGATATATCTGGTACCAGCACTGGTTCACCTGTTTCAGATAGTTCTGGCTCATCGTCACATAAGGGCTCGTTATCGCCGCCCCCGTGGTCGGATGCTTCGCCAGAAATCCGTATTCCGATATGCAGGTCTCGCACTGTACCCATCTGGATACCATCATCGCGTACTGTTCGATCAGCTGGCTGTTCACCAGCCTGTCACACCCTCTTTCCTTCAGCCAGAGGAATGTCTGCCTGAAAACATCCTCCGCACACAGGTCAATGCCGCTCTTCTGGGCAGCCTTCAAAAAGTCCTTCACCGGCGGCACATCCTCACCGTTAAATTCCACAGGCTCCGGAAGGTCAATGACCGTTGCCGCAAGCCCGCTGTCGATCTTCTCCGTCAGGGCTTTGGACTTCCTGCCGGAACCGACCCTCGCGCCGCCGCGCATAGTCCCGTCTTTGGCCATTTTCCTCACCTCAATTCCCTGCGTGGGTTAATACCCCGTTTGATTTCTTGTTTTTGTGCGTGTGACCCCCGCGCCGTTCCCTGGAGAATATACGCACGGGGATTTTCACTCCCCCTGCCGGCTTCCCCAGCGGTCGCCCCTCTCCGTGTGTATGCGCGAGTGACACGACTTGCACAGCGCGATCAGATTGCTCCTGTCGTGCGTGCCACCTTCACTCAGCGGCTTCTTATGATGAACCTCTTCCACGGGAACTATCACTCCACGCTCGAAGCACAGCTCACAGAACGGATGCTCCATCACATACTTATCACGGATCCTTTTCCACGCCCTTCCGTAACGCTTCTTTGTCCGGGGATCACGCCCGTATTTCTCATACTCACTGTTCACCTTCGCCTGGTGCTCAGGGCAGTACCTCCCATCCGTAAGGTTGGGACAGCCCGGATAAGCACACGGCTTCTTCGGTTTCCTCGGCATCTGTCCACCTTCTTTCTCCCATAGAAAAAGCCGCCACGGTTCATACGTCCGCAACGGCTTCCTTATCCTTCACTTTTGCCATCTTAACAATATCACATAGGCTTACTGTATCGAACTTGATTTTACTGTATTCTTTCCGGAATCTTTATTTCATCCAGGGCGTTCCTGTGAAGACGGAATACATTGTCGATACCATAGCCAAGCTCGATAGCGATCTCTTCCCATCTCATATAGGACAGATACCGAAGCTCCAGCACCGTCTGAAGCTCGGAACTCTCCACAGCTTTTATCCTGCGGATTATATCCTTCTTCAGCGCCACCAGCTTCATCATGTCCTGATTGATCTCCGTTTCCAGTTCGATGATCTGGATCACGGCATCCTCCAAACGGGAATGTCCCTTGTTCGGATTCCTCGGCATATCCGAATATGTCACGGTCGCTTTGGTGGCAAGGTCATGAAGATCCTCAATCTGGCCCAGCTTGCTCTCGATCCGCTGGTTCAGCCCAAAGGCCTGCGACAGATATTTCTTTGCTTCCTGTTGATGTCTGTTCATAAGCTACCTCCGATCGGATTTATTTTTTCTCCCTCGGATTGACTCTGATTGTCTTATCTCGTCCTGAAGCCTCCGGATCAGGTATTCCCCGTCCACGCTTGTCAGCTGGCTGTACCAGCCAGAACGGAAGAACCTCTCGATCTCCAAAGCCTCGCTGATTGCCTCTTTGTTATGCGGATGAGCCTTGACCTTCTTCAGCGCTATCCTGTAATCGGATACCGCCCGCAGAATGATCGCATTGGTCAATCGCTCATAAGGATCATCCGCAAGATTCTTATTTCCCGCCATAGGCACTTACCTCCGCTTTCACGGCGTCGATCAGCCGGGACTGCGTATCATCCTTTGCGGAAAGAGCCTTCATGATACGCTCATCCACGGTCCCGGCAGTCAGGATATGCTGCACCACGACCGTCCCGGATTCCTGCCCCTGTCTCCAAAGCCTTGCCACCGTCTGTTGATACAGCTCCAAACTCCATATCATCCCGAACCACACTATGGTATTTCCGCCGCTCTGCAGATTCAGCCCATGTCCCGCGGAAGCCGGATGAATCAGCCCTACTTCCAGTCTTCCCGCGTTCCATTCCCGGATGCTCTCATCCGTATCAAGCTTCCCGTAATTCACGCCCAGGTCATCCAGCCGCTTTGTGATCCTCGACAGGTCATGCTTGTACCAGTACGCCACAAGAAGCGTTTTTCCGTTCGCCGCCTCGATGATATCCTCCAAAGCATCCAGCTTCCGGTCATGGATATGCTCGATACCGCCAGCATCGGAATAAACAGCGCCATTCGCCATCTGCGTCAGTTTCCCGGATAAGGAAGCAGCGTTCGCCGCCGTCACCTCACCGCCCGGAAGGCTCAAAACAAGGTCGTTCTTCATCTGCTCATATTTCTTCCGCTCCGCCTCATCCAGATAGACCATATATTCCGAACTCACAAGCTCCGGCATCTTCAAATGGTCAGTCCCCTTCATGGAAATCGTGATATCGGATATCCTGTCATAAATCCTCTTGTCAGCCCCCGGCCTTAATCGGTAACTGTAAACGATAGGGCCGTTCATCTGGTCAGGAACGAAATATTCCACCCTGTATTGACTGATAAACCTTCCAAGGCGTTCCCCCATATCCAGAACCTTGTATTCCGCGAACAGATCCATCAGCCCATTGGAAGAAGGCGTTCCGGTCAGCCCGATAACCCTCTTCACTTTCGGACGCACCTGCATTAAAGCCTTGAACCTCTTCGCCTGGTGGTTTTTGAAGGATGAAAGCTCATCGATCACCACCATGTCATAGTCAAAAGGAAGCCCGCTCTTCTCCACAAGCCACGGGACATTCTCCCTGTTGATGATGTAAATGTCCGCGGCCGTTTTCAGCGCCTTCATCCTCTCCGCTGCCGTTCCCACGGCGATACTGTATTTCAACCCGGAAAGATGATCCCATTTCTCGATCTCCGCGGACCATGTATTCTTCGCCACCCTCAGCGGCGCTATCACAAGCACCTTCCTGATATCAAAGCTGTCAAACATCAGGTCATTCACCGCCGTCAGTGTGATCGAACTCTTCCCCATTCCCATATCCAGAAGGACAGCCGATACAGGATGGTCTTTTATGAACCCGACCGCATATTTCTGATAATCATGTGGATCGTATCTCATCCAGAATCCCTCCAATCTGTTCCGGCTCATCCAGGACATACACCGCAAAGCCCAACCGCCTTAACAGGCCATGCCTTGACGCCTGCAAAGGCCTTGGCTTCTTCCCCGGCGCTTTCACCTCGACAAAACCGATCTTTGCTCCCGGCAGAAGCACGATCCGGTCCGGCATACCATCGAATCCGGGAGACACCCACTTAGGGCAGATGCCTCCCATCCTCTTTACCGCCATGACCAGCTTCTGCTCGACCGTCTTTTCCCTCATCGCTTAAACGCCGGCGACTTAGCGCTGATCCGGTATATCCAGTTCAGCATGTTGGGATCCACCGGCTCGAACCCGCATATCATCATCGCGTCCTTGAACTCGTTGTTGGTCAGGTAGATCTTCGTATCATGTTCAAGGATGTGTTTCATGCCATAGGTCGTCCTGCCATGCAGCACCGTCTTCCTCGGAAGGATGTTCCTGCGGATCCAGTCCAGCACGATATCCTGCTCTTCCTGCGGATGGTCGGTGATAAGCCCAGCGTCCTCCCAGCCGTTCTCATTTGTATAAGGTCTTCCATTTCTGATCATTTTTTGAATCCTCCGTTTCTGTCAGGAACAAGTGGAACGAAAAATCCCTATACGCGCGTAATACGTGCGCTCACGCACACACGCGCCGGTGTAATCCCTTAAAAACACCTATTTTTTGTGCTATATAGAAATTCCTGTTCTTTTGTTTCGAATCTATCATAAACACCTGTATCTCAGCCTTTATTCCGGGAACAAGTTCGGGAACAGGTAACAAGTTCCGTTCCTTGTTCCGCCAACTTGTTCCAAGCCGTCACTCTTTCCTGGCATATATCCGCTGCTTTCCGTAAATTGGTATGGTCTTCGTCTTCCCGGTCTTTCCCCAACCATCCAGACGCGCCATGATCGCGGATATGGCATAAGAGTCCGCATTCTTCATGTCCTCGTATAATAAGTGTATAGCCAGTAGAAATGATGGTTATGCACTTAT
>ERZ777305.2133-NODE-2133-length-18459-cov-3.174419_pt1 | contig 18459 bp, 18 predicted proteins | sample MGYA00374965_ERZ777305 | MGnify/ENA primary metagenome ERZ777305 (study PRJEB29328, sample SAMD00013331) | mouse gut metagenome | study: EMG produced TPA metagenomics assembly of the Metagenome analysis of fecal microbiota from mouse which was promoted... | reverse complement strand
ATAAAAGGCAGCTCGGTAAAGCACGCCAAGGCCTCCATGCCCGATATAAAATGGCTTACTCCCGACCTGAATGACTTCAACGGCTTCGGCATGGCGCGCGTATATCCAGTCGACGACGAGTACTTCTACATGCACACGGGGCGTACGGCCCCTGCCGGACCCACGATGTCGGTCATGCTCTGTCGTTTTGTCGACGGCGGAGAGTGTGAGGTTGTCAGCTCGTTTGACGACAGCGGCGCCACCGTACCGGCCACCGCCCACGGCAGCGCGGGAATATCCATGTTCGAGATAGCCGGCAACCGGCTGCTTGCCTACGGTGTGGCCAAAGAAAAAGACAACACCGTCATGCAGATAGTGACAACCCCGTCCTACACCTCCGGCTTCAAAGACCACAAGACGGTATGGCGCCTGTGCGATGACAAAGGCATGTCGACCAACGCGTTTCAAGGCTGCGATGTGAAATACCTTCCCGACGCCACGGCCGGCGAAGGGGGCATGCTGCTGCTCTACGCGCCCAACGCCGCTCTCGGCTTGTACAGAGTCGATGTCGACTCACGCTCAACCGGCATAGAGGCGACAAAAGCCGACACGGCCGCCATACGCTGCTCTTCGGGCAGCCTGATCGCCGACCGCGAGATCGAGGGGTTCACCATGTATGATCTTGGCGGACACCGCGTGGCATCCGATACCGGCCGCGGCACGCACTTCGACATAAGCGACGTGGCTCCGGGCATCTATATCGTAAAAATAGAAGGCAGCCGCAGTTCTGTCAAGATTATAGTGACGCGATAGTTTTACGTACACTCTGCTCTCGTTTTCCGCTTTTATGTTGCGTTTTGTTAAAACATCGACATAAAGGAGCTTTTTTATGTTTCAATTCTTAGCAAAAGTAGTGTTATGGCACACTTTAGGCTTTTATGTGCCATAGGTTAAGGTTTTGTTAAAAGGTGTTACACATGGGAATAAATTCTTATATTTGCTCGTTCAACGTTTTTATATATACGATAAAACAATCAGATTATGGCAAAAGTAAAAGGTGCCGTAGTGGTAAATGAAGAGCGATGCAAGGGTTGCGACCTGTGTGTGGTGGCGTGTCCTACCGACACACTCGCGCTTCAGTCAAAGGAGGTCAACGACCGAGGATATCATTTTGCCTACATGGCCCGGCCCGACTCATGTATAGGGTGCAGCAACTGCGCTGTTGTGTGCCCCGACGGTTGCATAGAAGTATACCGTGTGGTCGTCAAGTAACAACTTTTTAAATTGCTTGTTTATGAAAGAAGAGATAAGACTGATGAAGGGCAACGAAGCTATAGCCCACGCCGCCATAAGATATGGCGCCGACGGATACTTCGGTTACCCCATAACCCCCCAGAGCGAGATACTCGAAACACTTGAAGAGCTTATGCCGTGGGATACGACCGGCATGGTGGTGCTGCAGGCCGAAAGTGAAGTGGCCGCCATCAACATGGTGTACGGCGGCGCCGCCTGCGGACGTGCCGTGTTCACCTCCTCGTCATCGCCCGGAGTAAGCCTCAAGCAGGAAGGCATAAGCTATATAGCCGCCGGCGAACTCCCGGCGCTTATAATAAACGTGATGCGCGGAGGCCCCGGACTGGGCACGATACAGCCCTCGCAGGCCGACTATTTCCAAGCCGTCAAGGGCGGCGGCCACGGCGACTACAAGCTCATAACCCTCGCCCCGTCGTCGGTTCAGGAAATGGCCGACTTCGTAGGCCTCGGTTTTGACCTTGCCTTCAAGTACCGCACTCCGGCCATAATTCTTGCCGACGGCATAGTGGGCCAGATGATGGAAAAAGTAGTGCTCCCCGCACAAAAACCGCGGCGCACTCCCGAGCAGATAGCCGAACAATGTCCGTGGGCGGTCACCGGCAAGCCCAAGCACCGCGAGCGCAACATCATGACCACCCTTGAACTCGAACCCGCGGCAATGGAAGTCATAAACAACCGTCTGCAGGCCAAGTACCGCATAATCGAAGAGAACGAAGTGCGGTTTCAGGCCTATGACACCGACGACGCCGACTACATCATCGTGGCGTTCGGCTCAATAGCGCGCATATGCCAGAAAGCCGTCGAGGAGGCCCGTGCAGCCGGCATAAAGCTCGGACTGCTACGCCCCATAACACTATGGCCCTTCCCGACCGACGAAGTGAAGCGCCTTGCCGCACAGGTCAAGGGCATACTCGTTGTCGAGATCAATGCCGGCCAGATGATTGAAGATGTACGCCTTGCCTGCCACGACAGCGTGCCTGTATACCACTTCGGACGTCTCGGCGGTATAGTGCCTAACCCTCAGGAAGTGCTTGACGCATTCTTCGACCGCTTCCCCGAGGCCAATTCTTGATCCAACCAGCTAACAGAAAAAGATTATGGATAACAACGATATAATCCGCCCCGAAAATAAAGTGTACTCACGCCCCGCACTGCTCACCGACAATACGATGCACTATTGTCCCGGATGCAGCCACGGCGTCGTACACAAACTCATCGCAGAGATTGTGGAAGAGCTCGGACTACAGGACCGCACCATAGGCATAGCTCCGGTAGGATGTGCCGTGTTTGCCTACAACTACGTCGACATCGACTGGATAGAGGCCGCCCACGGACGCGCCCCGGCAATAGCAACTGCGGTCAAGCGCCTGCAGCCCGACCGCATGGTGTTTACATATCAGGGCGACGGCGACCTTGCCGCAATAGGCACATGCGAGTCCATACACGCAGCCAACCGCGGTGAAAACATAGTCATCGTATTTATCAACAACGGCATCTACGGCATGACCGGCGGACAGATGGCCCCCACTACCCTTGAAGGTATGGTGACCTCGACCACCCCCTACGGCCGACGCGTGGACCTCAACGGCTATCCGCTCAAGATAGGTCCTATATTTGCCATGCTCGACGGCACATGCTACGTGACCCGCCAGTCGGTACACACTCCGGCCAACGTGCGTAAGACCAAAGCGGCACTCAAAAAGGCATTCCGCAATTCGATGGAAGGACGCGGCACCTCCGTGGTGGAGATAGTGAGCACGTGCAGCTCAGGCTGGAAGATGACCCCTGCCGAGTCCAACAAATGGATGGAAGAAAACATGTTTGCCCACTATCCGTTGGGCGATCTTAAAAACACTACTGACCAATGAAAGAGGAAATTATAATAGCGGGGTTTGGCGGACAAGGCGTGTTGTCAATGGGCAAGATACTCGCCTATGCGGCCCTCATGAACGATCTTGAAGTCACTTGGATGCCGGCTTACGGTCCTGAACAGCGCGGAGGCACGGCCAATGTCACCGTCATCATAAGCGACAGCCCGGTAAGCTCGCCCGTGCTTGACAGCTATGACGTGGCGGTTGTACTCAATCAGCAGAGCCTCGACAAGTTTGAAAACAGGGTAAAACCCGGCGGCATGCTCATCTACGACTCGTACGGCGTGCACCACCGGCCTACCCGCAGTGACATAACCGTACACGAGATAAAGGCCATGGATGCCTCTCTGGAGATGGGCAATTCGAAGATATACAACATGATTGTGCTCGGCGCACTGCTGGGTCTGCGCGACCTCGTGCCGATGGATGCCGTCCTCCGGGGTCTCAAAAAGACACTTCCCGAACGTCATCACCACCTCATGCCGCTCAACGAGGAGGCCATACGCCGCGGACAGGCTCTCGCAGCAGAGGCAATCAAATAAAAACACTCCTTACCTACAATACGAACAAAGACGCCGCGAGCATCGCGGCGCCTTTGTTGTATATAATTCTACTCGGTCGTCAGTCCTTTTTGTCATCGGTGTCCTTCGGAAGCTCTATGCGTATCAGCTCAAGGCGCGTAGCCGACTTCTTAAGGATGGTGAATGTCATGCCCTCGATGTCGACGACCGACCCTTGCGAGGGTATCTCGCCGAGATTGTTGAGAATGAACCCGGCAAGTGTCTGATACTCGTCTGATTCGGGTATGTCGATATTGAAATTGTCGCGCAGATCGCCGATCTCGCACCGGCCTGAAAACTCAAACACACCGGGCTCGATCTGACGTGCCGTGAGCCGACGGTTGTCATGTTCGTCCTGTATGTCGCCGAATATCTCCTCCACAAGATCCTCAAGTGACACAAGTCCGGCCGTACCGCCAAATTCATCCACTACCACCGCCATCGACCTCTTTTCGGCAAGCAGACGGCGCATCATCTTGTTGGCGAGCAGGGTTTCGGGAGCAAATATCACCGGCTTGATCTCCGCTTTCCAGTCGGAGTCGGGCTTGAACAGCTCGCTCACGTGAATATAGCCGAGCACATTGTCTATGTCGTCGCGATACACCACAATTTTCGAGCGGCCCGAGGAGGTAAAAAGCTGCGAGAGCATCTCGCGCGTGGTGGTGTCGATATTTACAGCCACTACCTCGTTGCGCGGCGTCATGCAGTCGCGCAGGTGAGTCGACGAGAAGTCGATGGCGTTGTGGAAAATCTTGACCTCGTGCTCGACCTTGTCCTGAGCGGCTGTATCGTCAATCGACGTCTGTATGTACTGGTTAAGCTCACCTATGCTCAGCACCCCGAGCGAGCGGTTGGCATCCTTTATGCCACACAGCCTCATCAACGCCTTTGACAGCCATGCCGTAAATATGGATATGGGATAAAGCACTATCCAGAAGCAGAATATAGGCAGCGCGAAATAGCGCAGCGATGAGTTGGGGTTGATGCGGAATATGGTCTTGGGGAAAAATTCGCCTGTTATAAGTATGACGGCGGTCGAGATAAGGGTCTGCATGACAAGTACGAAAACCTCGTTGGGATATATGCTCTCAAGCCATGGCGACAGCAATGCGGCCGCCCCCATGCCGTAGACGACGAGCATGATATTGTTGCCCACGAGAATCGTGGATATAAACAGATCCTGATACTTGTAATACAGATTTACTATGTGGCCTATAAAGCCTCCGCGCTTGACGTCAATCTCAACCTTGACGCGGTTTGATGATATATAGGCAATCTCCACCCCGGAGAACAGAGCGGAAAACGCCAGCGATACTACAGCGATAATAAGCCAGTTAAGCGTCGATGAATCCATAAGCCTTGTCTACTTCTTTTTAACAAACGTGTCGGTACGCATGGCGGCTTCGTCTGTCATTACGTTCTTTTCAAGCTTCAGCGACTGAGGACGCAACGGCTTGAGGCCCGCCTTACGGAGCGGACGGTCGCTCTTCACCGGAGCCGGAGCTGACTTGAACGCCTTGGCCTTATTGTCGGCCGCGGGAGCGGGAGCCGGGGCCTCGGCCACAGGCTGCGCCACACTGTCGGCACCTGCCACGGAGTCGCGATGGCCCTTGAAGTCTGACACGGGGAATATGCCCGAGGGCTTGTTGATCGAGTATGTCGTCATACGCTCGTTGGAGTTGAAGCCGTAGCCTTCGATTATGCGGTCGCTCTTCTCTATGTGTATGAACGAGTCGGAATAGACCTTGCGCGACCGCTGGTCCCAGAATATCTGCTGCGACAGAAACTTCTCGTTCAGCGTATTCAATACGTTGACGTCGCCGTCAAGACGCCATAGCCCTTTGTTTTTGAAATAGGTGGCGGAGTCGCATACTATTGTGGCCTCGGTGGAAAACTTGTCGTCAAACTTCTCCAGAAACCTTCGGGAACCCGCCACTGCGGCTCGTCGGCCTCGTCAAACACGAGCCAGAGAGGCGCCGTGATGCGATAACGCGTCACTCCGGAGTCCGATATGAGCGTCACCACATTATCGGTCGTCATCGTCGGCACGGTATTTCCGTCGACCTCGCGGTGTACGACATCGGTCTTCTCTTCGGTACAGGCGGTCACGCCTATCACAGCCGCAAGTATGACCGACGGCAGCACACGCAATCCGGAGAACGATGTAGCGATACGACGCTTCATAAGCCTACGCCAAGCAGTTTAACGTATCTTGGGCTGATAGAACCACAATTCGTTGAAGTTTATGCCAAGCGTTATATTGAAGTAATTTTCCTTGATGAGCGGATTGGGATTGGCCTGACGGTGCTTCCACTCAAACCCGAGGTTTATGACCGTCTTCGAACCCGGAGCGGGCAAACCGAAACCCATCGACAGCCCGTATTCACGCAGACTGTTGTCGCCTATCTTCAGGTAGTCGTTGCTGTAGTATCCTCCGAGGCGGTAGTTGATGCGCTGCACGTAGTTGCCGCGCGGACGCGGAGTAAACTGGCCTCCCAGCGCAAACTTCCACCGGTTGTTGAACTCCTGCATGCGGTCGGGGTCCTCGACAAGAGTGTACTTGGCGTCCTTCCAGTTCTGGTATGTGAAGTCGGCCTCCAGCATAAGGCGGTCGCGCCACTGGTAGTTGACGCCGAAGCCCCATGTGTCGGGCAGCGAGAAGTTGTTGCGCATCGACATGTAGCCTATCGTGTCAGGCTCCGTGTCAGAGGTCACGTCGTAGTTAACGCCCCAAGCATGACCGAGCAGGGTTTTCTTGGGCGAGTAGGTAAGACCGGCGGTAAGCTTATTGTCGCGATTGAGGTTGTAGGCATACTGGATACCGAACTGCAGGTGATAGTCGCGCACCTGAACCACACGCTCAAAGAGGGTTGTTGACCCCGCCGAGGTCACTACATAGGTGTCGTTGATGTTTGTACCGAACAGGTAGCTTATATTGGCACCGACCGAAAGCCCTTTGAGCGGACTTGCGCCCACGCCCACATACAGCTGGTTAAGGCCGCCGTTGCCCGAACGCGAGCTTGAGCCGTTGTCGATTTTCGAGCCGAAGGCATATCCCACCGAAGTATAGGGGAGCAGACCGGCGCTCACACCCACGTTCTTGCATATAGGGAACTGGATGGTCACGTAGTCAAGACCGCCGCCGAAATCCTTGCCCGACTCCTCGCCCTCGGTGCTCCACAGCGCCGTACCGGTTATGCCCATGTCGAAGAGGAAGGTAAGCGAGTCCATGGCCGCATAGCTTGCGGGGTTCATGACGTTGATCTGACGGCCCGAGCTCATGGCATAGCCCACGCCGCCCATGGCACGCTGTGCCGAAGTGGCATTATCATTGAGTATACCGTAGCCGTAGCGCGAATAGGGCGTCATCGGACCTTGGGCAAAAACACTTCCGCAGGCGATGATGACCGCCGACAGTATACCTATTATTCGTTTAGTTCTGTTCATTATATAATAATATGCTGTTTAATCCTTTACATACAAGCAGCGGGTCGACCTCGACCTCCGACTCCACAAACTCGGCCAACCTCACGGCATCGCCTCCGGTCAGCACCACAATCGAGTCGGCAGGCATGAGCGAGCTGTAGTACTCGATCTCGCCCACTATGCCGCGTACTACACCGCACTTGATAGCCAGCCGGGTGTCGGTACCCCACAGAGGCACATCGCCGGGAGTCTCGGTGTCGACATAAGGCAGATGGCTGGTAAACTTGCTCAGCGCCTCGGCACGCATCCACAGGCCGGGCGCTATATTGCCCCCCTTGAACTCCCCGTCGGCCGTAAGCACGTCATAGGTCACCGCGGTGCCGGCATCGATTACCAGCACGTTGCGGCCCGGATAAATGGCCCGCGCTCCGGCTACAGCCGCTATGCGGTCGCGGCCGAGCGACACCGGGGTTGTATAGCCTATCGTTATCGGGAGCGGCAACAACGATGTCATCTCATATATCTTACGGCATAAGCCGCGCAAAGTCACTATTATATCCTCGCCACGGCAGGCCACCGAGCAGTATATGGCCACGTCGGGCTTATACAATGCGGCTATCTCCTCCAGCCGCGAAGGATCAAGCACATCGTAGCGCCACTGCTTTACAAATTCATCGCCCTGAAACACGGCGACTTTTGCAGCCGAATTGCCTTGGTCTATGACTAAATTATAACCCATTGCGGCGACAAAATTACTAATTCCGCGTGAATTAATAACTTAAATCCTCACTATTTTCGACTCAAACACGGCTTAAGCGGCCGTTTCATGCGTTTTTTAACCTATTTTTCAATTACTACGGTTCTTTTCAGCCCGCGGAATCATAATCGACGTATAGATAAGCACCGCACCGCCGGCAAGTGTGAAGGCAAGCCAGTCGCGCCCGCTGCCGCCCTGATAGAACATAAAAAATGCCCCGGCACAGAAAAACACCGATGACCACACCTCGATGCGGCACAGCCTCTTCACGCGCAGGTTATCGCCACGGTAAGGCGTCATTATACGTCCCGCGAGGGTCAGCACGGCCCCGGCTCCGTAAATCCACCTGCACAACTCCATGCCGTAGCCCATGACGGGCATCAGCACCCCTATCGCTATAAGAATCATCCCCACGGTGATGATCCATGTCCACAGTCTTTTCATTCTATTATGTATACGTCTTCGTTTTCACGCTGCATGTGATACTGCTCCCTGACTATCCGCTCCATCGTCTCCGGATCGGTGTCAAGGCTGTGGTTAAGAGCCTTATAATAATCGAGTGTATCCTGATTGGCCTTTATCTCACGCTTAAGCTCGGTTATCTGACGGTTATACTCTATCGACTTCAGTATCGAATTGTCATTAAAAAACAGCACGATAAGTATAAACGCCATAACGATTATAAACGTCACCGATATGTAGCGACGACACCATGACAGGATATTGTTGAACGATTGACTCATAACAATGCAAAGATACGAATAAGTCGAGTGCAAAAGCAAATAATTTTTGATTTTGCCGAGCGAGAGTATCTAAGACGCAGTCAACGATACAAATACGGCGAGAGCCTGCAAAGGCTCCGGCCAAACGTTAGCCGGGGACAAGCCGGCCTTCGGACGGCGCAGTCTCCGGTATGCAGCACCCCACCATCAGTGAGTCTGCAAAGACTCATGCCGACAGCAATAAGCACGAGTCCTTACAGACTCTAACATGTTTGAGGTCAACGACCCGGACCGGACACTGCGTGCCCGGCTTACAAACAGCGTGAGCCTTTACAGGCTCGCTCGGTTGCCACACGGCGTCAATGTTGGCGGTGACGACGGCACCACGGCGCCCTACCTGCTGTACTCTGACTGATCAGTCGCCGGTGAAGGTGATTGTGAAGTCGCGGGCCTCCAGCTCCTCATATGTAAACTCATATCGGTAGTCGGCGATGTCGTTTTCGATAAGCTCTTCACGAGAGTACTTTTTGAGGGTTTCGGGCTTGTAAATAAGCACATACAGGTTCCCGCCTGCATGGACATGCATGTCATAGCCGATATGAGTTTCTTCCGTATTGATGACATGCCATCCATCATACAACGGAATCGTTAATGCCTTTTCTGCGGAGATAGGTTCATTATCAAAAATATATTAATTCCGGTGAATAATTGACAAACATCACTCGTTCTGAAATTGGGGCTTCTTTATCATCACATCCGTACCATAAAGTAGAGAAAATAGAACATAGAATAAATGCCAATTTAAAATATGTCATGATTAAAAAATTAATTACCGGAATAAACTATTTTGAAATCTATCGCTTCAAATTGTTGAATAGTAAATTCATATTTTTTATCGTATATATTCTGCTCAACAATCTCTTCTTTAGTATATCTTTTCAATGTGCTCTCCTTAAAAATATAATAAATCATTACATCTTCATATGAGTCATATACATGATCCACTTCAGTCGTTTCATTTGGAAGAATCAGCATGCTAAGACCGCCTTTTAATAGGTCTTCGAAATTTTCCCGTCCATTATGTACAAAAAATAATGTTTCCGATGTCCGATTTTCAAACGTAACTGGAATGTATTCTCCTTCATCGCACTGAGTAGCAGTACAGAATAGCAGTATAAATAATATTATTGATAAACTGTTTAATTTTTTCATATATAGTATGTGGTGTTAGTCACCGGTATAATTGATGCTGAAATCCTTTGCTTCCAATTCGTTATACTTAAGCTCATATTTCTGGTCATATATTTTCTTTTCAATTATTTCCTCTTTGCTATGAGTCTTTAAAGTACTCTCTTTGAAAACATAGCAAATATGATTACGGTCAAGTGGGGAAGGGCATATTGTGGTCACTTCTAAGGTTTCATTCATAAGAATAACGCTATTATAATCTTGGTCAAAAATAGATTCATCAAATGATGTGTCACCATTAAGATTGACAAAATATATTGTTTCCGAAGAACTATTCGTAAATTTTACGGGAATACATTCAATGCCACTTTCGCAATTTAGTGCAGTACAAAGCAGTAATGCGATGACCCCAATAAGAATACTATTTACTTTTTTCATGTATTCAAATTTTTAATAGTTATTTAAAATATCAGATAGTCCAAAAAATAAGGTCTGGCTCCGGATATAGGATATGCACGTGTATTAACTTTGCCGGTCCTTGGATTAATATATTTAGCTCCATCGCCTATAGAGAAGCCATTAATATTAAAATAGTCAATGCTGTTGCTGTTATAATCAGATTTACCGGAACCGTGTTTTTTATCCATGTATTTGGCTCCTAAACGGCTGGCACTGGTTTCAAACCAACGATAACTATGAGGGATAGTGCTTAAACCGGCTGCGCTTAACAGGCTTGGTATGCCTACGATGTTTACGTAAGAAGGACCCATAACCCAACTTTGCATGTAGTGTCCGTATTCGTGAACAAACAGATGGTCCCGCCAGTCGGCTGTATAGTTGTTAGGCCCGAACGACAGGTGGCCTATAGTGAAGGCCATATCGGAAAAGCCGGTTATGCCCGATATAGCAAGCATACCGTCCATATGAGTTACATTATCGACTTTACCTACATAGTTGAGTCCATGTGCTATAGAATTACCGACTATTGAATTAAATGCGCCCCATGTTTTTTTGTGAAGCATAGGCAATAGACCGCCACGGTACGTCAGGACTGTTAGTTTAAGTATTTTAGTCATTGGCTATTAGGGTGTTGTGGCTATCAGGTTGAAGGTAGCGGTGTAGTCGGGTACTATCATGTAGATTATAAATAATGTCCATGCCAGTATAATGACAGAGGAATAGATTATTGCCACTTTTCTACGCGATTTTATTGCCGCAACAAGTTGCTTTACTGCATTATATGATATTACAATAAAGACAATCGTGAGGAGCACGCCCAATATTATGTTTAATGTCGTCATATAGGTCTAAAGTCGTTAGGAACAATAAAAATGTAAGTTACGAAAAATATGATTTCATGAGCCGAGTTCAAGCTGATTTTTAACGAGATTGTAATATAGCCCTTTGCGTGCGATTTAATTTATGGTATTATGTTGGACTGATAATAATTATTAATATAATTGTTATTGAATATATCATATAAAGTTAACGTTTCAATTTCGTAGAGAAATGAGTAGATATTTTGTATTGATTGAATTAATTTCTCTTCAATCAAATCAAGTTTTTCTATAGTACGGTCATATTCATTAAAATTTATTTTAACAGCAAATAATAACTCTCTTTTGATATCAGCTTCTCTGATATATGAACATTTTGCTTCAATTAAATAATTATAATAATCTGTTTCTTGTTGTAATCGTGACATAAGATGCCGTAATTTTAATTTTTTATTTTCAAGATCATATTCCATTTTTTCTTTTGCTTGTTGATAAGATAATAAGGCTTTTTTATATTGATTACCTTTCTCTTTTATATCTGATATTGGAATTGCGAAAGAAATGGAAATATTATACGAGGGCTTGCGCTTTGTCCAAATATTATTAAGACTATTTGATGATGCATTATTTCCAACACCAAGACTTAAAGAAGGAACTATCTTGCGATTATTTTTCGCTTCAATTAATGATTGATATATTGGGGCTAGATTCGCATTAACTAATTTATTTTGCGTGTCAATAAGTATACGTTCAATAGATTCTGGATCTATAGGTATTTGAGGGAGAGATGGGTATTTTATATGCTCGATGTTTAGATTAATACTATTTTTAAAAAAAGTACTAAATTCAATAAGTGCATAAAGAAATGCATGGCACTATCCGGGAAGCCAAGACACATATAATCATACGCAATATCTTTTAAATCATATCCCATAGCAATTGTGTCGTGCAATGATGAGGACAAGGCAAGTGCTTTTTTGTTTTCGGCGAGAGCTCTATCTAACATATTTTGACGATAGTATATGCCGGCGGATTGGGCATGGATGTAGCCGCGGAGTCGCGGATTGGCCGAGTCAGGGAGGGCTTCGAGGGCCTGACGGAAATAGTCGAGGGCGCGAGGGGCGTCGCCGAGCTCGGTGTAGGCGCGTCCGCCGTAGTATAGGGCGAGGGGGAGGAGGGAGTCGCTCGGTCCCCGGTCGCGATAGTAGTCGACGACGGGGCGGATGAGGCTGTCGGAGGTGAAGGGCATGTCGGCTTTGTCGCGTGCTTTGACAAGGATAAGCCGATGGTGCATGAGCAGATTGTCGTCAGCGGCAAGCGCAGGGGCCATGGAATCGAGCAGACGCAGGGCACTGTCGGGGTCGACGTCAGATATGGCGCTTATGCGGTCGATCTCGCGGTGCACGGCCCGGTGGCGCCGGCTACATGAGGCGGCGAGGGAGAGCAGGATGAGCGACAATATGAATGCGTACAATGTCTTCATGCAGGTCGGTGTCAGGGACAAAGATACGAATAAGTCGAGTGCAAAAGCAAATAAAATGTGATTTTGCCAAGCGGAAGTATCTAAGATGCAGTCAACGATACGAATAAGTCGAGAGCCTGCAAAGGCTCCCGCCCAACGTTAGCCGGGGACAAGCCGGCCTTCGGACGGCGCAGTCTCCAGTAGGCAGCGCCCACGACGCCCGGCTTGACGGCCGTATCTGACACGTCAACGGGAGGTTACGGCTATTTTCAGTGAGGCGGCACGCGAGAAACTACCGTCACCGCACGCTATCGAGGCCCGGCATATGTAAACTCCACGCGGTACCGAGCGACCGGCCATGTCGGTAAGGGGCCATGTGACCGGAGCGGTGGTGAACATGTCGCTGCGTCCGGCCTGTACAGTAGACCACACAAGGCGTCCGGCCATATCGTATATGGTTATGGCGACATTGACACGCGAGTCGGGACGGTCATGGCTGATATAGAAGTTGACGCGGTCGACGGCCGGGTTGATGTCGACCTTCAGGTCGAGCAGGTCGGGTGCGAGCCCGCGTGCTACGGCGAAGTCAATGACCGCCTCGGAGTGATTGCCCGAGGTGTCCCACACGCGCAGGAGCAGAGTGTGGGGGCCGTCAGACAGGCCTTCGAGAGGATACTGAAGGGTGCCCGACGTAGAGTCGTCGCCGGGCGTGTAGTACATCGAGGGGTCGGGCAGACGCACGGAGCCGTCAAGGATGAGTGTGAGCCGGTGGCCTATGCCGGCGCCTGACAGATTGATGCCGGCGTTATCGGTGACGGTGGCAATGGCTACAGGCGACTCGTTGACAGCCTGACCGGGGCTGAAGCCCGGGCTGTTGAGATAGAAGGAGGTGATGACGGGAGGGTCGAGGTCGGCGGGGGCGGAGTCGTCATAGCCGTACACATAGAAGTCGCGGCATACACCGGCGGCGTCGCGCCCGTCGGAGGCCGACGCATACAGCGACAGCGCCGGAGGCCGGCAGTTGCCCGCTATTTCGGATGGCATGGCTATGTCAAACGAGAAAGTACCGCGGCTTACATCGGTGCGGCACACGTATAAGCGGTCGCCCTGCTCCTCAAATGTCAACCGGGGCGCGCCGTCGTGGCCCTGTCCGGTTATGCTGTGCTCTGCGTCATAAAGCGTAGAGCGGAGAGTGCCGTCGAAATCGGTGACGGCGGCCCCGGTGCCGTCGGTGACACGCCCACTTACCGTAACGCGCGACAGGGCGCCTACCACCGGGGGCGCATCGGCATCGGGCACCTCGCCGCCTATAGAGTCGATGACGGCATGAAGCCTCGGTTCGGCCACACGCAACGCCGGGTCGCCGAGCAGCACGTAGCGCAACTTGTTGGTGTCGTTGTTAAGCAGAGTGTTTTTAGCCCGACGGAGCATCTCGCCGAGCGGCAGAGGCAGTCCGTCATCGCCGACAGCCGACATCAGGGAGGCCACGGCGAGAGAAAGCGACAGGTTGCGCGCGGCATACACAGGACGGGTAGCGGCGACGGCGGCAATTATGCCTTCAGGGTCAAAGAACAACTGCTCGGCGCCCGAAATCTCTGGAGTGTCCCAACGCAGAAAACTGCATGTAGCCGCATAAAGCACCGGAGGATGGCGAAATCCCGGAGCGTCGAGATCGGGCTTGGCGAGCAGGCCCTCGGAGGTCCAGCTGAAAGTGTTGGCATGTCCGGTGTACCACCACCAGAGGGCACCCTGCCGAAGCTGCCTGAACATGCGGTCGCGGGCATCACGGGCCACACGGTCGACGATATTGAATGCGTCGACGTAAACCTTTGTGTACAGACGTCGGTCGGCGCTGTCAGCGGCACGCATCGCGCTGTATACGGAGTCCATCTGCAACAGGTGGGTACCGTTGTCGCCGTCATCGGCCGCCAGCACCACATGATGCTTCCAGTCGCCGTTGTCACCGCCGTTCATGTAAGCGGCTATCTTGTCAACCGCGGCGGCGGCTTCGTTCGATGACGTGGCCGGTATGCGCCCGACGGCTATGCACAGCCTGTCGCGGCCGGGAGCTGCACCCGCACCGTCGGCAAGCAACGCGAGCATGTCGTCGCCCGTGTACGACACATAATCGTTGGCGCCCTCGACAGTCTGCCATATGGGCAGCGCGGGATAGCCTGCCGCCGCCGAGGCCGGAGTAAGACGACGGTGGTCATGGATGCCGCGGCCGAGCATAAGCGCGTAGCGGAGTTTGGAGCCGCCACGGTCGTAGTACATCTTCAGCATGCGGCGAAACGCCCCGAAGTCAGGGGTGCCTGACGAAAACTCATTGTAGACCTCGCCGTCGGTCACCACGGCCACTTCAAGCGGATCATCGCGGTTGTCGCGGTGCAGTTCGGCAAGCCTGCGGGCTTGCGGCAGAAAATCGCTGACGGTAAAGATGACCATGTCGGGCACGGAGGTGCCGTGAAGATCCTGTGGCGGCACTTCACCCACATATTCCGGAGCGGGCAACGGAGCGCCGGGCGTCCATGCCACATAGTCGCGGCGCCCCGGCTCGGTGGCGGTCCATAAAGCACGCGTACCGTCGACCGCATACCTGACAGGCTTTACCGATGCAGGGTCGGTCACGTCCCATAACATAGTGCCCTCACCCACCCCGTCGAGCGACATGCGCGCCGTCGGCGAACCGAAAGACAGATACCCGTCGCGCAGCCTCAGCCGCCTGCGGTAGTTGACCGTAATGTAGTCAAGGCGCGCGAGCCTTACCGAAGCCCGGGGGGTAAATGTCACCGTGAGGTCAAGGCGTTCGCCGTCCACGTCGGCGGTGGCGGCAATGTCGCGCAGCGTGTAGTGGCTCTCAAGGTCATTGGACGTCGAGGGTATCACCGACGCCTCGGTCACCGGAAGCGCAGTGCCGTTGACCGAAAAACTTACTGTCGACGAACCGCCCACCGTCTTGGTGGCAAACGCGCAGTTGAACCACATGTCGCCCCCGGCATTATCGGGAAGCGCGAAAGAGAATGTCTGCGACCGTTTGCGGGCGAAGTCTTCGCCAAGCAGCGTATGGCCCGTATTGCCGCCCGAAATCAGTTCGCTTTCATGAAGCACCGGAGCGGTAAATACCGTGGCGGCCTCGCCGTCGACTCCCGGCGCTCCCGTAGCGTCGTCGCGGTCCTGACGGGAGTCGGTCTCGGTTATAAAATAGTATCCTTCGTCGGAGTAGTAATTGCGCTCGCGGTCTAAGCGTCCGTCATAACCGGCCCTCCACTTCATGCCCGCCGCGGCGTAAAACACTATGCCCTCCTGAACCGCTTCGGCATGGACAGGCGGCAGGTCGTCGGTATACTCCGACGATGTAAGGCGGTCGCTTATCGGAAAGCCGCCGTAACCGTACACCGCCACCTTCGACGGATCAGAAAAGCCCCATTGCCGGAGCCGGTCGCGGGTTATAAGGTGAAGTCCGGAACTTCCGACCTTTACTTTGACCCAACGCCCTGATGACAGCACAGAGTGCGCGGCGTATGTGTCGGGCGAAAATGCATGAAGGCTCGGCGCGAGCCATAAGGCCGCGACAAGCCACACCGCGGCCCAAGCCGCATGTATCGCACCGTGTCGGAGTATCATAACAATATAACGTAACCCTGTGCGGGTATATTTTTTCGCCGGTTGAGAAATTTTGATTAAATTTGCACCCGAAAACAACACCGAGTGCTTGCTACCTCGTAAAAAACAAGAAACATGTCAAAAAACTCAACAACATTCACACTACCGTTTCTGGTACTCACGGTGCTCTTCTGTGTGTGCCTCATCGTAGCCAATCTGGTCGAAATCAAGACAGTGGCGCTTGGTCCGCTGACAATTACGGCAGGTATGGTCGTATTTCCCGTAAGCTACATAATAAATGACTGCCTCGTCGAGGTTTACGGCTTCAAAAAGGCGCGCCTCGTCATATGGCTCGGCTTCATGATGAACCTATTCGTCACGCTCATGCTGCAACTCGCCATCATACTGCCCGGGGCAGAGTCGTGGGGCGGACAGGAGGCCATGCAGGCCGTGTATGGCAACGTCCCGCGCATACTCGCCGGATCGTTTCTCGCATTCATCTGCGGGTCGATAGTCAACGCATGGGTCATGAGCCGAATGAAAGTGGCGTCGGGGGGCCGCAACTTCTCGCTCCGCGCCATTGTAAGCACACTATGGGGCGAAGGCACCGACTCGATAATATTTTTCCCAATCGCTTTCGGCGGCATACTGCCATGGACCGACATAGCCCACCTCATCGTGGTGCAGGCGCTCTTGAAAACCCTCTACGAAGTGCTCATACTACCCGTGACCATAGTGCTCGTAAAGCGCCTCAAGCGCATCGAGTCGCTCGACACCTACGACGAAGGCGTGACCTTCTCGCTCTGGTAATACACACAGGGAGTGGCCTATTCCGAGTCAGGCACTCTCGCCGGCCCGTGGATTCAACAGCAGCAGCCGGTGACACCCCCTGACTTCGGTCACGGAATGCTCTTCAAGACACTCGACAGAAAGTGGATGATGTCGGTACACAGCCATAAAAACATAAACGGCTACTATCACCGCGTGCCCCATCTCTTCGACGTGGACATATCGGGCGACAGGCTCGTCGTCAGTCCCGTTCCCCGCGGCTGTAAATGACTGTTATAGCCACGAAAATTACGGTTACGCGCTCAATGATTAATTCTCAAAAAGTTCGGAATGTGAGCCAAGACGCACCAGATCAATACTGTCTGTATCAGGGTCAAACCATATCAACAAAAAATCGCTATCTATATGGCACTCCATATAACCCGCATAGTTACCGGCAAGCATATGAGGATAATTTTCTGCAGGTATCGGCTCCTCATTCTGCAATAGTTTAAGTATCTTAAACAACTTTTCCAGCTTCCTCCTGTTATTTCGGAAACGTTTGTAGTCCTTCTTGTACCGTGTAGTCGGCCTTAGTTTCTTCATAGGCCCATCGACTTCTCCATAGCTTCAATAGAAGACATATCCAGAGCCGGAGTATCGCGCAGCATTCCCGAACGCACCTCTTCCATCGCTTTAAGCGTTGTCTTGTTAGGAGTATGATAGGCGGCATCGATAAGAAGAGTCTCGACAAAATTATTAAGACTTCGGTTCTGGCATTTTGCCAATTCTTTAAGACGCTCAATCAGATCAACTGACAAACGGAAACTTTGGTTCTTTTTCTGAATCGCTACATCCATGGTTGTAATATTTTATAATACAAAATTAATCATTTTATATTATAAATACAACATATATGCATTACATGTTCCATAAACTCATCGACTTGTTCGCGTTTTTTTATTTTTCTTAGATACTTTATTTCGGCATTATCCGAATATTTTGCATTGCTCTCGACTTATTTGTATCTTTGCTAATAAACCGTTACGCGATGGAAATAAACGCCGGCATATTCAACGATTTTCTGATTGCTATGGCTGCTACGGCCGTAGTCGTTTTCGTGGCGCTTCACTTTGTCGAGGCGGGTTACGGCATGATGTACAACAGGCGATGGGGCCCTGCGATCAACAACCGGCTCGGCTGGGTGCTCATGGAGGCGCCCGTGTTCATTGCCATGCTGCTGTTGTGGGCGTTCTCGTCGCGACGTACCGACACCGCGCCGGTGGTTATGTTTCTGCTTTTCGAGCTCCACTACTTTCAGCGGTCATTCATCTTCCCGCTGCTTATAAAGAGCAACGGACGCATGCCCTTGTCTATAATACTCATGGGAGTCACTTTCAACGTGCTCAACGCGCTCATGCAGGGCGGATGGATATTCTACATATCGCCCGCCGGCCGTTATCCCGATTCATGGCTGTGGTCATGGCAGTTCATCGCAGGCACATCCGTATTTTTCACCGGCATGTACATCA
>ERZ777305.2129-NODE-2129-length-18472-cov-4.515285_pt1 | contig 18472 bp, 23 predicted proteins | sample MGYA00374965_ERZ777305 | MGnify/ENA primary metagenome ERZ777305 (study PRJEB29328, sample SAMD00013331) | mouse gut metagenome | study: EMG produced TPA metagenomics assembly of the Metagenome analysis of fecal microbiota from mouse which was promoted... | reverse complement strand
ATGATAGTAAAACTAGGATTGATAAACTTGTAAAAGACAAAATAAATCTTGAAAAAAGACTATCAAATTTAATTGATATGAAACTAGATGACTATGACAATAAAAATGCTTATGTAGAAAAGGAAAAAGAAATCAATACTAAGATAAAAAGTCTTAGTGATGAAATCTATCAATTAGAATTAGCAAACAACAATAATAAAGAAATTTCTAAAAGACTAAAAGAGATAGAAGAAGTTGTATTTGAAAGTGAGAAATCATTAAAAGAATTTGATGAGGTAGCATTTGAAAATTTAGTTGAAAAAATCATAATAGGCGAAAAAGATGAGAATGGAAATGACAAACCTAATGTGATTAGATTTATTTTAAAAATTGGTGGAGATTATAAAGCCATAATCTCTCAAAATAACAATAGTATTGATAGTGTGTCATTTGAACAAGGAAACAGGAATCACTTACCCTGATATAACCGTTATCACCAATTTATGTAAAGAATTAAATATTTCAGAGCACGAATTCTTTACTGCTTGTGATGATGAAGCTATGAACAAAGAAAAAAGGGAAGTAAAAAAGTATAGAACGATTAAAAAATGGTTCTTCTATATGATAAACTTTGGATATTTGATTGGAATGATTACCTGTTTTATTTGTAATTTAGTGATAGATCATAAATTGTCTTGGTTTTTAATTGTATTGCTAGGAATTTTGATTTCCTTTACTTTAACCACAGTTCCCTTTTATCTAAAAAATAATAAGTATAGGTTTTCAAAAATTTTTCTTATTGTTACATTTTTGGTGTATTTGTTATTGTTTACGATAAATTATGTATATAATGGAAACTGGCTATTAGGGAGTTTTCTAATTGCCTCATTTGTTTTTCTATTTTTATGGATTTCTATTTTTATCTGTACATTTACTAAAATTGCTCTTTTATACAAAGTTTCTATTTGTTTGCTTATGGTATCATTTATTACCATATTTACGAATCCGGTATGTGCAAAAGTATTAGATATTCCCAATAATGATAATAATATTCCAAATATTATGTGTGCTGCAGTAATGATAGCAATTGCAATCTATCTATCATTCAAACAATTTTTTCGTAAAAAGAGACTATTCATATGAAAAACATTTTAGTACATGGATTGGGACAAAATAGTGAGAGTTGGCATGAAGTTAGTTATAATTTAAGGAAGAATGGATTCAATACGATATGTCCTAATTTATTCGAAATCACTGTTACTTTAGGAAATTATGAAACTATGTATCATGCTTTTTCTACTTTTTGTAATCAGCAAGAAGGGAAGCTTAACTTATGTGGTTTATCTTTAGGTGGAATATTAATATTAGATTTTGTAAAAGAATATCCAGAAAAGGTAAACTCTATCATTTTAATTGGTACACCATATAAAATACCAAAAGCACTTTTTAAAATACAAAGTTTCCTATTTCATATCATGCCAAAAAGAACATTTGAAAAAATGGGTTGTTCGAAAAAACAATTTATTGTTCTTGTTCATTCTATGGGTAAACTTGATTTTTCAAAAGATTTGGATAACATAAAATGTAAAAGTCTAATTGTATGTGGCGCTAAGGATAATGTCAATATGAAAAGTGCTAAATTATTGAATAAAAGTATAAAAAACAGTAAATTAAAAATCATATGGAATTCATCCCATGAAGTGAATAGGGATAATCCAAAGGAACTTTCCAATATAATTTATGAGTTTTGGAAAGATTATTAATTTTATAAATTATATTTTGAAGGGAATATGAAAAATGAAAATAATCGAAGTAAAGGATAGAACAACACTACTTATAAATGAATTATTAGAAGTATGGGAAAATTCCGTAAAAGCAACACATTTATTCCTATCTAGTGAAGAAATAAAAAATATAAAAGAATATGTGCCTCAGGCATTAAAAGGAGTATCGCATTTAATCATTATAGAAAATGAAAATCATAAACCAATTGCTTTTATGGGGATAGAAGATACAAAGTTAGAAATGTTATTTATCAAAAATAGTGAAAGAAGAAAGGGATTGGGGAAACAATTATTAAACTATGGTATAGAAAAATATAATGTGAATGAGTTAGCGGTAAATGAACAAAATCCGTATGCACTTGGATTTTATGAACATATGGGATTTCAAACTTATAAAAGAAGTGAATTAGATGAACAAGGGAATTCTTATCCAATTTTATATATGAGATTAGATTAATAAATTAAAAATACAAAAAACTTCTAAGGCTTTCCCATTAGAGGTTTTTCTATTATTTTATGATTGCATCGTTTGCAGTAAATTCTTCAAGAGAATTCTCTTTTACTTGAATACAGATGTAAGAAATAGAATTCTCTTTAGAAGCAAAGAATTGTCTTGCACCATTTGGCGATATTTTTATAAAGTCTCCAGCAACTAAATCAATTTCATCATTATCAATAATTGCTTTACCTGATCCAGAGAGGATATAATATATTTCCTCATTTTGTTTATGAGAATGAATAAAAGGGACACATCCTCCAGCATCAATGGTATTATAGCTAATCTCTGCTCCGGTTAATTCTAGTTGGTCGTGTAATTCTACCCTTGGGGCATTTTCAACACTTACCTTCTTATAATTTGTCATTTTAAATTCCTCCTTCTTGACTTATATTTTACTATAGTATTTTAGTAAAACAAGTACGCACTTTAAAGTAACTGTGTATTTATTTTATCATGTGTAGTATAATGAAATAAATTGAGGAGATGAATGTATGAAAAAAATGAAGGATTTACCAGAATGCCCAGTTGCCACTACAGTAACTTTAATAGGAAGCAAATGGAAGTTATTAATTATAAGAAATTTGATGAATCGAACTTGGAGGTTTAATGAATTATTGAAATCATTAGATGGTATATCTCAAAAAGTATTAACAGATAATTTAAGACAACTAGAAGGAGATGGAATCATTTTTAGGAAAGATTATAAGACGAATCCCCCTAAGGTTGAGTATGGAATGACAGACTTAGGACTAAAATTAAGTAAAATGCTAGAAGTTATGGCCTCATTTGGGGACTATTATAAAACGCAAGTATAACCTGAAAAGTGAGATAAAGTATTGTGGAAAAGAAAAAATAGTAAATTGGATAATTGCAATTCTTGTTGCCCTTGTTTATTTATCAATAAGTTTTATACTTGATATTTGGACATTTTCTTGGCTTATATGGGTTGTTTATGCAGTTTTTAGATTTATATATTTATAGTTTAGGAGTGAAATTATATGGCAATGTGGAATCCTTGGCGAGGATGTAAGAAATGTAGTGATGGGTGTTTCCATTGCTATATCCATAAAGGTGATTCAAAAAGAAATGTTAATACGAATGAAATAGTAAAAACAAAAGATTTTGAAAAGCCGATAGAAAAATTAAAAAATGGTACATTCAAAATGAAGTCTGGAATTGTTTATCTATGTTTTTCTACCGATTTTTTAATTGAAGATGCAGATATTTGGAGAGAAGAATGTTGGAAAATGATAAAGATGCGACAAGATTGTACGTTTCTATTTTTGACAAAAAGGATTGATCGGTTTATGCGCTGTATTCCAGATGACTGGGGCGATGGATATGATAATGTTGTTGTATGTTGTACCATTGAGAATCAAAAAAATGCAGATTATAAGTTATCTATATTTAAAGACTTACCAATCAAGCACAAATGTATCACAGCACAACCTCTATTAGAAAAAATTGATATCGAAAAATATCTTGATGGAATCGAGCTTGTCGTAGTTGGTGGAGAATCGGACATCAATGCGAGACCATTGGACTTTGCTTGGGTGCTCTCTATTAGAGAGCAATGTAAAAGAGCAAATGTCAATTTTGAATTTCGGCAATGTGGAACTTATTTTATAAAAGATGGAAAACAATATAGAATACAAACAAAAGATTTAATGAGGCAAGCAAGATTATCTAATATTGATTATAAAAAATTGTGAAATGAGAATTGAATGTAGTATTAGGCTATTCATCTAGTGTAAAATTCTTGCTGCTTGTTACAGTAGTTTATGATATAGGATAAAATGCAACTGAAAGTTGATAGTATTCAGAAGTTTTGCTACATATAATAGGTCATGAAAGGAGGAAAATCTAATGAAATTCGGAGATAATTTAAGAAGTTTACGAAAGTCAAAAAAACTATCACAAGAAGATCTTGCTGAGAAGGTAAATGTATCTAGGCAGAGCGTTAGCAAATGGGAAACGGGTGATGCCTATCCTGAAATGAATAACATATTAGAGCTTTGCAAAATTTTTCATTGCCATATAAATGATCTTGTAAATGATAGTATAATTGATATGGATTCATTAGATGAAGAGATTAAAATGAGTGTAGTGAAATTTAAAAGAGAACAACAAAGTAAAATGAAAGGTTTAAGTAAGGCAATATCTATTATTGCTAAAATTGGTAGAATTGCTTGTATGGTTTCGTTTCCAATTATAATTGCATCAATGATCATATCAGGTATCGTGATTCATAAAGTGGATATCAAAGATAATGAAATAACATGGAATGGGAACGATATGATTTCTATTACAGAAATAGATTATAAGGTATCTTTAGCAGTAAACAATGAGGTAGTGATAGATATCACCAATCAAAATGACATTATGAGAATGAAAGATATTTTAGAAAATCATCCAAAAGCTATGGTAATTGGTTACGTAGAAGTGGGATTTTTGTTCTTAGTTGTATGTTTGGTTTTCATGATTATGATACTCAAATCTTTAGAAAACTTATTTCGCAATATCAATAGTGGCGATACCCCTTTTACGCTTGAGAATGTAGGCTATATAAAGAAAATAGCATATTTGATGATTGTAGTCACAGTATTGCCAAATATTGGTGGAGCACTATTTGAAATCCTTTTAAAAATGGATTTGGATATTGGATTTGAATTATTTGATTTGGTTGAAATACTATTTCTATTTAGCATTGCTTATATATTTCAATATGGGTATGAAATACAGCTAGATTCTAAGGGAAAAATGTATGGTGATGAATTTGAATAAAACAGAATTTATAAATGAATTATCAAATACGCTTTCCTACTCTGAAGATAAGTGCCTTATTATCAATGAGATACTAGAGGACAATTTCTTTCTCAGCAAAAAAATAGGGACAAGATTATAGATGAATTGATTCAAAAATTAGAAATTAACCATGAAGAAGCGGTAATGATTTATGATGTTGCAACCAAAATTATAATCAAGGAAATAAAAGACAAGTTAAGGCATCCATTTAGGAGTAGAGATTAATTTCATGTATTAGATCAACAAAAAGTTGGTCTTTATTTTTGCATTCTTCTCGCTTTTTTTGTATAATTGAATTGGTGAAGCGTATGCGGTTAAGTAATGAGTGGAAATGTTATAAAATTATAGATGCTGGAAATGGCGAAAAGTTGGAAAGTTGGAATGGGGTTATTTTAAGAAGACCAGATCCGCAAGCAATTTGGCCAATCGAAAATAATGCAAATTGGAATCACCCAGATGGTTTTTATCATCGTAGTTCCAAAGGTGGTGGAGAGTGGGAATTTCGTAAAAAGCTACCAGAATATTGGACAGTTGATTATAAAAATTTAACTTTTAAAGTATCTCCCACTAATTTTAAACATACAGGGTTATTTCCAGAACAGGCTGTCAATTGGGATTATATGATAGAAAAAATTCAAAATAGTAATCGTTCCATTAAGGTCCTTAATTTGTTTGCTTATACTGGTGGAGCAACCATAGCTTGTGCTTCTGCAGGAGCAAATGAAGTTGTGCATGTCGATGCTTCGAAGGGTATGACTGAATGGGCAAAAGAAAATATGAGATTATCTCATTTGGAAGACAAAAAAATTCGCTTTATTGTAGATGACTGTTTAAAGTTTGTAGAAAGGGAAGCAAGAAGAGGAAACAAGTATGATGTAATTATTATGGATCCTCCTTCTTATGGGCGTGGTCCTAATGGAGAAGTATGGAAATTTGAACGTAGCATTTTTGAACTCATTCAGGCTTGTATGAAAATATTAAGTGATGCACCTTTGTTTTTTCTAATCAATTCTTATACGACAGGTATTTCTTCTACCGTACTTGAAAATATTTTAAAAACGACAATGTTAAAAAAGTATCCAAGTGGGCAAGTAGAAGCAGGAGAAGTAGGACTTCCAATTGAAACCAATTCACTTATTTTGCCTTGCGGTATCTATGGTAGATGGGAAAGCAATTAAAAAAACGTAATTACACGTTTTTTCTTTTGTATAGGACTACTCCAGAAGCTCCTACAACTGCAATTCCTCCGATTAATATCCATATCCAAGTGTTACTATTTGATGTTTCCTTTGTGATGGTTAGGTTGTCTAATGTGATTTTTGCTACGGAATCGGTATTTTCTACTAGATATTCTGTTACAGGAGTGTTAAAATTTCCTCCAGAGATAAATTTCTTAAAGTCCTCACTATATATGGAAACCCCACCACTTAATGTTGTTTTAAAGTTCCCATCTGTAATATGAATGGCTATTTTGTCTAAATCTGTTTGGCTGTTATTATGTGGATTCCATTCATAGAAAGCATATTGTCCACTAATATCCCCACCATTTATAGATACTTTTATTGGATTTTTGGTCACGTATTGTGCGACAGTTATTCCTACTCCAGCTGTAGTCATATCATTTTCGTTGGCATTTTTTGCAAAAGGGGCAGTTCCTTCAATGATACCATTATTTATTGTTAAACTCCCAGAACGTATTTCAATTCCAGTACCACCTTTTATCGTACCACCATTTACAGTAATTTCCCCTATTTGTGGTTGATAGATTCCAACGCTATCATTTTGATTTAAACCTTTGATGATTCCGTCATTAACGATAATTTTGGTATTGTGTCTTTTATCATTTCCCACAATTCCATATTTATATCCTTCAATCGTACCACCATTTATAGTAAGTTCTGCATTTTCTCCAGTAGATTCTTCTTTTAGAAGTTGGATGGCTGCCCATACATTTTGATTATTTGCTCCTGTTGTAATAAGACCTTTTCCTGTTGTATCATTTATGGTAAGTGTAGAACCACTTTCCACGACGATAAAGCCACCATTGATTTTCATATCTGCGGTTGGACTAATGGTATGTCCATTCAAATCTAGTATAGTATCTCCATGAGATCCCATTGTATATCGTATGGCAATATCGTCAGTTAGTTTACAGATGGCTTTATCACGTAAACAATTTTCTAGTGCTAGTTCACTTGCAACTTCAGTAATTTCGTTTCCACTAGCGTATACTGATATTGGTAATATTAGGACTAACAATAAAAGAATATAGTATCCTGTTTTTTTCATTATTTTCCTCCTCTTAATTCATATTATGTAAAAAAGTCGACATTATGTTTTTTATATAAGAAATATTTGTAAGATTAGGAAATGATGAATTGCAAGAATACGTAAAAGTCTTCCATATACTTTTTATGGGAATGCATTTTACATAATTTATTGGCAAATAGCAAACATATATGAGACAAAAAAATGAAAAATATGTCGAAAAAGATTGTATATTACAATACAGTATGATATATTAAACTCAGTAGAGTATATTCTTGCAAGGAGGGTTATGAAATGAAGTATTTAAAAGTAACAATGGCTTTATTTGCAGTAACATTATGTGCAAGTTTGTTAGGTGCTAATGCAACGCATTATATTGAGTTTTATAATATTACAATTCCATCTTTTGGTGGTAGTTGGATTAGTCAACAAGTCGATAAAGGTGATGATTGGCAATATAATCAAAGAGTAAAAAAAGTATCAGCGCATGATTCTCTTAATACTGGAGATGGAAGAAATCTGAGGGCCAAAATCCAAGGAATGTTTGCTGGAATGGGGACCACAGCTTGGCAAGATTTAGTTGATGGAATCAATGTAACTTTTAATGATACGCAAGCACAAGGTGGATGGAAATTGCACGTGAAATCCAAAAAATCATTGCCTACTACAGCTAAGGCAGATTTCAATTGGGATTTAGGCTCAATTTCTTCTAGTCCTTATCCATATGTTGGACAATAAATGAGTATAAAGTTTAGTGGTTTGTTGTATGTTGTCTGTTGTATGTAAAATAAACAGAATATACTCTGCTAAACTTTTTTTAAGGAGAATAATATATGTGGAAAATGATGAAAAAATATAAATATATTAGCTTGGGGATTGGTTTAATGTCATTACTTATTTTACTATCATTTGGACAATTTTTTAAAGAAAACTTTTCTTATGTGTCAGTGTATTATGATGTAAAAGAATATTGTTATGAAAAGAAAAATCCAGAGCATGAATATTGTAAGTACTATCCGACAGATGAATATTTAGAAAATTATATTGAAAATAATGATCCTAAAAAGGTATATAAACGATATGATGCCATTACATTAACCTGTGAAATTGTTGAGAATACCATATTTAATATATTACAATATTTTTCCCCACTTTTAATTGCCATTATGATATTAGGTAGTGTTCATAGTATGTTTAATAGTGGAATGTTTGAAAATTATTTACTTAAAATAAATTATAAAAAGTATCTAAAAAACACATATAAGTTAGCACTCAAAGTATCGTTAATTACACCTATAGCATTGTTTATTATATTTTTTATATCATCTATATTGACAGGTTTTAATTTTGATTATAGTAATATTGATGTACGGCTTTCAGTTTATAATGAATGGAAATATGATCATTTTATTTTATATGGTTGCATGATTTGTGTAATACAGTATTTTATCAGTTTGCTTTATTCCAACCTCGCACTTTATTGTTGTAAAAAAAATAAAAATATGTTGGTTGCAATTATTATGGCTTTTATAATGTTTTTGGTTGTTAATATTGCAATATATGTATTGTTATATAGTATAATATTAGGTAATATCTTTCATTTGAGTGGTATGTCAGATTATTTTAATATTGCAGGTTATTGGTTTTTTGATGATATTTCTAATCATGTACTATTGATTGTTCTCATCTCATTTATTTTACAAGCAATATCATTTATTGTATTATTCTTATCTTATAAAGACAAGGAGAAGGTGATTCTTTCATATGAAAAACAAGTATCATAACGAAATGAAAATCATCAGTTATATTATGTCAACAGATAGATATAAGGCAATATTCTTTTTATCCGTTATTTTAGCATTATATGGTGGTTTTGCTTTAGGAACAACAATGAATAATTTTTGGGATTCTATTTTAGTACCAATTCAATTTTATATATTTAATATTATACTTTTTGCCTTTATTTTTCTGAATAATATAAACGCTTGTTCCATTTTTAAAAATGATTTTTCATTCTATATTATACGTCTCAAAAATAAACGTGAATACATAAAGACTTTAGTCAAAATTTCTGTAATTATGTACTTTATACAAATAGCGATTATTTTCTTATTTATATTGATGTGTTTACTTTTAACGACATTTAAAGACATCCAAATATACCCATATGAAACCTATTTTGGAAGCTATGGTATTAGTAATTTAACATTTTGTATTTTTTATTGTATACGATATATATTGTTTGGTTTATTGATTACGGTAATGTTAACCTTCGTTTATCTAAATTTCACTCCAAAAATAACGATAGTGTTTGAAGGAATTTTTTTGGTACTTATGTATTATTTTAGTGCAATTGTCTCTTTACGTTATACCTTTTCATTACTCGTATGGACATATTATACACAAACTATATATGATACTTTTTCTTTAGAAGTGGCATCATCCATATTTATGTTACTTTTATTGGAAGTTATCGTTATAGTAATTTATAAATTATCATTAAAAAATAGAAGGATAGAAATTACATGAAGTATTTAATATATAATGACATTTCATATTTATTGCGTAAGAAAAGATTTATACTGTTAATTTTAATTATAGTACCATTAATTATTCTGTTCTTGAGTGTAAATAATTCTACCATGATGTATACAATAAATCGATGCATGGGAACAGACTTAAATATTCGAAGTATAGATATTATTCAGTTGTTATCATATTTGTTTCATATAGCTGGATTTATTTATTTAATCGTAGATATCTATTTAAAAGATTTGACTGAAAATTTAGAAAATATATTTTTAAGAATGCAACCTAAAAAGTATATCATTAGGAAAAATATCTTTTTTGTAATAACAACTATAATCATAAAAATAGTTCAGTATTTGATGGTGACTACTTTGTTTATGATTATAAGCAAGCAATCTTTTGATGTAAAAATAATTCCATTAGCAATTACAGATATAACTTATATTTTGTTATTGCAATATTTGTTTCTTTGTAGTTATTTGCTTTCTATTTTATTACGAAAAAATGTGATATTTTTATCAACTACAATCGTCATACTTATCACTTTAGTTCCAAAGTGTATATGGGGACTTCAACCCTATGTTATATATATGATTGCAATTACAATTTTAATACAAATTATGATTTACGCGATTTTTTACAAATATCCAAAAAAAATATTAGAGAATGTATAAGGAGGTATTTATGAGATTAGAGGTAAAAGAGTTAAATAAAGTTTTTGGAAATAATACTGTTTTGGAAAATATTAATTTAGTATTTGAAGAAGGAAAAATATATGGTTTTGTTGGAAGAAATGGTAGTGGGAAAAGTGTCCTTTTAAAAATGATATGTGGTTTTTATTCACCAACTTCAGGTGCACTTTTATTGAATGGAAAGGATTATACGAGTGCAAATGAGTTTCCGGAAAATACAAGAGCACTTATCGAAAAGCCAAAGTTTTTACCAGATATGACTGGATACGAAAATCTTGAATTGCTTGCTTCTGTTCAAAATAAAATTGGGAGGAAGGAAATTGAAGAGACTTTAGATAGAGTTAATTTAACAAGTGAAGCAAATAAAAAGTATTCTAAGTACTCTTTAGGAACAAAACAAAAATTAGGAATTGCCCAAGTTTTAATGGAAGATCCAGATATTATGATTTTTGATGAACCATTAAATGGTATTGAAAAAGAAACGGCTGAGAAAATTAGGAATATATTAAAAGAGGAAAAAAAGAAAGGTAAAATTATTATTATTGCTTCCCATATTAAGGAAGATATAGAGAATCTTGCGGATGTGGTTTATGAAGTAGATGGTGGAAAAATTGAACAAATAAGGGCAATATGAATTTAGAGATTCGTATGCCTTTTTATTTTGATGAACCTTAAGGGTTCTTCCAACGCGGAGCGTAGGAAGAAAAAACCACACATTATATGTGTGGGAGTTAAAAGCTTATAGAAAAGAGCGACACGTCTGTTATAATTTAGGTGTTCAGGCCTCAATTATAACAGAAAGGAGTGGCGCTCTATGGCAAATAGTTTAACACATACAAAGTGGATGTGTAAATACCATATTGTATTCATACCGAAGTATAGAAGAAAAATGCTATATTATAAGTTAAGAAAGGACTTATCGGAAATCATAGGAAAACTTTGTCAGTATAAAGGAATAAAAAATAATAGAAGGGAACTTAATGCCAGATCATGTACATTTATTGTTACAAATACCACCAAAGATGAGTGTGTCAAGTTTCATGGGATATTTAAAAGGAAAAAGTACAATGATGTTATTTGAAAGGCATGCAAATCTAAAATATAAGTTAGGAAATAGAAACTTTTGGGCAACAGGATACTATGTAAGTACAGTAGGATTAAATGAAGCAACAATAAAGAAGTATATAAGAGAACAAGAAAAAGAAGATCAAATAGAAGATAAGATGACGAAGAAAGAATATAAAAACCCTTTCAAAGGGTAGCTAGGAGAAAAACGCAAAGAGGCTTGAATAAAATGAAAGCCAGCCGTTCTAAAATGGCTAGCTGATATAATTGTCCTTATAGGGCTAGTGCAAACCACATCTTTTAGGCGTGGTTATGATTATAAAAAAAGATAGCTTCCTATCTTCCTTTATAATAATTTATTTTTAGTTAATATCAATATATTTTTTCTCTGGTATTTCTTGTTTCTTCTCTATCTTTGGTATTTCGATTTGCAGAATCCCATTATCGAATTTTGCTTTGATGTCTTCACTTTTGATATCGTCTCCTACATAGAAACTTCTAGAACAAGAACCTGAATATCTTTCTTTACGAATAAATCTTTCTTCTTTTTCTTCCTTTTCCTGAGATGTGCAAGCGTTAATTGTTAAATATCCATCTTCAATGCTCATTTTAATGTTTTCTTTTTCATATCCAGGCAAATCAATGTTTAATAAAAATTTGTCTTCTTTTTCCTTAATGTCTGTTTTCATTAAGTTACTTTCATGATTTTTGAAGAATGGTTCTCCAAATACATCATCTAACAAATCAAAATCACTTCTTCTTGGTATCAACATCATATAAATCGACTTCCTTTCTTAATTTTGTTACTTTTTGTAACTCCATTTATATGTAAAAGATACCTTTCCCTTACATTTTGATTATAACACCATTCATTAGCAATGTCAATATTGGAGTGCTAACAAAGCGAAATATTTATTAAAATTATTGTTATATCCTTATTATACGGAGAATCTTCATTTGCATACAATATACAGAGAGGAGGAACTATAGATGAATTTATATGATAAGGCATTAAAGAAAATTGAACAAGATGCGTGTTGTAAGCCACAATGTGTTGGGATAATTGGACCTACTGGACCAACAGGACCATCAGGTGGTCCAACAGGAGCAACAGGAGCAACAGGACCAACGGGGCCAGCAGGTAGTAATGCTAATTCGGCAGCTTGCTTTTGTGTAGACCAAATGCGCAATGTCATCCAGCAAATTATTACACTTTATCCAAATGATAATTTGACAGTTGCAATGGAAAGTGGAAATAATGCAAGTGGTAGACCTGGTTCTCTATTACCTGGACCTAATAACAACCCTAATTCTGGTTTATTTCAATTAGTAAATAATCAAGGTGTGCCAGAAGAAGCTGTTTCTATTTGTAGAATCGCATCTATCACAGTTACCAGTAGCACTTATAACAATGCAATCACCTATTTACCAGCACCTACACCATTACCAACAGGATGTGATGCAAATTGTGAAGCAGCGCTTCGTTCCTATTTACCAGCGGGAACTGCAAGTGTAGATATTAATGCAGGTGGGCAAACAGTTGCTCAGGGAACAATTTTACGAAGTGAGTATGGAATGGTTGTTGTTGTAGGACCAAATAACAGTAATCCTGCTTTTGTATCTTTATGCAAAACTGAAATCGTTAATAAATAGGAAAAATATAAGTGTAGAAAGTGCACTTATATTTTTTTGAAAACACTCATGATATTTCTTGTTTTACATATGCTTTAATAGGTGAACTTTATGTTGAAATACAAACTAGGCACATTATTTTTACTGATGATTGGAATATTTAGTTTTAGTTTTGCATCTGCTCAAGATAATGAACTTCCATTACTAGGGAAAGTGATTTACATAGACCCTGGCCATGGAGGGAGCGACCCAGGCGCTATGTATAAAAATATCCATGAAGCAGATCTTAATTTAAAAATAAGTAAAAAATTAGAAGAAAAACTGGCTTCTTTAGGGGCAATTGTATATATGACGCGTTATGGGGATTATGATTTATCCGTAAACAATACCATTAACCGAAAAAGAAGTGATTTATCAAGAAGGGGAAATATTATCAATCGTTCTGATTGTGATTTATTTTTATCGATTCATTTAAATGCAGAAGAAACAGGAATTTGGCGGGGTGCTGAAGTCTATTATGATGATATTAATAAAGAAAACGAGACAATTGCTAAAATAATGCAAGAGCAGATGAAGAAGTACTTAGGAAGCAAAAGAAGTGTAAAGAAAACAGATGATTTATATTTACAAAAAAGAATCGAAAGACCTGGTGTATTAATTGAAGCTGGATTTTTAAGTAATAGTAGTGACCGATATTTATTAACACAAGATACCTATCAGAATAAAATCGCAACAGCAATTACAGAAGGAGTACTTGAATATATAAAGCAAAAGTCCAGTTGATAATAACTGGATTTTTCATGAAAAAAACACAATTTTTTTGTTAAATTATGTTATAATGATAACAATGACTGTAGGTGATGAGATGGCGAAGAATAAAATATTCAAAACGTTAGATGAACAGATAGAAATATTAAAATCAAAAGGTCTTGTTATTGAAGATGAACAAAAAGCAATGGCTATTTTATTTCGTGAGAATTATTTCTTTATCAATGGATACCGCCATTTATTTATGCACTCTATGAAAGATAATAGGTTTATAGAAGGAACAACTTTCGAAGAACTGTATGCCATGTTTATGTTTGACCGTAGAATGCGTAATATTATGTTTCAATATATTTTAGTCATTGAAAATAATTTGAAATCTATTATTAGTTACCAATTATCTAGAAAATATGGATTTAAGGAGAAAGACTATTTAAATCCTAAAAACTTCTGTCAAGATCACATGAAAACAAGACAAGTACACGATGTAATCAATAAAATGAAACGTCAAATACGTGTCAATGGAGCACAGCATACTGCAACGATGCATTATATCAGTAATTATGGTTATATTCCTATGTGGATTTTAGTGAAAGTGTTATCTTTTGGAATTATTTCAGAGTTGTATAACATATTAAAGACAGAAGATCAAATAGAAATTGCTGAACTTTATAATGTAGATCCAGAAACATTATCGATTTATTTGAATTTGTTATCAAATTTTAGAAATTTATGTGCACATGAGGAAATTTTATATGACCACAGAACACAGCGTTCTATTCCAGATTCAAAATATCATTATTTGCTTTCTATTGATATGACAGATGATGAATATAATTATGGGAAGAATGATCTATATGCAATTGTCATTATTATGAAACAAATGTTGAGTGAACCAGAATTTGTTCAATTGATTAACGAAATTGGGTACGAAATTGATGTGTTAGATGGAAAAGTAGATGTGGTTCCGCTTAATCTTATATTAAATAAGATAGGTTTTCCAGATAATTGGAGAGAAATTAAAGCACTATGAGGAGGATTATGAAACAGAAATTTACTTATTTTGTCGTAGGATGTATTTGTATTATGGTTGGTATTTGTGGAACAATTGTTGTATATAGACATTATCCACAGACGGTCGCGGATAAAGGTCAAGAGACTACGAAAACTGTGCAAGATGTAACTATTCATGAAACCAATACGATTAAATCGGCAATTGATAAAATTTATGATGCAGTTGTCGTTGTCGAAGAGTATGATGCGAGGGGTAATCTAGTAGGCACAGGAACAGGCTTCGTCTATAAAAAGGATGAACATAAGGGCTATATTTTAACCAATCATCATGTCATTGAAGATGCAAGTACTGTTAGGGTATTAACGTCACAAGAGCGTGAAATTGATGCAGAAATATTGGGAAGCGATGAATATTCCGATATCGCTGTTTTATCCATTGCTTCTGAAGAGGTATTACAGGTAGCGTCTATAGGGGATAGTAGTATTATGGAACTCGGAGATACGGTATTTACTGTTGGATCTCCACTTGGAAGTAAGTATATGGGAACGGTTACTAAGGGTATTTTATCCGGTCAAAATAGAAAAGTTACAGTGAAATTATCAACAGGTAGTTTTATTATGGATGTATTGCAAACAGATGCAGCAATTAATCCTGGAAATAGCGGGGGACCATTACTTAATATTAATGGTGAGGTAATTGGAATTACTTCATTAAAGTTAGTACAAGATGAAGTAGAAGGAATGGGTTTTGCGATTCCAATTGAGCTTGCGATGGCATCCATTGATGAACTAGAAAACGGAAAACCAATCGTAAGACCAACACTGGGAGTTCAACTATCTACTTTAGATAATCCTTATTTATTGCGAAATTATCAAATACGTGTTCCAAGTGGTATTAAAAATGGGGTTGTAGTAGTATCCGTTGAAAATGATAGTGACGCTGCTAGAGCAGGGTTACAAAAAGGCGATATTATTACCATGATGGAAGGAAAAGAAATAAAGGAAGCAAGTCAGTTTAAATATGTATTGTATCAACATAATATTGGTGATACAATAACATTGACTGTTGTACGAAATGAAAAAGAACAGTCGATTCAAGTTACACTTACTGATTTTTATGGTCAATAGAAAAGGATGTTTGTTATGAAGAAAAAGTATGTTGTTACAATGATAGTTGTAATTATATTTGCATTGATTGCTTTACTTGTAATCGGAATATTTAATTCCAGTTCAAATGATGCAAAAAAGTTTAAAAAAGAATATGAATCATTAAATGGGCAAAAAAATTCAAACGGAAAAGAATATATATCTGTTGATATAGAATCTAATAATAAAATTTATTATGCCAAGTATCAAGAAATTATGGATTTATTAGATCATGGAACTGGTGTTATTTATTTTGGTTTTCCAGAATGCCCATGGTGTCGTAATATGATTCCAGTATTGTTAGATGCTGCGGATGAGACCAGTATTGAAAAAATATATTATTTTAATGCTTTATCTATGCGTGATAAGAAAAGTTTAAAAGATGGTGTTATCGTAACGGAAAAGGAAGGAACGGAAGAATACTATCAATTACTTGATGCATTAAGTTCTATTTTAGGGCCTTATGAGGGTTTAGATGATGATACTATTTTACGTTTGTATTTTCCAACTGTTGTCTTTGTAAAAAATGGAACAATTGTAGGTAGTCATGAAGGTACATTGGATTCACAAAAAGATCCTTACGTTGCTTTAACAATCGAGCAGAAAGAAGAACTAAAAAAAATCTATACAGATTTCATTCATGAAGTATTAGGCGATGTATGTGATAGTAAATGTTAAGAAGAGAAATCTTCTTTTTTCGTTTCCAAAATAGATGAATTACATAAACTATTTTAGGGGGATTTGTATGGATTATAAAATAATAATAGATGCGAGTCATGGTGGGGATGATACAGGTTGCTTACTTTCCAATATACCTGAAAAAAATATTACATTAGAGTTATCAAAATATATGTATCAAAAATTGGAAGCGTTAAATGTACCTGTTATGTTAGTGAGAGATAAGGATGATACTATTTTTCCATCGGACCGTATCAAAAAAATAACAGAAATGTATGGTGACCACAAGTTTGTAATCGTCATTTCCAATCACGTTTACTTGAATAAGGAATATGAAATTGTTTATGGAATCAAGCAATCTTCGCAATTGTCGAATCGGATTGCTTCTAATCTAATGTATCATCATGAACAGGTTATTTGCCATTCCAAACGTTTGGGAAGTAATGCTCATTTGGATTATTATTTGATGCATCGGAATACGGCAAATATGCAGGTATTAAGAATTTCCTATCCATTTGTCCAAAATCGCGGTGATTTAGATAAAGGTGTAGATACTATTGTGGATACAATTTATGAATATATTGGTGGTAAAGTGGAAAATGATTGGTATCAAGTTTCTAAGGGAGATACAATGTGGAATGTTGCAAAGAAATTCCATTTAAGTGTAGATGAATTAAAGGTACTAAATGGCTTTACAGATAATTTATTACGGACTGGAGATAAAATTAAAACAAAAAAGGAAGAAAATGTAATTCAATATGTGGTAGGCAAGGGAGAAAACTTATATCAAATCTGTCAAAAGTTTCATATTGATTTAAAAGAATTAATGGAATATAATCATAAGAAGAGTAATTTAGTGCAGATGGGTGATATGATTCAGATTCCAAATCGGAATTCAGTTGAACATTCTGTACGTAAGGGAGAAAATTTATATCAGATTGCTAGTGCATATCGTACAGATGTGAAAGAACTTATTAAAAAGAATCATTTATGGGGTAAACAAATTCAGGCAGGAGATATTATTACAATATAAAAAAAACTTCACGAAGAAGTTTTTTAGTGTAGTTCTTTACATTCCCCAGCATATGGTTGATAGAAACAGTGATTTTTATATCTTCCTGTATTTTCTTGATCCCACCATAGGGCTTTGCAACTTTGACCCGTACTTGGTGCATAAAACCATAGTGCATTGGTAGCAGGATGGTAGTATTGTCCTCTAATGACGCGATCTGCGAGTTCTTGTTCTTTGACAGTTGGTTTACTAAAGAATAATGGACTATCTTTTCCACTAAAACCACCTGGAGTTTGATAAATCATTTGTTGGATTGTTCTAACATCATTGAAGGTAAGACAATTGGCAAGTACACGGTTGACTCCAACATTTCCCACCATCAGCATACCTAAGTCACCTTCGCCAACAGCTTCTGCACGCATCAATCTTGCTAGTAAGTCTCTTTCAGAAGTTGTATGTTTGATAATTGACATATAATCACCTATATATAGTATATGCGCATAAAATGAAAATGTTTAAAAGTGATAGTTCTGTAAAGTAAAATTTCTGCTTGACTTTGGCAGTAAAAATGAGCTAGACCAAATAAAATAAGGTCTAACTCATT